>Ga0207114_1101_pt1 | contig 25189 bp, 23 predicted proteins | sample Alteio_BWMinHeat_70_FD_153560 | JGI IMG/M metagenome (GOLD analysis project Ga0207114, IMG submission 153560) | Enriched cells from forest soil in Barre Woods Harvard Forest LTER site, Petersham, Massachusetts, United States -... | ecosystem: Environmental > Terrestrial > Soil > Temperate forest >... | reverse complement strand
TATTTTTGAGCCGAGATAACATGATTTAGTATCACCGAACAAAAGATCACTGATGAAATAAATGCAATAGTGAATAAATATTTTAAACCATAGCCACTATAGATTCTAAAAACATCTTGATAGAAATTTACTGAAGACACTGATAGCCATAATTGCCGCAATAAGACTTTGAATGCTAGTATTAAATCTGATAGTTTTGTTGTCATAAGAGTGATTTTAGTCTAATATGCGCTTTCATGCTTGCGATATTATTACAATGAAGCTTCCAAAAAATCAAAAACTTTCGTACAAACATAGTAGCGATTGTATAAGGGTTTTAGCTAGTGATGCTATAGAGAAAGCTGCTTCTGGGCATCCTGGTATGGTGCTTGGGATGGCAGATGTTATGACAATTTTAGTTTTTAATTTTCTTAAATTTTATCCTAAAAATCCTAAATGGTTTAACCGTGACCGCCTTGTTTTATCAGCAGGACACGGTAGTATGCTGCTTTACTCTTTTTATTATTTAACTGGTTATAAAGATTTTTTATTAGAGGATTTGAAGAATTTTCGCCAGCTACATTCTAAAACTCCAGGGCATCCTGAATATGGTATATATAGCGCAATTGAGACAACTAGTGGACCTCTAGGGCAAGGCTTTGCAAATGCTGTTGGAATGGCAATTGCCCAAAAAAAATATCAGCATAAATTAGGAAAAGAAATTTGTGATTACAAGATATATTGCATCGTAGGTGATGGCTGTTTAATGGAGGGTATTAGTTACGAGTCTGCGTCCATTGCTGGGCATCTTAGGCTTGATAATCTTATTCTACTGTTCGATGATAATAAAATATCTATCGATGGTAAAACCAGCTTGACAATTTCTGAGGATATATTGCTACGTTTTAAAGCTCAAGGCTGGAACGTTGAAGCGATTGATGGGCACGACTTCGATCAAATTGAAATTGCTTTAAATAATGCTAATAACTCTGATAGACCTTATCTTATAGCCTGCAGCACAGTTATTGCTAAGGGCTGCGTAGCTAAAGAAGGCTCTGAAGAAGCTCATGGTGCGCCATTAGGACAAGAGGTAGTGAAATCTCTTAAAGAAACATTAAAATTTAGACAAGAAGCTTTTTTTATACCAAGTGAATATAAATTATTATGGGAAGTTGCTTATTTAAGAAATGAACAATCATACAATAATTGGCATAAAATATATAAGGATTTAACTAAAGAACTACAAAACTATATAGAATTCAAAGCTGTTTCAGGTTCATTTAAGGATATTAAAATAGCAACTAATGATCAAGCAACCAGGGCGGCATCTGGTGCGTTAATAGAAGAATTAATCAAAAATAATGATAAAATAATTTGTGGTTCGGCTGATCTATCTCTATCTAACAACATAAAAAATGAGCATAGTAAAATAATAACAGCTAATGATTTTAGCGGTAATTTTATCCATTTTGGGGTGCGAGAGAACGCAATGGCAGCCATTATGAATGGGCTTGCTGTCTCTGGGTTTTTACCTATTTGTGGAACTTTTTTTGTTTTTTCTGATTATATGAGGCCTAGTATTCGTTTGTCCTCTATCATGAACCAGCAAGTAATCTATGTGATGACTCATGACTCAATTGGAGTAGGGGAAGATGGTCCAACACATCAACCAGTTGAGCACCTAGCTTCACTTAGAGCTATGCCAAATATATTAGTGTTCAGACCAGCTGATTTTATTGAAACTATGGAGTGTTGGAAATTAGCTTTAGCAAACAACGATAACCCTTCGATGTTAGTTTTAACTAGACAAAAAGTTCAGCAGCTTAGACAAAGCGATAAGGAAAATCTGTGCGCTAGAGGAGCTTATATTTTTAATAATTTTGGTAGAAATGATGGAAAAATTGATATAAGCATTTTTTCTAGTGGGTCTGAGCTCTCAATTGCAAATGAAGTTGCTGAAATTCTTTATGAATCTGGTTTAACTATACGCCTTATTTCTGTACCATGTTTTGAATTATTTTTTAAGCAAGAACAAGAATATATCAATTTCATTTTAGATAGCCCACAATTAAAGGTTGCAATCGAAGCAGGTTCTAGTTTTGGTTGGCACCGGGTTATTGGGCCAGAAGGGATGTTTTTTGGAATAGAGAGTTTTGGGCAATCGGCGCCTAAAGATCAATTATTTAATTTCTTTGGTTTAACTACAGAAGTAATAGCAAAAAAAATAAAAGCAAAATTTATATAGAAAGCTCTTTATTCTTCCTCTTTAAAAAAGGGGGCTTCCTACTTTAATAAAGGAGAGAGGGGGATTTGTGTAAATAAGAGAAGTGTCATTCCCGCGCAGGCGGGAATCCAGCATATTGTATCATGGATCCTTGGTTCAAGTCGGGGATGACATTTTTCGTGCTTCTACAACTCCTCTGTCCGGCTTTTCTATGCTTCGCCGAACCGCCTCCTTTTTTAAAGGAGGCGGTTCTTCTCCCCGCCGCGCGGGGATGATAATAAGAACGGAGATGACCTTCCGGAGATCCACGCAACAATGCCTTGCGTTTTTAATTAAGATCATTATCATGTGGAATATGATCATTCTCTCCACTCAGTTGTATCTTAATTTCTTCTCTATTACTAACTGAAGTATGAATAGTTTCTGCAGATAGCCCATAGATTTCTTTAGCTTGACCACAGATTTGTTTAACTAAATTATTTTCAAAATATTCAGGGTGATCCTGAAATATTCTGCCATTAAGCTCAGGATAGAGCTCAATAAATTTTTGTATTGGAGCAAAATTTACTGATTTAGTGCCTTTAATCCCTTCACATATTTCTTTAAAAGCTAATATTCGGACAATATCTACCACGTCAGAGATTTGTGATAAATTCTTTCCTAAAACCGTGGTAACTAAATATTCTTGATCTAAATAAGCTGCTAATTTATTATTGTGCCATTCAGACCACGCCGTTTTCTCAGTCAATTTTTTAATGGAGGTTAAAATATTGTCTTGCAGTCTATCGCTAATAAATGACATAATAGCTTTTTCAAAAAATTTATTGTAAGAACCATTCTCTGCAATAGTTTCCCCTAATAATTTTTGGGAAAATAAGCAAGAATTTAACAAAGATGTTTTAATAATAAATCCGTCAACAAAATATTCGGGATGGCTTTCTAGCAGCTCTTGAATTAATTCTGGATATTCTTTACAAAATATTGCTGAAATTAAAGGATTCTTCTCTACACTACCCATTATACCAAGATTGATAGCTTCAAAACATAAACCCAGAGCTACTTTATGATTCCCTTCGGAGTAAGACTCGCCTAGCATATTTTTTAAGAAAATAGGGTCTAGATAGCCTAACTACTCCATATTCAATTTTTATGCCTAACCCACCCCATTCTTTATGCCATTTGCCTTCAGCAGCAACTTCTTGAATTTTGTCTAAAACTTTAGCTTGTAGTAATTGTTTTATAACGATAATTTTTGGATCGGTGATGGCCTTTATAATTATTGGGGTACGTTCTTCTATTTTAACCGGTACCTGGTTTTCTTCTATTCTAACTGGTTCTTGCTTCTCTTCTATTCGTAGCTCTTGGTTCTCTTCTATTCGTAGCTCTTGGTTCTCTTCTATTTTAACTGGTTCTTGCTTCTCTTCTATTTGATCAACAATAATAGTTGGAGTAACAAATTTTTGATGAATATATTTAGATTCTATTAGCAATTCGGAAGATTTACCTCTATCGCCAAGTGTTAAGTGGATCTCACTCATATATTTTAATATCTGGCTTACATACTCAGCATGATCAGAAGTAATATTCTCTTTGCAACTCAAATTATAAGCACGCTCAGCAAAATTTAATCCTTTTATTTTTGTTTCTTCGGTAGCGCTTGATACTCCTAATTTCCCAAGAAGTGAAAGAGCACTTAATATATCTGGGTGGCCATCTACGAAGTTTTCATCTCTTAGCTTTAAAGAAAGCTGCGCTAAAGTAAAAGCGGTTTCAACATCACCATACTCAGTTATCATGGTGTTTATCGTGCTACCGATAGAATTAGTTTGCTCTTTATATTTTTCATCTTTTTCTAATAGATTTTGAAATAATTTATTAGCTTGCTCTAAATGTTTAACAGATGCTTCAAATTTCAAAATTTTTAATTCCGGTAGTTTTTCTTCTTTTGAGCTATTGTAAACATCCTCACCCAATGCTTTTAAACACGCGGCTTTTAGAGCAGACAAATCTGTATTTCCCTCTTGGTTATGTAACTCCATAACAGAAAATTCTAATTTGTCTTTAACAGTTTCAGAAATTATGATTTTACTATATAATGTCTCTAGAAACTTTTCTCGCTGATCGTAATCTTTAAATTTATCTAAAAATAAAGCAAGGCTTTCGAGGCCAACTTTCTCAAGTACGTCGGCACCTATGCGATATAACTTACCTAGCACTAATTCAAAACCCCCACCTTCGATTAATTCTTGTATTGTTTTGTTCTTAGCCACAGCGACCTCCTGTTTAAATTTATAATCTTCCCAACGCAGAAACTTATATAACGTTTCTGTTAATCAATTGTAAATTTAGTAACCTTATGATACAACAACTTAGAATTTGTTTTGAATAAACTATTTGTTTATGTGGTAAATATAATATATACTTCACAATTAATTTAATTATATATAAATTTAGTAAAAATTTAGCAATAAATATTGTTGATTAGTAGTTTATAAAAAGCTCTTCAATATTTGGTTTTGGAGAAAAAATTAGGTTTTTAGTATCTCTTCCAAGAAGTAAAATGAGAATTTAAGAATATACGGTAGAGATTTTTGTATCTAGTTTGATAAAATTAGGGGACACTATAAAATAAAGGAAAATATTTTAAAATTTAAAAAAACTATATATACTCGGCGAGCAGTAAATCCTAAAACACAATAAGCATAAAATATGAAGGATAAAATATAATTTATGATATTTATTGATTCACATTGCCATCTTGATTTATTACTTGAGAAAAATGATCTTAACGAGGTTATTGATAGAGCAAGGAAAAATGAGGTAAAATATATACAAACCATTTGTACTAAATTAAAAGAATTTCCTAAAATATTACAAATAGTAGAAGAGAATGAAGGCATTTTTGCTTCTGTTGGCGTGCATCCAAACGAAATAGAAGAAATTGTAAACCACGATATTCTAGTTGAATTAGCCTCGCATCCTAAAGTTATTGGTATAGGAGAAACTGGGCTTGACTATTATTATAAAACTGTTACCAAAAAAAATCAGATAGATTCATTTATTCAGCATATTATTACTTCTCAGCAAATAAAGCTGCCGGTTATAATACATACAAGAGACGCAGAAATTGATACAGTAGATATTTTAACAGCTGAAATGAAAAATGCTACCTTTCCAGCGCTGATACATTGTTTTACCTCAACCACAGAATTTGCTCGACAAATGCTTAATATTGGCCTTTATATTTCGATAGCGGGCATTGTAACTTTTAAGAACGCAGCGGAGCTAAAAGAAGTAGTAAAATTTGTTCCATTAGATAGATTACTGATAGAAACTGATTCGCCGTATTTAGCGCCAGTGCCAATGCGAGGCAAACAAAATGAGCCAGCTTTTGTTAAATATGTGGCTGAATATATTGCAGAACTAAAATCTATCTCAGTAGAGCAGGTAGCAAGCCAAACTACTGCCAATTTTTTTGCTTTATTCTCTAAGGCAGATTTATAATATGGGCTCTCATAGTAAAGTATAGAAAAGCTTAAAAGTTTGATTTTGATTTTCTAGGAAAATAACGATTTGGGCAACCAAAGTTCGTCTAAGACGGTATTTCAACTACTCCAAATAAAGCATGAAATGCATTAGTCATTTATATCATGGATCAAAATCCTAGCAATCCTCATCATATTTCATTTCACCCATTGCATCAATATCTAAAGCCTTTGGATTAGCAGCTCCCATTGCAGCCAACTCCGCTTGTGTTAGCGCTATTTCGCTTGCAACAACTTTTCCTTCTTTAATTTCGAAGTAATCGCTCATAATTTTCTTACCAATGTCAGATTTACATAAATCCATTAATAACTTTTTGTCAGTATTATAAAGAAACGGGTGTTGAGCTCTAAACATTGCACCTATAGACATTTGCTGAAGAGTGTCATTTAGGCTTACAAATATTTTTTCTATTATTGCATTATTGTATTGAGGTAGTATTTTATACCCATCCTCAGTAGTAATAGCAACTCTTGCTATCTTTTGCTCTGTTATTGTCAATTCTTGATTTTTATCTTCTTGTTTTTTCATAATATATGTCTATTTTACACAACTAACTACCAACCATATTAATCCTATCTCGCTTTAATGTAAAGTTCTATAATATTGACTTAATTACCAAAAAAGGTGCTTAATTAACCTGAGCTATGGATCAGGAATAAAAAATTTGTGACAAAACGTCGATATCTGGGTTATTTTTACCCTTACTTTCCATAAGATAAATTTATGAATAATTAAGTTGCAAGCCCAAAGTTATAATGTTTGTAGAGCTAATTAAATTTATAATAAGTCTGATTTACTACTTGACACTTAAGGCAGGAACAAAGTTATCTAAGTCTATCTAGAAATGCCACCTTTAGGGGTAGAGCGCTTTGACTGTAAGAACTGGGATAATTCATTACTATCTGCAACTTTCTGAGGTGAAAATACTGTACCGGTAACTTTAAGCCCCATTTTAATAGGGTTATAACCTTGATAAGATCTTTTCGAACCTTTCTCATAAGCATAAAAAGAAAACATAGATGATAGATTAAGACCAAAATCATATATATTAACAGTTGCAGAAATGGATGCAGAAGCATATTTGGTTTTTATGTTCATATTCTTGAATAATAATACACCATTGCTAATTTCAACGTCTGAATTTAAGCTTTGAATAATATTTTCTCCTGTCAATAAAGCTGTTTTTATATCGGACTCTAAATTTTGCGTATTATAATCTTCGTTACTTACTATTCCAATTAAGTTATCAATGGAGAAATTATTAATCTTAATGTCTTTCGCTATCACAGAAGATTTGGCATATAAATTATATAATAATTTCTCAATACTATCACCATTTGTGGTAAACATTCCATTGATGCTTCCAACGCCTGGGGTTGAATACATCCAAGTTGGAAGGTTAGCAGATATGCTATTTAAATCTATAGAATTAAGTGCATATACAAAATTAAGCGTATAAGGATCAAGCAAAATACTGCCAGATCCTTTTAAATTCCCACCAAATATTTTAGCTTCTATATCAGAAATTTTAAATAAAGTACCATCATTAACTAGAGAAAATTGCAAATTATCGATCTCTATGTCTTTTTGAAATAATTTAGATAATTTACAATCAAGTTTGAGTAATATTTTATCTATATCGAATTGATTGAGTATGGTATTTCTGAAAGCTAACATTGTTCTAGGGCCTAAAAAATCTAGATGTAATGTACCATCATTAATAACAATATTCAGAGTTGGTTTAAGTCCACTAGCAATAAGATCTATACTGGTAGCCAGATAATCTGTACCATTATTGACGTATAAATTATTTATTACAGCTTTTCCGGGTGATAAATTCATTAATAAATTAACTTTGCCTAATGATAGTTTATCAAAAAATAAGTCGTTAAAAGTAATATCAAAATTTCCAATATAGCCTAAAGTTCTGATGGGAATGAACTTGTTAAAGTAATCTTTATCTTTCATACCTTGCGTTAGGTCAGTAACAAAAGAAAGTAATGGTGATATTATCGGATATTCTTGTTTATTTAAATCAATTGAAGAAATAGATAAAATCATATTAACGCGCGGGGTAGAGCCAATAAATTTAAAGGCCATATCTCCACGTATATTAGCGTTGTCAGTAACGATTGAAAAATTTTGCATATACCAATCAATTAATGTTGCTTTTATATCTGTAGAAAATATAAGCGGTGTTACTTTATCTACAGCTATTTTACTATATCCCAGACCCTTAAATACCTTATTTATATCTTTATGTTTAAAGTATATCTTGCCGTCAAAAATACTACGAAAGCTATTTTGAGTAATTTCGCCTATTACTTTAAATTCTCCTTGATTACTATGACCAGAAAAATCATGAATACTGAAATTTCCCTCTTTAAGTGCAGAGGAGAATTTAATTTCATTATAAGCTACTTCTCCGAAAGTTAATGAATCAACTGCTATATTTATTGCTAGCATGTTATTACCAAAATTCATTTTTTTTGAATTATGATGCTGAGCTTGAGCTCCTGTTTTATCATCTTCAGCATTTACATCAAACATAGAATCAAGATTAATTTGTGAGAAATTTAGAGAAAGTTCGGTTTGTTTGTCAGCTAGTTTACTTATTGTCAGAACACCTTTACCATCTATAGAAGTTCCAACTATGGCGATATTTTTGAATTGCATGTAATCATCATTTGAGGTTACCTCAAAATTAATTTTTATATTATCCTTTGAAGCGATATTGCTAAACATAGCGCGTATATCTGGAAAGCCATCACTAACTAAACCAGCCACGTCGTGGACTTCACATTCACCTTTTCCTGATACTAATTTTGCTTGATCTAGATCTCCACTAATCGTAAATTTATAATAGGGCTTAGATAATGTTAGCTGAAAATTACCTTTATCCTCATCCTGTTTGCTATAAACCCCTGAGATTTTTCCATTATCTCCAAAAGAACCAGTAAATTTACTATTAGAAATATCAGTTTTAAATAAATCGAAATTCTTTAAAACTAAAATAGGATTGTTATCAACGTCATAGATAATTAAATCATCAATTTTTAAATCTATTTTGACGCCAAGATTTTTTATTATAGTAGATATTAAATCATTCTGACCTATAAAACCGCTATTTTGCATAGCTTTTGTGACTCTGATTCTAGCAATTTTTACAGAATCAATTTCTGGTTTAAACCTAATTAAAGATAAAAGCGAAAATTTAATTTCTATGTCATGCAAGATAATATCTTCTTCTAATTTTATGTTTTCAATTTTTACAAAAGGAACTGGGAATTTATTAATCTTAAGGTTAGTTATTTGGTTTTCATTAATATTAAATTTTGAATTTGATAGGAAGGTTTTAAAAGAAGATTGGTAATCCATTAAAGATATAGAAGCAAAGACTCCAAAGAATAATATGGAAATAAAAATTATTGTAATTGCAATTATTTTTTTCATATATCAATAATTCCCTTTAAAACAAACGATCAGCACGTTAATATTACTCGCTGAATCAATAATATCAAAAGTAAAAAAATGCTTTTACCAGATAAATTAATTTTAGTTGGTGTAATTTCCTCAGCACATGGTATTAAAGGCGAAATTGTGATAAATTCTTTTACTGATCCGGTAACTAATATTTGTAAATTAAATCTACAAATTGAAACTGGCACAAAGATCAGGCTAAAATTGTTACGTCAAAATTCTGCGCATAAATTAATTTGTAAATTAAGTGATATTACTAATCGAACTGACGCTGAAAAACTAAAAGGGCAAAGACTTTTTGTTCTTAGATCCGAGTTACCAGAGACAGACAATGAAGAGTTTTATATCGAAGACCTTCGTAATTTAGATGTAGTGAATACGGATATAGAGAAAATTGGTGTTGTAAAAGATGTCGTTAATTTTGGAGCAGGGGATATAATTGAGATAAAGTTTAACGATGCTAGTATTGAGTTTTTTCCTTTTACTCTAGAATTGTTTCCAGTAGTAACTAGTGAATATATAGTGCTATCCAGAAGTTCTCCTTAATTTTTGTTATGGGTATTGAATATGAAAAAAAATTATGGCAATGATCCGAAAATGAGCACTATTATCTCTGAGTCAGATAATAGTGATGATGAAGATATATTTCCTACAGCACCAACTACTTTTTTTAGTACTACCAAATCAAAGTTTAGTATAGCATTCGATCAATGTTATAAAATTTTAACTCCAGACCCCTTACCGTTTGGTACTTCTGGAAAGGAGAATAAAATAATTAAAGAGAATGATGGAAATGATCTATTATCGTTGCTGGACTCTCGTGGTTTTAATATTATCGAAACAGACGAAGGAAAGGTGTTATTAAGAGAAAATGAGCCATCAAAGCGTTATATATCTGTAGAAATTCTACCTAGTACTAAGTCTCATGCTACAATAATTCCAGAATTAAAGAGCTGGAACTCAGTGTTTGAATTTCTAACCCCAACAACTTCACTAAATAATTCTCCGATAAATACCCCTAAGAATAATAAGATAATTGAACCAAAGTTTACTGCATCATTAGATATATCTAATACCAAGGAGGATATAGCAATTTTAGTAGACTTCGAATTGTATGATGCGCTAATCAAACTTGGAAGCAAAATTATCGGGGATAATAGTAATGATAATATGGATAATTTTTAGCTTATAATCATTTCGCTCAATCTACTTATTATTAGCAATATTCCTATTGACTTCATTTTTTCCTTACAAAATAAACTCATTAAAATAATACATATGTACATATTGACCAATATAAGCTGTAGATAAACAAAATTAACCACAAAAACCGGGTAAAAAACACGCAAAAACTACCGATTTTTACCTGTTTTTGGCTAAAAATCGCATCAAAAATGCCTATTTTTTGCTCTAAATTCGTTGCGTGTCATTCTCGCATTCTATTGTCATTCCCGTGAAAACGGGAATCTAGTTTTACAATTCTGGTTCCCCGCCTGCGCGGGAATGACGTTGTTTTTGCCTTGTATTTTGATTAGGATAATTTTGATGGGAAGACTTGTCGGATAGAACTAATACTCAATCTCTTCAATGCTAAGCTATTACTATATCTTGAGTATAGATCGAAATTAAAAATGGTAGCGAGGGAGGGATTTGAACCCCCGACAAGCGGATTATGATTCCGCTGCTCTAACCAACTGAGCTACCCCGCCAAAGAGTTTGTCCCTTGCGCCAAAAACGGCATTGCTATAGTTCCCCCCTTAAAGAAGGGCAGGGGGATTTATGGAAACAAGAAAAATGTCATTCCCGTGAAAACGGGAATCTAGTCTCTTATTTTCTGGATCCCCGATCAAGTCGGGGATGACACTTCTACCGCCGGAGTTTACCCTCGACTACGTTCGGGGGCGGGAATGACATGCCTCGTTTTTAACTAGAATGATACTTACTCTTGTTGAAGTAAATTCTCCCCCTGATTTTGCTATGTTTGCTCAGTCAGCTCGCCTTCTAAAAAAGAAGGCTTTTGCAAAAAGGTGATATATGGGAATATAATTAACGTTTAGAGAACTGAGTACTCTTACGCGCTTTATGTCTGCCATATTTTTTTCTTTCAACAACCCTTGAATCCCGAGTAAGAAGCCCTGTTTTACGTAAAGCTTGATGAAATTCTGGAGCTATTTTATCAAGAGCTCTAGCTACACCATGTAAAATGGCACCAGCTTGTCCAGATGAGCCACCTCCTTTAACAGTGCAGAATATATCGTATTGACCAGTGGTTTTTGTTGCTACAAAAGGTAGTATCAATGTGCGTTTATGTGTATCTCTACAAAAATATAAATCTACATCTTTTTGATTAACTACTATTTGGCCCTTACCGGGTGTTACCCATACTCTAGCAATGGCGTTTTTCCGTCTGCCAGTACCGTATCCTACTAAGCTATCAGCTGATTTAGGGCCAATAGATAGTTTTACAATTTTAGCTTTAGGTTTTGCTTTAGTTACAGTCGTGGTCGTTTTTATTTTTGACTTTGTCATAATTGGTTACTTACTTTTTATTTTTTATGTTTTTACTAGCGAAATCATATTTCTTAGGTTTCTGAGCTTGATGTGGGTGTTCTTCGCCTGAATATACATAAAGATTGGTAAATTGCTGAGTTCCCAGAACATTTCTGGTGATCATTCTCTTTACTGCATGCTTGATTACGCGCTCGGGATGATCACTACGCAAAATTTTTCCAGCTGTAGTTTCCTTAATCCCGCCTGGAAAGCCAGTATGTCGGTAATAAATTTTACCATCTTTTGGGTTAGCTTTCTTGCCAGTTAAATGTACATTTTTTGCGTTGATGATAACAATATTATCGCCACAATCCATATGAGGGGTATAAGTAGGTTTATGTTTACCACGCAACAATCTTGCTACTTCGCTCGCTAAGCGACCAAGCACCAAATCTGTTGCATCAATTACCCACCATTGTTTTTGTATATCTGATGGTTTTGCGGAATAAGTTTTCACGGCTAATTACTTTTATTTAAGTTAAAATTTTGCATATTTAATAGCAGCTCTTCAGGTCATCTGTCAAGAAGAATATTTAGAAAAGGCCGTTATATGGATAAAACGACTAACTTATTTCTAATTCAGCTCTTGCACTAGGAGTTGATATACTAGTAAACTTAAAAATAAGCTTGTTATTTTTGCCAGAAGAATCAACAAAAACAGAACCGCCCTTTTTTAATTTGCCAAAAAGAATCTCGTCAGCAATTTTTTGCTTTAGTTCAGTATCAATTATTCTATCAAGGGTTCTAGCTCCATTTTCGTTAGCAAAACAATTGCGAGCGAGGTAAGAATTCACTGATTTATTAGTCAAAATTTGCACATTTTTAAGCGCTAATTGCGCTGATAGTTCTTTTATGCCTTTCTCAATAATCATATCTATTATTTTACTATTTAAAGGATTAAAGACTATTATATTATCAAGTCTATTTCTAAATTCTGGAGTAAATACATGGTGAACTGCTTCTATGCTTGATTTAATTCTTCTATTGTCAGCTCCGCCAAAACCTATAGGAGTTTTAGAACTTTCGCTTGATCCTAAGTTACTGGTTAAAATAATAATAGCATGACAAAAGCTTACTGTCTTTCCAGTGCTATCTGTTAATTTACCTTCATCCATTATTTGTAATAATAAGTTGTAAACATCAGGATGTGCTTTTTCAATTTCGTCAAATAATACAACAGAATAAGGGTATTTATCTACCTCTTCAGTTAGGATCCCTCCTTGATCAAACCCAACATAGCCTGGTGGGCTACCGATAAGCCTTGATACGGAGTGAGCTTCTGAATATTCAGACATATCAAACTTTAATAATTCCATATTGCAGAATTTTGCTAATTGCTTTGCTAATTCGGTTTTGCCAACGCCAGTAGCGCCTGCAAAGAGATAGCAACCAATTGGCCTTGATAATTTTCTAAGGCCTGCTCGTGATAATTTTATACTAGCACATAATTGTGAGATAGCTTCTTCTTGTCCAAAAATATGATTTTTTAAATTACTTTCCAGAGTTTGTAACTGTTTGATATCATCATTGGCTATACTTATATTTGGGATTTTTGAAATACTTGCTACTAATTCTTCAATATCCTTAACAGTAACTATATTTGACTTCAATTTAATTTTTTGTATTTTTTTGCGTGCTCCTGCTTCATCAATTAAATCGATGGCTTTATCTGGCAAATGTCGATCATTAATATATCTTTCTGATAAAATCACTGCAGCCTCTAAAGCGTTATCATCATATTTTACTTTATGATGATTTTCATAATATGTTTTTAAGCCCTTGAGAATATTAATAGTCGCTTGCTCATCAGGTTCAGAAACAATAATTTTCTGAAATCTTCTAACCAACGCCATATCTTTCTCAAAATGATTATGATATTCTTTGAAAGTAGTGGATCCAATGCAGCGGATCTCGCCTTTAGCAAAAGCTGGTTTTAGTAAATTGCTTGCATCCAGGGAGCCCGAGGTCGTAGATCCAGCACCTATAATAGTATGTATTTCATCAATAAATAAAATAGCTTCTGGTCTTGCTCGGAGCTCGGTAAGGATTTTCTTTATTCTTTCCTCAAAATCTCCTCGATATTTAGTACCGGCCACAATACTTCCAATGTCTAAAGAATAAATAACCGAATCTTTTAAAACATCCGGCACATCTTTTTTGATTATTCTTAAAGCTAGCCCCTCAGCGATAGCTGTTTTTCCTACACCAGGTTCACCCACTAATAATGCATTATTTTTTCTTCGGCGACATAATATCTCTATAGTTCTTTGGATCTCTTCATGACGGCCAACTAAACAATCAATAGTCCCGCTTTTTGCTTTCACATTTAAGTTAGCACAAAAATTATCTAAACTTGTTTGTGGAGTTGGAAAGCCCTGAATAATATTTTTTTGACTAGAGGTTTTTAGTTTAGGTAACGGATAATCAGTTGTCTCAGCTGGATACTGATTCGGATTAATTTCAGCGTTTTGTATATCTATTGTATTAATAGAAGATTGCTCGGTAGAAAGTATTGTATTTTTACTCAGATATTCAAGGATATCATGTCGTTGTATATTACTCTCTTTTAAGCATTTTACAGCAAATGAATCTTGCTCAAAATAAAAATCGGCTAATAAATGTGTACCTGTTATAATGGATCCGCCATTGGCTTGACTATGAACAGCTGCTCTTTGTACTATCCTTTGAAAACCTGTCGTTGGCTTTGCATCATCGCTGCTAGTATTGATTAAATCCTTCAAATCATTTTGGATATAATGTTCTAATTTTCGTTGCAGTTCAATGATATTAATCTTGTACTCGCTAAATATCTTTTTTGCATCAAAATCATCTAGTAATGCTAGCAATAAATGCTCATAAGTAGCATATTCGTGATTATACATACCAGCAATTGACAATGCTTTGTGTAAGGTTAGTTCCAAATTTTTAGATAACATAGTTATAACTCGCTATTGAGATCATCCTCCATTTTATAGAATAACATTTTTATTTTGCTTAGGTAACAATATAAATTAATATGATGCAACAAAATTAAAATGTGATGCTAATACAATAATTAGCTCTAACTTGAATATAGCAAAAAAATACTAATGAATTGTTAATTGATTTAAGATTATTTAATCCTCTAATCTATAATTTTAGATTGGTTGTTTATAGATTTGTATTTTTTTTCTAGAATTAAGCTAAATATATATGATACACTAAATATATATTAGAAGTTAACTACGCCGATTTAAAAATTTTGACATATTACTGATATTTTATGGCAACAAGAGTTTTATATTTTCCAGTCGCCCTTTTGGCTATTTTCTTAGCTTACACTATTTACAGTCAAGATTTGAAAATCAAGGATATAAGGGAGTATAATAGGCAGATCGTAATTTATACGCAAGTTAGATGCCCTTATTGCACTGGTGCCAAAAGTTTGCTCGATCAAAAAAATATACCCTATCAAGAAGTTGATCTAACTTGGGATAAAGAGCTTCATAGTTCGCTTGAAACTTTAACTAATCAATCCACAGTACCTTATATATATATAAATGGTCAATTTATAGGTGGTTTTAGAGAATTACTTAAGCTAGATAAAAGCGATAAACTCTCAACATTGCTTAAGTGACTTGCTAATTTTTGTGTTCGAATGCTCCAAATCACTCTTTGATTAACACCTAAATGACAATAGTGATGCAAAATTGATGCAATTATTGACTAAATTCAGCTAAAAATAATGCTCTATCCTAATAGTGATCGGTCTTGGTTGCGATCAAAGAGACGTTTGTTATAATTAACTTAGTCAGAGAAATGCTGCATATAAGTCATGTCCTATGGAGCAGGTCTGTAATGACGTTCATTGCACTAACTATTTAAAATAATGAGGCTAAATTATGAATAAAGGAGAATTGGTTGCATCGATGGCTGATCATTCAAAAACTTCTAAAGCAGACGCTGAAAGATCTCTTAATTGCGTTATAGACTGTATAATCTCAGCGCTAAAAAAAGGTCATGATGTTAATCTAGTAGGTTTTGGATCTTTTAATGTTCAAAAAAGAAATGCTAGGGAAGGGAGAAATCCAAAAACTGGTCAAAAAATGCAAATTGCTGCTTATAAGCAACCTGTATTTAAAGCTGGCAAAAAAATGAAAGATGCCTGCAATAGCTAAATCTTTTAGTAAGACACTTCTTTTAACAAGGAGTGTCTTGCTAAGCTAACTCCTAAAGATCCATGCTTTTACGCTGGTCTTTTACTTTTTTCTTCACATTTGATTTATTGCCCCCTGTAGTTCTTCGGCGTTTCATTTCTTTTCCAACTATTGCTGCTTTTTTAAAAATTGTAGTTTGCACATTAGCTTTTGCGGATTGCTCTATCTCTTTGCTTCTAGCATTCATATATCCATCTAGATTGCCAATTATTGGCGATGAACCTGTTTTCATCCACGGCACTTTTTGATCTGGTGATTCCTTTTCAATTTTAGCATAGCGCTCAGTTATGGATGTTAATAATTTAGAGTCAGTAGCTTTACCAGCTTTTTCATTTTTTAAGACAACATCAATATCGGCTTGCAGTCCCATTACTTCTGCCACTTGCTTCATTTCAGTTTGCTTCCTTATATATCCTTTTTCAACGGTTCCAAATGCTTGCTCTAATAATTCAGATGATGATTTATTTGCATAAGGATCACGGTTAGAACTGCGATTCAATATATCCGGAACAAAATCTTTAGGAGTAGGGGGGATTCCTTGAGTTTTTAAGTCCATTTCAATTAATTGATCCTTAATAGTTTCCAAGCCTTTTTCATTTTTGGGTTCTTTTGAATATTCAATAATCAATTGAGAAATTGATTCTTTAGCACTATCTAATCCTTTCTGCCAATCTTTGGATTCGCTCAATTCTTTAAGAGCTGATGCCATCTCATGTGATGGTACTATGCCTTGATAGTAAGTATTGAGTTTTGATGTTCCGAAGTTATTTTTTGCGCTGTACGGACCCATAGAGTTATTGTTAAAAAATTCTCGCACTCTGTTAGTGTTACTATTTTGTGGAATCCAATCATCAAAGGATTTTTCTGTGCCATTCCAAACTATTCTATCCTTGCCATCTTGTTTTACTACTTGCATATTAGTAAGACTAACATCATGAGCATTGTTAAATATTGAAGTTGCAACAGCTTTAGCTAAGTCTTGCCGTAGTAACTTATTTTGTTGCGCATCGCCACCAAGCCCAAGTTGTTTAATAAAAACTCCTTTTTGGCCAATGCCTTCAATATCTAAATTAACCATTACTGGTCGTTGATCGTTAAAATTATAGTGTTCACCAGATTTACTTAATTCTTGTTGCACATTTGTTCTAATATGAGTGTCTAAGCTGTATCCATTAGGCTTTTTAGCAGCAATTTCTACAGTGCCATTATTATTGACAAGAACCTGTTCTAGATCTTTATTACTTGTTGCAGCAGCTACTTTATTTGCTACAAAATTGCCAAGATCAAATTTCTTTTTTTCCATTTGTGTAACTTCATCAGGAGTTACGAATGGTTTAGGTGGGATAACTATTTTTTCTGGGGCTTTAAGCATTTTTTCTGCTTCGAGCTCAAATACTTTAGGCTCTTGTGACAATTCAGTTTCTAAGCTTTTATTTTGTGCAATTGTTTGCATCATCTCTTCATATTTACCGCGATTAACTGCCAAAGTATATATTTGTCCATCTCGTTCAATATAACCAACTGCATCTTTACCTTTACCAGCAAATTTTATTGGTTCCGGAGAAGTTACGTCAACAAGTTTGCCTTCCTTGTCATAGTTAGCGCTGAAATAAATAGCTTTATCGGCGGTGATATTATTACCTTCAGAATCTTTTACTGCGAGTGAAAGATGCATAGGGCCACTATCTAACTTGGGTGGAAAATCGATAGTACGGTAAGAAGAAACAGCCTTATCAGTGCCATCATATGATTTTATAATAACAGGATTTTTGGTAGTAGTTTCAGTTAATACGCCAATTTTTTTGCCTTCATTATTTATAAGCTCCTGACTTTTAGTAGTCTCGTCAATTTTATTTCCCCATTCTATAGGTTTTAGCTGAGCCTTAAATTGTTCGTGTAGTGCTTTATAACTTTTTGTTTCAACCTCAATGAGTTGTTGTTCTAAATTTGTTTCTTTATTTTTTAAAGTTTCATCTAACTGTTTATTGCCTTCGTCAGTTTTGAGATATGCACTGAATTTTGCTGGAGACATTGTGCTAATTTTTTCATCTTTCGGCGTAATATCATGCGTTTTTGCCATAGCTGATTGAAAAAGCTTAAGTCGATCAGCCGCCATTTGCTCTTGCAAAGTTTTAATTGGATCTTTGTCTTCTTTAGTGCTAAGAGGAGAAGCAAGTACATCCTCTTCTTGATCTAAACTCTTTTTTGGTTTTTTCTCACCATGATGAAACACATCATAAACTTGCTCCAATACTTTTTTACCCTTTGAAGGTAAAGAATTAAAGGTAACAGCCCTTTTTTTACTCATATATACTAACCCTGGTTTAAAATATTAATAAATATACCAAGATTGTAACAAATAGAAAAACCATCCTCAAATAAAACTATTAATTTAAGCGCTATGATGTGAAAAAAATTTTTGAAATGCAATATAGAGATTAATAATTTTGACCAATTCTTACCATCTTTCTCTTAGCTTTATCCCAACTATATTGAATGTTAATAGTTTTAATTTCTGTGACTATCACGTCACCATTTGGCATTTGAGTAACGTCAAAGCCCTTTTGCAAAGATTCGGTAATTAAATTAGTGGAATTGCATATATAGCGAATATCAGAAAAAATCTCATTATCTTCATCCAAAGGAGATGATTCATCCGCCATTTTTTGTTCTCCCCTTATATTTTCTATTTTCATATTCCTATATCCAAGCTATACGATGTGATTTTTACCATCTTCAGTAAAGAAAATCAAGTAATATTCATTAACAAATTTAGCACCTATTAAATATAAAATTCTACCATAAAATATTATTTTCGTTATATTAAATGTTTAGTTTCAGGAGAGAAATATTGAAAACTACACTAAAACCGCAACCGATGAGTTTATTTTATTATTTTCTAAGTACTCAGAAAATAAAAATAATTATATTGATGAGCTTATTTATATTGACCGGGCTTATACCATCTATTGATAGTGTATTACTAAAAAATATCACTGATACTATAGAAGCGCATCATGATGATAAAGCTTCAGATTTAATGTCAGTAATGTTATATTGGTGCATTGCATACGCTCTTTGGTGGGAAAGTATTAACATCACTTGGCGGGTAATTGATTATGTCTATTTGTCAACTATGCCTAAAATAAAAGGTAAAATACTAGACGACCTATACAATTACACTCAATATCATAGTCATAGATTTTTTCAAGATACTCTTGCGGGTCATATTACCAACAGAATTACTGAAGGGGCACGGTCATTTGAAATAGTTTTTGCGATTTTTAATGAAAAGATAATGCATAAAACTGCAGTAATAGTATTTGCTTTGGTAACAATGTATTCGGTACATGCGGTGATTGCCAATGTATTTCTCATATGGATTTGTATTTTTATTGGGCTTAGCGTTTTTTGTGCGAATACTATCAATAAATATTCAACAGCTTATGGTAAAAATAAGGCTTTAGTTGCAGGAAAAATAGTTGATTCCGTAGCCAATATATCAGCAGTAAGGATGTTTACCTCTCATAAATTTGAACGAAGATATTTAAGAAATTTTATCGATGTGACTGTAAAGAGTGATCAATCGATGCAGTGGTTTATGTTTAAACTAAGGTATGTGCTAGGCTTTTCCTGTAGTATTATGATTTTTTCAATTATGTATTATTTAACAGTTTTGCGTAGTCAGTTATTAATTTCGATTGGCGATTGTGTACTAGTGCTTACCTTGTGTCTTTCGGTGGCGGATGATATTTGGGATCTTACACAAGAAATAGGAGATATGTTTGAAGAAATAGGTTCTTTCATACAAAGTGTTACGCTTATTCAACCTTATATAATTACTAACTCCGAGAATGCCAAAGAACTTATTATTTCAGATGCTAAAATAGAATTTAAGAATGTTACATTTTATTATCGGCATAATAAGAATATTTTTAATAATAAATCTGTGTTCATTCCTGGTGGTCAAAAAGTAGGTCTAGTGGGGTTTTCTGGGTCGGGCAAAACTACTTTTGTTAGTTTAATTTGCCGATTGCATGATATTGAAACAGGACAAATTCTAATTGATGGGCAAGATATACGTGATGTTACTCAAGATTCTCTTAGAGAAAATATTAGTGTTATTCCTCAGGAACCCATTTTATTTCACCGCACTATTATGGAAAATATCAGATATGGCCGAAAAAGCGCTTCGGATGAAGAAGTAATGGAAGCGGCAAAAATTGCGCATATTCATGAATTTATCGAGGAATTACCTCAAAAATACGAAACTCTTTGTGGTGAGAGAGGAAATAATCTATCTGGTGGGCAAAGACAAAGAATAATTATAGCAAGAGCGGCTCTAAAAGACGCGCCGATTTTAATTTTGGATGAGGCCACAAGTAGCCTAGATAGTAAAACTGAAGGGTTAATCCAAGACTCTCTAAAGCATATAATGACTAATAAGACGGTGCTGGTTATTGCTCATAGACTTTCCACTTTGCTTAATATGGATAGAATATTGGTATTTGATAGAGGCAATATTGTTGAAGATGGCACTCACGATGATTTACAAGAAAAAGCTGGGTTATATAAAAAATTATGGGATTCTCAAGTAAATGGTTTTATTGCTGATAATAATGATTGATTTGAACAAAGTTCATAAAATATAGCTAACTATTAAGAGTGCAGAGAGATTAAAAAACCTTATAGATTTACCTCTTCTGTTGAAATTTCACCGTTTTCAGATTGAGTGATTTTTTCAATTTTCATTTTAGCTTCTAGTAATTTTTTTTCGCAGTATTTTTTCAGTAATATACCACGTTCAAAATTATTGATAGAAGACTCAAGACTCTCTTGACCTGTATCAATTTTTTTTACAATTTGTTCTAATTCAGCTAAAGCTTGTTCAAAGCTCATATTTTCAATAGATTTTGAATCATTCATGAGGTAAAATATTTTTGTTTCAATAAATCATTATTTTATTATATATGCAAGTTCGAATTTATAAACCAACAAAAAATACTATGCAATCTGGAGACGCTAAAGATTTTTGGGTTCTGGAAACTATTCCTCAAAATGAACAGATTTTTATTGAAGAATTAATGGGAAGAACCTCGTCTATGGATATGATGAGAGAGGTAAGCATCAAATTTAATAATCAAGAAGAAGCTATTAATTTTGCAGAAATGAAGGGTTATGAATATGAGATTATCGCGCCAAAAAAGCGTAAATTAATTAAAAAAACTTATGCGAGCAATTTTAAGTAGTGATATTTTATGACATCTTTGTAAAAACTGGAGATGTCATTCTCGCTTCCCTTATTGTCGTCCCTGTAAAAACATGAGAATCCAGAACCGCTTCCTTGATAAAAGGAGGAGAAAGCTACATCTCTGCCGGCGCCGGAATGACATACATCGTTTTAATTAGTATAGCCCTTTACCTTGCCCAAACATAAACGAAAGTAAACAAGAACAACCACACTACATCTACGAAATGCCAGTACCAAGCAGCAAATTCAAAGCCTAGATGTCCATTTCCTGCTTGAAAATGCCCACGTTTAGCTCTGAAATAGCATACAATTAGGAATATTGTTCCTATAATCACGTGAAGGCCGTGAAAACCAGTAGCAAGATAGAAATTGGAGCCATAGATGCCATCAGTAAGCTTAAATGAAGCATGATGATACTCGTATGCTTGTAATGCAGTAAAAGAAAGGCCAAGTAATATAGTAAATCCAAGTGCAGTAACGGTGTCTTTTTTATTGTTGTCTAATACTGCATAATGAGCCCATGTTACAGTACTACCTGATAGTAATAATATCAATGTATTGATAAAAGGAATATCCCAGGGATCAAGTGTTTCAATGCCTGCTGGTGGCCATACTCCAGCTTTAATCATCCATACACCTTCTAGTATGCCCTCGGGGGAAAGGCTGGCTTTAAAGAATGACCAGAAAAACACAAAAAAGAACATTATTTCTGAAGTAATAAATAGTGCCATACCAATTCGTAATCCCATTCTTACCGCTTCAGTATGATGATTTTCAACTAGCCCTTCTTTTACTACATCACTCCACCAAAAATAAAGACAGGCGAATAATGATAAAAAACCTATTCCAGCTATATATTCTGCAAAATTATGACCATGTAGAAAGAGAGCGGTTCCTAAAGTGACGAATAATAATGAGAAAGCTGTTAAAATAGGCAAAGGGCTTAGTTCTACAAGATGAAAAGGATGGTGCTGTTTCATATTAGTATCTTTTTCTGAATGTACTAATAATGGAGCTCAGAGCCAAAAAAGTCTAGATTTATTTGGTTTTAGATTGATAATTTTCTATAAAAATGCCTTTAATATGCTCTTGGTGAGATAATAAACCTAGCCAAAATTATATTTATTGTGATGGGAGTAGATCGCGGACTTTAAAAAAACTATATGATAGAGTAATTGTATGCACGTCGTCCATATCTGGATCTTTTTCAAATTCTTGATCAATGAAAAATGATACTGGCATCATCATAACTTCATTTGCTTTTAGCAACTGTTCTTCAAAACAAAAACAATGTATTTTAACAAAATATTTTCCGACTTTATTTGGAGTAACGTTATATACTGAGGTACCTATTATATCGTTGTTAGCTAAATTTTCGGATTCATAAAAAATAATGGTATTTTGTCCCGGAACAATTTGCACGCTTCTCTGTTTCGGAATAAAACGCCAAGGTAGCGCTAAGTCAACATTTGCATCAAATTCAATAGTCAGTTGCCTAGTACCTTTTGCTCCATAGATATTACTGACCCCTTGCATAGTTGTACCGCCAAAGCCAGTAGCTTTACAAAATATATTATAAATGGGTGCTGAAGCAAAACTAAGCAGTAACATACTAAGCAGCAAAGTAAATAAGGCTAAAGCAAGATTCTTATTTGACTTATTATTCATATCTATAGTGAAAATGATTGCCCTAAGTAAACTTCTCTTACTTGATGGCTATCTGTTATTTCTTTTGGCGACCCGCTCATTAAAATTTTTCCTTCATACATTATATAAGCTCTATCAACAATGTCTAAAGTATCACGTACATTGTGATCAGTAATTAAAATACCAATATTGCGATCCTTTAAATGCGATACTAAATATTTAATATCGGAAATAGCAAGTGGGTCAATACCGGCTAGAGGTTCATCTAACATTATAAATTTCGGATTTGCGGCAAGTGCTCGTGCGATTTCTAATCTGCGCCGTTCACCTCCAGATAAACCCAGAGCTGAACTATACTTCAAATGCCCTATAGAAAACTCTGCTAAGAGATCTTCTATGCGCTGCTCAATTAAATCCTTTGTATAATTGGTTATTTCTAAGATAACTTTTATGTTATCTGCCACTGATAATCCACGAAAAATTGAGGATTCTTGTGGAAGATAGCCAAGGCCAAGTTTTGCTCTTAGATACATTGGAAAATTAGAGATGTCTTGATTATTTAGGATCATTTTTCCACTATCGGGCCGAACAAGACCTGCTATTATACTAAAGCAAGTTGTTTTACCAGCACCATTAGGTCCAAACAAACCAACTACTTCGCCGCGGCTTAATTGTATCGATACGTCTTGGAGAATTAATCTTTTTTGAAAAGATTTTGAGATATTTTCAATTTGTAGTTTATCAATGGCTCTCATCAATGTTAGTAACTTTTTTAAAATTGGTATGATACACTAACTTTTTGGTTTTTAGAATATTATCTTGATATTGTAACTTTACTCTTCCATTTAAGATTAGCTCGGCTGATTTTGCGTTATATTCAGCCGAATCTGCGATTATTGTCTGCTGTTGGTAGATTCTGGTAGCAATAACAGAGTTTGGAATAATTATTTTATCAATTCTATTTTGACTTTTATCATTATTTTGATATATCACTTCTATAGCAGAGGTTTTTAAAACCATATCCTCAAACCAAACTAATACATTATTGGTAAAATTTACAGTATTTTTATTACGATCAAAAGTTAAGCTATCAGAGTTAATACGTATATCTTCACAATTTGCTAAAGTTGTAGCAGGTAAAAAAAGGATAATAAGTATTAGCAGTATTTTAAGCATAAATATCATTTTTAAATTTTCGTTTGAATGACCAGGTGTTTCTGTATTATTTCTATAAAGTCTTAATACTATTTTCCATTCTGGTGAGAATCCAGAAGAATTAAATACTAGATTCTGGTGAAAAGGGGAAGAATAAAAAAGCGAAAACGATATCAGAAAGGTGCTATAAATCAATAAGCCCTAAAAGCTTCATTAAAAACGCAGGTAACTTTTTTACCGTGTCGTATTGATAATTTATTAAATACCTGTTCTAAAATAACTAAGCTAGGATTATCTGGAGCAAGACGATAATTAACCATAGATTCTCTTAAATCATTATCTACTGCAAAGATAGCGGGAAGCTCAGCGTTTTTATCTCTAAATTGTAAATAAGTAAACTCACCATCATCATAAATTTTTATAGGTGCTATATCTTCATTTCCTGAAATTGAGTAGTTAAAATTATATTTTTCAGGGTGAGTAAGGTCAGGACCGGCAGCATTACTGGAGTAGGTTTTTAAGTGTTCTTCCTCTTCTTCGTCCGGATAAATAAACCTCACATTAAAAACCATGTCTGGATCTCGTATATCCTGCGCTTCAGCTGCATATAATTCAAAAAAATAAGTTCTTTTATTAGTGATTAAAGTCATATTCGTAGTAGCGTCTGGTTCCATTGGCTTAATGAAAAGCCTATTACCGGATGGGACAATTTGCCATGATGTAGTATCTCCCATAGAAATGCTAACAATTTCTTCATTTTTTGCAAGATCAATACTTGCTTGATAACCGTAATACCCGGTATATTTGAATACATCATCAGGATTATATACCATAACTCTAATTCTGTTATCAATTGGAGTTGGTCTGGATTCCCTGATGGCAAAGGAGTTTGTAGATATGGATAATACCATCAATAACAGCAATAAATGCTTCATAATTTTTACTTACTCAGTTTATCTTGTAGTAATTTAAGTCTATAACCAGTTACAGCAAAGTTAAATTTTGCATCTGGCGGTAAATCCATGTTTATTTTATCTATTTCAAAGCTAATTGTTGCTTGCCATACCCTATTTTCCATTATTTCTCCTCCAATAGTTTTTGCAATTGAGTTGAAAGTTATTATAGCTTCGTTGTTACTATTATATTTTGTAGAAGTAATAT
>Ga0207114_1099_pt1 | contig 25338 bp, 19 predicted proteins | sample Alteio_BWMinHeat_70_FD_153560 | JGI IMG/M metagenome (GOLD analysis project Ga0207114, IMG submission 153560) | Enriched cells from forest soil in Barre Woods Harvard Forest LTER site, Petersham, Massachusetts, United States -... | ecosystem: Environmental > Terrestrial > Soil > Temperate forest >... | reverse complement strand
GTTGAGCGTTGAGCGGCGGGTGCTCAGCAGCGCAAGGTTTAGCCAGAAGCTAGCAGCTAGGAGCTAGCAGCCAACATGCTTCTCGTCATCGACGTCGGCAACACAAACACGGTCCTCGGCGTCTTCGCCCGCGTGGCCAAAGTAAACGCGGCTGGCGATTCCGACGAAACTCCGCGCTACGAGCGGCTTGAGGCCAACTGGCGCGTCGCCACCTCGCGCACCAGCACCGTCGATGAATACGGAGTGCTGTTCCGCAACCTGTTTTCCATGGCCGGCCTCGAGTCGAAAGGCATTCACGGCATTGTGATCTCTTCCGTCGTTCCTCCCCTCGATCCAGTCCTGCGCCAGGTGTGCGAACGCTATTTCAATCTGCGTCCTCTGTACATCGAGCCCGGAATTAAGACCGGAATGCCGGTGCACTACGACAATCCCGCCGAGGTTGGCGCCGACCGCATTGTCAACGCCGTCGCCGCCTTCGAAAAGTATGGTGGCCCCTGCGTGATCGTCGATTTCGGCACCGCTACCACCTTCGACTGCGTCTCGGCCAAGGGCGAGTATCTCGGCGGAGTGATCTGCCCCGGCATCGGCATTTCGGCCGACGCGCTCTTTGAACGCACCGCGCGCCTGCCGCGCGTCGAGATTCGCAAGCCCGCCCGCATCATCGGCTCGAACACGGTTGGCAGCCTGCAATCCGGTCTTTATTACGGATATCTCGGCCTGGTCGATGGCATCCTTGAACTTCTGCTCGCCGAACTGGGCCAGGAGACGCGCGTGATCGCGACTGGCGGCCTCGGCCCCATGATTGGCACAGGATCGAAATTCATCAAGAACGTGGACGACTTTCTGACGCTTGAAGGTCTGCGCATCATCTGGGAACGAAATGGGGCGGCGCGCAAGGATGCCGCATCGGCGAGCACAGTGCCCAAGGCCTCGTCGAAGCCGTCATCACCCGCACAGTCAAAACCAGCACAGTCGAAGTCGGAACCGAAGCCCAAGAATGGGGACGGTGCACCCGCGCCATCACCCTCGCGTCCTGCCCGCTGACCGTCGTGGAAAATTACTTCAATTACTTCACCGAAATTGAAGACCGCTTCCTGCGCCGTCGCGGCGGCGGCCTGCTGCTCTCGACTCTCGACTGGGCGCTGATTGAAACCTGGAAAGATGCCGGCATCCCGCTGGAGGCCGTGCTGCGCGGCATCGACCAAGCCTTCGACCGCTACGACCAGCGCCCGTCCAAAACCAAGAAAGTGAATGGCCTGGCCTACTGTTCCCAGTTGGTGCTTTCAGCGGCGGAAGACATGAAGGAAGCGGCGGTGGGCGCAGCTCCGGCGAAACCCCGCTCTGGGCAAGGGTTTGAGCCTGAGGTCGTCGTGCCTTTCCTGCGCCGCAACGCCGATTTGCTGGAATCGGCGAAGTTGCCGCACGGAAGCGGCGTTTCCGCACAATCCCTTGCACTCGATGCGGCAATAACTTTGCGCCAGCTCGCGGAACAAATGGAGAGCAACCACGCGTTGCGTCTTGAAGATTTGGAACGGCGCCTAACCGTGCTCGAAGAAAAGCTCTTCGCAGCGCTCCTGGCGTCCACTCCAGATGAAGACATCGTCACCGTCCGCACCGAGGCCGACCGCGATCTCGCTCCCTATCGTCGAAAAATGTCGGGCGCCCAGATTGACCAGCTGCTGAAGCAGTACGTTCAAAAGCGCCTGCTGGAAAAGTATCACCTGCCGCGCCTGAGTTTGTTCTATATGTGATGTGGTTTTTTGCCACGGCATGACTGTGTGCGAGTTGCAGTTGGGAAGGGCACGACTTCAGTCGTGCCGTAAACACCGCACAAATTTATCCGGCTTCAGCCCCTGAGGTAAGCTGTTCACTCCGTGACCCATCATTTCGACGCACTCATTCTCGGCGGCGGCGCGGCCGGCCTCATGTGCGCCATCGAGGCCGGCAAGAGCCAACGCCGCGTCGCGGTTCTCGAACACGCCGACCGCCTGGGCAAAAAGATTCTCATCTCCGGCGGCGGCCGCTGCAATTTCACCAACTTCCACTGCCAGCCCGAGAATTTCCTCTCGTCGAATCCGCATTTCGCCAAGTCCGCACTGGCTCGCTACACGCCCGCGGACTTCATCGCACTCGTCGAAAAGCATCGCATCCCGTATCACGAAAAAACTCTAGGACAATTGTTCTGCGATCGCTCGGCCCGCGACATCCTGGGGATGCTCGAACAAGAATCCAGCGCTTCCGGCGTGAGCATTTTTCTCAATACGAAGATTCAAGAAGTGCGCCGATCCGGCGAGTTTGTCGTCCATACAGCCAACGCAGAGTTTCACGCCCCTGCCTTAGTGGTCGCGACCGGCGGCCTGTCCATCCCAAAGATCGGCGCGACCTCATTCGGCTACGACCTGGCGCGCCAGTTCGGCATAAAAATCCGCCAGCCTTGGCCGGGACTCGTCCCTCTGGTGCTCGAAGCCGAAGACCGTTCCAGTTACTGCGACCTCGCCGGCGTTTCCGCCGAAGTGACCGCCTCCTGCGACGGCCAGCAGTTCCGCGAAAAAATGCTGATCACCCATCGCGGCCTCAGTGGCCCCGCGATTCTGCAGATTTCGTCTTACTGGAACAAACCCCAGCCGATCAACATTGACCTCGCTCCACAAAGCGAGATGACCGCGATCTTCCGCGATCCCAAGACGCCGCGAACCATGCCGGCCTTACGATCCGAGTTTCGCAAAACCCTTCCGATTCGCCTCGCCGACCGCTGGCTCGATCACCACACGCCTGCCTTATGGACGAACGCTGCCCTGGCCGATTTTGAGCGGCAAGCACATGCCTGGACCATCGTCCCCGCAGGCACGGAAGGCTACGAAAAAGCCGAAGTCACCTGCGGCGGCATCGACACCGACGAACTCTCCGCGAAAACGATGGAAGCCCGCAAAGTCCCTGGCCTGTTTTTTATCGGCGAAGTCGTGGACGTGACCGGACACCTCGGCGGCTTCAACTTTCAGTGGGCCTGGGCCTCCGGCGCGGCCGCGGGTCGGGCGTTGTAAACTATCTGCCCAGAAGCCGGGAGGGGACACCATGAGGCAACCCAGAAAATTCCTAAGAAGTATCGCTTACCTGTTAGCGGCAGCCTTGCTCGCCACTGCTGCGTTTGCCCAAGCACCTTCCGCCACGCTGCTAGCCCTATCGAAGGATGAACACACCGTCGCCATCGTCGACCCAGCCACATTACAGGTCCTGGCGCGCATCCCCTCGGGCCCCGACCCTCACGAGATCATCGCATCCGACGACGGCAAGCTCGCCTACATCTCCAACTATGGAGGCTTAGACAGCGCGCTGAACACCATCTCAGTCGTCGATCTGGTCGCGCGGAAAGCGCTGCCTCCCATCGACCTCGGCGCGCTGCGCTCAACTCACGGCTTGGATTTCGCGGGTGGCAAACTCTATTTCACCGCCGAGACCAACAAAGTCATCGGCCGCTACGATCCCGCCACGCAACGCATCGACTGGATCCTCGGCACCGGCCAGGATCGAACCCACATGGTGGCCGTCGCCAAGACCCTCGACCGCTTGTTCACCTCAAACGTCAACTCCGCCACCATCAGCATCATCGAACAACTCTCCCAGCCGGGTCCCGGCGGTCCGCGGCTGACCTGGGAAGTAACAAACGTTCCGGCTGGCACCGGCTGCGAAGGGTTCGACATCTCGCCCGATGGAAAAGAACTCTGGGCCGCCAACGCCCGCGACGCAACCGTGACCATCGTCGACGTCGCCGCCAAGAAAGCCATCCAGACTCTTCCCATCCCGGTGAAAGGCGCCAACCGCCTGAAGTTCACGCCCGACGGCAAGCGCGTCCTGATCTCCGCCCTGGGCGCGCGCGCCGCAGACACCAGCCTCGCGATTCTCGACGCCTCCACTCGCAAAGAGGTGAAGCAGTTCAGCCTCGGCGGCGGTGCCGCCGGAATCCTGATCGCCCCCGACGGTTCCCGCGCCTACGTAGCCGTCAGCAGTGCCGACAAAATAGCGGTCATCGATCTGAAGACGCTTGAACTTATCGGACAAATCGACGCAGGCAAGCAGCCCGACGGACTAGCCTGGGCAGTCCGCAAGTAGCGGAGCAACAGCTCGGAAATCTATTTCCAAGAACTCACCCTCTCGGCGCTTTTCTGAAACGCCCCCGAAAGAGAATGGTTCCTGGCGCGGAGCAATATCTTGCGGCCTTCCGGCGTCCGCGTATAGACCAGTTCGACTGGTCCGACGAAATGCTTCCAGTGCTGAGCGAACGCCTCGGCAAACTCTTTCTTGCGCGCAAGCACATCGGGCACTGCAAAATAGTCCTCGCGGAAGACTCTCCAAATCCTCGGTCGCGCGAGCAGGTAGCGGGGATTGTCGATCGGTCTCAGCACCTCACGCAGAGCTCGCAGGAATACAGCCTGTTCCTTCCCGGTGCCTCCTCCGACCCAGCAGAACACCGTTCCATCTTGATTTCTGTCGCCGTAGACGCGGAATTTTCCATCTTGCAAATCGATAGAGCCCTCATACCCCAAGGCCTTCAGAATTGCCAGGCCGATCTGCCGAATGCTTCGCTCCGGTGTTCCGTGTCGAATGAAACGCCATAGCGCCAATAAGCACCATGGCAAGCCGAGGGCCGCGGGGATCCCCAACACCACCAAAATGAGACTCCAAGCGCCGCGGACTGTTCGGAAACCACCCAGCATTCGTCCGAAGTATTCCAAGCTTACGAAGAACACAAAGACTGCTTGGATCAGCAACGCTGCAATCGTGTTCGCTAAAACAAAACCTCTCGGTAGCGATTCCTGGTTTGCTCTCAGGCCATCTGTCATCTCTTTGATGGAGCCTGCGTCCAGAGCGTCGCGCCACTTCTGCCGAAGACTCGCTCGATCGAGTGCCCGTCGGCCGGTCTGATCATTCACCTGGCCGATCTGTTCCCGGCTGAAAGGCGGATGTCCGAAGCCCAGCCGGTCGGTCCCGTTTTCGATCACCGGCGCGGCAGAATTTACACCCACAAATCCGGAACAACGACGAACCAGCAGTTCATAGTCATCTCCCGGACCGAACAGTCCCGGCTCGACACAAACCACGTGCCAGATGTTCGCCGTCTTGTGTGGCTGAGTCGGATCCACTCGAATCGCGCGTCCCCGCATCTGGTTGGAGAGAACAAAGGATCCAACAAAACTGGCCAGCACCAGCGTGTTGATGCAAGGGGCATCCCAGCCTTCTCCCAACAGCGACTTCGTTCCCACCAAAACTGTGATCCCACCCTGCTCGAAGACCGATGTGATTAACCGCACCGCCCCGCGATAGTATTCGCCGCGAATCTCAACGGTCGAATAACGAGGGTCGTGCACACAGGGGGAAATCGCGAGGTCTCGCGGAGTAATGCCCAATCCTGTCGCGGCCTGCCTGACTAACGGCTCTGCGCTGCCCGGAACGATAACCAGCGAACCGCTCAGTACACCCAGTCGAATACTCGGCACCTCGGTACGGCGCAGAGATTCAAATATCGGGACAATGCCAATGTCCTCACACACCGCAACTTCGCCTACGGCCCTCGGCATCTCGGCCTTGCGTATGAAATCCGTAAGAACGACACATCGCAATTCAGCGCCCTGACTGCCCGATTCCAGGCTGACGATGTCAGCCACCGATTTCAGTTTTGTAATCGACGTCGTGAGCAGCTTGAGATAGTCCGATGGGGCGCGCAGCGTCACCTTTCGTCGTTCAATCGCACCGATCTCTAACAATTCGCGCCGGATTAACTTGAAGACGTGCTCGCCCGATTGAAAATTCGCAACGTCAGAATACAGGCAGCGTGAAAGCAAAACCTCCAGCCACTCAAGGCTCAGCGCAGGAATTCGCTTCCGTGACAGGCCTAGCGTATTCAACGCGCCCTGCGGAATCTCCTGTCCGGTAGCGTGCAGGAAAACAACCATGCTTGACAGATATTCGGGATCTTCAAGAATCTCCTCCGTGTGTGTGCCCGATGCAGTGATCCACGGATGGCTCATGATCGCATCCTGGAAGCTCTGATTGACCCGAAGGCGTCCGGCGAACGAGTCCACGGCCGCGCGGAAATCCGAGATCACCTTCTGCTCTTTTTCCGATGGCGTGCTGAAGTAGACGTAATCCTGATGCGGACAGAGATCCCCTTGGAGCACCAACTCAGGGACCGACACCTCCGCGTCGACAGGTCCGCAAAGTTCTTCGTAACGCTCCCATTCAAATGGAGTGACATCGTAGGGAGGTGTTGCCGTGAGCGCAACGATGGTCGGCTTGTTCAGTTGCGTCACCACCGAAGTCAGAGTTTTCCACCACTCGGCACGCAGATGATGCGCCTCGTCAAGAACCAGAGCGCCGAACGCCCCTTCGGTGAAGACCTTGGGCAAACTAACGTGGCTTTGATTGACATCCGCCCCATTGCTTAGCGAATCGCCTTGATGGTTCCTTTCTTCACCGCTCTCTTCGCCGTCGACTGGCTCTTTCTGCTCGGATTCGCCCGAACAAACCGCGTGCAACGCCTGATAGGTAGCGACCGTCAACAGTGCCGGATTTCTCAACTTCGTCGAGACCCACCCCGGCTTAGCGCTGCCTTCAGGCAGAAAAAGATCGACGAGGCGGTCCACCCATTGATCGCGAATCGTGACGGTGGGGGCTAGAACGAGGGTCGGCTTATTCATGCGCCTGATTACTTCGAGACCAAGGACTGTCTTGCCTGATCCCGGCGCTGCCACCAAGTGCATCCGGTTGTTTTGAAGGTACCCATCAAGCCTGTCCAAAATCCGTGATTGATAGGCGCGCCAGGTCTTGCGGAAAACCATTAAGTCCGGAAGAGACTCCTGTTGCGTATTAGCGGGCGCGAGCATGAATGGGGGAATTATATGTTTCGCCAGGCTTAGCGGCTACGGTTCAGTTGTGGTTCGGCCGCGGAGATTGCCCTCCCGCTCGGCGTGCAGGAACTCCCATGCCTTAGAATCATCTCTTGCTCCTCACAATCGAAAAGCTGATCTACGGCGGCGACGGCCTGGCCCGTCTGCCCGCCGATTCGCTCGCCAGTTCGCCTAACGATGAAGCTCCCGGACGCGGCAAAGCCGTCTTCGTCCCCTTCGTCCTCGCCGCTGAAAAAATTGAGGCCTCCCTCACCGAACAGAAGCCCGGCTTTGCGCGGGCGCAGGCGAATTCCATCCTCGAGCCCTCGCCCCATCGCGTCCCGCCGCCCTGCCCACACTTCACCCGTTGCGGCGGATGCCACTACCAGCACGCCACCTACGAGCACCAGCTCGAGATCAAAAAGGAAATCCTCCGCGAGAGCCTGCGGCGCACGGCAAAGCTTGATTTGCCATTCGACATCGAGGTCCATCCCTCCCCGCCGTGGAACTATCGCAACCGCTCCCGCCTTCAGGTGCGAGTCACCCCCACGTTCGCGGTCGGATATTTCAAGCTGTCTTCCCACGATCTTCTCGCGGTCGAAGAGTGTCCCATCAGTTCGCCACTGATCAACCGCGGCATCGCCGCCCTGTGGCAGAGCGGCCGCGCAGGCAAGGTCCCCCAAGGCGTCCGCGAAGTCGAGTTCTTCGCCAACGCCGACGACACGCAACTCCTGCTGGGCGTCGGCTGCGCCCGCGAGGCTCGCCGCGCCGCCGTGCGCGTATGGGCAGAGGACTTCCGTGCCGCCCTCCCAGACATTGCCGGAGTCGTCGCGTTCCGCGAACCGAATCCCGGCGACCGGAAGGCAGGCGCCCAGGACGTCCTCGTCACAGTCGGTGCTTCGCATCTGACCTATCAAACGCAAGGCGCGGCCTACCGAGTCAGCGCCGGCAGTTTCTTTCAAACCAACCGTCACCTCACCGACGAACTGGTGAAGATCGTCACCGCCGGCCAGTCCGGCAAGCTGGCGCTCGACCTCTATGCGGGCGCCGGCCTGTTTTCCACAGCGCTGGCCTGTGACTTTCATCACGTAGTTTCTGTCGAGACGTCACAGACGTGCACAGCCGATCTTGCCTACAATCAGTCCTCGAATGGAGAAACGGTTCAGGCCACAACGGAGCAGTACCTGGCCCGTGCGGGAAATTCGAGGCGAGTCGGGAAGGGTGAAGTCCCTCCTCATATTCCTGACCTGGCGGTGGTGGATCCGCCTCGAAGTGGCCTGGGAGAACGCGTGGCGCGGTTGTTGGCGACCCTTGGCGCGCCACGCGTTGCCTATGTGTCGTGCGATCCGGCCACGCTGGCGCGCGACCTCGTTCCCCTGCTGGCCGCCGGTTATCGCGTCGAGCAAGTGCACCTGGTGGATTTGTTTCCGCAAACCTACCACCTGGAAAGCGTTGTGCACCTGGTTCGGCATGCATTTTAGCAAGCAGTTTTGGGAAGGGCCCGACTTCCGGTCGGGCCATAAGAACACAAGATCGGCGTCCGCTTCACAGTTTGCTGAAAAACTCGGATTTGTCGGTGCTACCGTGGAAGAGCGGCCCTTTAGGGCCGCGTAAGCCGTTGAAAATTAATCTGGGCTTTAGCCCTTGTCGTCGTTTTTCTTCGACCAACTGAGTTTTTCACCATACTGTTCAGCCACTGAGGAAATGTAGGCAGCGAGAAAAAAGTCTTTCAGAGAAGGAGTGCGTAACCGCTGAGAGACTGTCGCGGAATCTCCAGCTGCGTTTTAAATCTTTGGTCGAATCGTCCATTCGTATGATCCCGCCCCCCTCCACTCCCGCCTCGCCCCCGATTTTTCGCTTCAAAGCAAGCCGCCAGCCCATGTTCTGGGCTGCCGTGGCCCACTCGTCCGGCATCGTTGCCGGAGTCTACCTATGGCGGCCCGTTCTGTGGTGGGTGGTCGCTGTAGCGGCCTTCCTGGCTGCCGCAGCGTATTTCGCCCAACGTCGCTCCGGACTGGGCTGGGTGCTTGCGCTCGGAGCGTTTTTCCTCGCCGGCGCGCTTCACATTCAAGCCCGCGGAGCCACCACCCGTCTCGACACCGGCATCCAGCTCTACGCCGACCGCCAGGAGTTGCAAATCACCGCCCACGTGACGCACGACGGCCGGCTGCAGCCGGGTGGATTCAACGAAGTCAAGCAAACCATCGACGTCGAAACCGAAGAACTCCAGACCGCGACCGGCCAGCGCGAAGCCGTTCACTCCGGCATCCGCCTGAGCATTTACAGCCCGCGCCCCACCGATGCGAGTGAGAGTGAGGGAGACAACGCCGCCGCAGATGCAGCCCCCAGCACTCAAATGCCGGTCTTCCACTACGGCGACCGCCTTCGCTTCAGCGCCAAGCTCAAGCTGCCGCACAATTTCCGCAATCCCGGAGCCTTCGACTACCAGGCCTATCTCGCCGACCGCGGCATCGCCGCGCTGGGTTCGGCCAAAATAGAGAATGTCGAACAGCTCCCTGGCTTTACCGGCAGCCCGATCGGCTACTGGCGCAGCCGCCTGCACCGTGGGGTCGTCGCCAAGATTCACCAACTCTGGCCGCCGCGCGAGGCCGCTCTGATTAACGCGATGGTCATCGGCGAAGAAGCCTTCATCGACCGCGACACCCGCATCGACTTCCAGCGCTCGGGCACCTACCACGTCCTCGTCGTCTCCGGGATGAACGTCAGCATCCTGGCTTTCGCAGTCTTCTGGACGCTGCGCCGCCTGCGCTTGGGCGACATCCCCGCCACGCTCGTGACCGTGGCATTTTGCGTTGCTTACGCCTTCACCACTGAGGTCGGCGCCCCCGTCTGGCGCGCCACGCTCATGTGCGCCATCTATCTAGTCACGCGTCTGCTCTACCGCGATCGCGCCATGGTCAACGCGCTGGGCGCGGCGGCATTGGGACTGCTCATCCTCGACCCGCGCCAGCTTTTCAGCGCCAGCTTTCAGATGACCTTCGTCTGCGTGCTCATCGTGGCGGCCATCGGCATCCCGATTTTGCAGCGCACGTCCCAACTTCAGAAGCAAGCGCTCGCCAACTGGGACTCAAACGACTACGCCGCACTTCTGCCGCCGCGGGTGGCGCAGTTCCGAGTCGACCTGCAGTTCATCGCCGCCCGCCTTGCCCGCTTCGTAGGGGACAACTGGTCGCGTCGCCTGGTCCGCGGCACGACAGCATTCTGCCTGGCTGCATTTGAACTGCTCTTCGTGTCTGCCATCCTGCAGATGGGGCTCGCCCTGCCCATGGCCTATTACTTCCATCGCGCCACCACCATCGGATTGCCCTCCAACGTGATCGTCGTACCTCTGACGCAACTGATGATGCCCGCCGCCGTGGCCGCGATCGGCTTGGGTTACATCTCGCCCTGGCTTGCTAGAGTTCCTGTGCTCCTCACCACCTTTGCGCTCGACGGAATCACCGGCACGGTGCGCGGATTGCGCGCTGTGAAATTCGGGGCGCTGCGGCTAGCCGACCTGCGCGTCCCCATGCCGTCGCTCGCCATGATCATCCTGGCCGCAGCCGCGCTCGTTCTCGCCATGTGGTCGGCACGCCGCCGCCCACTCCTCGCCGTGTCCGGACTCGCGGCCATCCTCGCCGCCTCGTTCGTTCTTGCATTCGTCCCAGCGCCGCCCCGCATCCGTCCCGGGCTATTGGAGGTGACGTCGATCGACGTCGGCGAGGGCGATTCCATCCTGCTCGTCACCCCGCAAGGCCGCACCCTGCTGATCGATGCTGGAGGCCCCATCGGCCCCGGCGGCTCGCAACTCGACTTCGGCGAAGACGTTGTTTCCCCTTATCTCTGGACGCGCGGCATCTCGCGCCTCGACGCCGTCGCCATCACCCACGGCCACTCCGACCACATCGGCGGCATGATCGCCGTGCTGAAAAATTTCAAGCCGAAGGAATTATGGATAGGCCTGCTTCCGCCGAGTCAGGCTCTTGAGAACGTGGTTGCTACGGCGCAAGCGCTCGGCGTTAAAGTCGTACGTCATTGGGAAGGCGAGGAGTTCGCCCTGGGCGGAGCCTCAGTCCAAGTGCTGTTCCCCCCGCGCGACTGGTTCGTCGGCGCCAAGCCCCAGAACAACGATTCCATGGTGCTGCGCGTGACCTATGGTGATTCGTCGGTTCTTCTGGAGGGTGATGCGGAAAAGCAAGTGGAACGCCGCGTGGCTGCGCAACTTCATCCCACCGCAAACGTGCTCGCGAGCCCGGTCGCCAACCCGATCGCTAACCTGGTCAAGATCGGCCACCACGGAAGCAACAACGCCACCACGCCGGAACTGCTCGCTGCGGCCAAGCCCCAATTCGCCATCATTTCCGTAGGATCAGGAAATTCTTTCGGCCTGCCGCGCCCTGAAGTTCTCGCACGCCTGGCCAACGCCGGAACCCGCGTCTACCGCACCGATCTCGATGGAGCCGTCACCTTTTACCTCGACGGCCACTCCATCACCCCTTCGGTGGCGGCTCTTCAATAGCCGGAATGTCGGCCGTCACATCATCGTCCGGCGCCGATTGCCGTCCTTCCGCGATCACACGCCGCGCCTCGTCCGCATCCTCCTCGCGCGCCAGAATGAGCATCCCGCCCATCCCCGGGAACGCATCCTGCAGCAGCGACGCCGAAGCCAGGTCGCTGTCGATGCCCGCCGAATCGAGCAATCCCTTCACCACCAGCGCCTCCGATTCGTCCTCCGAGTCAAACACCTTCACCAGTTTCTCGTTCGGATTAGGACGGTCATCAGGACGCGACTGCGCGTCGGAGGAATTGACAGGTTCTGCCATGGCATCTCCAATCTGGAATCGGCCCACACCGCCCGGCCGATTCCCCTTGCACAGCCATCGATTTTACTCTTCCAATGCCCATGTGGGGACAGCCGCCCCCGGCTGTCCGCGGAGCGCAGCTCCGCAAGTTCTCCGGGTGCCCCATTTCTCGCGTTCTTTGCGAGAAGTGGGGATTTTGTGCCCGCAGAAACGCAGGTCCATTCCTCGACAACACCTTCTTGTAGTTGCTTTCCTCAGCAATTGCGGCAGAATGGCAGTAGCCACGGGCGCAACGCCAAACTGCGTCGCGTCATCCAAAGCTGAGGGCCGCATTTCAGTGGGACGAAAGAAAGGGGACTTCATGAACATGCATCAGCAGGCCAGCCACGGACCAAGCTTTCCCATCGGAGACCAGCAATCCCTCCCCGAGCGCGAAGAGGAAGCCCGTAAAATCCGCCGCCTGCAGCTGATGATCAGCATGGTCATGTCCGTCATCAGCCAGGACCCCAACCTCACCGTAGAAGAAGCTTCAGAACTCGCAGCTGGAGCCAAACGCGCCGCCCTCGCCATGTTCCCCGACAAAGAACTCGCCTACGACCTCCTCTACAAACCCCGCCTGCAACGCCTGATGAAAGAACGCTTCCGCCTGCAGTAGCCAGGCTCGGTCAACCTTGTGGACTCGCTCCTACTCTGTCATCCTGAGCGAAGCGAGCTCGAATGAGCTCGCGCAGTCGAAGGACCCCGTGCCGCCCGTACGTCGCCACAACCCATCCGGGAGTTTCTTCCCCGCCCCAAGCCCATCGAGATCACTGCGAGAACGCCTTCCCGCACTCACCGAAAGCCCCGGCTAACTCAAGGTCCTTCGACTCCGCAAGTCGGCTCGCTTTGCTCCCCGTCTTGCTCCGCTCAGGATGACAATGCTGCCGACCCTACTCATCCACCACCGAATTCCTAAGCATCCCCACACCCTCGACGCTCACCTCGACCACATCCCCCGCCACCAGAGGCCCCACGCCCGCCGGCGTCCCGCTCGGAATCAAATCCCCCGGAAACAACGTCATCGCCTGCGCAATATGCCGAATCACCACGTCCAGCGTAAAAATCAAATCCCGCGTGTTTCCATCCTGTTTAATTTGCCCATTCACCCGCGTCTGCACTCCCACCCCGGCCCCTACTCCGAAACATGGATCAATCTCATCCGTCACCACCGGCCCCACCGGACAAAACGTATCGAAGCCCTTGGCCCGGCTCCACTGGCCGTCTTTATTCTGCAGATCGCGCGCCGTCACGTCGTTCACGCACGTGTATCCAAGAATGTATTGCCGGATGTCCGCGTCCGCCGCCGGCTGGTAGCAAGTCTTGCCAATCACCACGCCCAGTTCGCCCTCATGATCGACGCGCTGCGAAATCTTCGGACGCCGCACCACGCCCCCCGGCGGCAGCAGCGCCGACGTGGCCTTCAGAAAAATCAGTGGCTCCTGTGGCACGTCGTGCCCCAACTCCGCCGCGTGCTCGCGATAATTCCGCCCAATGCACACAATCTTCGACGGCCGCACCGGCGGCAGCAGCGCAGCTTCCTCCAGCGGAATCGCCTCGATCCGCCGCGTGCGCAAACTTTCCATGTCCCCGTCGGCCTCTTCCGGAGCAGTGAGCAGCACGCGCACAATCGCATCCCGCCCGCCAACGGACTCAACCAGCCCGTACTGGGCCTGGCCGTTGAATTGAAATCGGCAATATTTCATCGCCCTCTATCTAACCATATCCGCGGAAATTCAGGCGCGCAAAAAGGGAAATATTTCTGAACGAGGGATGAGTCAGAACTCCGTCGGGCGACGCACTCTCCTATCGAGTCTGGCAGTGTGGGCGGTCGTGGAGGAGCGGCCCTTCAAGGGCCGCGTAAGCTGCCAACATTCCTATGGGCTTCAGCACCTGCGGCTCACGGTACCGTCTCGCTCGCTTCCTCCGACCGCGCACTCTCGTTCCCGCGCACGTCCACCGCCGACACCGAATAAAAATAACCCTTTCCCGACGCCACGTTCGCGTCCCGGTAAGCCGGAGCCTTCACCAACTCCGCATTCACCCTCACCGGAGCCGACCCCTCTTCATGACGATAAACGTTGTAGCCGTCCAGATCGACGTCGGTCACCGGCGCCCACACCAGATCGACAAAAGTCGCCTGCCCCGGACCAGAAGCAACCGCTTGCAGCCCCGAGGGGACCGCTGGCGGAAACACATCGTCCGCGAACACTTTGACTTCGGGCGTGTCGTCCCCTTCCACCTGCATCTCCGGCTTGCTCTCCTGAGCGATCACCGTAACCGTCTCCGCCCGATATTCGTACGTCTTTTCCCACTCGATGCTCGAATCCGTCAGGGCAAGACTGCGCTGGTTTCCCGCTGGGACTTCGCCCGCCGGAACTTCGCCCGCCCGAACTTCCCCCGCCAGAATCCGTTCCGTGCTGCCTTCCATCTGCCGGTACACGCGATAGACATAATGCACCGTTTGCGGCGACGCGGTCGGCGGAAGGTCGCTCGTCCAGCTCAGTACGACTCCCTGACTGGTTACCCGCGCGGCGAAGTCCTGCGGCGGCGGAAGCGTTTGCACCAGCGGAACCCGCACCTGATTCGATAGCCCAGCGCCGCGCCCACCCGCATTGAGCACCTCAATCGCGTAGGTAATGAAGCTTGACGGATCGTCGCCGTCGCTGCGCTGCCGCCCGATGAGCGAGTCGGTGTACGATCCCTGGACCTTTTGCTTGGAAGAGTGAGCCGCGCCGGAGCTCGCCTGCGCAGCAGCCACTCCCACCGGAGTTCCACACTGCGTCAACACCGGTTCGAGTCCCCGGCAGACCCAAGTTGGACCCACACTCCGCACTGTCTGCCGGTCGGTCGTAACGCTCGGAACCGTCCAGCTGAGAATCACGTGATCGCCCTTGCGCGTCGCCCGCAAATCCTTAGGCGGCTTAGGCAACTCCAGCGACGGAGGCTGCGGCGGCCCAATCGTCGCGCATGCCGTCACCATCAACAGCGCACCCAGAGCCGTTAAAAGCGTCCACGCGGAGCGTCTCATGCCGAAGAAACAGACTACCAGACCATCCCTCTCCCACCCATTGTCATCCTGAGCGAAGCGAGCTCGAACGAGCTCGCGTAGTCGAAGGACCCCGTTGCGTCTATCATCACGATCGCGTGAAGGAGTTCGTCCTGAGGGTTACCCCGCCAACTCCTTCAACGCCTCGCGAAACACCTTCGTATGCCGGTCCACATCTGCCGCTTCCGTCTGCGGCGACATCAGCGCCATGTTATGAAACGGCGTCAACAGGATTCCCCGATTCATGGCATACAGATGCATGAACCGCTCTAACTCGAAATCCATCGCGTCGTGAGCCTCGCCGCCGTTCTTCGGCTTCGCCGCGCCGAACAGATATTCCGCCCGGCATCCCAGGCGCGTCACGTGCCACGGCAGCTCCGCATCCGCAATTGCCTTGGCCACGCCCGCCGTCCAGCGCTCGGCCATCGGAATCATCCGGTCGAATGCCTCTTTCGTAAGAACTTTCGTCAGCGTGGCTCGCATGGCCGCGAGCGACAACGCGTTCCCCGCCAGCGTCCCGCCAATCCCACCCACGTCACAGTTCTCCAATTCGTGCTTGGCCGCAATCCGATCGGCCACGTCCTGCGAAAAGCCGTAAGCCGCGCCCGGAATCCCTCCCCCAATGGCCTTGCCAAAAACAAGAACGTCCGGCTCAAGATTCTCCGCCCGCGTATACCCGCCCGGCCCCGCGCAGATCGTATGTGTCTCGTCGATGATGAGCAACGTCCCGTACTCGCGCGTGAGTTCCCGCAGCGCCTTGTGATACCCCGGCTCCGGATGCACGATGCCCACGTTCGTCATCGCCGGCTCGGCCAGCACACAAGCCACGTCGCCCGAGACCAGCGCTGCCTCCAGCGCATCCACATCGTTGAACTCGACCACCTTCGTCGTCACCGCCGGATTTACCGGAGGCCCAATATTCCCCGGCCGCGGTCCCACAGCTCCGTCGGCTCCAAAAGTGATGAACGTCTCATCCACGGTGCCGTGATAACACCAGTTGAAAACCAGAATCTTCGGCCGTCCCGTGATCTGCCGCGCCAGCCGGATCGAGAACCGGTTCGCATCGGTTGCTGTGAGCGCAAACTGCCAGTACGGCAGGCCGAACCGCTTCTGCAATTCCTCCGCCACAAAAATCGAATCTTCCCCCGGCAACATCAGCGTGATGCCGCGCCGCGCCTGATCTTCCATCGCCTTCACCGTGGCGAATGGAGAATGACCCGTCATCGCCCCAGTATCGCCCAAACAAAAATCGATGTAGCGATGCCCGTCCACGTCGTAGAAATGCGCCCCCTGAGCCTCCCGCACGAACGGCGGAAACGCCCCCGCCCACTTCACCATCCAGTTCATTGGGACGCCCGCCAGCAGCGACTTCCGCGCCCGCTCAAACAGCGCCTTCGACTTCGGACGTTCGTCGACGAACTTCTTCTGCTCGCGGGCCATCAGGGACTGCAGGCGGGCTCGGTCGATGGATTTCATGCCGTCCACGGGGCAGGATATCAGACTGTGCGGTCTCCATAGGCGGACGACTCCGTCCGCTTACTTCAGTTTGCTTTTCGCGTCGAGAACACAAGATTCTGCGGATAGGAAGAAACGATTTTTAGACGGCCGCCAGGCGTGCGCAACGCTTCCTGTTCTGGCTCCAGGTCGGCGACCAGGTTCCCTTCGACCTCGCGGAGAACAAGCTGAAGTTCGGTTCCACTTTTTGATTTGGAGGCGATCGCGTCGGCGGCGAAGTCAGGCAACTCGATCTCGAAAGAGCCGTGGGCATCGGGCCTGACCACTCCTACCTCGATCTGCGGAACCATGCAGTCCACGAAGCCAAAAAAGTCGCATGCCCACGATGCCATATAGTCGACGCGAATCTCGACCGGCTTCTTGCCGGGCGGAGCGCTACGAATTTGGCCAGCCAAGTGGACCGTTCCCAACGGACTGCACGAAAAGGTTTCCTGAACGTCTGCCGAGTCTACGAGCAGATCTTCGAACGTAACCATCTTGCAACCCGCCGCCCAGATAAACCCCTTAACCTCTCCGGCTGCCTTTCCGTCCACGTAGCTAGAAATTTGATAGGAAGTTAAGCCCGGTTTTGGCGTGATGAAATTGCCAGAAGCGCCGAACGGACCATATAGAACATAATTGACGTGAACCTCTTCGGAAGGAATACCACCCAAGAGCACAATGTTGACCGAACGTTGTACTTGGCCAGTTTGTGCTGCCGCGGGTACGGCGAGCAGCAGAGCCAGAGAGCCTACGACGCTGGCTCGACGAAGCACCGTCGGCGATTGTCGCCCCAAACGTCCTCCAGATTTCCGGCCCTGCCTTTCGCCTACAGGATATACCGCGACAAGTCCTGATCCTTCACAATATCGGTCAGCATCTTGCGCACGTACTCTGCGTCAATCGTGACGTGCTCACCCTTCTTCTCCGGCGCATCGAAACTCAGTTCGTCCAGCACCCGCTCCATGATGGTATGCAGCCGCCGCGCCCCAATGTTCTCCGTGCTCTCGTTCACGCGGAAGGCGAAGTGCGCAATCTCGTCCAGCGCCTCCTTCGTAAACTCCAGTTTCACGCCCTCGGTATCGAGCAGCGCCGTGTATTGCTTCACGAGAGACGACTTCGGCTCGGTGAGAATCCGCACGAAGTCTTCCATGGTCAGCGATTGCAGCTCCACCCGGATCGGAAACCGCCCCTGCAACTCCGGGATCAAATCGCTCGGTTTCGATACATGGAACGCGCCCGCAGCAATAAAAAGAATGTGGTCAGTCCGCACCATCCCATACCGCGTATTCACGGTAGTTCCTTCGACGATCGGCAGAATGTCGCGCTGCACGCCCTCGCGCGAAACGTCCGGCCCATGGCCGCCTTCGCGCCCCGCAATCTTGTCGATCTCGTCCAGAAACACGATCCCGGAATTCTCCACGCGGTCAATCGCCATCCGCGTGACCTGATCCATATCGATCAGCCGCTGCTCTTCTTCCTGAATCAAATATTCGAAGGCCTCGTTGACCTTCATCTTCCGCTTCTTGGTGCGCTGCCCGAAGATGTTCGGCAACATGTCTTTAATGTTGACGTCCATCTCCTCGACGCCCTGGTTGGTCAGAATCTCAAACGACGGAAAATTCCGTTCGCGCACGTCGATCTCCACCGTGCGGTCGTCCAGCTTTCCCTCACGCAGTTGCTGCCGCAATTTTTCCCGCGTCCGGCTCGAAGACTCCGTCAAAGCCGGGCTCCCATCTATCACGACGCCGCCCGCAGTCGAACTCGCTTCCGGCCGCGGCGCAGGCGACGGCGGCAGCAGAATATCCAGCAACCGCTCTTCCGCATTCAGCTCAGCCTTGTCGGCAACGTCTTCCAGCTTCTCTTCGCGTACATTATCGATGGCAATCTCCACCAGATCGCGCACCATCGATTCCACATCCCGCCCCACGTAGCCGACCTCGGTAAACTTCGAAGCCTCCACCTTCAGAAACGGAGAATTCGCCAGCTTCGCCAGCCGCCGCGCGATCTCCGTCTTGCCCACGCCGGTGGGCCCAATCATGATGATGTTCTTGGGGATGATTTCTTCCGCGAGCTCAGGCGAAAGCTTCTGGCGCCGCATGCGGTTGCGCAGCGCGATGGCCACGGCGCGCTTCGCATCCTTCTGGCCAATCACATGTTTGTCGAGCTCAACCACAATCTCGCGCGGAGTCAGCTCATCCAGCGCAAGCTGTTCTTCTTCAGCAGTCGAGGGAAGGTAAATAGCCATAAATCAGTCGTTGGTCGTTAGTCGTTGGTCGTTAGCACAATAGGTCGAGGGTTTGGATTCAAGCCAACGACCAACGACTATCGACCAACGACCGTCACAGCTCTTCAATCGTTACCTTGTCGTTCGTATAGATACACATCTTGCCCGCAATCTTCATCGCTTCTTCGGCAATCTGCCGCGCCGAGAGTTCCGTATGCTCCGCCAGCGCCTGCGCCGCCGCCTGCGCATAAGGCCCGCCGCTGCCGATCGCTGCCACCGCGCCGTCGGGCTCAATCACATCCCCCTGCCCGCTCAGCAGAAACGTCTGCTCCTTGTCGCACACCAGCAGCAACGCCTCCAGATGCCGCAGGAACTTGTCGGTGCGCCAGTCCCGCGCCAACTCCACCGCGCCTCGCCCCAGGTTCCCGTGATACTGCTCCAGCTTGGCCTCGAACCGGCTGAACAGCGTGAACGCATCCGCCGTCGACCCGGCAAATCCCGCAACAATCTTGTCGTTGTAAAGCCGCCGGATCTTCTTGGCCGTATGCTTGATCACCGACTCGCCCAAGGTGACCTGGCCATCGCCAGCAAGCACAACCTTCCCGCCGCGGCGTACCGACAAAACCGTCGTCGATCGAATCAGTCGCTTCGTAGTCATGAGCGCAATTCTCGATTATAACAGCGCGTGGAAGAGCGGCGCTTAGAAGAGCGGGCGTGTGGATGAGCAGGCATGCGGAAGAGCGGGCATGTGGAAGAGCGGCGCTTTAGCGCCGCGTCAAAAACGCTAGCATTTCGCGGGCTTTAGCCCCTGAGGGCCGCCGCTGCGAATTTATTGCGATGGCTTCCAGCATTTTCCTTGATTTATAGAGCCCTTCAGTAACCACTCCACCGATTACCGCTGTGACATTTACCCGCCTCGCCCTACCCCGTACTTTGTAATTCATGCGCCAGTCTGCTGCGGTCTTATGTCACGACAAGCGGTCCCTTAAAACGCTGGAAGCCGCCCTCGAAGTGCTTGAAATCGAGCTGGTAAACTGCCCGTCCGGACCGGCCGCTCTGGAAATGGTCATGACCGGCCGCTGCTCCACGCTGATTGTGGATTTCGACCTGCCCGGCGCTGATGAAGTCATCCGCATGGCGGCGCTGTTGCCGCCCGCGCAAAAGCCCGATCTATTGGCGGTCGCGAGCCGCGCGTGGCCCGGCACCGGCCAGGCGTTTCAGTCCGGCGCCAACCGCATCCTCTACCGGCCGCTCGAAGCCGAGCAGGTCCTGCAAGCCCTGAAGCCCGGCAGCAAAAACAACAAGAGCAATCGGCGCAAGTCCACGCGCTACGAAGTCAAGACTCTGGTTTACCTCGACCTTGAAACCGGGCCTCTTTCCGGTGTCAGCATCGATATTGGCGAGCACGGCCTCGCCCTCCAGGCCACCGAACCCGTGCCTATGAACTCGAACCTGGCATTTCGCTGCGTGCTGCCCGGCACGAAAGTGACGCTGCACGGCCACGCCGACGTGATGTGGGCCAGCGATCAGGGCCGCGCCGGACTTTTCTTCTCCAAGCTCAGCCCCGTAGCCCGCAAACAACTCAAGCAGTGGCTCCACAAGCGCAGTGCCCATAGCAAGCAGAAAGACAGGCACGACGTGCGCGATCTGCTGCCGCCCGAGGACGCCCACGTCGAGTTCGCTGCCTCGGAATAAGCACGAAATCTTGCAGACCTCAGCCGCGAAGTGGCGCAAGAACGCAGCCCGCGGCGTGAGCGGTGGGATAGGTAGAAGAAAGAGCGAGCCCCAGGGGGCGGAAGAAATCTTCTCCTGAACACACCTGAAACTAGAACCCCTCAACAAAGACTTCCCACTCTCACCCCGCTTCTCGTTTGCGCCCGCTGTGCCTTAGAATCTTCCCGTCGCCCAGATTTTCCTTCAGGAGACACCTTCTGCCCACATCCACCGAACCCGGCTTAGCTTTCAACGGCCACTCCATGGTCGGACCGCTCCAGCGCGTGCTGGTATGCTCCCCTCGCACCGCGGGATGGAACCAGCCCGAACGCGCCGCGCGTTGGCGCGATCTCGGCTTTCATCATGCACCCGACTTCGCCACGGCTCAGTCGCAGCATGACGCTCTTTGCTGCGAGCTGGAAACCGCTGGCGTGGAGGTGATCGAGGCGCCTCCCGCTCCCGATGTTTCGCTCGACGCCGTCTACGCTCACGACGCCTCGCTCGCCACCGACTTCGGCCTGATCGTCATGCGTCCCGGCAAAGCCAACCGAGTGGCCGAAGGCCGGACCCATGGTTCATTCTGCGGTCACCTCGGTATTCCCACGCTGGCCAAGATCGTCGCCCCCGGCACTACCGAAGCTGGAGACATCCTCTGGCTCGATTCGAAAACGCTGCTAATCGGTCATGGCTACCGCACCAACGCCGCCGGCATCGAGCAGATGCGCGCCCTGCTCGCGCCCAAGGGCATTGACGTTCTTTCTTCGCCGCTCCCGTACGGCCCCGGACCGTCAGCCTGCCTGCACCTGATGTCGCTGATCAGCCTGATCGACGAGCAGACCGCGCTGGTCGATCTCCCCTGGCTCGCGGTCGAAACCGTGGAACTGCTCAAGTCGCGCGGCTACCAGTTCATCCCGATCGACGATTCCGAACGCGACACCCTGGCCTGCAACGTCCTCGCGCTGGGCGGAAAGCGCCTGCTCGCCATCGAAGAAAATCGCAACACGAACGCTCGCCTCCGCCACGCCGGATTCGACGTCCGCACCTTCCCCGGCAGCGAAATCTGCATCAACGGCAGCGGCGGCCCCACCTGCCTAACCCGCCCCCTGTTGCGAGGCTAACCACGGTCCATGTAGGTGGGGGCGTCCGGCCACAAATCCGTCGACCGATGTATGCATGAGCCAGATCACTTTTCTCATCTGTCGCGCTCTCCCTTAATCACGTCGACCAGATCGCCCAGACGATCCAGACTCTGGGTCCATCCCGCTTCCATCCCCTTGAGGTATTGCGGAGCCTGCGCGGTTGCTTTGACCACTCGAAGCTGTAGCGTCAGCGCAGTTTTCCCGCGTTGCTCGGCAAAAATCACAGTGCTCCGCACATCGAACATGGAGTTGCCCTTGTCATCCAGCGCGCTGCTCACAAAAACCAGCCGCTCGGGCTCGATGATTTCTTCAAACACCCCGCTCATCGGATACACCACACCATTGGGAGCCCGCATATGAATGCGAATCGCGCCTCCGGCCCGCACGTCCAGCTCACACACCGGATTCGTGAATCCCTTCGGCCCCCACCATTGCGCCACGTGTTTGGTGTCGGTCCACGCCTTGAATACCAGTTCTCTGGGCGCATCCAAGACTCGCGTGATCACCAGATCCCACTCCGAAGATTGCTTTGCATTGCTAATTTCAGCCGCGCTAACCCTTGCGTTGTTTGCGGACATGTTTCTTCTCCTTATGTCGCGAATCCTTTTTCTTCAGCTCCCGCAGATAATCGTCCAATCGATCGAAGCTCTGCTCCCAGAATTGCCGGTAGTGTTCCACCCACCCCGCAACGTCCTGCAGCGGACCAGCCTGCAACCGGCACGGTCGCCATTGCGCTTCGCGCCCGCGCGCAATCAACCCCGCTCGCTCCAGCACCTTCAGATGCTTGGAAATTGCCGGCATGCTCATGGCGAACGGCGACGCCAGTTCGGTGACCGAGGCCTCCCCCGAAGCCAGCCGCGCCAGAATCGCCCGCCGCGTAGGGTCCGCCAGCGCCCCGAAAGTTTCGCTCAGTTGATCTGCCATCTCTGTAATGAACCACTCAGTTAAATAACTATTAGGTTAAATACACCGCGCAGGACTCCTTGTCAACTGATTTCTATGTAGGGACAGCCGCCCTCGGCTGTCCGTCGAGCGAAGCTCGACGAGGTTGTTGGCTAACGTGAATCCGGGTGCCCCATTTCTCGCGTTCTTTGCGAGAAGTGGAGATTTTGATTCTCTCCTGGAACCCTCTCACTGCCGAAAACCCACACCCCCCAATCCTGTTAAAATCAGAAAGCATGCTGCTTCCCTTCGTCCGCGAACTCTTCGCGGACGTAGAAATGCTTCCCGCCTTCACGCGTGTAGCCTCCCACCTCCGGGAGGGCGCGGGGCGCATTCGTGTCTCTGGACTCTCGCCCACGGCAAAAGCCTTGCTCCTCGTGCTTTTGCGCCGAAGTGCCGACCGCCCCCTCATCGTCGTCGTCAATGACAACCGTACTGTCGAAGATTTCGTTCCCGTGCTGCAAGGCTTCTGCGAACTCACCAGCGCCTGCGATCCCGAGTCCGTCGTCGCCCTGCCCGCGCGCGATGTGCTTCCATTCCAGAATCTTTCCCCTCACCCCGAACTGCAGGAAGAACGCGCCACTGCCCTGTGGAAGGTCGCGACCGGCAAGGCATCGATTGTGGTCACTCCCGTCGCCGCCACCGCCATTCTTCAGCGCTCCGCCGATTACTATACCGACCTGGCCCGCATTCTGCGCCGCGGAGAATCCTTCGACGTCGAGAACCTGCTCGCTCACCTGAACACCGTTGGCTACGAGTCCGCCGATGTCGTCGAAATGCCCGGACAGTACGCCCTGCGCGGCGGCATCCTCGATGTTTATTCGCCCGAAGCCGAGCGTCCCGTCCGCCTCGAGTTCTTCGGCGACGAAGTCGAATCCATCCGCCGCTTCGACCCCGCGTCGCAGCGTTCGTCCAATCCCATGGACGAAGCGCTCCTCTTGCCGCTCACCGAAACTCCGGTCAGCGATCATCTGCTCGGCGCAATCCACACGCGGCTCTCAGGTAAGAGAATCACAGGAACTGAAGAAATCGTAGAAGCCGCCGTGCGTTCGGGCGGCGTCACCGTCTTCCCCGGCTGGGAGTTCTACGCCCCCGTCGCCGGAGCCGACCGCACGGTTTTCGACCTGCTCCCCGGCGCCGCCGTGTTGCTCGACGAACCCGATCTGCTGCGCGCCGAATTCGACCGCTTCTGGACCCGCGTCGAAGAAGCCCACGAGCGCAGCGGCGTCGGCAACCTCGTGCGTCCTGTGGATCTGTATCTTCCTCCAGACGGCTGGTGGAAAAAAGTCGCGTCCCAAACCGGAGCCGACGTAGAGCATCTCGGCATCACCCGCACCGCTGAAGACGAAGCCGTAACTTTCCTGACTCAGCCCACTCCCCGCTTCCATGGCGCGGTTCCCACCATGCTCGAAGAAGTCCAGAAGCTCACTGGCGCGGGAAATCAGGTCCTGTTCTCCGTCCCCAACACTGGCGAAGTCGAGCGCCTGGCCGACATTTTCACCGAGTACAACGTGAGCTTCCGCCTGGGCAGCCGCACTCGCGGCGGCGAAAGTTACGCCGACGAGACCAGTTACTTCGCCGGCGAAGTCCTCACCACCACGCTCGCCAAAGCCTACGTCCCAGACGGCGTGATGTTCCCCGACGCCCACCTCGCCATTTTCGGCGCCCGCGATCTGTTCGACGAATCCGACACCGTCGCGTCGCGCCCGCAGCGCCAGAAGTCGAAAGTCTCCGCCTTCCTTTCCGATTTCCGCGACCTGCAAGTCGGCGACTACGTCGTCCACGTCGAGCACGGCATCGGACAGTATCAGGGCCTGAAAGAAATCAATCAGGGCGACGGCAACGCCGAGTTCATGTTGCTCGAATACGCCGAGGGCGCGCGCCTCTATGTCCCGCTCACGCGCCTCGACCTGATTCAGAAATACCGGTCGTCCGAAGGGGCCAAGCCCGCGCTCAGTCATCTCGGCACCCAGGCGTGGTCCAAAACCAAAGCCCGCGTACGCAAGGCCATGAAAGACATGGCCGACGAACTTCTAAAGCTCTACGCTGAAAGAAAGATGGCCGTGGGCCACTCCTTCCCCGCCGGCAACGAATTCGTCCGCGAGTTCGAAGACGCCTTCGAGTTCAACGAAACCGAAGACCAGGCCCAGGCCATCAAAGACGTCACTCACGACATGGAATCCACTCAGCCCATGGACCGCCTGCTCTGTGGCGACGTCGGCTATGGCAAGACGGAAGTCGCCATGCGCGCCGCATTCAAGGCCGTCGGCGATAACAAGCAGGTCGCCGTCCTTGCTCCCACCACAGTCCTCGCCTTCCAGCACTTCGAAACTTTCAAGCAGCGCTTCGGCCCATTCCCCGTCAACATCGAAATGATCAGCCGCTTCCGCAACCCCAAGCAGCAAAAAGAAATTCTGCAAAAAGCGGAGACTGGGAAAATCGACATCCTCATCGGCACCCACCGCATCCTCTCGAAAGACCTAAAATTCGCCGACCTCGGCCTGCTCATCGTCGACGAAGAACAGCGCTTCGGCGTGCGTCACAAAGAACGCATCAAGCAGATGCGCAAGCAGGTCGACGTGCTCACCATGTCGGCCACGCCCATCCCGCGCACCCTCCACATGTCACTGGTCGGCCTGCGCGACATGAGTGTGATCGAGACTCCGCCCAAAGATCGCATGGCGATCCAAACCGTCGTCGCCAGCTGGGACGACAAATTAATTCAGTCCGCGTTGGAACAAGAATTGGAACGCGGCGGCCAGGTTTACTTCGTTCACAACCGCGTTGACAGCATCTGGGAAATCGCCGCCAAACTTCAGGAGCTAGTCCCGAAGGCAAAAATCATCGTCGGCCACGGCCAGATGGGCGAAAACGAACTAGAAAAAGTGATGCTCGGCTTCATGCATCACGAGGCGGACATTCTCGTCGCTACCACGATCATCGAGAACGGCCTCGACATCCCGCTCTGCAACACCATCCTCATCAACCGCGCCGACCGCCTCGGCCTCTCCGAGCTCTACCAGCTCCGCGGCCGCGTCGGGCGCTCCAACCGCCG
>Ga0207114_1098_pt1 | contig 25348 bp, 12 predicted proteins | sample Alteio_BWMinHeat_70_FD_153560 | JGI IMG/M metagenome (GOLD analysis project Ga0207114, IMG submission 153560) | Enriched cells from forest soil in Barre Woods Harvard Forest LTER site, Petersham, Massachusetts, United States -... | ecosystem: Environmental > Terrestrial > Soil > Temperate forest >... | reverse complement strand
ATCTACCTGCTTTCCGAACCCGGCAGGAACATGGCCTTGTTGGAGAGGAACATGGAGATCCAGGCAAGGGCCAGGATGCTGGCAGAAGGAATGGGTAGTTGTCCTCCGGCCATCTGAGTAACAATGGCTCCTCCGAGATAGGCAGTAACCAGCAAAAATCCCAGACGGGAAGTCTTTGGAATGAGGTAAAGAATCACAGATAAAAGTTCAATTACAGCAATTACGTCAATATAATTGCCCAGTCCTCCCTTATTAAAGCCATCTACAATTTCCTTGGAATGTGTAAGCTTCATTACTCCGCTCATGACAAACATGAGGGCGACTAGTACTTTAAGTACAATGGATATGATTCGTGCTGGTTTTGACATAACTTTATTTTTTTGAGGGTTTGACAAGGTTAAATTCCCAGTAAAAGTATTAAAACCCGGTATTCTATACCGTCTGCTTTTTCAGAGTTTATCAGATTACTCTATACTATAGTTAAGTCGTTCTTTCACAAGGAGTTTCAGCACAAATTCGGCAATTTGACCGATTAAAGTGGTTAGTTAAAAGTTGTTGATAAGAATATTGCCCTACCCAAGGAAGTATTTACCTATATTTGCAGCGCCTTAAAAAAGAAGATTTAATAACAAAGATATATTGCGGGGTGGAGCAGTTGGTAGCTCGTTGGGCTCATAACCCAAAGGTCATCGGTTCGAGTCCGGTCCCCGCTACTACAGATGACGGCAACTGAGAAATCGGTTGCCGTTTTTCTTTGTTATAGCTATTTGATCATCTTCAAACAGGTTAGCTATTAGAGGTTTTCCTGTTGCTAAAAAAGAAAGGAAAACGTCACTTGGGTGAGCAATTAAGGCAATTACCGGCCCTTCTCTTTCTTCCAGATTCTTCTAAATAACCCCTAAAACCGTATATGTATCACCTGATATTTCCAAAGCAGGTAAAGCGCTATTCCACAAATAAACGAAAGAATAAAAACTGCCGGCAATAGCGTTTTTTTCTTGTTGGTGAAAGGATCATTCAGGTTGATTTTGGAGCCTTTGGGCAATTCGGCCAGCATGGTTAGTGTATTCCCGAATGGTATGTTCAGATTTACCTTGGCGTTTATGGCCCATCCATTCGCATCCAGAATAGGAGCCAGGTTTCTTTTACGCAGTTTCAGAAAAGCGATGATCATGGATGGACCCGAAATCAGTAACAGGAGTCCCAATATGGCAAAAGGCATTTTCCACCATACCAGTCCCATAAACCCTGCCACCATAGCTGCCAGCACAGAACCTATAGCGCCTAATGCCAAACCAATGGCGGCAAAAATTCCTACAAATTTTCCCACATCAAAAGGAGGAGACGGGGCTTTCTTGGTCTTGGTATCCTCTTCCTTGACAGGAAGAGTTGCTATTCCTTGTGTAACACCGGTGTGGACTTTATCGTCTTCGGCAGCAGCCACCTTATGAACCTGTGCTTCGATAAACCTGGATATTTTCCGGTAAGGAGAAAAGAAAGCCTGACGTATACTGATCGGATTATCCACTATTTTAATAACGGTTGCATCCCAATCCAATCCTTTGCGGTCGTAGAAGAGCGCATTTCTCCCGACAACCAGATTATCTATATCACCGTTGGTAAGAGCGGCGACAATCTTCATCTTTTCATTGGTGGCACTGGAAACACATTCGCAATAAATCAAATACATACCGCTGAAAGAAACCATGGTGGAGTGTTTGGCCATATCGCTCACTTTTATACACAACTCACAGCTGCGCTGATCGATATATAAGGTACCTGCCTGAAATATTCCTTTCGATCCGCTGGAATAAAAATCGTAAAAGGTGACAAAATTTTTCAGCAGGGTAAACAGATCCCGGTGAAGGCGGACCAGCTTATCCACCAGAATAATTCCATTCGCTTCGCTCTCCAGGGCTTTATCTGCTTCTATCAAGGTTGTCAACCGGTTGAAAAAAGTTCCTTCGGATAATTCCCGTATACGGTCAATTCCAAGTTGTTCAACCGGTTCACCTTCTTTCTCTGATTTCCAGACAGCGTATGCCCCAAAGGTTTCTGCTATTCTGCTCCACTCCGCCTCACTGACAGAATTTCTGGATGTAAAAAGAACATCCGTAATCAGCAGCTTCAGGCTTTCCATCTTCTTTTCCCAGGCGGGGTTAATTCCAATCAGTACCGGCAATTCCCGGCCAGACAAAATTGTAGCCAGGGGATAAGTGGCAATTTCATCCAGACAGGAAGACAGGTCTTTGGAAGTGATGCTTTCCACCCGGGCGACCTGTAAATTCAACATGGAGGTAGAGGATGGATCGAAAGCCGCCAGACGGCAGCGAATAAAAAAATCATCCACCTTTGACTTCAGGGAGCAGTATGTCTGATAGGCTTCTTCCGTCTTTTCTCCGAAGGGAAGAATCTTTTCCCGATCCTTATCCCTTTTAGCATACCAGGCTTTGTATTTTTCGCAGTTATCTGAAAATTGCTGTATTAACTCAAGGTTTATTCCTTGTTGCCCGTTTCTGTCGGTAACAGAGCCGGAACATATCCTGATTTCATTGAGCACCCTTGCCAGGTCTTCATCATCTGTTGTTTCCACTGTTATTACCCCATCCCCGTTGAAACGGGTGGCAGAAAATATTTTGGTGGTATCAGCCGTATCTTCTACTGCAATGGTTCCGGCCCCTTCCCTGCCCAGTGTTTTCAAAATGATTTTGGCAGAGGCCAGCAGGATCTTTCCTTGTTCTGTTTGATCATTAATCGCATCCAGGGGAAGAAGGACTTCCTGCTTTAACAGAGTACCCGGATTTTTCAAAACCGATGTTACCCATTCCACAGCGCTGATAATCTCCGGCACTCTTATTTGTCCATCCTTATCTGTATCAATCCATTCCAGTGTTTTCTGATCAATTTCCAGTCCCCCAACCGGGCAACTCAATGCTGTCCATAATTTGGGATCAAGGGAGGAGAGGTTTAGCAGGTCGGAACCCGACTCAATATTGACTCGTTTTCCTCCTCCGATTGTAGAGAAGTTCCAGATGTGGTTAGGGTCTTTCATAGAAGCGATATCCTTAAAATGGGGCTAAATGTATTCATAAATATTTTTCTTTGAAGGAAGAGTTCAGGATGAGAAGAAACGGGGCAGAATTTTGTCTCGGAATTAAACCTCTTCAACGACTCCACGATCTGTTCCCCGAAATTCAGGGATAATTTATCTGAACATCAACATTTTAATTCCATCGACCAGGGGCAGGAAAACAAAGATAAAAAGCCGGAAATATTCTTTTTACCTTATTTTAGTCGCATAAAAGCATCAACTCGTCTACGTTATTTTGTTTTTTGTCTAATGTTTATATAATATTACTTATCTTATCCTGAAAATTTCCGAAATTTCATCTGATTTCAGCCAACTTATTGCCATAATAATACATCTTGAAAATAAAAACAGTTTTGGATAATCCCATGGCTTTCAGTGATAAAATCTATTAACTGGTGTTATTTTAAAGTCTGCAATAATATTTTTTAAAAGAGTCCGGAACATGTAACCTTTTTCGGAAATAGTGAATATCAAGGAAATTAGACTGTATCTTTTTTATTAGAGTGCGTTATAATAAGAAGAGAATGTGACTCAGACGTTAAAGAATTAAACCCAAACTGTTTTTTTGCGTACAAATAGTATTATATGGTCGACTAATCTGATTTTTAAGCTTACTCATTCCGGATAAGGAAACTATCCGCTATGCGATTTTTGAATTTAAACCACATATCCAACTCAATGCTCAAAAAACTACTTCCTGTTCTCGTTTTTTTAGTAATCACAGCCTTAGGCTTTGGTCAGAAAAAGGTAACCGGACAACAGCCTGCTGAAGCGACTCAGCCTGCTGCGGATGTACATGGAACCCAAACGGGACCTGCTAAACAAACTCAAAAAAACATTTCCGGCAACCCGACAAAAACCAAGGTGGTTCCGGCTCGAAACAACAAAATCTACCCGGTTCAATACCCTCATCCGGTGAGCGTGGTGCTGCCCTTGACAGCCGATAACTACCGTCTTTACCAGGGTGATACACTCGATGGCTTTGATTTTAATGCTGCATTTAGTGAAGTGAAAAAGGTGAATGGTGGCAATTATCCTAGTCAGCTTGAAAATCTGCACTTGATGCAGTATCAGGAAAGCAAGTTTGTAAGTAATAAATATCACCTCCCTCCACCTGCGGCTTCTACAGGACATGGCAGCCCGGCACAACATGCAAGGGATTTACAAAAACTCCTCCTTTCTCAAATGAAATCGGGTGGTACCAATCCGCATGTACTGGCCGGATGTAACAATGCCGATTTTGAAACGGGTGATTTTACAGGTTGGACGGGCGCATATGGTTTTAATGCCGGAACCCAACCCAACGGACTTAGCATGTTTTGTAAGAGTTTTACCATTGGTTCTCCTGATGGACCCGATGTGCCGGTAAGCGATTGTCAACCCCATACCCTGATAAGCGGAGGAACAGATCCCTACGCCAATGTTGCCATGCTGGATCCGGGTGGGGGAAGCTGGGACTGTCGCCTGGGCGGAGACTCCTATAATCTTAACTATAACGAACCACTTAGCTGCTGGGGCGGTTCCACAGCAAATGGAAATCAGCATACCGGGGGATTTGATGATCCCCAGGTTGCTTATACTCCAACCCCACCTTATTCCATGTTTTGGCCTTACTCGTATGCACAAACTTTAACCACGGCCACGCAGGGACATGGTTTCTACAGCGGAGCGGAATTGCTGGAACAACAATTTGCGGTAGATGCAACCAATTGCTTATACACCTATAATTATTCTGTTATCCTCCAGGATGGAGGCCACCCTACAGGTGATATGCCTTATTTTGAAGTGGATGTATATGACGGCAGCGGCAATCCGATTAACTGCCTCCAATACTATCAGGAATGTACATCAGGGGCGCCTCCTGTAGGTGGTGGTTACTTCGTTTCACCAAGTACTCCGGGGGTATACTGCTCCGGATGGCAAAGTAATACACTTGACTTATCGGGTTATGCCCCTCAAACCATTACCATCTATTTTTCCGCTGCCGGTTGCAGCCATGGCGGACACTTTGGTTATGCCTATATCGATGGCTCCTGCGGACCAAAACAGCTTTCTGTAAGTACTCCTGCTGCCTGTGTCGGATCAACGATGACGGTTACTGCTCCTCCAAGCCCTACCGGCACAACCTTTAGCTGGACAGGTCCTTCTATCCTTGGTTACTCCCCCGACAACTCCGTGATTACAGTAGGAGCTGACGGTATCTATACGGTTACTGTTACTCCCGGCAATGGATGTTCCTACACGGTTAGTACCAGTGTAACTTTCGCACAACCAGCAGGTATCACACCTTCCCAAACCAATGTAAGTTGTAACGGGAGTGGGAATGGTACTGCCACGGCAACCGCGACAGGAGGTAATCCGGCCTATACTTATAATTGGACAGGGGCTGGTTATGGAGGAGGGGGACAAGGTTCGGCCGTAGCCACCGGACTTGCTCCGGGTACTTATACGTGTACAGTTACCACGGCCAACGGATGCTCGAGTGCTCAAACCTACAATATAGTCGAACCGGGTGTGTTATCTTCCTCCGTGTCGGCTCAGACCAATGTGAACTGTAACGGTGGCAACACCGGGTCAGCCACTGTTGCACCAACCGGTGGTACCAGCGCCTATGGATATAACTGGTCTCCTGCTCCGGGAGGAGGACAGGGTACCGCCACTGCCACAGGTCTCACAGGGCAAACTTATAATTGTACTATCACGGATGCCCATGGATGTACCCATGTTCAGGCGGTAACGATTACCCAGCCTGCCTCACCTCTTGCATCTTCTGTCACATCCCAGACCAATGTGAATTGCAATGGTGGAAATACCGGATCGGCTACCATCAATGCCACCGGAGGAACCAGCGCCTATGGTTACAACTGGGCACCTGCTCCAGGAGGAGGACAAGGAACGACTTCCATTACCGGACTTACAAACGGAACCTATAACTGTACCATCACCGATGCCAAAGGATGTACTCACATACAAGCTGTAACGATCACTCAACCTGTAGCTCCTCTTTCTTCGTCTGTCAGCAGCCAGACCAATGTAAATTGTAACGGAGGAAGTACGGGCTCGGCAACCATTAGCGTTGTCGGTGGAACAAGCGCATACGGTTATGTATGGGCTCCTGCGCCCGGAGGCGGACAAGGAACCGCCACCATCACCGGATTGTCAAACGGGACTTATAACTGTAGTATCACCGACGCCAAAGGTTGCACCCATACACAAGCCGTAACCATTACCCAGCCTGCTGCGCCTCTTTCCTCTTCCATTTCCACTCAGACCAATGTGAATTGTAATGGTGGAAACACCGGATCAGCTACGATCAATGTAGCAGGAGGAACCAGTGCTTATGGATATAACTGGGCTCCTGCACCAGGTGGGGGACAAGGAACAGCTACAGCAACCGGTCTTTCAAATGGAACTTATAACTGTACCATCACCGATGCAAAGGGTTGTACCAATATACAAGCCGTCACCATCACACAACCTATAGCACCGCTTTCTTCTTCTGTTACCACACAGACCAATGTGAACTGTAACGGAGGAAGTACCGGATCGGCCACCATAAACGTTGCCGGCGGAACCAGCGCCTATGGCTACGCCTGGGCCCCTGCTCCAGGTGGGGGACAAGGAACCGCCTCTATTACCGGATTATCCAATGGAACTTATAACTGCACCATAACAGATGCAAAAGGATGTACCCACATTCAGGCTGTAACCATCACACAACCGGTAGCGCCACTCTCTTCTTCCATCTCCACTCAGACCAATGTAAACTGTAACGGAGGAAGTACAGGATCGGCCACCATTAATGTTGCCGGTGGAACAAGCGCTTACGGTTATGTATGGGCTCCTGCACCGGGAGGGGGACAGGGAACTGCCACCATCACCGGATTATCAAACGGAACTTATAACTGTTCGATCACCGATGCCAAAGGATGTACAACCACCCAATCGGTAACTATTACACAACCTGTAGCACCGCTTTCTTCTTCTGTTTCTGCTCAAACCAATGTGAACTGTAATGGAGGAAGCACAGGATCTGCAACGATTTCCGTTGCCGGCGGAACGAGCGCTTACGGTTACGCCTGGGCTCCTGCGCCGGGAGGGGGACAGGGAACAGCCACTGCAACAGGGCTTGCCAACGGAACTTATAACTGTACCATCACCGATGCCAAAGGATGTACTACCATTCAAGCGGTTACTATTACACAGCCGGTTACAGGTCTCTCTTCTGCCATCACTGTACAAGACAATGTTGCCTGCAGCGGAGGCAATAACGGAGATGCAACCATCAGTGTTTCCGGTGGAACCAGTGCCTATGCTTATAACTGGGTTCCTGCTCCCGGAGGAGGACAAGGCACTGCCGCCGTAACAGGTCTTTCCAATGGTACCTATAACTGTACAATCACGGATGCTAAAGGCTGTACTACGATACAGTCTGTGAATATCACTCAACCTCTGCCACTCACTACCTCTGCAAGTCAGCTGAACGCCAGTTGCAATGGCGCATCTTCCGGTTCGGCAACCATTACTCCTTCCGGAGGAACACCTGCCTATGCTTATACCTGGTCACAGGGAGGCACATCTGCAACCGCAGGAGGTCTTGCAGCAGGCACTTATACTTGCACGGTTAAAGACGGGAACAAGTGTATTGCCAAACAGGTAATAACCATTACCCAGCCAACTGTTATTGCCATAGCCCCTGCAACTACCCAAACCGGCTGCGGAGTGTCCACCGGTACGGCAACCGGTACGGTAAGCGGAGGAACTCCAGGATATACTTACACCTGGGCACCGGCACCGGGTGGAGGGCAAGGTACCAATGCTGCTACAGGACTAGGTGGTGGGACTTATACCTTGACTGTTCACGACAACAATGCCTGTCCACAAACCCAATCTTTCAGCATCACCTCTGCCGGAGCACCTTCCTCCAGCATCAGCTCTCAAGCCGCTGCCAGCTGCAGCTCATCCTGCAACGGTAGCGCAACAGTTAATGCTACCGGTGGTACGCCAGGATATACTTATACCTGGTCTCCCAGCGGAGGAAATGCAGCCACAGCCACATCCCTTTGTGCCGGATCTTACAATTGTACAATTAAAGATGCCGCCAATTGCACAACAGTTCAGTCGGTAACCATCGTTGCTCCTGCTGTACTCGCTTCTACAGTGACAGCTCAAACAAACGTGAACTGTAACGGAGGAAGTACCGGAACGGCTACCATTACGCCAACCGGCGGAACTTCTGCCTATGCTTATAACTGGGCTCCGGCACCCGGAGGGGGACAGGGAACAGCCACAGCCACTGGCCTTGCCAACGGAACCTATAACTGTACCATCACCGATGCTCACGGTTGTACACACATTCAGCCTGTAACCGTCACCCAACCAGCTGCTGCACTTTCCTCTTCTGTCAGCGCTCAAAGCAATGTGAAATGCAACGGAGGAACCAGTGGCACGGCAACTGTCGGTGTTGCGGGAGGAACTTCATCCTATACCTACAACTGGGTGCCAGCACCCGGTACAGGACAAGGAACAGCTACCGTAACCGGACTTTCCAACGGAACATATCACTGTAACATCACTGATGCCAACGGATGTACCACCACACAAGCTGTTGTCATTACTCAGCCGGTTAGTCCACTTGCAACCACCATCAGCGCTCAAAGCAATGTGAAATGCAACGGAGGAAGCACAGGCTCTGCCTCGGTTAATGTTACAGGCGGAACATCGGCATATGCATACAACTGGACTCCCCCTCCTGGAACAGGACAGGGTACAGCCAGCGTAACAGGCCTTACGAACGGATCCTATACCTGCAATATCACTGATGCTAATAATTGTACGACGTCACAGGTTGTTTCCATCACACAGCCGGTTAATCCCCTTTCCGCCACCATCAGTTCACATGCGAATGTAACCTGTAACGGATCAGCAAACGGTACTGCGACTGCAACCGTTAGCGGGGGTACTTCCTTGTACACCTATTCCTGGAGCCCCTCGGGAGGTACAGCTGCCACCGCATCGGGTCTTGCTCCCGGTACTTATACCTGCAACATTGTAGATGCCAACGGATGCACAACTTCTCAGTCACTTGCCATCACACAGCCAAGCCCGCTTGCCATTACTCCTTCATCCACTCTTACCGGATGTGGAATTTCTACCGGAACCGCTTCGGTTTCCGTAGCGGGTGGCACATCCGCTTATGCCTATAACTGGAGCCCGGCTCCTGGAGGTGGGCAAGGAACAGCAAATGCTACAGGTCTGGCAGCCGGATCTTATACCATTACTGTTACGGATGCCAATGCCTGCACTCAAAATTCCGTCATCGCCATTACCAGCGCGGGAGGACCTTCCTCTTCCCTCGGAACTACCACCAACGCCTTGTGTAAAGGATCCTGCAACGGATCTGTCAATGTCACCGCAAGCGGAGGAACCGGAGCACTCACCTACTCCTGGTCACCTAGCGGAGGTAACCTTGCCACTGCTTCTTCCCTCTGTGCAGGAACATATACTTGTACCATAACAGACGCAAATAATTGTTCCACTTCACAAGCTGTGGTAATTACAGAGCCCAATGTCCTGGCCATAACACCTACACAGGCCAACGCCAGTTGCTCGGGAACAAGCACAGGATCAGCTACCGCAACTGTCAGTGGCGGAACAAGTACCTACAACTACACCTGGGCCCCAAGCGGAGGAAGTTCAGCCACTGCATCTAATCTGAGCGCCGGAACCTACACCTGTTCCGTGACCGATAATAACGGTTGTCCGGCTTCCCAGACTTATACTATCACCCAACCAACTCCTTTAAGTCTTGTGCCTGCTTCCACTCAAACCGGTTGCGGAGGAGCTGCTACCGGAACAGCTTCCGTTACTTCTACCAGCGGAGGAACTGGTGCACCTACTTATAACTGGTCTCCCGCACCCGGAACAGGACAGGGAACTAATTCAGTAACGGGTCTGGGAGTAGGAACCTATACCGTCACCATCACCGACGCGAATGGCTGCCACATCGATTCTCTGATAAAAATCACGGCTGCAGGTGCGCCTTCTTCCAGTATCACCTCTCAGGCAGCTACCAAGTGTAATGCATCCTGTGACGGAACTGCGACTGTTGCCGCTACCGGCGGAAGCGGTGGTTATACTTATGTGTGGAGTCCTTCAGGTGGTAACACCGCTTCGGCTGCCAACCTCTGTGCAGGTAACTATGTTTGTACCATCACCGACAATATGAACTGCAGCACGACACAGAGTGTAACCATTATTCAACCTGTACCACTTGCAGTTGCCCCTGCCCAAACAAACGCCCTTTGTAATGGAGGCAGTACCGGTACGGCCACTGCAACCGTTACCGGAGGCACTTCTGTCTACACCTACGCCTGGACACCTTCCGGAGGAAGCAACCCAACGGCAAGCGGACTTGCGGCCGGAACGTATGTTTGTAACGTAACCGATGCCAACGGATGCAGCACTTCCGAAACCTATACCATTACTCAACCTGCAACAGCTCTTGCCATTACTCCTTCTCAAACCAATGCAACCTGCAATGGATCAACCACCGGTAGCATCACAGCTACTGTTAGCGGAGGAACCTCTGCTTATACCTATAGCTGGTCTGTCCCAGGTGCGGGCCCAACTGTCACAGGGCTTGGTGCAGGAACATACACGTGCGTGGTAACTGATAAAAATGGCTGCGCCACATCTCAGCAACTGTTTACAATTACTCAGCCTGCTGCGCTGTCTGCAACAGTTACTCCTTCTTCTGCCACGTGCTTGGGAAGCAACGGATCGGCTGCTGTAACACCTAACGGTGGAACTGCTACCTATACTTATTCCTGGAGTTCGGGAAGCACTACTGCCAGCGCAACCGGCCTTGCCCCTGGGAACTATTCCTGTGTGGTAACCGATGCCAATCACTGTACAACCACCGTTAACACTACCATTAACAATACAGGAGTAAAACCGGTTGCCGGTGTGTCGGTTGTTTCCGGTTCGGCTAATTTCTGTGCGGGTACGAACAGCATTCTGTCTGCCAGCGGAGGAGGAACCTACCTCTGGAGCACAGGAGCTACCACAGACTCCATTACGGTAACCACTGCAGGCAGCTACAGTGTTGTGGTCACCAATACCTGCGGTTCAGATTCCACACATATACTCATGACCGTACAACCTCTGCCTAACCCGGTTATTACTGGCAACAGCGGAATGTGTAAAGGAGACTCGATACAGCTTACAGCAAGCGGAGGAAATTCCTACTTGTGGAGCACAGGAGCAAGCGGATCATCCATCTGGGTTCACAATACAGGCAGTTACTCTGTATCGGCAACCAATGGCTGTGGTACAGTAGCCTCCACCAATTTCCCGGTAACGGTTAACACGGTGAATGCATACTTCTCGGCAAACACCCTGAATGGAAGCTCCCCTTTACCGGTCAATTTCACCGACAGCTCCACCTCTGCAACAACCTGGACCTGGAACTATGGTGATGGAAACACCGGCAGCGGCCAGACTGGAGCAAATGAAACGTTCAATACTGCGGGTAACTATACCGTAACGCTTACGGTTACCAACGGAGGTTGTACCAGTACCTACAGCCAGGTGATTACCGTCACAGAAAACCCCTCTTACCTTCAAACTCCCAACGTCTTCTCCCCTAACGGAGATGGCCTTAACGATGTTTGGTTTGTGAATTATGCCGGAATAGATTATTTCAACTGTAAAATCTATGATCGATGGGGAGTTGCGATGGCAGAACTCGTTGCTCCGGGAGTTGCCTGGGATGGAACGACCATGGCCGGAGAACCAGCTTCTGACGGAACTTATTACTACGCAATTCATGCCACCGGTAATGACGGTAAGAAATATGATCTAACCGGCTTCATTACCCTGGTCAGAACTCATTAACATCATCGTCTGCCAAAATACAACCCTGGAGTTCACCCTTTCTGTGTGATACTCCAGGGTTTCTTCTTTCTCCCTCATCTCTTTCTGTGGCTGTTTGATCTCATTTACCGGAGCTCTTATCCCCCTTCCCTGCCTTTTCATCTCATTTAGGAACTCCAGGTCATCCCAACCTTCCGGGGCGATACATTTTTGTATCTTTGCAACCGTTCAAGAGAATTACTTATTGCATTTATGAAATTCATCCGTTTTCTTTCCTTTTTTTTCATTTTCTCTCTGCCCTCTTTTCTGCAAGCCCAGCAGAAGTTTACGATCAGCGGAACGGTTAAAGATTCCTCCAGCGGAGAGTCTATTATCGGATCTACACTTTATGTTCCGGAAGCAAAAGCAGGGGTAAACACCAACTCTTACGGATTCTTCTCCATTACGCTCCCTGCTGGGAAATACACCCTGGTGGTGAGTTATATTGGCCGTCAAACAAAAACGATTTCTATTGATCTTCAGAAAAACGAGAAACTTCAACTCGAACTGAGTGATCAATCGGTGGCGCTTCAGGGTGTGGAAATCACCTCTCAGCGAGCCGATAAAAACGTTACCTCCACTGAAATGAGCAGTGATCATCTGGACATGCAGCAGATTAAAGCCATACCTGTACTCTTTGGTGAAACCGATATCCTCAAAACCATCACGCTATTGCCAGGTGTCATGTCTGCCGGAGAAGGCAACACCGGCTTTTATGTACGTGGGGGAGGGGCCGACCAGAATCTTGTCCTCCTGGATGAAGCAACCGTCTATAATGCCTCCCACTTGCTGGGCTTCTTTTCCATTTTCAATGCCGATGCCGTCAAGGATATCAACCTCATCAAAGGGGGCATACCTGCCGAATATGGTGGCAGACTGGCCTCGGTGCTGGATGTGCACATGAATGACGGGAATGAAAAAAAATATACCGTCAAGGGAGGAATAGGACTCATTGCATCCAGGCTCACCATCGAAGGGCCAATTGTAAAAGACAGGGGATCCTTTCTCATCACCGGACGACGCACCTATGCAGATGTCTTCCTTCACCTGTTCGGCAACACGGCAGCGATACGCTCTTCCTCACTTTATTTTTACGACCTCAACATCAAGGCCAACTACCGGGTAACTGAAAAGGACCGCCTTTACCTGTCCGGATATTTCGGAAGAGATGTCTTCGGGGCTGCAGGACAGTTCGGAATCAATTGGGGTAACGCCACCGGCACACTTCGCTGGAACCATATCTTCAACGACAAACTCTTCCTGAATACCTCTGCTATCGTGAGTGATTACCAATACACCATCAGCCTTACCTCCGGCACCAGCAATTTTGCAATCAATTCCGGAGTACGGGACTATGCATATAAGATGGCCTTCGAATATTATCTCAACGACAAGAACAAAATCAAATTCGGGCTGCAGAGCACCTACCATGTATTTACTCCGGGAACAATTTCAACCAACGGCACCCGGCTTATCAACGACCTGAATATATCTCAGAGATATGCCCTGGAAGACGCCATCTATGTTTCCGATGAAGTCACCCTCACCCCCAAACTCTCCATGGTCGCCGGTCTGCGCTATGTGCTCTATGATGAACTGGGTCCGGGAAAGGTCTTCCATTACGATTCTACCGGTGCAATTACCGATACTACCGTATATACAAAGCCACGTGTTATTCAGGAATACGGAAGCTTAGAGCCCCGGTTGGCATTCCGTTACATTCTGAACAAAGCCAGCTCCCTTAAAGCTTCCTATACCCGTACCAGCCAGTTCATCCAGTTGCTTTCCAACACCACTGCCTCCACCCCTACCGATCTGTGGGTACCAAGCAGTAACGTGATCAAACCTCAGCTGGGTGATCAGTATGCCCTTGGATATTTCCGGAACTTCCGAAACAATATGTTCGAAACGAGTGTGGAGGTGTATTACAAAAACATGCAAAACCAGATAGACTATAAACCCGGAGCAGATATTGTTTTAAATCCGGTAGTTGAATCTCAGCTCTATTTCGGAAAAGGAAGATCCTATGGAGCCGAGTTTCTGATTCGGAAAAACATCGGGATGTTTACGGGATGGGTCAGTTATACCCTCTCCCGTACGGAAAGGCAGTTCCAGTATATCAACAACAATTCCTGGTATCCGGCCAAACAAGACCGGACTCACGATATTTCCACCGTGCTGATGTACAACGTTGGCACCAAATGGAGTTTCGGAGCCGTTTGGGTATATGCAACCGGCAATGCCGTAACATTCCCTGTTGCCCAATACCAATTTCAGGGTCATACGGTTGCTTATTACAGTGACCGGAACGGATACCGCATGCCGGCTTATCATCGCCTGGATCTGTCGGCCACCCTTCACCGCCCCAAGCATAAGCGTTTCGAAGGGGAATGGGATTTTTCAGTGTACAACGTATATGACAGGCACAACGCCTATTCCATACAGTTTCAACAAGATCCGAATAATCCAGGACAGACCCAGGCCGTTAAGACCTGGCTCTTCGGGGTCATTCCTTCCATCACTTATAACTTTAAGTTTTAACAGGAACGATGAAAAAGTTATATCCCCTATTGTTTGTTTTGCTTGTAGGAATGTATTCCTGCCAGGAAGTCATTACCGTGAACCTGAATTCCATTTCGGCTAAACTGGTGGTGGAAGGCAATGTGAATAATATGCCCGGTCCTTATACTATCAAGCTGAGCACCACTACCAATTATTTTGGTCCTGCCGGGACCAATCCCCTTTCAGGAGCCAAGGTGGTAATTGCTGACAATGCCGGAAATGCCGATACACTTCATGAAGCAACACCAGGCAACTACCTTACATCAACCCTGAAGGGCACCATCGGGAGCACCTACTACCTAACCATTACCTCTTCCGGCAAAACATATACAGCCTGGTCAACCATGCCCGATACGGTACAAATAGACTCGGTAAGCTATTCACTCCGTCCGGCAGGACGTCCCGGATCAGGCTCGTTGCCAAGTTATGTAGTCACCCTTTCCTTTACAGACCCCCCTGCCCTTGGAAACAATTACGGTTTTCGACTTTTCCATAACGGAGTGTTACTTGATGACATAGTCGACAACCGGGTGATCAACGACAAGTTCATCAATGGAAATGCCCAGCACTACCGCCTCCGGAACAGTGCATTGCTGATTGGCGACAGTGTACAGGTAGACCTCGTTTGTTTCGATAAAAACGCCTTTGATTTTTACAATACCCTGAAAGGAACACTCACTGCAGGAGGTCCGTTCTCCGCCCCTCCGTCCAATCCCACCACCAACATCACCAACGGAGCCCTGGGTACCTTCGGGGCGTATGCATACCGCTCAAGAAAATTCCAATTGCAATAATCCAATTCCGGCATTCAGAGTTCGACGAGGTTGGAGTGAAGCAGTTTGTTCCTCACCTTTTCTTTAATCACCTCCTGAACAGGCCTTGATTCAATCTTGCTCTCCAGCCAGGAAATAATATCAAAATAAACAAATGCCTTGCGATTAAACGGGTTATGCTGCAGTTTCAGCAATGCCTTTTTCAGTTTCACAAATTCCAGAGTAAGTTTGGTTTCATCCACATCCCTCGCAAGCTTCTTAATAAAAGCCAGAATGATTTTCTGGTACAAACCCAGGTTACCATGCTTGATGAGGAAACGGTAGGTAGACTTGATCTGGTAGTCGAGCAAATCGTAATTCTCCAGTTCAAAATGACTGATGAGGGAAAGAATCCTCGCGAAGGAGCTAATATCCAGGCGCAAATCATCTTCCGGCATGTTGATGATCTTATTTAACCAGAAAATTGCCCGTTTGTATTCACCTGCACCGAAATAAAGGCAGGCAATTTTATAGTAAAATATCAGCAGATAGTGCTTGTCCAGCCTCGGTATGAGGGCGTTTAATTCCGGTTCCAGCTTGGAAACAATACGCGTCCCTGATTTAAATTCCCCCAGCATAAAATGCCGGTTAATTTCATGAACATAAATTGTACGGAACAATACCAGGTTTATATTTTCCGACAACATCATGGATTTGTTGCGTTTCAGGGCAACGAGTTTCTTCAGAGTCGCTGCAAACTCGTCGTAATACATGAGCTTGTTCTGGGCCATGAGCAGGTAGTTCATGCTGCGTATATACATCTCCAGGTTATTTCCTTTCTTGCCGGGCTCCGCCTCAAATAATCCAAACCATTTAAGGGCGTAATCCCTGACCCGTTCAAAATCCTGAATGAAATAATAATATTGAGTATAACAGCAATAGAGATAACTCTTTTCGTAAAACGACAGCTTCTGTTCGTCGTATACCGGCATATACCGTATAAATATTTCTTCCACCTTTTCCAGGTCGCGACGGTTCCGTATAAACCCCATTCTTACGTAAAAGGAATTCAAACGAAGACTAAGGTTTGAAAATATGTTTATATTCCGGATGCTCCTTGCTACCATCCTTGTTTCTTTTACAACCACTTTGACCCGATGCTCGTTATTCGTGGAAATGGTTTGATTGAGCACTGTTTTTTCAAGTTCCAGAATATCCAGGTGAAGCACCTCTCGGTCGTTTTCAACCGCCAGCTTCTTTGCCTTGTCGAGCATGCGGATACATTGGCGATATAGACACTTGTTGTACAACAACTGAGCACAGTCAATCAGATTTCGAATTTCCACATCCACGCTTCCGGAAGTGTTGCACAGCTTTACAGAGAGCATGATTTGTCTGTACAGATGAGCTTTCATATTGGGTATCTGCTGAGGGTTCAGCCTCTGGTCCTTTCTCAGAAGTTTATCCTCATCAAATTCCTTCTGTGCATGAATGAGGTCAAACAACCGGATAAATTTTTTCCCGTCTTCACTGCTGATTCGTGAAGCGAAAATTTTAAAATGCCTTTTTTCACTTTTGGTAAGTGCGTGAATCAGGTGAAATAAATCATCAGAACTTGTTTTAGACATAAGCTGTTTGATTTAGTTATCCGTTTCAGAAAAGCGTAATTCCTTTCCCGATCTTCTCCGGGGCATTTTATCGGTTTGAACACCGTATTTAAACTTGATTTCGGTTTTTAATGCAGGACTCCCGGGTACTACATTTACTGCAAATGTATAACAACTGTTTCAATTCTTAAGTATCTATCCAAAATAAGAAACTTAAGATAAGATATTGAGAGAGTGAAAAGATCCGGTCTTCGGATCATTAATTAAAATTAAATAAGATAATCTCCTTTTACATGAAAGATAATCAGGTATATATTTTTGATACCACCCTCCGGGATGGGGAACAGGTCCCTGGGTGCCAGCTCAATACCGATGAAAAAGTCAGAATTGCAATCAGCCTGGAATCACTTGGCGTGGATGTAATAGAAGCCGGCTTTCCTGTTTCCAGTCCGGGCGATTTCAATTCCGTTATTGAAATTTCAAAGGCTGTTCAAAATCCGGTTATTTGTGCACTTACACGAGCCAACAAAAAGGATATAGACTGTGCGGCAGATGCACTTCAATATGCACGAAGAAAACGTATCCATACCGGAATAGGTAGTTCTGACATACATATCCAGCATAAGTTTCGAAGCAACCGGGACCAGGTACTGGAACAAGGTGTAATGGCGGTAGCTTATGCGAAAACAAAGTGTGAAGATGTGGAATTTTACGCTGAGGATGCCGGAAGGGCCGACCGTCATTTTCTTCGCCGGATGGTTGAAGCCGTAATTAAGGCAGGAGCCACGGTCATAAACATCCCGGATACAACCGGATACTGTCTGCCCGAAGAATACGGGGAGTTGATCCGTTTTCTCAGCGAAGAAACCCAGGGGATTCAAAATGTTATTTTATCCTGTCACTGTCATAACGATCTTGGCCTCGCCACTGCCAATGCCGTGGCAGGGGTGAGAAACGGAGCAAGGCAGGTGGAATGTACCGTCAACGGCATAGGAGAAAGGGCTGGCAACACCTCTCTGGAGGAAATCGTTATGATCCTCGAAAGCCACAAATCACTCGACCTTCGCACCCACATACGCACTCAGGAAATTTGTGCCGTAAGCAAACTGGTATCCCGTCTCATGCATATGAATGTGCAGCCAAACAAGGCCATTGTCGGAAAAAATGCTTTTGCGCACTCTTCCGGTATTCACCAGGACGGGGTTCTGAAGCATGCCGGGACCTATGAAATAATTGACCCCTCCACTGTGGGAGCTGGGAAATCCTCCATCGTGCTTTCAGCACGGAGTGGAAGGGCGGCACTCAATCACCACCTTAAAACACTTGGCTATTCCTTTACTCCTGAAGAGCTAACATTGATTTACCAGCAATTTCTAACCCTGGCCGACAGTACTAAAGAAATCACCACAGATCATTTACGTCGTCTCGCCGAAAACCATAAACTCCCTGCCTGATGAATCAACCCAAAACCTTGTTCTCCAAAATCTGGGATGAACATGTAGTTACCCGCATTCCCGAAGGACCGGATGTGATTTATATCGACAAGCATCTTATCCACGAAGTCACCAGTCCACAAGCTTTTGCCGGACTGGAGAAAAGAAAGATTCCTCTGTTCCGGAACAAGAGGACTGTTGCCACAGCCGACCACAATGTTCCAACACTTAATCAGCATCTGCCTCTGAGAGAAGAAATGTCCCGTTTGCAGGTAAACAAACTGACTGAAAATTGTCAGAAACATGGAGTGGAACTCTTCGGCCTTGGACATCCAAATCAGGGTATTGTGCATGTGATGGCTCCGGAACTCGGCATAACCCTTCCGGGTATGACCATCGTTTGCGGCGACAGTCACACTTCCACGCACGGTGGATTCGGAGCCATAGCCTTTGGCATAGGCACATCGGAAGTAGAACAGGTCTTCGCCTCCCAATGCCTGCTTCAGGAAAAGCCTCGCACGATGAACATTCAAGTGGAAGGCACCCTCTCAGCAGGCGTCACAGCCAAGGATCTTATCCTGTATATGTTGTCAGAAGCGGGAACAGACGCCGCGTCCGGCCATTTCATTGAATACAGCGGCAGCACCATACGCAATCTGAACATGGAAGAACGAATGACACTTTGCAACATGAGCATTGAGATGGGTGCACGGGGGGGATTAATTGCACCGGATCAAACCACTTTTGAATACCTGAAAGGCAGACCCTACGCACCCCAGGGAGAGCACCTGGAAGAAGCCCTCACCTGGTGGAGGACACTCTTTTCCGACCCCGGCGTTGAATTTGATCGGGTGCTTAAGTTCGATGTTTCGTGCCTTGCTCCCATGGTAACCTATGGAACCAACCCGGGAATGGGAATTGCCATAGATATGACCATTCCGGTTCAAAACAGTTTGTCGGGGAAAAAAGCCCTGGAATATATGGGATGGAAAGAAGGCGAGCCGATGGAGGGTAAGCGCATTCAACATGTTTTCATAGGAAGCTGCACCAATTCACGCATAGCTGATCTCCGCGCTGCAGCCTCCGTGGTAGCCGGACACAAGGTGGCCCGGCATGTACACGCTTTTGTAGTACCTGGTTCCCGTAAGGTCATGCAACAAGCCGTAGCTGAAGGCCTGGACCGTGTTTTCAAAGAAGCCGGATTCGAATTTCGGGAACCGGGATGTTCCGCCTGCCTGGGAATGAATGAAGACAAAATCCCTTCGGGAGAATACTGTATCGCTACATCCAATAGAAATTTTGAAGGCCGGCAGGGACCTGGCTCCCGGACCATCCTGGCCAGCCCCCTGACAGCCGCCGCTTCCGCAATAAAAGGATATGTGACTGACATTCGTAATATCACCATCAACTGAGAGATCATGCAGAAATTCCTCACACTTCAATCCGGTTTAGTAGCCTTTCCGGAAGAAAACACCGACACGGATCAAATCATTCCTGCACGCTTTCTGAAAGCTACCGGCAGGACAGGGTTTGGGAAAAATTTATTCTACGACCGCAGATACGACTCCAGCGGTAATCCCAGACCCGATTTTATACTGAACATCACGAGCCCTGATAAAAACATCCTGCTTACCGGAAAAAACTTCGGCTGTGGAAGCAGCAGGGAACATGCCGCCTGGGCCTTGTACGACTTTGGTTTCAGAGTGGTTATCTCCGAAAGTTTTGCCGATATCTTCCGCAACAATGCCCTTAACAACGGTCTCCTCACCATAGAGCTCCCGGCTGAAGTAATTTCCCTTCTATTCCGTCAGTCGGCCTCGAACCCCGATTTGAAACTGAAGGTAGATCTGGAGAAAGAAAATATCTGTTCTGTTGATGGTGCCATTGCCCCGACAGCTTTTCATACCGACGCCTACAAACGTCACTGCCTGATTAATGGACTGGATGATATCACTTACCTCACAAGCATTCAGGAGGAAATCGTCCGGTATGAGCAAAGCAGCAAATACCTTCAGTTCCTTTCACCCCTAACACATCCTGCATGAAAAAGAAAATAGCCCTCCTCCCCGGAGATGGCATAGGTCCGGAAGTTAGCGCCGAAGCAGTGAAGGTGCTGAATGCAATCGCCAACCGCTTTAACCATCAGTTTGTTTTCGAAAACGGTCTCATAGGAGCCGTTGCAATCGATTCCTGCGGAGAACCTTTTCCGGAGGCCACAGAGAAGCTGTGCCGTTCGTCGGATGCCATTCTCTTTGGTGCCGTAGGCCATCCCCGATTTGATACGGATCCCACTCTGAAGGTGAGACCGGAGCAAGGATTACTGAAAATGAGAAAAAACCTCGGTCTCTTCGCCAATCTGCGTCCGGTAAAAAGCTATCCTTCCTTATTTTCACGCTCCCCGTTGAAACCAGAATTCCTGAAAGGAGTAGACCTGGTTATTTTCCGGGAACTTACCGGGGGTATTTATTTCGGGGAAAAAACTCAGACCAAAGAGAAGGCGAGTGATACTTGCACTTATCAAAAGGATGAAATTTCCCGCATTGCTCACCTGGCTTATGAAACAGCTTCGAGAAGAGAGCGAAAACTGACATTGGTTGACAAAGCCAATGTACTGGCCACCTCACGGCTCTGGAGAGAAGTGGTAAGCGAAATTTCCCTTTCCTATCCGGAGGTTAGTACAAGCTACCTGTTTGTAGACAATGCCGCCATGCAGCTGATTCTGAATCCCCGGAAATTTGATGTGATTCTTACAGAGAATATGTTTGGGGATATTCTCAGCGACGAGGCATCTGTCCTTGCCGGATCACTTGGATTACTGCCTTCTGCAAGTATAGGAACAGGCGTTTCGCTTTACGAACCCGTTCACGGTTCCTGGCCGGAAGCTGCCGGTAAAAACATAGCAAATCCCATAGGAGCAATTCTCTCCGCTTCCATGATGCTGGAACATGCATTCTCCCTTCACGTTGAAAGTGCTTTGGTAAACCGGGCGGTAGAAGATGCTATTCAAAGCGGAATGGTTACAAAAGATATTGACCCTTTGTCGGGCTTCTCCACCACTGCGACAGGTGATTTTATTGCTTCTTACATCCTTCACGAAGCCATGCAGACCGTGTGATTCACTCAAAGATGAAAACTCAGAGCGGGAATATATTCCTCCTATTCTCAAAAATTCCTTATTTTTGCTCTGATAGAAATCAATCCTGCTAACAAACGAACATTTGAATGAAAAAATTTATCGTACTCTCCTTCCTCTCCTTTGCCATTATCGCCTGCGGTAAAAAGGGAGGCGCAACCGATTCTACTTATGTGCCTGCCTCACCTGAAGAAGGGGCCTGGCACACCTCCTGCGGCAAATGCCACAGCCTAAAACGTGCCACCCCTAGCGGTCATACGACTGCCGAATGGGCAAAAATTGTGGACAAGATGCAAAAGAAAAGAGGGGGCAACCAGTTCACCGACGAACAAAAGACCCTGATTTTGAAATACCTGAACACCGGAGCTAAAGCCTCCTAGAGTTTCATTTCACTTACTTCCACATATCTCCTTTGTTTTGGGCAGGTATGTGGAAGTCCTTTTTTACCCCACCCAATTCCGGCTCACAATCACTATCTTTGGTATTCTGACAATTCCTCCGTGAAAAACCGCCTCTTCTTACTCCTCGTTGCCGTAAATTGTTTTTTCATTCCTTCTCTTTTTTACTCCCAGCAATATCACTTCAAAAATTATTCCGTAGAAGATGGTGTAGCCCAAAGCCAGGTGTATGCTCTTTTTGAAGACAGCAGGGGTTATGTGTGGATGGGTACCCGGGGAGGAGGACTCACCCGGTTTGACGGAGTGGACTTTAAGACCTATACTATACAGGATGGGCTGGGAAGCAATTACATCTATTGCATTTCCGAAGATCAAAACCACCGGCTCTGGATTGGCACGAACAACGGCTTGAGCATTTTTGACGGATTGAAATTCCACAACCACTTTCCAACCCGCGACAGTACCGAAATACATGTGCAGGCAATGACACCGGCTCCACCATACGGCTTTTATCTGGCAACCAATAAAGGATTGTACCTCTCTAATGGCAAAACATTTGAACTTCAAGAACAATGTTTCGGCGATCACAATGTCCTCTCCGTTTTTACTGACCAACGAGGAACGGTTTGGGCAGGCAGCTCCGATGACGGATTGAGAGCCAGATATAGAAATGCTCCCGACAAACGTTTCTTTATTGGCAGCGGACTTGGAAAAAACTCCATCACTTGCATTGCGGAAGACAGCCAACACCGAATCATCGTTGGAACTTACGGAATGGGACCCTTTATTCAAACGTCCACCGGATTCACCCGAATGGATGAATGCAAGGGTCTGGGAAAAAAAATAATCCTGGATATCAAACCCGATACCAAAGGAAACATCTGGTTCTCCACTCTTACCGACGGGGTTTGCAGGTGGAGCAGTGCGGATAGTACCACTCAGTTTCTGAGAGAGGCCAACGGAATAAGCAACAACCATGTGAGATGCATACTACCCGACACTCGTGGGAATCTGTGGTTCGGAACCTCGGGGGGAGGAGTCAGTAAATATTCGGGACAACAGTTTACTCATTACACTAAAAACAACGGCCTTAGCAATAGTTTTATATACAGCGTATTCCGCGATTCGAAAGGAAGACTGTGGATAGGAACAGGCGACAAGGGAGTATCTGTGTATAACGGCAACAGCTTCACCTCCTTTTCAGAGGAAAGCAGCTTCCATAATGTCAAGACAAAGGCCATTGCCCAGGACTCTTCGGGTCGACTGTGGTTTGGAACAGAAGGACAGGGAGTGTTCCTCTATAACGAAAAGGGATTCACTCCCCTTCGTGAACTCCATGGAAAGTATGTACGTGACCTTCTTTGCGACCACCAGGGTGTGATGTGGGTGGCTACTGCCGGAGCAGGTATCTATAAGATAAGTACTTCTGCCGGTCTCCAGAAAAAGCCGGACCTGGTGAACATACACGGCAAAAACAATTCGCCGGTGAACAGGATTAATTGCCTGGCAGAAGACAAGCAGGGAAGAATCTGGTTTGGATCGGAAACAGGAGGCATAGGATATATAACAGGAAATGCCGTGGTACGCATGTTCACACAGAAGGAAGGATTGTCAGGGAACCTGGTCAGAAGTCTGGTTTACGATCCCGATGGATACTTGTGGATTGGCACCGCCGGTGCAGGTGTAACCCGCATGCGGGTTTCGGATGGATCTTTTTCCTGTGAGCGCTACAACTTATCCAACGGGTTGACTTCTCTCAACGTCTATCTCCTGACCCTGGATGAAAATAATAACCTGGTAATCGGTTCCGAATCGGGCCTTGACCGGTTGGAATTTGGCGCCGACAAACATCTCCTCCAGGTAAAACACTTTGGGAAGGAAGAAGGCTTTGCAGGAATAGAAACCTGTCAGAATGCCTCGTTCAGAGACAAGGATGGAACACTTTGGTTTGGCACGGTAAGCGGACTCACTTCCTTCAATCCTCATAACAAATTGCCCAACTCACTTCCCCCTCTTATACGAATCACCGGGGTCAGTCTCTTCTACCAGCCCATTGAAAAGACTCCTTATGCAGATCATATAGGCAATTGGGGACAACTGGCAAAACCCCTCCTGCTTCCGTACAATGAAAACCATGTGAGTTTTGATTTTACAGGCATCAACCTGTCAGCTCCTGAAAACGTAAATTTCCAATGGAAGCTCACCGGATTTGACAAATCCTGGTCGCCCCCTTCCCGGCACAAGGAAGCTACCTACTCCAACCTCCCACCGGGAGCTTATGTATTTGAGGTGAAATCATGCAATGAAGACGGTGTCTGGAACAAAGAAGGTGCCTGCTTGTCCTTTACTATCTTAAAACCATTTTGGTTAAAGACCTGGTTTCTCGCTTTAGCTTCCGTCTCCACTCTGTTTTTGATTTTGATCCTTTTCCGCTGGAGACTAAACAGGATACGAAAGAAATCAGACGCAGAAAAGCGTCAGCTGGAGACAGAGAAGTCTATGCTGGAGCTGGAACAAAAGGCTTTGCGTTTACAGATGAATCCCCATTTTATCTTCAACGCCCTCAATTCCATTCAAAGCCAGATTTCCGAAAACAACGAACAATCCGCTCGTTATCACCTGGCTCGGTTTTCGAAGCTGATGCGAAGGACACTCGACAATTCCCGCAATGCCCTTATTCCGCTGGAAGAAGAAGTACAGGCTTTGGAAAACTATTTATCTCTCGAGCAGTTCAGCAGTGGGAATACATTCGACTTTGAAATCAAGGTGGACGAAAACATTGTTCCCGAGGAAGACCTTATTCCTCCTATGATGATTCAACCCTTTGTAGAAAATTGCATCATTCACGGATTCAAGCACCTGGACAGAAGAGGGAAAATAATCATCTCATTCAATAAACTTCCCCGATTCCTGGAGTGTTCCATTACAGATAACGGAAGAGGAATGAGCGGAGCAAGGGAGGAGAAGAAGACCCAGCAAGAATCACATCATAAATCCACCGCCTTGATAGTCACCCAGGAAAGACTGGATCTAATGAATCCAGACGGCAAATTTAAAACACTCGAAATCAAAGACCTGCTCGATTCATCCGGAATAGTTTGCGGAACTCATGTGGTTCTCCGTGTTTCACTCTCTAATTTCCTTTAAGGACAACATCACTTCAGAAGTAGTTCTGCTGATTTGGAAGTAATTATTGCCGCAATAATCACGTCCATAGACACAATAACTCTGACTATTGACACAATAATCACGTCCATAGACACAATATCTATGATTATTGCTGCAATTTCAGTTGATGTAGCTGGTATAACAATTTCCTGAAATCAAGAAATCATTAGATTTGCAGAACTCATGCTTAAAGCAATTATTGTTGATGACATTGAACAGGCCCGCAAAACCTTGAAAAAGGATTTGAATACGTATTGCCCTGAAATTGAAATCATAGGAGAAGCGGGA
>Ga0207114_1090_pt2 | contig 25645 bp, 23 predicted proteins | sample Alteio_BWMinHeat_70_FD_153560 | JGI IMG/M metagenome (GOLD analysis project Ga0207114, IMG submission 153560) | Enriched cells from forest soil in Barre Woods Harvard Forest LTER site, Petersham, Massachusetts, United States -... | ecosystem: Environmental > Terrestrial > Soil > Temperate forest >... | reverse complement strand
TACATTTCCGCAAAGCTGCCGAGCGCCTCCACATCTCTCAACCCTCGATGAGCCGGCAGATTCGAGAGTTTGAAGAAGAGATTGGATTTGAGATCTTCCATCGGATCACCACTTGTAGAGCCCACCGAGGCTGGTCAATCCTTCATTGCTGGCATCGACGAGATGATCACACGATTGAATGGCGATTTCCAGCTGACAAAAACTTCATTCGGCGCGGAGGGCTTGCATGGGGTCGATGGATGCGGCGCGCAGGGCAGGGAGAATGCTGGCCGAGCCGGCACACGCGATGAAAAGGGCTGCGACGGGGAGGAGGATGAGTGGGCTCGAGAAACTATTGTGTGTCCAGCGGATGAGGAGCTTATGTAGTGAGATGTACATAATCAGTCCGGTCGCGAGGCCGCACGCGACAGTAATGCCGATGTTGCGGAAGACGAGCCAGAGGACGTGGGTACGCTGCGCACCGAGGGCCATGCGGATTCCGAACTCGTTGGTACGCTGGGCGGTGCTGTAAGAGACGACGCTGTACAGTCCGACAAGCGCGAGGGTCAGGGCCAGGGCTGAAAAAACTCCGAAGAGAATGGAGAAGAGCCGCTGCTGCTGGAACTCGGGTTGGTGATCAATCCAGACTTTGAGATCATCGACGTTGCGAGCGGCCTGTTGGTCGGGGTTGACGGACTGAATAGCGAGGCGGACAGAATGGAGCGCGGCTAACGGCGGGCCTTGCGTGCGGACGAGGAACTGGGTGTTCATCCACATAAAGCGCGAGTAAGGAATGTAGAGCGCAGGGCGCACGGGTTTATCGACGCCATCGTTGACAGAGTCGGCGACGACTCCGATGATCTGGAGCCAGCCGTTGGTGTCGGGGATACCAACAAGCTGTCCCGGGTCACCGATTTGGAGGGTAAGTGTGGGCGTGCGAATCTGCCGATTGATTGCATCACCATTTGGGAAGTATCGACGGGCGAGGGTTTGATTGATGACAGCGACGGCCGCGCCGCGGGTAATTTCAGATTCGTCCCAGACGCGCCCGTTCAGAAGAGCAATGTGGAGCGCAGAGAAGTATTTCGAGCCAACGAAGTTGGCCCGGAGAAATTGACGCTGCGCGAAGGGCACGCCCAAGATTTCAAAGGCGAGATTGTTTCCGTTATTGGGTGGTGTGGCGTTGGAGGAGACGGCGACCTCGGTGACTCCAGGTACGGTGGAAATCTTTTGGCGCAAGGCTTCAAAATATGCGGCGCGGCTTTCACGTGTGAGATAGCTGTTGTGATGGAGCGGAATGGGAACAGACATGACGCCGGATGGATCGTATCCGAAGTTGCGATGCGTCATCTGCAGAAAGCCGCCGATGGCAGATCCAGCGGCGCCCATCAGCACAGTGGTGAGCGCGACCTGGGCGGCGATGAGCGTGCCAAGCGAGCGGGCCTGACCGCTGTATCCCGCCACCTTGCGCCCGACGGCTTGGGTTATCTGCGAAACGTCTGGGCGTGACATGCGAAACGAGGGCAGGAGGCCGAACAAGAGTCCGCTGGCCACGGCCAGAGCGATTGAGAAGGCGAGGATGGGCAGATTGATGCGTATGACCGACTCGTGCATGAAGACGTCAGGAAAGAGCGAGTACATGAGCTTGGCCATGTAATAGGCGAGGCCAACGCCGAGCAGCGAGCCAGCGATGGCTAGGACCAGAGCTTCGACGAGCAGCTGACGGATGATGCGCAAGCGGCTGGCTCCGAGTGCGGCACGTATGGCGAACTCGCTCTGCCGGCTCAGTCCGCGCGCGAGGAGAAGGATGGAGCAATTGGCGCAGGCGATGACGAGCAACATGACCACAGCGAAAAAGAGCAGGAGCAGTGCCTGGCCGATGCTGGTAACAATGCGATCGGTGATGTGCTCTATATGGAGGCGAAAGCGGCTCGGGAAGTACTGCGGAGTCTCCTTGGCGAACTGATGGATGAGCGCGTCGATTTCAGCGTTGGCGGCAGCCAGGCTAACGCCAGGTCTAAGCTTCATGATGGGCAGGACATTGCGTTCGCGTGAGGGCAAGAGCGACATCGGAACATATAGGTCGGGCTCCCAGGTGTAATCCTTCGGCATGACTCCGACTATGGCGTAAGCCTTGTGATCGACCTCGAGAACGCGACCGAGGACGCTGTTATCGCCGTTGTAATAGCGCATCCAGAATGAATAGCTAAGAACTATGGGTGCACTCTGCCTGACGGCTTCCGCGTCAGATGGCTGGATGTTGCGGCCAAGCATCGCGGGAACGCGAAGAAAGCTGCCGATGTTTTCGGTGACATAGGAGAGGGTCACGTCTTCTGGGATGCCATTGCCGGTGATCTCGGAGTTTCTGCTGTCATCGCCGACAGCGTCTTCAAGCGAACTGGCTTTGAGAAGCTCCTGGTATTGCGACCAGGTAACGCTGAACCATCGCTCGGGTGAACTGGGCTGATCGTCGTTCAGCATGATGGGATAGGCAAGACGCTGCCAATCCGCATAAGGCACGGGATGCAGTAGCACGGCATAGATGAGACTGAACATCGAGGTTGTTGCGCCAATGCCTAATGCGAGAGACAAGATGGCGACAACGGAGAATCCGGGATTCTTAAGGATCTGACGAAAGGTGTAGTTCAAGTCTGCCCAGAGGGACTGCAGCGTTGGCCACTGCCAGACTTCACGGCTCTGCTCCTCGATTCGCGTGACGTTCCCGAACTCGCGGCGGGCATCTCGCTCTGCGTGTTCCTGCGTCATGCCGTGGTCCATCAGGTCAGCGACCTTTTCATCGAGGTGCTCACGGATCGACTCAGAAAGCTCATCGTAACGACGGCGGCGAGATAACAATTGTCGAAGCCAGCCCATGAAGCCCCCTACTGTCCTGCTAGTGTCAGTACGCGGGTGATTCCAGCGAACATCTTCTCGACGCTCGAAATTTCCTGCTCTAGATGTTTTGCGCCTGCCTCGGTCACTTTGAAAATCCGCACAGGACGGTTTCTGGCCGATAGGCCTATTTCTGTTTTCAGCCAGCCGGCCTTTAGCAGCCGTTGCAGCGCGGGATACAAAGATCCTTCCTCAATCTGGAGATAATCCTCCGAAATATCCTTAAGCCGCTGAGCGAGCGCATAGCCATGCATCGGCCTCCAACTCAGGCTCTTGAGGATCATCAGTTCCAGGGCGCCGGGGAAGAGATCGCGGTATTCGGACTTCTTCGTCATGCGCCTCACAATACTATGTATAAAATAGTATGTCAAAACTAGTAAAGCTCCTAGGAGAGTGGTCATGGGCGATGCCGACTAGTTGACATTGCGCTGCATCCGCATCTAGATCACGAGTGGTTCCCGGAGAATTCTTTTTCTAACCTGGAGACATTGGCCGCCACGATTCCCGTGCCGTCGTATGCAATTGACGATCAGACCGCCATCAGAGTGATCGATGGAGCAGTCGAAGTCGTCTCCGAAGGGCGCTGGAAGCTGTTTAATGCCTGAGATGGAGGCGGCCCCGGAACGGCTTCAGGATGCCGGCGAAGGCGATTGTTCGGGTTGCGATTGCGGCCCTCGCCGCAGGACCAATGCGGAGATGAGCGTGATGACGAGCCCAATCGGAAAGGGATGAATGAACGTCAGCGCTGCGTTGAAGAGTGGGTTTTTGTACAGCTCTTTGTATTTTTTTACCTGCTGAAGTTTTGCTTCGACGGCTGCCGGGCTCGCGCCCGAGGCCGTGAGCTTCCCAACCAAATGAGCGCCATATTTGTCCCAGAAACCAGGCAGGAAGTTGTAGTAGAGAATTTCCCATGTCACGACATAGAAGATGCATGAAATCAGAGTAATGGAGAGGCCGACGGCAAAAGCCTTCAAGAAGGTAATCTGGCCATTGCCGATGTTGTCGCGGTAGGTTAGGATGCCGAAAAACACCATCAAGAACGAGAGCACAATGGACGTGTTGCCGATGACTGCGCCCCGGTCGAAGCCAATCCGGTTGCCGAACGTCACCAGCACTATCATCATCAGCGAGGAGATAGCGCCGGAAATCAGCCCGAAGGTGACGATGATCTTTCTCATATTCTCGTAATGTCTTTTATCTGATATCGACCTTTTCCACGTATAACGCCGGCCTCATGCTCATACGATCTCAGCGACCAGCCGAACTAGCGGACGGCGTCGATGCCATTGGGATTACTACGATAAGGTTATCCCCCGCTCCGGGGTGCGTCATCCCCAGATAATCGAGCTTCGGTTGGGCGTCAAACCCGATGTCACTGGTGGTCATGTTCGGCGCATAAAACATCAAGTGCGGAGGGAAAATGCCAGTGCCGTGCTCAGGGATGGCCCTCAGGCGGTTCTGGCTCGACATCATGTAGAGGAATCCCGGTTTGCTGGGATACTGGTAGCGGCCTTCCTTATATCCGCTGGCGATGTCTGCCTTGATCTCGGCCTCGGACTTGCCGTTTGTGCGCAGCTCTTCACCGTGCAGGTAGACAGGCAGGAGAGTGCGGCTGCCTTCGGCGTCGAAGCACTGCGGCTCAATCGTCGTTTCTGTGGGCTTTACGAAATGCCGGGTAACAACGCAGCTGAAGCCGTTGGTGCCTTCGCGCGCTTTCTCGTAGCCTTTGGAGCCCAGAACATAAACCGTGGCCTTACTCGATACCTCGGCCGGGGCTGCACTCTCTGCTAGTGCGATCTGCTGCTCGCGGGGCATAGAAGCATCGTAGACCTTAGGAAGTTCCTGGGCCACCACTTGAATTGCCACAGTGCTCGAAAGCAAGCCGATCGACAGGACACCTGCAAGAACCTTCGCCCAATTTATAGACTTCATGTTCGCTCCTTTTTTCATGGACTTCATGTTTTCGCTCCTTGTTGAGCGGCTCAACATACCGCATCAGGCGGGGTCTTTGTCGTCATCCTTTAGGGTGATTCTGGCAGCGGAGAGAAAAATCATTCGTTTGGTGGAGTAGTTTTAGCGCGAGTAGTGCTTGTGCACGAGTAAATCAGGGGAGAAGGCCGAATTGCTTGCCGAGCTGCACCGCTTGCGTCCTTCGTCTAGCCCCCAGTTTGTCGAAAACACGGCTGGAATGGGTCTTAACCGTGTTCTCGCTCACAAAAAGCTTGTCGGCGATCTCGCGGTTGCTCAGGCCTCGGGCTATTAGTTCAAGGATCTCAAGCTCGCGGCGAGTGATATGGAGGTCCTCGCGTTTTCTTTCGTCCGGGATGAACGGTCCCCCGCCAAGGACAGGGATCTCCTTCACAACAATTGTCTGCCGTTTTCCGGTTAGCTTGAGGCCAAGCCAGATGCCAAGAAGGGCAAAGGTCGCCGCGATCAGTCCGCCGTAGATTTCGATCGAATGTTCGACTACCAGGAACTGATACTCGGTCCACCTGAGCAGTGCAATCAGGATTCCACCGATCAACCCGTACATGAGCACGTGGCGCTTCATACGTTCCAGGAGAATTCGTTACCGAGATTATCGCACCCGGGGGTGAGGTGGGTCCTACGATTCGACGCGCTGGTGGTAATGGCGCATGCGCGTCAACTAGCAAACTCCTGGGCATAAAGGCTAGGAAAAGTTTTCTTATATATCGACCTAACCTTATCGCTTCGTTTCATCACGGAAAACGAAGGAACAACTTGGGAACATTAAGAGTTCCCGAGGGTTCCTTACAAGGATATAGGGCGTCATCCGTCCCTTGTAAGTTGTTGAATTACCAATCTTTGTTACACTCGTAACCCAAAGATCGCCGGTTCAAATCCAGCCCCCGCAACCCAAACAATCTAAACAGTTTACGGTTGTTTTGGGCTCCGGAATCAGCATTAAACCCCACTCCAGGAAAACATCCTCAGCTGATTACTTGCTTGCCGGTACATTGGTTTTTTGTTGCTTTTCTTCCAAAGTCAACTTGTAGGCGACGTAATACTTATAGATATTGCTGACGTAAGTAACGGTTTCCTGCCCGACATCCTTAGCCACTTCCAGTTCGACATTGCCAAACCACTTGTCCGGATCAAGCCCGTCATCCTGTGCTTTCTTGCGAAGATACACAATCCGATTGGGCCCAGCGTTGTAGCTGGCGAATGTGAAGAGTGTTTTGTTCAGTGGATCAATTCCGGGATCATTAAAATAAGTATCTGCAATGTTGCGTAGCATCTTTGTTCCCGCGTGAATGTTTCCGTCTGCTGTGCCGACATTTGGAACGTCGATAGGATTGGCAGCCGCAAGTCTCGGCATGACCTGCATGATTCCCATGGCGCCGACGTGACTCTTCTTGCTCTGATCGAGCAACGACTCCTGATAGCCCTGTGCTGCCAGCATGAGGTAATCAAAGTTATATTCAGCGGCGTACTTCTTGAAGAATTCGACATAGGCATTGAACTTCTGTATCTCTTCGGCTGAAGTTGAGTTTTTGATCCACTTCGTGTTCTGCAGGTAGCGGCGCAGGAGCGTATTGCCGAAGGATGTTCCCACCGCGTGGGTCTCAACAAACTCATCGACCAGCTGCTTCAGCTGTGGATTATTCTTACGCATCACCCAGCCTATGTCGTTTCCGCTGGCCACCACCAACTCGGGATGAGGTTTGATATTTGGCAGTACCTGCGCCCACAGATTGGCTCTTCCACTGCGTGTCACCGTTGCCGGAATCAAACCCGCGTTGACCATTTCGATTAGATCATCGTCAAACAGGTTATTGTCAGCAGCCTTAATCATCAGCGGCTGTTTGCCAGCTTTCTGTTGTGCCTCGCTCACTTTCTTGAGGTTGTCATAGTAAACGGTGAGTGGATTGACGTAGATTGCCTTGCCTGCAAGATCATCGAAACTAGATACACTGGCCAATGCCGAACCAGTTACCACAACCTGCGAAACATCTTTCTGAATGGGGATGGAAAAAGCAGCCCGCTGCTCACGCTCCGGCGTGATTACGATTCCCTGTGCAATGATGTCGCCCAGTCCCTGAGTCAGGGCGGCCTCAAGCTGGTCGGGCCGCATCGGAAGGAAGACTACCTTCACAGGCAACTTGCCGGCCTTCACTTTTTGGTTGACGAACTTCTCGAACTCCTGGAGAGCTTCATACTGGGCTCCTTGTGGCCGTCCAGCTCGATAGAAGAATCCAATTGGATTGACGATGACCAGCGCACGAATGCTGCGCTGCTTTACCATCTCGTCCAGATCGCCTGTGCGCTTTCCAAAGGCTGTGGGCAACACCAATGCACCATGGTTTGAGCCAGCCGTCGCGGCATTTTCACTGGGAACCAGAAGATCCGAGGCTTCCTCTTTGGGTGCCTGCTCCGGCGTGATGGGAGTCTGCTTTCGGCTGCAACCCGCAACCGTGAGCGATCCGACAGAGAGCAAAATCAGCAGTGTTCGATACAGTGCTGAGGGAGAACAGCCTACAAAATGTTGCGCGGCTCCCTCTCTATGTGGAGACCGCTTCGAGGTCGGCCCGGCTAGGGGGTTGAATGGACCCATCGGCTGCCACATGATCACCTCCAAGCTTCTGTTGCCCGAATCGGCGAATCTTCCTAGATTGATTTGAGGAAAGAATAGCCCAAAAACGATCGAGGGAACTGAGACGCGTAGCTTTCGGATCGAAAACAGGTAGAAGTCCCCGAGACCGGCAGATCGTTGGCCTCATAACGGAAGGGCATCGCGCTGAGACCATGATCGGCACGATCTCCATTTTGAGGGTTACCCGACGAAGCATCCGCACATCCGGCCCTCTTCAACCAGGCAGCGGATTCTCCAGAACGGCCAAGTCTAACTGATGGAGGCGTTCGGGATCGGCTACGATATCGATCCTGGCAATCTTGCCATTTGTAATCGTGAATCGTAGTGCCCGTAACAATCGTCCCTGCGGCGCAAGAACGATGCCCACCGCTCCGTCCACAAGGGCAGGTTGGACAAACCGAGCATTTCGCGAGAACGCAATCGCCTGCCCGGCCCAGTTCCGTGCGCCGTGTACCTCGGCCGGTGCGCCAGATGGCAAAGCGCTCTTGTCGATGCGGACCACCAAGTCCGGATCGAGCACTGCGACAAGCCCTTCGAAATCCCCCTTTCGTAAGGCCGACAAAAAATTAGTAACAACCTCTCGCTGCTGAGCAAGATCGGCTTCAGGCGCAGTAGCTACGCCACGAACCTGGCGACGGGCCCGACTCGCGAGTTGTCTCGTCGCTGCGGGCGTACGTCCGACGATCTGGGCAATCTCGTCAAAGGATAGATCGAAGAGATCATGCAGGACGAAAGCGAGACGTTCGGCAGGATTGAGCCTGTCAAGCACAACAAGCAGCGCAAGTCCGACGGAGTCGGCCAGCAGAGCCTCCTGTTCGGGATCGAACTTATCTTTATTTGAGGTGACCGGCTCAGACTTCTGATCATTGAGTGAGTCTTCGCGGCGCGAGTTTCGGGAGCGCAGCATATCGAGACACACTCGACCGACTACTGTCGTCAGCCATCCACCGAGATTATCGATACTGGCTGAGTCTGAGCGACTGAGCCGAAGCCATGACTCCTGCACGGCGTCCTCTGCTTCGCTCAAAGAGCCAAGCATCCGGTATGCGACCCCTCGCAGGTGTCCTCTATTTTCCTCGAACTGTTGTGCCAGCCAATCCTTCTCGATCATTCGTCACATTCCTTCGACATGTTCCGTCATGGTAGTGACGGGCGAAACCGAGTCGATGTGACAAGGAGATCGGCTTTTGGAATATCCGTCAAGATTGCGCCTGAAATCCAGGCAATAGCGACAAAGGAGAACACAATGCAAGCAAGAATGCAGAACCCCGCGATAGTCGTTCCTGATGCAATGCAAGCCCTGATGGCTCTTGGAGCCGCAACCAAGAAAGGAGCGGTCCCTTCAAAGACGCTCGGTCTCATGCATCTGCGTGCGAGCCAGATCAATGGATGCAGTGTATGCCTCGATATGCACGCCCGCATGAGCAGGAACGAGGGAGAGACGGACGAGCGTCTTTTCGCGGTCGCGGCGTGGCGGGATGCCCCTTACTTCACCGATGCGGAACGGGCGGCTCTGGCACTCACTGAAGCGGCAACCCGGCTCAGCGACCGGGCAGATCCAGTACCCGACGAGGTATGGAATGAGGCAGCGCGGCACTATGACGAGCAGGCGCTGGCTGTGCTGGTTCTCGATATTGCCCTGATTAATGTCTGGAACCGTCTCAACATCACCACGAAACAAGTGGCCGGAGACTGGATGAAGTCGGCAGAGGCCAAGAAGTGGTTGCCGGAAGCCCTACAGAAAGCCTCTTAACCATTACCTGGCAGGGCAACGCACACTGATTGTCCAGTAGTGGCCGCTGTTTTCGCGGATATACTTCCCCGCTTTCTCAATGGAGAATCAGCGGCCACGATCTGCTTCAGGATCTCAAAACGGCTCCCGGATCGGCAGAACATTCTCATGCCTGCGCTTCGTGGACCTTGTGAGACCCTAAACGAGATTGGCGTTATCGATCGTGGATGCCGGAGTGAGGAGTGGTTTCCCGAACCATCGCGACAGCGTATCTTCAAGTGTGATCCAATCCGGCTCTGTGTTCGCATCCGTGGCCCAGACAACAAAGCCATCTGGTCTCACCAGTAGTGCAGCCAGGCCTTTCGCGTCTTTCGCTGCGGCTGCCACATACTTCATTCGCCCTGTCCAGTTATCTTTCAGCGAGGCCAGTTCTTCTTTGCCTGAAAGATCGAGCAGCAGGCCTATTCCATCCTCAAGAAGAATCCCGAGCCGTGTGCCATCCTCAAATTCGAAGTCGGGAACGCTGCGTCCGATGAGTGGATGATCTCCGGGAAGATCATAACGCAACGAGACGCCGGATATTTTCTCAACAAAATAAGATGTTCCCTCACGTGTATTGATGAGATCGCGGATAACGTTCGCTATCGCATGAGCGTGCGGGTCCGGTCTCATGATGGCCACCTGGGCACGTGTCCAATCCAAAGCCCAGGCTCCCGCAGGATGACGCTCCCTGGTGTAGGTATCGAGCAAATCGTCAGGAGCCCAGCCTTTGATGGTCGCAGCGAGTTTCCACCCAAGATTCATTGCATCGCCAAGTCCGGTATTAAGCCCCTGTCCTCCAAGGGGAGAATGGATATGTGCAGCATCACCTGCCAGAAGCACGCGACCTTTGCGATATGTGGTGGCCTGACGCGCACGATCGGTAAACGTCGAAGCGACATGAACCGCCTTCAACGTCACGTCGGTGCCGGAAACTCGCCGAAGAACTGCCTGCAAGGATTCGAGTGTAATCGTCTGTGCGCGATCGAATGAGGCGTCGTCGAAGTCAACCATTCCAATCCGGCCTGGACCGGGGCCACAGATGTACATGCCCGTCTTTGTCAGGTTGAAACCAGGACGCAACTTTTCCGGATCGGCGATCTCGACGGAAGCGGTGTACCCGGTGAATTCTGGATCGGTGCCTGCAAACTCAAACTCAGCCACCTTCCGCACTGTACTTCTCCCACCATCACAACCGACCAGCCATTTCGCTTGAAAGGATTTGTCGCCTGTATGAACCGTTATAGAGTCTTCCGTCTGGGTGAAATCTGTGACCGCAGTGCCACGCTTTATAGCAACGCCTAACTTTTCTGCGCGTTCCGCCAGCAGCAGCTCAATCCCTTCAAGGCTCACCAGGCCACCAGTAGTGCCGGGACCTGGCACAAGATATTTTTGATCGGAGAGGTCGATCTTGTTCGCCTGGAGCATGATCCCAGCGAAGTGACCCGCAAAGCGCGGCCCAGATGATGTAGTGCCGGGTGTTGGCGGAGGATCCAGTTTCATGCCCGGCTTTTCAATCGTGTCCATCCAAGCCAGCGATGACTTGCGCACGTCCTTCAACATTCCGCGCCGATAAAAGGCCTCAACAGAAGGAAGGTTCAGGCCGCGCATTCCCATCCAGCTCTCCTTCAGAGGGGAATGCGGATCGTCCATTCGTTCCAGCACGAGCACCGATACCCCCGCCAAACCCAGTTCACAGGCGAGAAACAGACCGACTGGACCTCCGCCGGCAATCACCACGTCATAAGTCATCCACTTTCTCCGATCCGGTAGGTTATCTCTGCTATCTATTTACGAATCCAGACTTAATAGGTTCCAGCGGCAAGTCCGACGGCATGACACATGCGATCGATATATAAAATTTCCTTCATCTGATCGAGATGTCAAAAGGGTAGTTCGAGCCAAGGTCGACACAACCAGTTTTTAGGATTGCAAATGTTAGCGCATGCCATGCAAGCTGGTATCTATGCCGGAGCTACCCGACATCGTGGCATACATCGGCGCACTCGAAACACGTATCGTCGGCGAGCCGGTGGTAAAAGTCCGCCTGGCGAGTCCCTTCCTTCTGCGGACAGTTCATCCTTCCATTGAGATGATTGAAGGACATGCGGTCCGTTCATTACGCAGAATTGGTAAACGGATCGCCGTCGAATTCGATAATCGCATCTGGGTGGTACTGCACTTGATGATTGCTGGACGTCTTCATTGGCGGCCGGTCGGTGCAAAACTCGGTGGCCGGAATAATCTTGCAGCCTTCGACTTTCCGCATGGTTCGCTTGTTCTTACTGAGGCTGGCGCCAAGCATCGCGCTTCGCTCCATTTGTTCCGCAACGAAGAAGAGATGCAAGCGATCGATCCCGGCGGTGTCGATGTCTTTAACGTCGATCTCCAAAGTTTTCGTGGGGCACTTACGGCGGAGAATCGGACTTTAAAACGGGCACTTACCGATCCACGCATTGTGAGCGGGATCGGCAATGCTTATTCGGATGAGATTCTGCACGCCGCCCGGCTCTCGCCGATCGCGCAGACACATAAACTGACGCAAGAGGAGTGGGAGCGGCTGTTCCACTCGACTCAAGAGACGTTACAGCTCTGGATCGACCGGCTTAGCTTAGAAGCGAGTAAGGATTTTCCTGAGAAGGTCACAGCGTTTCGGAAAGACATGGCTGTTCATGGACGCTTCGGACAGCCATGCCCACGCTGCGGTCAACCGGTACAGCGTATTCGCTACGCCGACAATGAAACGAATTACTGTGCCCAATGTCAGACGGGCGGCAAGGTCTTAGCGGACCGCAGTCTTTCCCGGTTGCTCGGAAAGGACTGGCCGCGCACTCTGGATGAACTGGAAGCTCTGAAACGAAAATAACCTCGAGCATCTAAGCAACACGAGGGAATTTTCATTCTATGTCTGCAGCGCGGAACAAGGCAGCTCCGTATCGTCGGAGCAAGGAATAACAGCTGAATACTATCCCGACAGTCCACGATTATTGGCTGCAAAAGTGAAACCCGTGATAGGATTTTTCGCAGCATCCACGGCAACGGTGGCAACGCGACTCGAGCACCACTGGTGGCTAGTATCAATACGCATGAATGAGACGGAGCGACCTGCATGGGTGGAAATCGCCAAGGCGCTATACGCGATGCCTCTCAGGGTGGTGTGGCCGGGGAACATTCCGACGGTGATCCACTTCAGTTCCTCGTCGGCACCACTACGACAGACCAACTCAATACCCTCACTCTCAGGCTGATTCCAATCGCCTGCTGGCGCGTCGACGACATCCGTTTAACATTCGATTCTTCGTTTGTTAACGTCGATTCTTCCGCCGATTCAGCTTCGACCCCGTCCGATATTCGTGCCGAGTTAAAGCACTTGTCAAAGCTCGTCAAAGATCATCCAGCATGCTCGCTCTCCGTCTTTGGCCATGCCGATCCTGTGGGTAGTGACGATTACAACAAGGCGCTCAGCGGAAGAAGAGCCATGGCTGTGTATGCGCTACTGATCTTCAATAGTGAGCCGGGGACGGCGGTAGGTATCTGGCAACAGATATCGAGCACTGAACATTGGGGTAAGGACCAACGGCAAACGATGGAAGCGTTCACCGGCCTGCCTCAAGGCACCGCCGATTCTGCACTCTTTCGTTCGTATATGCAGAAATTGTGCCCCTCCGACCTCTTACTCACCAAAAAAGACTTCCTGGCGCAGGGGGCGGACTCTGGAAATAAGGGAGATGTTCAAGGCTGCAGTGAGTTCAATCCCCTCCTGATTTTTCTCAAAAGAAAGAGGCGAAGTTCGAGAAAGCAAAGCAGAAGAGTAATGCGAAAGGTATCTCCGCTCGCGATGCGGCAAATGCACCGAACCGCCGGGTCGTAATCCTCATGTTCCGCAAGGGAAGCCGAGTGGATCCGACTCGGTGGCCATGTCCGCGAGCCAGCGAGGGAATCGCTGGCTGTAAGAAGCGCTTTTGGTCGAACGGCGAAACACGACGGAGTGAACGGCTTCCCGACAAGCCGAGGGAGTTTGCTAATACCGAAGACACCTTTGCCTGCCGCTTCTATCAGCGGCTATTGACACTATCGCCCTGCGAGCGTTTGTCCCGACTTATAGCCATAAGGCTGCTCTACGAGGACAACACTGCGATGGCATACGCCGACTTCGACGCAATTTTCGATGGCCAGACCATTACCGGCAAAACGGACAAAGATGGCTGGGCGACGATTGACGCTCCAGCCGATGGTCCAGAGAGCTTTCGCCTTATGCTGAAAGCGTTTCCTGTTCCGTCTTCAAGAACGCGCGTATGACAAATGGCACAACTCATTGAACCGAGTTCGACTACACCCTTCTGCCGCACCACCCATCGGGCGAACGGAACGGTCCCATCCTTTGCAACTGGCATACCGGTCTCATTGAAGAAATTGGGATCGCGCAGATCTTGTGCAGTAAAGAAAACAGGATGAAGAGACGTCGGAGCGTTAAATACGATTTCCCCCGCCGCTATCCACTGGTTTTGTGTGCTCAAATCGAATTCGTCGAAAGCAGCCTGTGGCTCAACCGTCTTAAGCCATTCCATGTATCCTGCCGGCTCGCGCCCCGGAGCATAGACCGAGTAAGACTTATATATGACTCGCTCAGGGATTCGATAGTAGGCAGCTTCATCGATATGAGTGACAAGAATTTGTCTGTTCGCAAGAGGTAATTCCATCGTCTCGACAGCAGTTTTCTCCCACGTTCGCGGAATATCTGGCGCTAACGCAAACATTACGAGAAATACGGCCAGGAGTTTCATAGCAGTTCAAGACATTCTACGACTACGGTACGAATACCCGGCGCGCAGAATCATACCCATCTGGTACGGCTACAAATCTTCAGAACGAATGGAGGTGAGACAAATTGGCTAGTCCTGTGAAGTGGGCTTGTGTTTACCGATCGGTTCGTACAGGGGGGGGCTCGTTCTGAGCATTCCAAGTTTAGCCGGAAAAGATGGGATATTGAGTCCGGTGTTGTGGCACAAACACCGGATCAACGTATGTAGGTATGTGTGCCGCACAGGTTAGTGGAATGCGAAATCGCATCCATCGTGAAGACAGGGGCTTTTTGTCCAGAAAAAAAGGCGAGGTGCAGTGAGTGACCTTCAACGTAGGCTGCCATCCACTGCGTATCTTCCGCTCCGCATAGGGTGTTCTTATGCATGAACTTTTTCGAGGCAGGTATATTCAATTCGTAGAGGTGGCCCTTATCCGTGGAGTTACTGTCTACATCGAAAACCGAGCTTACCTCTGCCGGCTCGAGATCACGTGCGCGAACGATTGAAAAGTTGGAAAAGTTGATTGTTATCTTTGTCTCAGACAATCCGACATCGCCTGTAATCGACCGCGCTGTGGAACTCTCCGCACGCCAATACCCTAATTCCTGTGCAGTGACCGCCGCATAACAGGCCAACAGCAGTCCCATGGTTACGCACAATAGTCTTTTTTGCTTCATCCCTCAAGGATGACATTCGTAGACACTCTGAGCAAATTACAGGGCCGTTTTTGTTATGCGACGGTCCTCATTGCGGACTCCGCGGCAAATCAGCAATCAATTGTCGCGGAACATCTGGCGTCCACCTCAGCAGAATGCGTCTCTGTTTTCGCTCGCCCACTGATCGAACGTGATGGGCTTTCGTCCAAGGACGCGTTCGACCGTGTCCGTGACGTTGGCAAGCCGTCCCTCCCGGATCGCACGAAAGATCGAGAGGCGGGCCTCGACCAGCGGTGCGGGTGCGCCCCACGAAACTTGCTGCTGGCGTACATCTTCCTCAGTGATGGATTGAGACCGGATCGGTTTGCCGATGGCAGCACCGATCTTCGCGGCCATCTGGGCGTAGCTTAACGCCTCAGGGCCAGTGATGGGCACCGACTTCCCGCGGTACGCCTCAGACGTTAATGCCTCAATCGCCACATCGGCGATGTCCTGGGGATGAATAAAGGGGATTCTGCCGTCGCCTGTGGCTGTACGCACAACGCCTTCGGCCTTGATGGAGCTCGCCCAGAAGAGAGCGTTGGACATGAATCCGGACGGCTGCACGAACGTAAATGAGATTCCGCTTGCGCGAATCGCGGATTCCCCTTGCGCGTGCCACACTCCCGTCCCCACATTGTGTTCGCGTGCATCGTAGGACGAGAGCTTGACGAGATGTATGACGCCCGCTGTCTTTGCGGCCTTCGCGATCCTTTCATCCTGCACGGCCAATTCGTGTCCGGAAGTGATGAGCAGGAGAGCATCGGCTCCTGCGAGCGCTAGCTTTAGAGTGGCTGTATCCCCGAGATCGCCGGTGAAGATATCGACGCTGTCACCGTAACGTGCCTGCGCCTTCTTCCGGTCGCGCACGAAAACGCGCGGCCGGTCGCCGCGACCGATAAGTCGTTCGACAACAAGAGATCCAATATTTCCAGTTGCGCCGGTAATGAGATAAATCATGGTCTGCTCAGGCCCTTTCTCTAAGTTTATGTATGATCACTCATAAACATAGTCAAAGGCTCACACACAGATGAACAGACTGTCTACTCTCTTTAACCAAGACACTACAGTAGTTTTAGATCAGTAGAATAAGCAAATAATTAGAATTTCGCTCATATTTTAATCGAGGGGTTGCTCAATGTTCATACTGGGCCATGATGGACTGCCGGATGGAACTGCGACGGGCTGCGCCCAACCCCCATTTTGGACGCTGACAAATTCTTTGGCTGGAAATGAAATGGAACAATATGAGCAGGTCACGGTTATCAATGCTCGAACACTTGTAAAAGAACCATTGCAAAACTCCACAGCAGGAATGTAACCACAAGCGTGATACCGACCCAGAAAATGGCCGCTACAAATTGGCCTCCATCTTGTTTTCCGCTTCGGTTCGTGCGGGCTCTTTCCCTATGCCCAGAGACGCTCTTGCAATTTGCCTTCTGCATTTCATGCTCGTTGATATCGAGAACTAGTTCTCAAACTCCGGTTCCGGTACAGGTAAAACGTCCTTTTCCCCTGCGATCCATACGTAAAGCGTAGGAAGCAGGAAGACGTTGATGGAGAGAGCCCCAACCAGCCCCCCGACGATGACGATGGCGAATGGCCTTTGTGAATCGGAGCCAATGCCATGAGACATTGCGGCTGGGAGCAGGCCAAGAGTGGCAACCAACATGGTCATCATGATTGGGCGCAGACGAAGCACAGCACCAGCGATCGCGGCCTCCTCGATGGAGTGGCCCTGGACGCGAAGCTGGTTGATGTATTCAAGCATGATGACTCCGGTCTGCACGGAAACGCCGAACAGAGCCAGGAATCCCACCCCTGAGGAAACGCTGAAGTTCGTGCCGGTGAGGAGTAGTGCGAGCAGTCCTCCGATGGGTGCCATCGCGACATTCACCATAATCAAGGTGGCCCATTTGCCGGACTTGAACATTGTGTACAGAATGACGAAGATCAGAATGATCGTAATCGGAAGTACCAGGAGCAGTCGCCTTTGCGATCGCTTCTGGCTCTCATATTCTCCAGCCCAATCAATGTGATACCCAGAGGACAGCGACACCTGCTTGTTCACCTTGTCGATCGCCTCTTGAACCGTACTTCCCAGATCACGGCCGCGAACGCTGTACTTCACCGCGATGTAGCGTTGCGCTCCTTCGCGGTAAATTTCTTCGGCGCCGTCGGTGGTGGCAACCTTAGTCAGTTGTGCCAGGGAGACGCGCTCACCCGAGGGAGACAGGAGACGCACATTCTCAATGGCTTCACGAGTATCGCGATATGGATCCTTGTAGCGAAGCACGAGATCATAACGAGCCTCTCCGCGTAGAACCTGACTGACCGCATTGCCTCCGACAGCCGTCTGGATCGCATCCTGGACGTCGGCTACGTTGATCCCGAAGCGCGCGGCGGCCTGCCGGTCTACAGAAAAAGTTAAATTTGGCTGGCCGATTACCCGAAACAGACCGAGATCCTCAACACCACGGATCTTGCTCATGATGCTGACAACCTCATTGCCCTTCTCCTCAAGCGTCTTCAAATCGTCGCCGTAGATCTTGACGGCTAGCTCGCCTTTGACCCCGCTGACTGCTTCCTCGACGTTGTCAGATATGGGCTGCGAGAAATTCCAGATGACCCCAGGAATTTTCTCTAGTTCGTCGTTCATGGAAGCAATCAAATCCTCCTTGTTCTGATGAAAGATCGGTCGCCAATCCGCTTTTGGTTTCAGTCCAACGTAGTACTCGGTATTGAAGAAGCCGGTTGTGTCGGTGCCATCATCAGCTCGACCCACCTGGCTTGTCGTCTCCGTCACTTCGGGAAACGAGGCCAGCAATACTCGCGCTTTATTGGCAATTGCCACGCTCTCATCAGGACCGGTACTCGGCGCAAGAGTCCCGCGTACCCAGATGGCTCCCTCATCCAAGTGCGGAAGGAATTCCGACCCGATAACACCGCTAAACACCAGCCAGGCCGACAATGCAAGCGCCAGGCCCGCGACACCCACGGTCATATAGCGGTTACGAATGGCAGACGTGACCGCTCGTTTATAGTGATCGGTCAGCCAGACAAGGACTGGGTTGTGCCACTCTTTAGCCCCGCGTCGGAATAGAAAACTGGACAAAACGGGTGCGAGCAGCATGGAAAAGATAAGTGCGCCCAGCAGGGCAAACGCTACCGTCCACGCCATCGGCTTGAAGAGGCGCCCTTCCACGGCCTGCAGCGTAAAAATTGGCAGGTAGGCGGTGATGATGATGCCGATTGCATAGAAAACCGGGCGTTGTACTTCATGCGCAGCTTCGCGGATCCTTTCGGCTGGTGTTTGCGCCCCGTGACCGTTCCGATTGAGATGACGGACAATGTTCTCGACCATCACGACGGCGCCATCCACGACCATGCCAAAGTCCAGCGCTCCCAGCGAAAGAAGATTCGCCGGGATGTGCCGCAGATCGAGACAAATGGATGCGAACAGCAACGAAAAAGGAATGGTAAGCGCGACGATCAGAGCACCACGCGCGTTTCCCAAGAAGAGAAAGAGAACAACTACAACCAGTACGATCCCCTCGGTCAGGTTGTGCAACACCGTATGCGTCGTGTAGTGGATCAGGTCGCTGCGATCGAGAAATGGAACAACCCTCACTCCCTTAGGAAGAATTCGTTCATTCAGTTCCCGTACTTTAGCTTCAATGCCGCGGAGAACCGGATCGGAGTCATCGCCTTTTTGCAGCAGCACAATGCCTTCGACAACATCCGGGTTATCGACAAGCTTTCCGTCCACACGACGAATTGTCATGCCGTTCTGCCCGAGCCGGATTTTTGGTCCTTGCTCGACTACGGCAATATCTTTTATGCGCAGAGCTGTTCCGGCTTGCGTCTTGATCACAGTATTTTCAATGTCCTGCACCCGGGAGACGAGTCCAACGGCCTGCACATTGATTTGCTGCGACCCAGCGACGATGAAGCTGCCACCTGCGTTCGTGTTGTTGTTCGCAAGCTGTTGCTCGACCTGCGCGATGCTTAATCCATGGGAGACAAGCTTGTCCGGATCGAGACGAATTTGATATTCCTTTGTTTCGCCGCCGAGGCTGGAAACGTCCACAACTCCGGCAACCTGCTTAAACTGTTTTTCGAGCGTCCAATCCTCGATGGATTTGAGCTCCATGACATCGATTTCCGGATTCTTGCTCTCAAGTGTGTAGAAGTAGATTTGGCCAACCGGGCTCCAGTCCGTGCCCAATTGCGGAACAAGGCCTGCAGGCAGCGAAACCATACCCATTCTCTCGACGACTCTTTCGCGGTTCCAATTGTTGTCGGAATCATCGTCGAAGATAAGCATGATGCTGGATAGTCCTGCCAACGTGGTTGAACGCAAATGCTGCAGATGAGGGATACCCGCCATCTGGATCTCGGTCGGAACCGTTACTTGCTGTTCAATGTCCTCTGCGGAATGCCCAGGCCATTGGGTGATGATGTTGACGTAGTTGTTTGCGACGTCCGGATAGGCTTCGACTGGAAGGTTGTGAAACGACACAATACCCCACGCGAAGAGCAACAGCGCCCCCCCAAGAACAAGAAACCGATTGTTTAGCGCAAAATCGACGATCCGTCGAATCATTGCCCCTCCAGCGTCGCTTCCAACTGGAGTACGTTTAAGACCACCCGCTCGCCGGGTGTAATGCCGGAGAGAATCTCTTGCCGGTTCCCAGGCAGCATTTGCCCACCATGAATTTCAACCCGGCGAAACTTGTTATCGTCAGCAGGAACAAAGACCCAATCCCGATCATGCAGGTGCAATACTGCAGATGCAGGCACAACGGCGTGGTCTGCCAGCGCCTTGCTCTGAAACGTCGCAGTGACAAACATCCCAACTTTGAGAAAGCCAGGATTGTGAACCTCAATGCGGACCTTCGCTGTCCGAAGGTTCGGATCGAGGACTGGTTGGATATCGGAAATTCGTCCGGTCAGAGGTTTGTCCGGATAGGCGTCCGCATGGATGGTCGCCGATTGTCCTAACGCGATCTTAGGGAGGTCGTTTTCGTAGACATCACAGAGTATCCAGACCACAGATAGATCCGCGATGGTGAACAGTGTGGACGAACCTGAAAAGGTCACACCCGCAGCCGCCGCATTGGTGACATTCTGGCTGATAATGACGCCAGAAATCGGGGCATAGACCGGAACAATGCTCGACGGATGATCTTTCTTTATCCCGAGAGTGTTGAGCTGTTCCTCGGCTGCATTCAGATCGGCTTTAGCGTCCTTTTCAGTGTCTTCGGCTTGCTCCAATATGCCGAGTGAAATTGCGCCGTGTTCGTAGAGATCCTTTGATCGCGTGTAGGCTTTATTTGCGAGTTGCTCGTCGTTTACGGCTTTCAGGTAGGTGTCAAAGGCGTTCGTGACGTCTGGACTTTGCACCTTCAAGAGCAAGTCACCTTTTTTTACGTCATCTCCGAGGCGTGCTTTTATGTCGACCACTCGGCCGCTGGCAAGCGAGATGACGGGCACTTCGCGAGCAATATCGGAGTTGACCACGCCAGTGACTCTCAATTCCGTAGGAGCTTCAATCTGATCTGCTCGAACCAGTGGAAACTGATCCGGCTTATCGACTGTAACCAGGCTCATGTCGCCCGTTTGCACACTCTGCGCAGGCGGCGGCGCGCCATCCGCAGGGTTGAACTTCTTCTCACATGCCGTTAGCGAAATACATGCAGCGAGGCAGCAAACAGATTTCAGAAAGGACTTGCTTGTCATTGAATTACCTCGCGCCCTACGGCAAGATTCAACTGGCTGGCGGCGGTCAGGTAGGAGCCGATTAGTTGCAGATACGTCATCTGCACATTGCGGTAATCACTCTGCGCATTCAGAAAATCCATAAGCGAGGCGCCACCGTGTTGATAGGCATACGTGACCGTCTCGCGTACGCGCACCGCCTGCGCCAGATACCTATCCTTATAAGGTCGCAACAGAATCAAATTGCTGTTCACCTGCGCGTATGCCGAATCCACATCGCCGAATACCTGAGCGCGCGTCGCATCCGTGAGTTGCTGATTACGACCAATATCCAGCTGTGTGCGCTGTTTTTCACCCTGGTTGCGATCGAAGATGCGCAAAGGAACGCTCACACTGAGCCCGAGCGTTTGGTTGTCGTAAGGATTGTTGAATGACGGGTTGTATGTATACCAGGCGCCGAATGTTGGATCGGTCGACCCATTCGCGACAGCCAGCTTGTGGTTGGTGTTTGCCTGCTGAACGGACTCCAGCGCTGCTCTCAGGTCAGGCCGGTTATCAAGCGCAAGTTGACGGAATGCTTCAAGCGGCTGTAGCTGGTCAGCAAAATCAAAAGGCGCCTGAACATCGAACTGATCGACCGGCGTACGCTCGTTCAGCAACTGCAACAACTGAATCTTCGAGGTCCGCAGATTTACTTCTGCCGTCTGCAAGTCAGATAGATACTGCACGCGCTGCAGTTCAATTCTGTCCAGATCGATCTGCGCAAGATCACCTGATTTAAAGCGTGCGCGGCTGATGTCAATGATGTGGTCGTAGTAGTCCAACTCCTGACGAGCCAGGTTAAGGACTGCCTTTGCTTGAAGCGTCTGTACGAATACCGACCTGAGGTTGAATAGTAGATTGCGTTCAAGATCTTCGTGTTGCGATTGGGCGATTTGCGTACCCTCTTTCGCAGTCTCCAAACGCAATTCCCTCTTGTGGTCGCGTTCATGCAGATAACTGAAGTTTGCTTGATACTGAGTGCCGGCAAGCGGTTGCCAGACTCCTTTGTAGGGAGCGATCTGCGTTCCATCGGTTGACAGAGTGAGCCCGGGATTCGGGCGAAGATACGCCGTGATTTCTTCGGCCTGCATCTCCTGCACATTGATCGCATCCGCTTTCAACGTGGGATTGGCCGCTTCAAATCTGACCTTGATCTCGTCCCATGTATAGTGTTGCTGCGCCATAGCAGGCCAGGACGCGGCAAGCACACCGCCGAGGACTATGCGGTGACCTGCTTTGACGAGTAATCTCACAACGATCATGTGAGGATGCTCTCTGGTCCCACGTGCCATGCACCTATATTTGCGCGCGCTAATGTGCATACCTCCGAGTAATCTGCAGGAATTTTTGTGATTCAGATTTGAGGGTAAATGTATAAACGGAGAGGAACTCGTTATCAATTGGACGGTGCAAGCTATCTTTCAGTTAACGATCGTGGAAGCTATTTGAGGTAGTATGCGGGTGGCGACTAAACTTTCATCTTTTTACTTCAGTTAGGCACGTACGGCCAGATAGCTTCTGCTCTCTCGATTAGAGTGTTATATCGACGGTGATCTGCAATGATTGTGACGTAAGTATAGGGGAATACAGCACCCCCGAAGCTGGCCTTAAAGTTGTACAAGCCATCCTTAAAGTGGTTGCCGCCTCCTAAATGCAGCCACTGACAACCTCTTGTTCTAGCCCAGTCAGCCGCTTGATTCACGAGTAAGGTGGGAGCTTTTAGTTTTAGACCTTCCATTGTTGTACCGCTTAGGTGATAGTGTAAGAACTTGCTATCGTAAAAGAATAAAGAACCACCCACAAAGCGATTCTGGAAACGGGCGAGGGCCAGCATCAAATGTATTCCCATCTTTTCCACGAGCCCAGCATAGTAACTTTTGGGAAAGCGATAAAATGCCGAAGCCTGTAGACGCTGCATAGTTTGCTCATAAATATCGCGGAAAATCGGCAAGTACTCTCGGACACCATCTAATTCATCAACAATGATTGCTGATAAGGATTTGCGCGCTGAGGAAAGGTCTGAGATGCGACCCTTCTTCAGGGTTGCTATACGCTGATGTATGGTGTTCCATTGTGTGAGGTCTAAGGCAATCGTCTCACCATGTTTCCGGACAATGAAGTTAGCATTATTGAGGCCAGATAAACAAAACCGATCAGCCAATAAAGGGTGCATTCTCAAAACACAACAAACAAGGCGTTCTGAGTTGCACCATTGGCGAATGCACTCAAGAATACGGAAGACCCCTTCAGACGTTGCCGGGGCGGATGAAAGTAAAAGCAATCCGCCATATCCATAAGGAGTGAATGCATCTGAGACTCGCGGCTCTCGTCGCACCATCAGCGGACATAGAACGCGTAGCGAGTCACAATTGCAAACCAGTGCCACGGTCTTGCCATCGCCTAAGGTCTCACTGACACGCAAATATTCCGGACGAAAATAGATATCAGGACTGGGGGAACGGTTTACCAGCATCCGCCACAAAGCATCATCTTCTCTGCTGTGTGAAAGAACATTGATTTCATGGTTTTGCGGGAAGGACACCCTCATTCTCTTGTACGTCAGCACCTGATGACGTTAGGCGCTACTTAAAGATAGAGGGGCAAGCAGAACAGAAATTCCTATCGATTGGGTAGAGCAAGGCTATCTTTTAGCTAAGTCGTAAGCAGAAAATGCTCTCATTCGAACTTCAAGCATAAAGCCGCATCAGCGCCTCAACATGGCTGCTGTGATTCCATGTAATGCAAGGTAACGTCTTCTGTTTGGTACTGTTCGTTTCTGTGTCCTTCAGTTCTTACACTGCATCTTTGAACCCCGACGACTCTATCTTTTGGTCAATTACGGTCTCCGATGGAATCGTTCGTGGAGTGGGAGTGTCGCCGGTATTTACAATGGCGCTAGTATTGTCGTGCCCATCGGTACGGCATCGCAGGTGCATATGTACGCAGCGTTCTTCAAAGGAGACAAGCGATTAGCGCTACTCAGAGCGGGAATCATGATCACGGCCATTGCTCTGTTCGATTGGTGGGTGGTTGGCGAAATTCCGCTTGGCTTCCTCTACCTCGTTCCGATGCTCACCGTTGGAGGTGCTCTCAGCATCTGGCAAATCAGTGCGATCGCAGGACTGTGTACCTTCCTGGCAGAAGTCTTCGACGATCTCACCTGGACCCTACGGACAGGGCTGTCCCGCGATGTGCTCTACTTCGCAGCCTTTCTTGGTGCGGGTCTCTTCGTTCACGAAGTCAATCGCAGTCGCAGAGCTGCACTGGAGCACCTTCATGAAATCGAACATCAGAGCGCTGCGCGCCTTGAGGCGGAGGAGCAATTAAGAATCCTTATCGAAAGCAGTCCGGCAGCCATTGTTACAGCAGATGCAGATGGCAGCGTGCTGATGGCGAATGAGGCTGCGCACCGCTTGCTAGGCCTGCCACAGGGAGAGCTTCCCGGCAGAGTGATTCATCGTTACCTGCCCTCCCTCACAAATGTCTCCAGTCATGAGGCCTTCCAGCAACACTTTCGAACCGTCATGCAGGCCCGAGCACAACGCGATGATGGAGAAACTTTCCTTGCCGACATCTGTTTCTCTACCTATCGCACGAATGCAGGAGCGCGCCTGACCGCCATGGTGCTGGATACTTCCGAGGAATTCAGAACGCAGGAAGTATCCGGCCTGCATCAGCTCCTTGCCGGATCGCGCATTGCGATTGGCGCTGTTTCTCACGAGATTCGCAATGTCTCCGGCGCCATCGCCGCCGTTCATCAGAATCTCGCAAATGGCGGACTGCTTGCCGGAAACAAGGACTTCGAAGCTCTCGGCAATCTCATCGTTGGACTCGAGCGGATCGCCAGTGTCAATCTGCGACACTCCAGCGATCAGGCTACCGAAGTCGATCTTGCCGCTCTGCTCGATGAATTGAAAATCGTGGTTGCGCCGTCCCTGCAAGAGGAGAACATTGAGGCCCACTGGACCGTCGAACCCGGCTTGCCGCCCGTGTGGGCCGACCGTCCGAGCCTCATGCAAGTCTTTCTGAACCTGATTACGAACAGCGTCCGGGCGCTATCTCAAAATGGCAATCGTGTTCTTTCTGTGATTGCGAAGAACGGTGGCAAGCAGGTTGTAGTCGAAGTCACTGACAATGGCGGCGGCGTAAGTCATCCGGAACATCTCTTCCGTCCCTTTCAGGCGGGGGCGACCGCAACCGGTCTCGGCCTCTACCTCTCACGTGCATTCATGCGCTCCTTCGGTGGAGAATTGCATTATCTGCGCACTCCCGATGGCGCCTGCTTTGTCGTTAGCCTCACACCGGCGTTATCGTCAGGGCAGCACTAACCATGGACGCAATTCGGATACTTCTAGTGGATGACCATAGCCTCTTTCGAGAGAGTCTGAGCAGGCTTCTCGAAGCCAATCCCAGCTTCGTCGTGGTGGGTCAGTACGGCACTGTGAGCGAGGCTATCGCCGAGCATTCCCAAACACCAACCGATGTAGTCTTGCTCGACTACGATCTCGGCCAGGAACAAGGATCCCGCTTGATCCCGGAATTGAAGAGTCACCTCGGGGAGGCGAGAATTCTCATGGTCACAGCCGGCATGTCGGACACGACTACTCTCCAGGCGATGGAAGCCGGCGCCTCAGGAGTCTTCCTGAAGCACAGCAGTCTTGATCAACTGGTGACTGCTATCCATCAAGTTGCCAGAGGCGAGATCTGGTTGGACACGGGAGCCGCCCCGTCTCTCTTCGGCGGGAGTAGTACACAGAAAGAGCGATCGGAACGCACACGGGCTCTTACATCTCGTCAATGTGAAGTGTTGAGAGGCATTCTTGACGGACTCACGAACAAGGAGATTGCGTGGAATCTTAAGGTTTCTGAAAGCTCCGTCAAGGCTGTCATTCAGGAGTTGTTTCAAAAGGCGGGAGTTAGAACTCGGAGTCAGCTAGTGAGAATTGCGATTGAAAGACACTCTTCCGATTGGTTGAAATCCGAAATCAAGGACTGAGACCGGCCCGAGTGTCCACGGTGACTTGCAGTCTGAGACAGTCATGGTTCCAACACTCCAACGTCGCACTCGGGTGTTCTAGCGGGTGCTATGGCGAGATTGCACAAGTCAGCGAATGGTTACCCCTCGCAG
>Ga0207114_1095_pt1 | contig 25721 bp, 25 predicted proteins | sample Alteio_BWMinHeat_70_FD_153560 | JGI IMG/M metagenome (GOLD analysis project Ga0207114, IMG submission 153560) | Enriched cells from forest soil in Barre Woods Harvard Forest LTER site, Petersham, Massachusetts, United States -... | ecosystem: Environmental > Terrestrial > Soil > Temperate forest >... | reverse complement strand
TTAATTAATAAAGTAGTTTCTGAAACATCGTTATTAGAAGAATCTCAAAAATTACTCCGTTCCTTGATTCTTTTACCCGCTCAAGCATTAAAAAGTATTTTAGAAGTCATTCATCACGGTTATGATTTAACGTTGCCAGACGCGTTATTACTAGAAGCCGCACAATTTGGCTTATGCTGCACAACGCATGATAAGCAAGAAGGCATCGCGGCTTTTCTCAAAAAACGCACCCCTCAATTTTCGGGGGAGTAAGAAGAATTTTAATGAAACTAAATTAATTGCATGAACTCTCCTGCTATGCTTTTTGTAAGAAAGTAGGGCAGTGAAGTGATTAAACCAAAACACTTGAGCGAAGTGTCCTCCCTCTCCCCGTGTTTTTCGGGGGGAGGGAGATAGAGGGAGGAGGGATTAGAAATCGATGAACACCCCGTCAGTCTTATTTGAAGAACTATCAGGAACCAAGGGAAATTTGGGAATCATTACCTTGAATCGTCCTCACGCGCTCAACGCGTTGACTCATGAGATGATTCTTCTCTTAGAGCAAAAACTTTCTGAATGGGAAAAAACAAATCACATCAAAGCCGTCGTTATCCGTTCTGCTCCAGGTCGCGCTTTTTGCGCCGGCGGCGACCTTCGACTTGCCTATGAAAAATATCAAGCCAAAGATCCTCTGTATCTTCATTTTTTTCGAGATGAATATCGCCTGAATCAACATATTCATCATTACACCAAACCCTATATTGCTTTTTGTGATGGAATTACCATGGGGGGAGGGGTGGGTATTTCGATTCATGGCAGTCACCGTATTGGCACAGAACATCTGGTGCTTGCTATGCCAGAAACTGGCATTGGTTTTTTTCCAGATGTAGGGGGCAGTTATTTTCTTTCTCGCTTACCGCAAGATCTTGGTGTTTATCTTGGATTAACGGGAATAAAAGTTGGGAGTGATGATTGCCTTTCGATGCAACTGATTCACTATACTATTCCTCAAAACAAATTATCCCTCGTTCTTGAGCAACTGGCATACACTGCGTTTGGCGATAACCCTTATGATAGTGTCAGTCAGATTCTAACCGTCTTACATCAACCGGTGAACTCTTCCTCTCCACGGATGATGCATCGTGACCTTATTCAACAACATTTTACAAAATCCACGATAGAAGCCATCATGGAATCCCTAAAAAATGCGTCACATCCTTGGTGTCAAGAAACAGCTGCTCTTTTAGAAAAAAAATCTCCAACCAGTTTAAAAGTAACGCTTCGGGCGTTGCAAGAAGGAGCAAAACGTAATTTTGATCAATGTATGACAATGGAATATATGCTTGCCCAACATTTCATACAAGCACATGACTTCTATGAAGGAATTCGTGCCCTTTTGATCGACAAAGATCAGGCTCCAGAATGGCACCCTCAAACACTCAGCGAGGTCAGTCAAGAGTTGGTTTTTTCTTATTTTGTTCCCTAGATGGTATATACTGTATATGTGTATTAGAACTTTTCTTAATGTCGGCTGTGAGGAGCGCCTTTATGAATTCAGTCCAAGTAACTTTTCGCGATTTTCCATATTCTGAAGCTTTAGAAACCCATATCTATGAACATGTTGAAAAAATAAAGCAATTTTTTGATCATTTTATCCATTGTCGTGTGGTATTATCTGTTCCGCAAAAACACAAACATCAAGGCAAAATATTTAATGTGCGCATAACGCTTTTGGTTCCTGGGAAAGACATTGTCGTTACTCGAAAAGAAAATGAGGATATTTATGTTGCCATTCGTGATGCCTTTGACGCGGTCATGCGGAAACTGGAAGATTATTTACGACGTAGACGCGGAAATGTAAAAACGCATGACCTTCCTTTACAGGGTTCTATTGTCCGGCTTTTTCCAGAAGAAGGTTTTGGTTTTGTTAAAGGGCAAGATGATAATGAATATTATTTCAGCGCTACTAACGTTGCATCCACCACATTTGATCGTTTGTCGGTTGGAGATGTCGTACAATTTCTCATTGAATCCGGAGGGGATGGGCTGCAAGCACGGCATATTACCGTGGAGAAACATAATCACGCCGAAAGTACATGACCCGCTTTGATAGTCAGTACGCGCGTTTTGTGCACGCGTATCCATATCCACGTCAATTGCGTTCTTATAAAACAACCGCATTACGAGATGCGGTTGTTTTTCGAGGCAGTAAAAAATTAATTGATTTTTCTTCTAATGATTATTTAGGCTTATCGAAACATCCCTTGTTAATCGCGCGTAGTAACGAGTTCTCCAACCAATATGGCGCAGGTAGCAGCTCTTCCCGTATGGTCCGGGGAAACTTAACTATTTATCATTCGCTGGAAGAAACGCTTGCCAAAGCATTAGGCAAAGAAACAGCGCTTATTTTAGGCTCAGGATTTCAAACAAACGCCACTCTTTTAGAAGCATTATTGAATCCAACAGTGCTCGGCCAAGAACCTCTCATATTTTGTGACAAAGCGTGTCATGCCAGTATTTATATGGGCCTTGCGGCTTCGTCCCAACCCGTGCATCGTTTTCGTCATAATGATCTGGATCATTTACAGAGGTTACTGGAACACTATGCCGCCTCGAAGCGCCCTAAATTTATCATCACAGAATCTATTTATAGTATGGAAGGAGACCAAACCAATTTATTGCGTTTGGCCGAGTTAAGCCGCCAACACCAAGCCTTGTGGTATCTCGATGATGCACATGCCATCGGGATTTATGGCGCAGACGGTTTTGGAAAAGCAACGGAACAAAGTCACGATATTGATGTGATTATGGGAACTTTTAGTAAGGCGTTAGGAAGCTTTGGATCGTACGTGGCGTGTTCTGCTGCCTGTCGAGAATACTTGATCCATCGATGCAAAGGACTCATCTACGCCACTGCCTTGCCGCCATCAACACTAGGCGCTATATCTGCCGCTTTAGAATTGCTTCCTTCTCTGAAAGAAGAGCGCGAAAAAGTTCTTGGTTATGCCCAGAGGGTTCGTCATTCGATGGACGAGCAGGGCCTTTCTTATGGACGGTCTAGCACACATATTGTGCCTTGGATTATTGGATCTGCTGAACAAACACGACACGTAGCGCAACAGTTGGAAGAGGAGGGTATTCTCGGCGCTCCCATTCAAGCGCCGAGTGTTCCCGCGCGACAAAACCGCATTCGTTTCTGTTTGTCTGCTCTGCATACGGAAGAAGATGTGGCGTTATTATGCGCGGCGATTAAGAAGGTGATAAGGTCTGTTGACAGAGAAGTGTTATTTGTGTAAATTTAATATTACATAATAAATTTACACAAATTCTTCTATGCGCTATTTACCACGATTACTAGAAAAAAGGTTATCACAATATTTATCTGCTTTTCCTGTCGTGGGAATTACAGGGCCTAGACAGTCCGGAAAATCTACGTTACTTAAGCATCAATTAGCATCTCAGTATCGTTATGTGTCTTTTGATTATCAACCCATGGTGGATGCTTTTTATGGGGATCCAGATCGATTCATGGAGCAACATGCCAACCATATCATTTTCGATGAAGTGCAAAAAGTTCCTGAAATTTTTCACTACGTTAAAATTGCTGTCGACAATGATAGACAGAATTATGGGAAGTACATATTAACTGGGTCGAGTCAATTTAGTTTTATTCAAAGCATCACGGAATCTTTGGCCGGCAGAATGGGTTTATTATCTTTGCTTCCTCTCCAATATTTAGAAATACCAAAGAAATGGCGTGATCTTTCGGTCTATTGCGGTTCTTATCCGGAACTCGTTAATCGTGGATATGAATATAAAGAGGAATGGTATGGTAGTTATTTAACGACATACTTAGAAAAAGATGTACGTAGTTTAAGTCACATTGGAGATTTGCGAGACTTTTCAAGATTTCTTCACTTGCTGGCTGCAAACACAGCGCAGCAGTTAAATATGTCGCGTTATGCAGGTGATATAGGTGTTTCTGTGCCTACTATTAAACGTTGGATTTCTTTGCTAGAAGCTTCTTATGTGATATTTTTATTGCCGCCTTATTTTAAGAATTATGGTAAACGCCTTGTTAAGAGTCCAAAAATTTATTTTTTCGATACAGGATTAGTCGCTTATCTTACTCGCATATCCAGCCAAGCCTTGTACGAAAATGGCCCAATGGCTGGCGCCCTTTTTGAAAACTATGTGATAGCAGAAATATATAAACATGAACTGCTTGATCCTTCCCATAAACAGCTCTGTTATTACCGAACCAATCATGGAGAGGAAATTGATTTAATCATTGACCGTTCTAACAGGAAGGAAGTTTTTGAAATAAAAAACACGCATACTTTTAAAGCTTCTATGATCAAACAGCTTAAGCAATTATGGGAACCCTCAGATAAAGGGTATTTGCTTTACAATGGCAAAAAACTTGATGTTGATCCGCACATTAAAGTGATCAATTATCATGATTATTTTGATTCGTTATAATGCGCGGCGATTAGAAAGGTGAGGGCGCTTTGACGGTAATTAAAGATGTAGACGTATGAGAAGAAGCCATCATCTCATCATTATTATTCATCCTTCGCTCTTGATTCGCATTATTCAATTTTTTGCGAACTGCTAGTATCAGCGGATCAAGTTTGTCTTGAATGGCTGCAGGAATCCCTTTTTCTATCAGATCATTTTTTAACAGCCTACGTGTCAAAGGATTAGGCGCTTCGGTAAACTGGTCAGTCTCTGGATTAAAGTAGTTGTCTTCTGTTCGAATCCACCGACATAATGAAGCAGCACTGTAAATCTGTGTTCCATTAACTGTTACAACATCTTCTAGTTCATTAAGCGACACTTTAGAAATAGCACAAGAATTATCTTCGAGTAAGGTTAAATAATCTTGTATCATTTTATTTTCGTCGCTATTTTCAATTAACTTATTAAAAGCGTCAATTTCTTCTTGTTTTAAAAAAGTTGGTTTCCTTCGTGGTTCTGGAAGAGATTCCATTTTTTGCAATAAAGCCACGTTAGAAGCACGATGCATTGTAGAGACCAGGAGTTGTATAAAAAAGCAGCAGGAACGCTGTTGTTCTCTCTCCAGAGGTTCCTCTCCAAATAGTGCCCTCCATAAATTCAGAAAAAATTCCCAAATCATGATTGTCTCCAGTAATCGGCTGTATTATGCCCTAGCAATTATTAAGGGAATCTTAAGGGCGTTCTTTTTTATTCAAATAATGCAAAATAGAAGGTATGATAAAACGCTTAAAGCTAACAGAACGATGACCATCATAATGTCCCAAACTTTACACTTTGATCCGGCATTAATCCAACGATTATCGATCCTGGGACCGCGCTATACTTCTTATCCCACGGCCGATCGATTTCATTCTTCCTTTACGGAATCCGATTTTGATCATTTAGCAAAGCCTTTATTTCAAGATGCGGGACAATCGCGACCCTTATCTCTCTATGTGCATATCCCTTTTTGCAATACCTTATGCTATTTCTGCGCGTGTAATAAAATTATTACGAAAGATACGACCAAAGCAGAACAATACGTACGGTATTTAAATAAAGAACTTCTCTTACAAGCGCCACTATTTCAAAAAACAGCCCGCGTGGAACAATTGCATTTTGGCGGAGGAACACCCACGTTTCTGGGCGAAACATTGCTCACCCAAGTGATGAATGATTTAAAACGCACGTTTCATTTTGTCAGTGATGACAAGGGAGAATATTCGATCGAGATCGATCCTCGCAAAGTACAGCCGTCCACGATGCATCTACTGCGTACCCTAGGGTTTAATCGAATTAGCCTCGGAGTACAAGATTTTAATCCGATAGTCCAAAAGGCTGTCAATCGTGTTCAGAGTGAATCTGGAACTCGATCTATTATCAAAGCGGCCAAAGACGCTGGGTTTAAGTCCATTTCTTTAGACTTAATTTATGGCCTTCCTCATCAAACCCCAGACACCTTTGCGCAAACCTTAGAACAAGTTATTGAATTGAGACCGCACCGGCTATCTATCTATAATTACGCACACTTACCTCATCGTGTTAAAGCGCAGCGTCGCATCGAAGAAAAAGATTTACCGACCGCAGATCAAAAACTCGACATACTGGCATTAACGATTCGCATGTTAGCGAACGCTGGCTATGTTTATATTGGCATGGATCATTTCGCCCTTCCTGATGATGAGTTAGCCATCGCTCAGCGTGCTGGAACATTGCATCGTAATTTTCAAGGGTATTCCACACATGGTGATCTTGATCTGTTGTCGTTTGGTGTGTCAGCAATTAGCAAGATTGGCGCAAGCTATAGCCAGAATTCGCGTACTCTAGAGGAATATTATGCTTTATTGGATCAAGATCGATTACCTTTGTTCCGTGGCATCGAATTAAATCGTGATGATCAATTACGCCGTCAATTAATTCAACGTCTCATGTGTCATTTTCAAATTGATTTGCCTGTCTTTGAAACGGAATGGGATATTTCATTCGCCAATTATTTCAATGTGGAGATGCCCACGCTTCATGAGTATCAAACGCTTGGCCTGCTGGAGTTCACATCGGACACATTCAGGGTCATGCCAAAAGGCCGTCTCTTGGTACGGAATATTGCTATGGTGTTCGACCGTTATTTGCGAGAACAAGAGAAAACTGCACGGTATTCGAAAGTTATTTAGTGTAAGTTAGATCCGATTAAAACCCTCATTTAAGAAGGGTGCAATTTTTTTAATAGCGCGGAGTTGGGCACCATGATCCCTCGACACACTACGATGGACGTCTCTGAAACGCAGGAAGAGGTCCAAGAAACGAGTAAAGCAGATTCACTGAGCTCTTCAGTGCTGAGCGATAACTCTAGTTCCAGTTCCAGTTCCAGCTCTAGCTCTAGTTCCAGCTCCAGTTCTAGCTCCAGCTCTAGCTCCAGTTCATCCCGAGTTATCGACTTTCCTGATCGTCATCCCAAACTTCATCCTATGCATCTTAAAGCCAATGGAAAATTACTGAGCGATGCAGAAATTCAGGTTGTTATAAGTCTTTTGAGGTTGCTAGCAGATAGCGTTTATTCTAAAAAATTAATCAATAAAATAATTCCTCTGGCACAACAGATAAAAATCGATTTTAGTATTATTAAGGCCGACGGAAGATATTATGCGGTATATAAGGGAGAAAGATGTGCTGCTAGTTTGGGATTAGACAGAGAAGCTTTTCTTCTAGGCCATCCTGGAACTTTTGGAACGGTGAAAATGGCTCAAGACCTTCAAACAGGAGAACTGATTTCTGTTAAGGTCCAGACAATCCGGTCTGATTCGATGTACAAGATAGCAGAGATTTCGATGATCCGGAAAGAGCATAAGCACTTAGTCCTAGTAGGACAAGCAAGAAGCAGCGCAGCGCTTCAGAAAACGAGACTTTATCCTTCCGCTTCCCATTCTGAAAAGTGGTTTATTTTAATGGCATTAGCGCCGGGAGAAGACCTAAACAAGATTTTGTCAAAATATAAAATTCCTCGTGTCCGTCGCATGGAATTTTCTTATCAGTTAGTCACGAGCCTTCTTAGGATACATGAACTATCCCTGATTCATTGTGACCTTAAACTCCCCAATTTTATGTTTGACGCCATGAAGAACCTTCTAATCATCGTTGATTTTGGCGCATCCCAAAAAATGGAGGCTCATCGAGTTAAAAAAACAATAGACGAACTCACCACCATTTGGTGTGCTGCTCCTGAGGTGAGGCCTACTCTTTCATGTAAATTTTATTTAAAACGTGATGATAACCACTGTATATACATTAACGCACTTACCTTAATGGGTAATCAACTTTTTTGCTCTAAGATGGTATCTGGAAGCAACCAGGTAAGCACATTTACTATCAATAACGGGACCGAGCTCAATAGATGGATCACTGATATTCAGGAAACGCATAAGGATAATATCAAAATACTGTTAGGGGGAGATAAAGAGATCATGCTTTCGTGGCATGACGTCAAACGATTAATGACAGTAGCTCAAATTTCATATGATTTTAAGGATATTTCGTTCAATCGCTTAGATGCTTATCAAGAATTAACCTATAGTGAAAAATCAGATATCTTTGCTGCAGGAATGTGTTTGAGGATGATTTTTGGTGTTGCGATAACTCCAGATGAAGAAGAATTCTTAGCGTTAAATATGCCGATTCATATCTTTTACACGCTTGCGAAATATATTCACGAACACCCAACGAGCCTTAGCCAAAATCCCCGAATGGTTAGGCTTGTTCAAGCCATGACCGCGAATAATCCTAATGCTCGATGTACCTTAGAATGTGCTATTCAGGAACTTGGCGAAATGCGACAGGAGGTGGCAAATCAGAATCCTTTTTGTATTGGAGTTATAAAAATATCAGATGTCCTGAATGGAATAAGGCAAAACAGTATTGGAAACGATATTAAAGCACGGGATCAAATTCTATTAACAGAAGATGCTGGCGGAAATAGTATCGATCAGAAAATACGTGCTAGAGTTTCTTTAGAGGAAAATAGTAATGCTTATATATACAATCAAACCCTAGTTGATCCGAGTATCGAAGATATTAATCAATACTTAGATGGGATGAGTCAAAGGGAGCAAATCCCTATATCGAGAAAAACAGCTTTTTCTCAATATCCACCATACCACACCGCCGCAACTTCTCGATTTTTTCAACCGGCAACGCAAGCGGTTCCTTCCGCAAATCCAGATGGCCAGAAGCGTGATGATGACGTTTTTTCTCCACTTCCACCGCCACCTCCACTTCCATCTCCATCCCCATCTGGCTACTAAGCCAAAATCAAATAACCTGTAATTTTTTTAACAACTCTCGATCATGCGTGATTTGTGGATTTTCCGTCATTAATAACTTCTCTCCATAAAAAATAGAATTCGCGCCCGCCATAAAACACAGCGTTTGCATTTCATCAGACATGTTCATTCTTCCAGCGGATAATCTAACGCGCGCTTGAGGCATTAAAATACGAGCGACGGCGATGGTGCGAATAAATTCAAAATTATCTAAAGGAGGCGCTTTTTCTAAAGGAGTTCCAGGAATGGGCACTAATTTATTAATGGGCACGCTTTCCAGGCCAGGATCCATATTCGCTAACACCACCAACATATGTGCGCGATCTTCGCGTGTTTCGCCCATGCCAATAATCCCACCACAGCATACTTTAAGGCCCGCGTTACGAACATGCGCCAACGTAGTTAAACGGTCTTCATAGGTTCGCGTCGATATGATTTCTGAATAATATTCAGGGGAGGTATCTAAATTATGATTGTAATAATCGAGTCCCGCTTCTTTTAAGGCTAACGCCTGTTCTTCTGTCAGCATGCCTAAGGTCATACAAGTTTCAAGGCCGAGCGCTTTAATGGTGCGCACGATGTCTGCTATTTTAGGAACATCTCTGTCTTTTAAAGAACGCCAAGCAGCGCCCATACAAAAACGTGTTGCGCCCGCTTCTTTCGCCGCTTCTGCTTCTTCTTTCACGACGTTTGCGCTCAATAATTTTTCCGACTTTACTCCGGTATGATAATGCGACGATTGAGGGCAATACTGACAATCCTCAGAACAACCTCCCGTTTTAATATTGGATAACGTGCTTAATTGCATAGAAAATTCCGGGAAGTAGTGACGATGCACGGTTTGCGCTTGATATATCAAATCCATAAAGGGAGTGTCATAAAGTTCGAGCACCTCTTGAAGGGCCCAAATTTTTACAGGTATTTTTTTTTGCACTAGATTCATAAGAACCACCTTATCCGATAGCTAACTCTTTAAAAAATTCTATAACTTCCGCATAAGCTTCACGCAAAGCATCAGTGGGAACACAATAAGGCGGCAAAAAATAAACCACAGATCCCAAAGGCCTAATCAACAATCCACGTTCCAAAAATACTTCTCGCCACTGTTGACTCTTTAAAGAACCATACTCTTCAGAAGCAGTGACATTAAAGGCCGCTATGGTACCACAGTGACGTCTTTTTTCGATACAGGACAAAGACTCCATATCACGAAGCATCTCGCGATGTGTGGCCTCGATCAGGCGGATTTGTTTTTGTGTGGATTCTTCTGTTAACAGTTGCAAAGAGGCAATAGCCGCCGCGCAACCTAAAGGATTCGCAGTGTATGAATGGCCGTGTACTAAAGCCGCATCCATAGAAGGGCCTAAAAATGCTTGATAGAGATATTCTTGACATGCCGTGACCGCTAAAGGCAAAAATCCTCCCGTGAGTCCTTTGGATAAACAAATAATGTCCGGCTGTGTGCCGGATTTCGTGCACGCAAACAGTTCTCCCGTGCGGCCAAATCCCGTCATCACTTCATCATAAATAGTGAGAATGCCATAGCGATGAGTTAAAGCTTCTAAAGCGCGCAAAAATTCTGGACGGCAAACCCGCATTCCGCTAGCCCCTTGTATCAAAGGTTCAATAATAACCGCGGCCACTTCTGACGGGAATTGATTAAAATAATGGTCTAACCAGGCTAAAGCATCTTGTTCTTTTTGAATGATGTGATCATCGCCCTCCCAAGTTTCCGGATAGGGCGCGATATCGACTTGAAATAATAATTCTGAAAAATGTTGAAAAAAATGAGAGGAACGCCCCACAGACATGGCTCCAAACGTATCTCCATGATAGCCGCCTGAAAAAGCTAAAAAGCGTGTCCGTTTTTTTTCGCCTTGATGACGCCAATATTGATGGGCCATTTTAAGCGCCACCTCAACAGCAGTCGAACCATTATCCGAATAAAACACCTTCTTAAAGGCGCTTGGCAACAAACGAAGTAACTGTTCCGCGAGTGTCACCGCGGGCGGGTGCGTAAATCCGGCAAAAATGACTTGTTCCAATTGAAGCGCCTGCTCATAAATAGCGTGAGCAATCTGAGGATGACCATGCCCATGAATATTCACCCACCAGGAAGAAATAAGGTCTAAATAACGTTTGCCCTGCGCGTCGAAAAGATACGCTCCCTGTCCCGATACGATAGGCAGTGATAAAGAAGCTGTTTGATGCTGCGTATAAGGATGCCAAATATATTCTTTGTCTCGTTCGGCAATAGTGTTAGTCATGAAGAATGCTCGCTGTTAGACTTTTTGCAAAATGACGGATATTTTCCGAATTGATTGTCTCAAAAAATGGAACATGAAATAACGTTCGAACTTGTCCCCAGTGTTCAATCGCTTTTTGATTATCGCCATTCAGTTGGCCTGTAAAAACAATTCCATGAATGGGGATATGATGATGACGCAAACCTTCAATGGTGAGTAAGGTATGATTGATCGTCCCTAAAGTTCCTCGCGCCACAATAATTACGGGAAACGCTAATTTTTTTATTAAATCTAATGATAATTGGCGATCATTCAAGGGCACATAAATACCGCCGGCTCCTTCCACGATCATTTTTTTAGAACAGATTGGCACGATACAGCCATCGACATGAACCGTCATCTCTTCTTGTTTTGCGGCTTGATCCGGAGAAAGCGGCGCTTTCAAAAAATAAGCAGAAGGAAAAAAACGCTCGTCAGAAAATCCCGTGAGTTTTTGAACCCATTCTCGATCGGTTAATCCTTCCTGAGTGCCGCATTGAATGGGCTTCCAGTAAGAGGCATTCAAAGCAATCGTTAAAATGGCTGAGATAAGGGTTTTCCCAACACCCGTGTCGGTGCCCGTAATAAAAAAACTACTCATGCTGCACTTTCAAGAAATTTTTTCACGGCCGCTAAAAATCGCGCAACTTCTCCGCCTGTCACAGCACGATGGTCGGCTGACACAGACAATGGCAGCACACGAGAAGCGATCACCTTTCCACTACGCACCACCGCCGCTTCATGAATCCGGCCGCAACCTAAGATGGAAACCATGGGCGGAATCACCATGGGACTCGCATATTTTCCCGAAATAGTTCCAAAATTAGAAAAGATAATCGTTGCGTTTTGCATATCCGAAGGAACAATCGTTCTTGAACGAACCGTTTCTTTTAAAGAATTAATTTTCTCTCGTAACTGCATCACAGAACATTCATTGACTTTTTTCAGAACGGGGACGAATAATCCTTCCGAAGTATCCATCGCTACGCCAATATTAATTTCTGTCAATAATTGACGTTGGCATGTTTTTCCATCAAACCAAGCATTCATTGAAGGTTCTGCTTGAATACCCGCCACCATGGCTTTCAAAATAAGCACCGTAATATCGGTATCTGAAGCTACCTGACCAAGATCAACATCATCCATCAGCGTCATTTGCGCTACTTGTTCATGTGCTTGAGTCATGGTAACCGCCATGGTGCGGCGTGTTCCATGTAATGTTTCACCCTGTTTTAAGAGCACACTTCCCGTTAGGCCATGCTGTTTGACATCTTCTGCGGTGATTTGTCCTTTAGGACCCGTAGGGGTCACCGTATTCAAATCAACATTTATTTGTTTTGCTAACGCTCGAACGGCGGGCAGTGCTTTCACGGTGGCTATCGAAGAAACAGGAGCGCCAATCACCACCGCGCCTTCTTGGAAAGGTTGAGTACTTTCCTCTAAATTCCCCACAATAGCGCCTTTATCGTGACTAAAAAATTCGACTAAAGGCGCATGGGTTTTAATAATGTCGTGTGCTTTCCCATGCAATTTTTCAATTCGTCCTTCATAGGGAGATGGGACATCGACAATCGCTTTGGCTGTTTCCACACTTAATAGCGATTGATCTACCTTAACGGTATCTCCTTCTTTCACATACCATTCACGAATTTCCGCTTCCGACAGACCTTCTCCAAGATCCGGTAAATAAAATATCTTCATGAACCCTCCATGATGTGATGAACAGCATCGACAATGCGCTGTTCACTCGGTAAATAATATTTTTCCAAACGCGCGTAGGGCACTATCGTATCAAAACCACAAACGCGAACCGGTGGCGCTTTCAGAGAAAACAATGCCTGTTCCGCGATTTGCGCTGAAATATCCGCGCCGATACCTCCTGTTTTTGCCGCCTCATGAATAATCACGCACCGCCCTGTTTTTTCGACCGACGCAAGAATAGTGTCCATATCTAAAGGCTTGACCGTGGCAACATCAATGACTTCTGCTTCGATTCCTTCCTGCGCCAGTTGATTCGAAGCCGCCATCGTTTCTTTAATCATGGCTCCCCAAGCAATCAAGGACACATCATTTCCTTGGCGCAAGGTAAAACACGTGTCTAAGGGTAATTCCTTTCCATCATCAGGCACTTCTTGTTTCACATAACGATAAAGACGGGCTGGTTCTAAGAAAATCACAGGATCGGGATTGCGAATTGAGGCCAGTAAAAGCCCATAAGCCCGAATCGGCGAAGAAGGAATCACAACGCGTAATCCTGGGATATGAGCAAACAAAGCTTCGGTACTTTCTGAATGATGCTCTGGAGCATGAATCCCACAACCATAAGGGGTACGAAACACCACCGGACAACTCATCTTCCCGCGCGTTCGATTGCGTATTCGGGATGCATGGTTAATAATTTGATCGACAGCAGGATAACTAAAACCCATAAATTGAAATTCAGCCACGGGTTTCAATCCCATAATTGCCATACCAACAGCCAAACCGCCAATCATCGATTCTGCCAATGGGGTATCACACACACGATGAGGACCAAATCTATCATATAGTCCTTGTGTTGCCCGAAAAACACCGCCATTTTTTCCAATGTCTTCTCCGAGAAGAACAACATTTTTATCAGCGTTCATCTCATAAGCAAGCGCCTGATTAATCGCTTCAACGAGTGTTATTTGTGGCATAGGTGTTCCAAGAGTGTTCTCTGATCTTCATATAATTTAGGAAGCTTGTCATACAATGAATCAAGCATCGCCGTGGGCGGCGAGTCCGTATACTGCACATATTCCGCAACCGCTTGTTCTACCTGTTGAGTGCATTGCGCGATCAAAGCTTCTTCACCAGAAGGGGTCCAGCTACCTATGGTTTCAAGATAACGCCGCAACCGAGCAATGGGTTCTTTTAACCATTCTTTTTCCCGTTCCTCTTTCTGTTCATAACGTGATGCATCATCTGCCGTGGTATGATCGCAGTGTCGATAACATATCATTTCTAACACAGACGCTTCTTGATGATCACGTGCTTTTTGTAACGCAACCTGTATCCTCTCGCGTACGGCAATGATATCGTTTCCATCCACCTGTTCTCCTGCAATACCGCCCGCAATTGCTTTTTGCGCCAATGTTTTTGCAGCTGTTTGTTGCTCCCGTGATACTGAAATAGCCCAACGATTATTACAAATAACAATGACTAAAGGCAAACGCCAGATTCCTGCAACATTAATGGTTTCATAAAAATCACCCTGCGACGTGGCGCCATCGCCACAGGTGCATAAAACCGCCTGTTTCTTTCCTTGATACTTTAAAGCAGCCGCGGCTCCTGCCGCATAAACGAGTTGAGACGCAATGGGAATACTATAAGGAAAGTTTTGGGTATTTGACGCAAAACAATTTCCACGTTCATCTCCGCCCCAAAAACGAAGAATATCGGTTAAAGGCACTCCACGCTGAATCAATGCGCCAATATCACGATAATAGGGCACAAAAATATCTTGCTTGTCCATCGCATGTCCAATACCTACAAATACCGCTTCTTGTCCTCGCGTGGCAGGATAAGTACCTAATTGACCGGTACGCTGAAGCGCAATGAGTTTTTGATCGAAGATGCGTGTTAATACCATTAACCGATGCATTTCCTGTAATAGCTGAACATCCTTCGCGAACGCAGGCAATGCATCGACCAATTGGCTGGACTCATTGAGGTATTGATAATAAGGAATTTCAAAACGCTCTATAATTTTCACAACATACTCTCCATTGCGATAGCGACTTCAGCCTTTACAAATTAGCGATACTCACTGATAGAGTCAATATGAAAAAATATGATATAGTTGGGACCGCTATGACTAAACAACACAAACATTATTCGAACACTAATTTGTTTATTCGTTCGTTGCTCTATTCAATACTGATCGTGTTGAGCGCCATGATTGATGGCACGCTTTGCATCCTAGCTCTTCCGTTTCCTCTCCGTGTGCGTTATCAGATAGGCCAATATTGGATGAGCGCGATGCCTAAATTAGGCAAAGTGCTTTGCCACATGGATTATCACATAGAAGGATTGGAACATATAAAAAAAATTAAGAACGGTATCATCTTTAGCAAACATCAGTCTGCCTGGGAGACTCTATTTTTAGGAGGCATAGCGGATCAAGTCGTTATTACCGTAAAAAAAAGAATTTCTATGGGTTCCCTTTTTCGGTTGGGGTCTGGCTGCCCTAAAACCGATCGCTATCAACCGCAGTAAAAGTCGTCTGGCCATACAGCAATTATTGCAACAAGGACAATATCATTTAAAGAAAGGCCGTTGGGTTCTTATTTTTCCGGAAGGCACACGAACCGCTGTTGGGCATACGGGCAAATATCGCATGGGCGGCGCTTGTCTTGCGGCTGAGACAGGGTATCCCATGATTCCTGTGGCACATAATGCGGGCCGCTGCTGGCCACGAAATCAATTTCTCAAAAGACCTGGCCTTATTCGCGTTGTCATTGGCCCTCCTATTTATCCTAAAGGACGAACACCAGAAGAGTTACTGAAATTGGCTAAAAATTGGATAGAGGATACGATGAAAAAAATTGATTCTCCGTCTTCATAAATAGCGATTTTTGTCGCCTTTTATTGACTTTTCCGCAAAAAAACGGTAACTTAATATTATTGTATTGCATCGCAACACACCCTCATAGCAAAGCAGCACTTCATCGCAAAACATTCTACGAACTTTTAAGGAGGATTTATTATGGGTACTGAAGGATTTGAACAATATTTAAAAATGGGAAAGTTGGTCTCAACTCCATGGAATGACATAGGAAAGGCCTTTTTAGAAGTTTGCCGTCGCGGCACCCAAGAAGTGATGGACATCACGAGCGATAATTTAATTCGTACTGCAGATCAAATAAAACGCTTTGGAACCGCAACAAAACGTCCCGAAGAACTTTTTAATTTTCAGAAAGAATGTCTGAATGAAAATACTACCGCTTTCGTGGGAACCCTTCAAAGAGTAGGTAATATTTGTTTAAGCAGTGTTGAAGAGTTAAATAAAGTCTTTACCAGCAATTTCAAAGACCAACAATCAGGCACTTATAATAGTAACGATACGTTTGGCGGGAAAAAACAAACGGAAAAGCAACGCGGATAAAAAATCATCTCTTCAATAGCGTTGTTATCTTATTTGACCGCTGTCCACTCACAGCATGCTGTGAGTGGACAGCGGTCTGAATTTTAAGTTCCTTCTTATCTCAACGCAATACGACATATTAGGATCGGTTGACCATTCTATTATGCCGCGAGGAAAAGGACTTCTATGACCGAAAAATGCGATACACATCCTAGTTATTCACAAATTTTAGATCGTCTAATACATGCGAACCTAAGTCAATTTACTAGTGGAATTTCGCCCGCCGCCCTCACTTTAGCGTTTGTTGATTGGTATATTCATTTAAAATTTCATCCTGTCAAACAAATTGAATTAATAGAACATGCTCAAAATATCTCTTATCGCTTGTGGTGTTTATTGCTAGATCCTTGCTCTTCAAGTGGTGAACTCGGCCAATTTCACGTAAAACCCACATCACATGATAAACGTTTCATTAATGAAAATTGGCAACAACTCCCCTATTATTGGATCTATCAAAGTTTTTTATTAACGGAAGAGTGGTGGAAAAATGCTGCCACGAACACACGCGGTGTTAGCCGACATCATGAGGACGTTACCAAATTTACTATTCGCCAAATACTGGATATGTTTTCTCCGTCTAATTTTCTTCTGACGAATCCCGAAGTACAAAAGGCGACTCTAGAGCAAAAAGGGCAAAATCTCATTCAGGGCTGTTTGAATTTTTTCGAGGACATTCGTCGTAATATCGCAAAAGAACCCCCGGTTGGCGCAGAAGATTATAAGGTTGGTGAGAATATTGCCATTACTCCAGGAAAAGTCATCTATCGCAATAATCTCATTGAATTAATCCAATACGAACCTATGACCAAACAGGTATATGCCAATCCTATTTTAATTACTCCAGCATGGATCATGAAATACTATATTTTGGACCTCGTTCCAAAACATTCTTTAGTAAGATATCTGGTTAAGAATGGATATACCGTATTTATGATTTCCTGGAAAAATCCTGATGGAAAAAACCGAAATAATGGCATGGAAGATTACTTACAACAGGGTATTTTCTCTTCTCTCGATGTGATCTCCGCTATTATTCCGCGACACAAGATACACTTAGTGGGATATTGTTTGGGAGGAACACTCGCCGCTATCGCAGCAGCCACTCTGGCGCGTGAAGGAATCACTTCTTTAGCTAGTGTGACGCTACTGGCGGCACAAGTAGATTTTACTGAACCCGGAGAATTAGGTCTTTTCATTGATGAAAGCCAAATTGCTTACTTAGAAAATCTCATGTGGGACAAAGGATATTTAGAAACGCACCAAATGCTCGGCGCTTTCCAGTTATTGCGTTCCAACGACCTCATTTGGTCACGAATGATCTATGATTATTTATTAGGACAACGCAAACCCATGACCGATTTAATGGCCTGGAATGCGGATGCTACTCGAATGCCTTATCGCATGCATTCGGAATATCTGCGTAATCTATTTTTAAATAATCAATTAGCGGAAGGAAACTATCTCATTCGAGATAAACCCATTGCTTTATCCGACATCAATGTCCCATGTTTTACCGTAGGAACAGAACATGATCATGTCTCTCCATGGCACTCTGTCTTCAAAATTAATTTACTAACCACCGTGGATGTTACTTTTGTCTTAACCAGCGGAGGACATAATGTGGGTATTGTGAGCCTTCCGAGTAAAAAAACAAAACGGCATTATCGAATTTCTACTTTCAAGGTGGAAGATCGTTATATGGATTCCAATCGTTGGTTTCATCATACGAAACCCATTTTGGGTTCTTGGTGGCCTGCTTTTGAAGCGTGGTTAACACAACATTCCCGAAAAAAGGTTCCTCCTCCTCCCATGGGCTGCGCGGAAAAGGGTTATTTACCTTTAGAAGATGCGCCAGGAAGTTATGTACAACAGAAATAAAGCCCGCAATATTGATGATGGATCCCGGCTTAAAGCATGCCGGGATAACATGAGTCCATATCATTACCCACAAGTTTTTTCGTAAGCGTTCACGGTTCTTGTAGTGCAGTGTCATCCCGCGCGGCTTTTAGCGCGGGACCCAGCGCCTTGGGGTTTTGTGGCTTAAGGCTCTGGGTCCCGCGCTAAAAGCCGCGCGGGATGACACCTATTGGAAGGTCGTAAACACTTACTAAGGCTAAAAAGCTATTTTTGAAAAAGATGTGGGTAATGATATGCATGAGTCTTGTCACAGCGTAGAGATATTTTACGCCGTGACAAGACTCATGTTAACTTACAATGCAGTACTTTCCAATATCCAAACAAATTGGTGTTATAACAGCTTAACACCTGAAGATTTTCATAATTTAAAATAGAATCTATAGAAAAATCGGATTTAAATCCCACCACTGAATGAATGCGTCCTATTTTCTTTTCGATAGCGTTTAACGCGCGATTCTCTGATGCAAAATGATTCACAAAAATCACTTCTCCGTCGGGACGGCACACTCTGCAAATTTCACTTAGGAATTTATCGATATCAGAAACCACCGAAGCCACGTATAAAGCCACGACAGAATCAAAGAAATTATCTTCAAATTCTAAATGTTCAGCGTCCATTAGTTTTAAGGAAATGTTGGCTTTTATTTTTTCAGAGTGAACGCGTTTTTCGGCTTTTTTCAACATCTTTTCAGAAATATCAATTCCATAAACATTAAGGTCTGGTCGATAAAGAGGTAAGGACAATCCGGTTCCCACACCTAATTCAAGAACATTAGCTCCGTTGGGGGCATTTTTATTGATAATATCTGCACCTCGATGCCTTCCAGGATGAAAAATCTTTCCAAAAAGCTGATCATAAAATAACGCATAGGCATTATAAACTTTTTCAATTGTCAAAAATGACATAATAATTCTCCGCAAGATGCTTCATTTTCACTTATCGTAACGCATTTTATTATGAACGTAACAAAAATAAAAGCCTATGTAACGCCGTTAACAAAATAATCGAAAGGCTTCAAAATGCAAAAAGCGCATTTTGAAGCGCAATGGGTATATAATTATTCTTTGATTAAGGAGAATCGCCTCATGAAACAAGATCCTATTGTTATCGTCAGTATCGCCAGAACTCCTCTTGGAAATTTATTAGGCGAATTAAAAGATTTTTCCGCCTGTCAACTCGGCGCTCATGTCATTAAAACGGCCATGGAACGGGCCCATTTAAAGCCTGAAGATATCCAAGAAGTTATGATGGGTTGTGTCTTGCCTGCGGGACAGGGCCAGGCTCCTGCAAGGCAGGCAGCACTTTATGCAGGATTGCCAAACCATGTTCCGTGTACTACGGTTAATAAGGTATGCGGCTCAGGTATGAAAACAGTGATGTTCGCACATGATATGCTTTTGGCAAACTCAGCCGATATTATTCTAGCGGGAGGTATGGAAAGCATGACCAACGCTCCCTATCTTTTGAAAAAAGCCAGGCAAGGCTATCGTTTGGGTCATGGAGAGGTGCTGGATCATCTGATGTTAGATGGCTTGGAAGATGCTTATGAACCAGGAAAAGCCATGGGTGCTTTTGCGGAAGATACGGTTAAACAGTATGGCTTCTCACGGAAACAACAAGACCAATTTGCAGAAGGTTCTTTTGAGCGAGCAAAAAAAGCGACGCACGATAATTTTTTTTCATTGGAAATCGCCCCTGTTTTGCTTAAAACAAAACAGGGAGACAAAATTTTTGATAAAGACGAACATCCTTTTAGCGTTAATCCTGAAAAAATACCTCATTTGCCCGCTGTTTTTGCGAAGGACGGAACAGTAACCGCGGGAAATTCCAGTTCTATCGCAGATGGAGCCGCCGCTTTAGTGTTAATGTGCCTGTCTCAGGCAGAAAAACGCGGCCTCCAGCCCCTTGTAAAGATTATAGGACATAGTTCTTTTGCAAAAGCACCGAGAGAGTTTACCTCGGCCCCTATAGGCGCAATACAGAAATTAATGTCACGTATTAATTGGACGGTCAATGAGGTGGATCTCTTTGAGATTAATGAGGCATTTGCGGTTGTTCCTTTGGTGGCCATGAAAGAACTTCATTTGCCTTATGAAAAAGTCAATGTCCACGGAGGTGCAATTGCATTAGGGCATCCCATTGGAGCAAGCGGCGCCCGTGTTTTGGTCACTTTGATTGCTGCCTTAAAACAAAAAGATTTAAAACGAGGACTCGCTTCTTTATGTATTGGCGGAGGAGAAGCGACAGCTATGGCCGTAGAGGTGCTTTATTAGCCGCAAGATTTTTACCCAACGGTTTCCTTAGCCTTATCCCAAAAATTCATCAATTCTTTAAATGGCAGAGAGTGCAAGTTATCCAATCCCCTCTCTTTAGCTAATGCTTGAACCGCCATAAAACGACGTTCAAACTTGTTGGCACTTTTTTCCAAAGTTTCCTGAAAGTCAACGTTACAAAAATGACATAGAGAAAATGCGGCGTGTAATAAGTCTCCTATTTCCTCCTGGAGTTTTAGTGTTACATCCGGATCAGTGCTGTTTAAATGCTCATGAATTTCGACCAATTCATTCCGAATTTGCGTGATAATCTGGGCGGCATTTTCCCATTTAAAACCAAATTGATCTGATTGATTTTCTAACGCCGCTATCTTCTTTAGAATGTTTTCTTTTCCCAGAACTTTTTTGATATCGGATAATTCACGAGATAATAACTTGAGTTCGGTTTGTGTGTCGACGAGAAAAGTGATCTTTTCGTTTAACAGTGTTTGCGATTCTTGGTATTGATTTCGCCAGTGTTGACTTGCATGCCAATATTCATTTTTAGCTTTTTCTGATTCCTCGATTTGTGTGGTGAGTTTATGAAGCTGCGATTGTGTTTGTTCGTGAGTCTTTTCAAGCGCAATATAGGTTTGCTCTAATGATTGGTGTTGTCGTTGCAATGAAAATGTCTTTTCACGCTGTGCGGTGAATTGCTCCTGAAGCGCTTTTATCTCCGTTTGTGTTTGTTGCTTATATTGTTCGTGGCTCTGTTGATCCAGTAGGCGTTGTTCGCGTGCGGATTCTCGATAATGTTCTAAATTTTCTTGGGTTTGTTGATGCAGCCGATGTAATTCACCGATGCGTTCTTGTTTTTCCTCTAATTGTTTCAACGCTATTGCATGTTGTTCAGAAAGAGCTGCTGCCTGTTTCTGGCTTTCGTGTAGTTTCTTTTCTAACGTTTCTCGCTCCTGGGATAATCGCGCCTTTTCTTCGTGCCATTTCTGAAACAACTGTTGCCAGCGGTGATTGTTCTTTTGATATTTATCGCGCGTATCTTGTACTGCGGAGAGTGTTTCTTTGTGTTTTTCTTCCATCACGGTGATGTGGTCGGACGCTTGCTCAACCACGTTCACCCAAAGCCCTTTGAGTACGGAAACGAGCGCTTCCGGCAACTGTTCTTGGGAGGCAATGGTATCCGTAGAATGCCGCGTTTCTTTCCACTGGCGAAGGTATTTATTGATGGTTCCAATGCTTCCGGTGCCTAAAATCGCACGGACATTTTCAATCGTGGGATTTTTACCTTCTCCGGCTATGCGATGGGCGGCTGCGGCAATATCTTGATAAGTCACTCCGGGACGTGCCATGGTGCATTCCTTTCATTATGATATGTATTATGAATGATACCGTATTGAAACGATAAAATAAAACGATAAGTTGCATTTGTTATTCTATCGATAAGTGTATTTATCGATAGTAATTGTTGCGTTATGTCCATTTTATATCGTATTGTGTCAGTTCCTGAAGACGATTTCAGCGCTTTTCAAAAGTGGATTTCAACAGAGAGATCGACAACACCGCCTAAAGAAGCGTCAATGCTCAAAGCACCTTATGTTACTGCAAAGCATGGACTAATTGGTTTATGCGAAGTAGTTGCCAAAGAAGGCGCTAAACATAATGTACGCGCGAACGTCATCTGTCCTGGTTATGTACATACCTCTCTAGTGGATAAACAAATCCCTGAACAAGCAAAAGCATTGGGTATTAGTGAAGAAGATGTGGTAAAAAAAGTCATGCTAAAAGATACGGTGGATGGTGAATTCACGACGACTGAAGATGTTGCTAGTGTCGCTTTATTTTTTCTAAAATCTTGCAATATTTTTTTATCACCTTTTTCTTAGAATGGAGGAGATATTGTCAATATGCTAATGTATACATTATTGAGTTTACGATATATAAAAATTAACACGAGAATTGGTCTTTGATGAAAGTTTCATGTAACAGCAACCTAAAAAATCAGCGATATGAACGATTGAATGAGCTCAAGCAACATGGTACTGCATGGCTCGCTTTATTGATCGTTTCAATGCTCTATGAAGCATTACCCAAATTTTTTTATTGGGGACCTCGAGGATTAATGATAGGTTTAGTTGCTGTACTCATTATACCTTTGATCATCACCCACTGGCGTAAAAGTTCGCGTATTTATCGATTACTTAATTTGAGTGTTAACGTTCTTATCACCGTTTACATGATAATGTCTGTAGGCCGACTTGTTCTAGCTGTTTTGCAGAGTCATATTGGGCCTCTACATTTGCTGATATCTGCGCTCACACTCTGGGCAACGAATGTTCTTGTATTCGCATTATGGTATTGGAATTTGGATGGAGGAGGTCCTGCACAACGCGGATTAAAAGATAATCTAAATATCACTGCATTCTTATTTCCACAAATGCAGATAACTTTAGCAAGCGATAGTGACCTACCAGATTCAATAAAAAAATGGAAGTCTAATTTTATTGATTACTTATTTCTTTCTTTTAACACGAGCACTGCATTTTCACCAACGGATACGCCAGTTTTGAATCGATGGGCAAAATGTATGAGCATGATCCAGGCGATGATATCTCTAACAATCATCATAATGTTGGCTGCTCGAGCGATTAACATTCTAACTCCAAGTGCGAGTTATTTGATATCAGGATTGCGCATACATTCCCCATAAATGTTACCAACGCATCTGTAACAGCTCAGATTATCGATAGTAATGATTGTTAGAGGCCATCTAGTATCGTATTATGCGGATTTTCTGCTGCTTAGATTTTACCCACGACAAAAAGTATAAATCATTGCACTTGCAGAAACAGCCATTCCACCAAACGATAGCCAAACAAAAATATTAGATAGCGCCCTGCTTTTATATTCGCCCATTATTTTTTTATTTTTTGCTATTAGCGCGATAAGAAAGATAAGAGGAACTGCGATAACCCCGTTTATTACGGCGGAATAAACCAGCGCTTTTATGGGATCAATCCCGATAAAATTAATGATGAGTCCTGCTACTGTTGATACGGTAATAATTCCATAAAATTCACGCGCGTTTTTTAGTTTTAAATTCAGGCCGTCTTTCCAATTAAAGGCCTCGCTTAAAGCATAAGCTGAAGATCCAGCCATAACCGGCACGGCAAGAAGGCCAAGTCCAATAATACCAATAGAAAAAATAACTTTTGCTAAATAACCTGCATGAGGAAAAGTTTTAACAAAAGGTTCCAAGGCTCTGGCAGCATCGGCGGATGTTTTAATATCAGTAATACCATTAGCATGCAAAACAGTTGCAGTCACTACGATAATTGACCAGGTGGCAATTTCAGAAATGAACATACCGGTAAAATTATCGATACGTATTCTTTTTATTAAATGCCAATTAACTCGATGCTTATTATTCAAATTATTTGCGGTTCTTTCACGCTCCTCTTCCACAACCATGGAGGCTTGCCAGAAAAACAAGTAAGGCGTTATGGTTGTTCCTAAAACGCCAGTAATAATAAATAAAAATTCAAAATTAAATTCAAAATAAGGTATAAAGCTGGCTTTAAAAATTTGCCACCAGGGTTCTTTGACCATAAATACAGTGATGGGATAGGCAATTAAAGAAAGGCATAACCATTTTAAGTGATTAGCGTAAGCCCTATAAGAAACAAATATGGGTAAGGTTAAGATGATAACTGTGAACAACAAGATTAGAACAACAAAATTCATGGGCACTATGAGTCTGGCTGCTGCGGCCATTGCTCCTATGTCAGCTCCAATGTTGATGGTATTTGCAATAAGAACGAGAATCACCGAAAAAGATAGAATTTTCTGGCCATAATGTTCTTTAATTACGCCAGCAATACCTTTACCAGAAACTGCACCTATACGAGCGCAGGCCTCTTGGACAGCCATCAGTAATGGCAGCATAAAGAGAGCCGTCCATAACTGACCATAACCAAATTGCGCACCCGTTTGCGAATAGGTGGCAATTCCCGAAGGATCATCGTCCGCTGCTCCAGTAACAATACCAGGCCCAAGCATCCGAAGAAATGTCTTAATGCGCTTCATAAGTAATTATCCTTATTTTTCTTACTTGGCAGATGTTCTTCCTCAGCTAGGAATCTTTAGTTGAATATATTTTAGGTAAAACAGCATAAAAAATACTGCCTTTGCTTTTAACACTACTAAAGCCAACACGACCGCCCTGAGCTTCTACAATGTATTTTGTTAAGGAAAGCCCTAAGCCTGTTCCTTGATACTTTTTTGAAATGCTTTCATACAGCTGTTGAAATTCAATAAATAATTTATTTTTATCCTTATCGGGAATTCCTATTCCTGAGTCTTCCACTTCAAATCGAAAAAAATCATCATCTTCAGGCAGTATTCTGGCCTTAACATAACCATGTTCCGGTGTGAATTTGATAGCATTGGAAAGATAATTATAGAACACTTGTTTTAACCGAGTGGGATCAAGGACTAATTTTTCTATGATGGGATCGATGGAGATTGTGGTGACTATATTTTTTTTGGTAATGGAAATTTTTAGAGTATTGAAGACTTCATTAAGAAGTTCCTTCACATCAATAGCACTAGGATAAAATTTCATTTTTCCTGACTCTATTTTAGATAGATCTAGAATATCGTTAATTAATCGCAATAATTGCTTCGCACATGAAAGAATATCACCCACATATTCTTTATATATCTCTGGAAGAGCTCCTGCTTGTTCATGGTACATGAGCTCAGAAAAACCGATGATACCGTTTAAGGGGGTTCGTAGTTCATGCGACATCGTAGCTAAAAATTCACTTTTCAATCTACTGTCTTCTTCTACTTGGCGATTTTTTTTTTCTCGAGCCCCCTATTTTTTGAACGGAGCGCATCTTCCAATTTTTTGTGCTTACTTTTTTGTTGATTATCCATTTTTTATATTTCCTTGATATTGAGCGTAACTTCCAAATATTCCTGTATAATGAACCTATATAATAGAGGCGAGGGAAACAATAATGCAAATCTTAAAAGCAATGGGTGATGGCATAGGTACGGGTGGCGGCGTTGTATGGTCGACGTTTGGCATTGTTTTTGGTTCTCTTGGGCTGGCCATAGGCGCATCCACCATAGCGGTAGTTCTCGGTTCCATTTCAGGTGGCGCATTCCTATTGATAGCTTTGATGATTGCTTATTGGTCCTACAAAAAGCATCTCGACGAAAAAGAAGAATTACAGAACGTCATTGAGACTCAGGAAAATACACTCTGTGGACTCTTAATAGAAT
>Ga0207114_1094_pt2 | contig 26123 bp, 33 predicted proteins | sample Alteio_BWMinHeat_70_FD_153560 | JGI IMG/M metagenome (GOLD analysis project Ga0207114, IMG submission 153560) | Enriched cells from forest soil in Barre Woods Harvard Forest LTER site, Petersham, Massachusetts, United States -... | ecosystem: Environmental > Terrestrial > Soil > Temperate forest >... | reverse complement strand
TGACATTAGACTCCTACCTCAAAAAGTTATTAAATACAAAAATATTTGCTATACTTAGAATTATAAACACATAAATTATTAAATACAATAACCTTTAAGGATAAAATTAATCTCTTTCTGGTCTAATTCCCCTAAGCTTGCTTCGCAGAATATAATCTAGATTTGATTTCTACTATTAGAAATTCTACTAGATACCTCGTAGCTCTGCTGCGAGAAGCATCATTTTATTGCCTTCAATTCTTTCTTCCACTTGTCGGTGGTATCTTGATTAGTGCTAACAATTTTAGCCCAGATTTCATTGATGAAATTGTTAATCTCAAAAATATATAAAGTATTATTATCAAGCTGATTGCTTATAGCTCTGACAAAGTCTTTCTGAACAATAACGTATTGTTGGTTGGTCTTGCTTTCTATGAATTTTGATAGTTCGATAATAGTAAGCGGTGAGGTATTAGCGAATTGCTTTAATTCTTCATATGGTAAACATAATTTGATTAGACACAATCAATCTCCTTAGCTTGTTAAAATGGCGCTAGGGGCTCAATACAGTCATCGTAAAAACAATAACCACCTACTGAACTTCACACCCAAAGGTACTTATAACAGTAGACCCCTAGCATGAAGCTTTAGGCTAAGATAGATTGATTTTGCAATGATGGTATTGAGTCATCACTAACCTTTGTAAGTTACCAGAATAGAAAGTTTGTTGCAACAATAATTGTGTACAAACCAGCTCTGGTTTGTTTATAATTAGGGACTGTTGCGAGGTAGTAAGGTAGGATATATAATCTGAGAAAAAGTAGGTTAATATGCTATCACAGCAAGTTACAATATCACTGACAACCACTTATTTTAAGTACTCAAGCTAGGTAAGAAGGCTGATTTATACTACCAATCCAATCGAGGGTTTTTCCATTGTCAAGTCAGAAAATATACTAAAATCAAAGGCTCATTCACATCAAACGCCTTGTTTAAATTGATGTTTTGTGCTATAAAAACAAATTACAGCTAAGTGGAATATGCCGGTACCAATGGATATTTATTTCCCAGACAGACTAAAATTTGGAAGATAATTTTGAAAATGACACAGTTAAACGAACCATGTGCGGTCATGTATGAACCCACCCAATAATGCAAGAACTCACTCAGCGCCTACCAGAACACACCTTAAGCATATAGCCTAAAATTACTTCAAGCTACTCTACCCAAACCTATTCAAGAGGGATGCAATCCTTACTTGGCTTGTGTGGTTAGTAACACGACATTTTAACTTTGGAGAAAAGACGACATTTTAACTTTGTGTTGACAAACTTTGGTCAGCTTTTTCGTTAATGAATCTTAGGGGTTTTTTAAAAATTTGAGAAAGATAACTCGAAAGAAATTCCTACACTTAGTACAATGCCAAAAAGACGAAGTGTAGGAATCCTAAACGAAGTAGCATGAAAGTAAATAATTTATACCAGCTTCTTATTTATTAGTCAAATAAAGAGCCCTACATTTTTAACTATTTGACTAGTAATATGTAGGGCCTATGGAACACTATGTCTAAAAGTGTTGTAATTTTAAATCTATACCAAGTTTTTTTATCAATCAAGATTTATTTTCATAAATAGCATCTCGCTTGCCTATTTCCAATACTAACACTGTAAGCGATTCTTCTTCAATACGATAAACAATTCTGAGCTTATCAACTCGTATCTCCATAAGCCTTTAAGATCATGGCGCAATGCTTCTCCTAATAGTTTAGGGTGATCTAGTTTTAATACTTTATTATTAAGATAACCTTGTACCTCTTGTTGAGATTGTTTATCTAATTTATTTAGTTATGTGAGATAGGTTAACTCCCTCTTTTTTTTAGCAGCCCAGTAAGCCTTATTATTACTTAGCTTCAAGCTTAGCTTGTAAATCATGTATAATACGTAAATGACGTTTTTCATCGTCAAAGTTTTTCCTTACGACTGCTTTAATACTGCTAGGCATCATAGTTGATAATGCTTTATTATAGTACCTATTACTAATTATTTCATTTGTTTCTATAGCTTCTAGAGTTTTCAATTTTCCACCCGCTACTTTAATTGCTGTGTATCCTGAAGTTAAAAACCCTTTAAAGTCCTTGGAGAAACTTGGGGGATGCCCATTTAATTCTATAACAAGCTTTGATAAAATATTTACATGCTCCTCATGGCTAGCTGCAAAGCCAGTCAAAAGTTCTTTAAGTTCTTTATCTTTTATATTTTTAGCAGCTTGGTTATATACATGGTAGGTATCTATATCAAGCTGTATAAGATCATTTAGTATGCTTTTAACGGAATGGTTATCAAACTCAGCTATAGTTTGATTATTAATTGACTCTATAGTTGTCTTTGTACAACCACTAAGAATGAGCGCCGAACTAAATACTAACAGTAAAGTTTTTTTATTCATTTATTATCCTTTTTATAACAATTTAACACCTAGCTATGCTTACATTTTACCTTTTCGTACTGTAGGCTTCGGCTTTACCTCGGCGCTCAGCATAACCAGAATCTGAGAGCACAATTAAGCTATCAATAATATCTTTAACTCCAGGAGTATTCCTGGCACTTAAGAGCGCAAAATCGGCTTCTTGGTGGGTGCGTACAAATCCACTAAGCTGAACAATATTACGATCTATAGACACATTAATTAAATGATCGGGGATCGCTTGGTTAGTACGAAAATTAGCTCTGATTTTATTCACTATTTTTTTGTCATCAACTTGTTCTCCGTAGGATTTATAGCTCTCAGTTCCTGTCTCATTAGGAGAGACGCATCCAGCAACCGCAAGCCCTAATACAATTATGTTTAAGGAGGCTAAGTATTTTATATTTTTCATGCTCTTACCTTTTTTTGAATATTGTAAAATCTACCAACTGACCAATCTCTATACAATTTTAGTCAGCCTATGTTAAATCTAAGAACTACGAGAGGCTGGCATAGGCACAACTTCCATTCTACTGATTTAATTTACTACCTCAGAAATACAAATAGTCCCTCCAACTTTTGAACCTGTAAAGCAATAATACGCTTACGCTTATAACTACCTAAGGTAGAACTGAATGACACGCGTGTCAACCCCTAAAATTACTTTAAAGATATATAAAATAACTTAACAATATGGAGGTTGACTTAAGATATCTTTATGATTACTCTTAAATTTATTAGGGAAAATTCCTAATAGCTGTTTTACAGGTGCATTATTAACTCAGGGTAAAGAGGATAATATGATAGACACACATAAAGCTAAACAAAACAAAGATATTCGATTATCTAAAGCTGCGGCTATAATGGCTAGTAAAAGCACTTCTCATGAAGAAAAGAAAAAAGCTGCTGCAGTGCTAGGACGCGCAGGATTAAGCTAATGTAGTTTAAGCTAGGCACTCCTCAGTAAAACTTTACTTTACCCCATGGTTTTAAATGCTCTCCCAGCGGGAGCGAGTTACACGGTAAGATTTTTTGTAGATAAATTAGCAAAATCACAAAAAATAGTTTGTTCGTAAGCGTATGGGGAACCAGGTCTATCAATTATCATAAGCCCAGAGTAGCATACCTTGATAATAAATCTATTGCTGCGGATATAGCTTCATTATTCTTATTATCAGTTGAATTTTTATTCATATTATTCCTCTTAAATTATATATTGTTATTATATAACCTATGAGAAATTTACACATTTAGATGGACAGACCCCAAAAACTCTACTAATCCCGACATTTATAGAGCGGTCTATTACTTTTTCTAATTTGTCTATTATATCTTATGTCTTGCTGAACTCCTCTTTGATAATCCGTTGAACTCGACTTTGAAAAATGACAACTATAGTTGATTTTGACAAACAAATGGTAATATAAGAGTACATCTATTAAGTCTTGATACGGTTTGTTCTAATTCTACCCTAGTCATAATCTGTTTTTCTAAAAGGACTTCATCCTTGATGCTTTTACAATAATTTATTTCATTCTTAAAATCTTCGGCATGCGCTAAAGTAAATACAAGTAATGCACCTAAGATACCGACTCCAGCATACTTTAAATATTTCTTTTTCATAAAAATTTCCTTTTTAATTAATAAAATGTATAGCACAACTTCTAAAATCCCCCAATACTATTGATAAGGCCATTTAAGCACTTTTTCTTTGGTTATTTATAAGAGGACGAATGTGTGACTTTATATCATCTAAGAAATTGCGTTTTGCAAGACGAAGATCATACCCAGTTTGTAAGTTTAGCCACATAGTAGCTGAAGTATTAAAGTATTCAGCAAACCTTAACGCAGTATCAGCGGTTATACTTCTTGTTCCTTTAATAATGCTGTTAATTCTTGAAACAGGAACATCAATATCTCTAGCTAATTTATTTTGGCTTATATTTAAAGGTTTCAGAAATTCATGAACCAAATATTCACCTGGAGTAATGGGGTCATAATATTCTTTCATAACTAACCTCTTCAATGATAATCTATTATTTCAACTTCATACGCATCATTACTATGCCACTTAAAACAAATACGCCATTGTTTATTGATACGTATACTATATTGCTCTTTTCGGTTTCCTTTTAAAGCTTCCAGCTGATTGCCTGGAGGTGACTTTAAATCACTTAAAGAAGTAACAATATCAAGGCTAAAAAGTCGCATTCTGGCAACTTTATTTATTGCTGCAAAAGCTTTTGTTTTACCATCGAAAAATAAAATTTCTGTATTCTTGCATTTAAATGATTTTATCATTTTATAATAAATACTCCTTTCTGTCAAACAGAATACATAATACGAAAAATAAAAAAAAGTCTTCAAGAGATACTAGAAGGCACGCTGGCCTATTTCATTAAATTTTAATCCAGGGACACCCAAGCAATTTTAAGCTTTTGTTATCTAAGGCTTTCAAATTCGAAATATATATCGTTGTTAATATCACTCACTGCAGCCAGAAGGATGCTCCTCTTACGATTCACATCCCGTGCATTTACTGCAACTTCGGTACATTGTCAGGATCGCTCTTCATTCAGATCCCTAGATTCATCAGGTGATACTGATGGCTTCATGCTTTACAGAGCTGAAGCAACTCTTCCCTACGACTTCGTGTCGCAGATAAAGTCCACTATTAAAATATCTAATCATATTTACCTCAAAATTAATGTTAAAGTTTTACAAAAATAGGGATACACCCTATGAATGCTGCGCATTCATCTTGAGGTGAACTTAAAAAGCGAAGCATTTATGAAAACTCAAGTGCGCTTGCGGCGTTAGCGTACACTTGAATTTTCATAAATGTGGAGCTATAAGCTCTAATATTAAATTGCCAAAGAACTTAATTTCTGGCAACTTTGCTGTTATTGTAGTATCCTGATCAATAAATTTAGTAACTGTAGACAAACAGACCTGAAATGAAGCAAAATAACCAAGATACTATTAATAAGTCTGTACTACTTAATTGGCTATATTCGGCTGATAAAGAAGTATCACTTGAGCAGCTAGGAAGCTGAATTACAGCTAAAACTAATGGTAGGTATGTGCTTGTAAAGAAAGAATAAGAATCAACTACTTACCAGTTGCTCGAATTTAAAAAAAAGACAATAAGTTAATTAAATCAATAAATTAAGGGGAATAAATGAACAAAGGAGAATTCATAAACTACATGGCCGAGAAAAATAATTGCACAAAAGTCGTAGCTGAAAAGGCTATCGATATGTTTACCAGTTCAGTAACCAGTGCAATGAGTGAGGGCAATGAAATATCGTTAATTGGTTTCGGTAATTTTAGTATTAGTAAAGTTGCAGCTAGAACGGTTCGTGATCTTCGCAGCGGTAAAGCTATTGAAATCCCTGCACGTAACCAACCTAAATTTAAAGTTGGCACAAAATTAAAAGCAGCTTGTAATAAATCATAATTGATATAGATGTTATGGGAACATATCTAGCTACAGGAATAGTACAAGAAATCGCTATTGATAAAAGAAGAATAAAATATCCAGATATAACAGTTTATAGCACTATCCAGCAATTAAACGATGAACTAAACCTCGATTTAATATCGTATTTTATGGATGGCAAAGATTATCATGGAATGTTTTACGGTAATATTTTTAAGATACTTTGAGCATAACATATGTCTGAAAAGAGGTAAATATCCTATAGTGGATTGTTATAAAAGTCATGATTACTAGTTAATATAATATGAAGTAAAAAGATAAATCTTATGCTAAAGAAAAAGAACAAGTTTAACAAGGAAGTTGTTGTTTTAGATCAGAGCAAAACTATTGATCAAGAAAAGGAAAAACTAATTCAGGAGTTCATTCAGGATCAAACTGAACTTCCATTCGATGAGAACGATCTACAGTGGCGTAAATTTGTAATAAGATATTTTCATACATCAAATTATATTGGAAAATACAATCGCTCTGCATTCTCTGCTTTCGGCAGTTTCTTCTTATTATATGGAATCATGGTGTATATTTTTAGCTTATTTAACTCATCTAATACCTCGTCTATTCTAAGTAATATTTTAAGTAAAAGTTCTTTTATGACTTTTGTTTCTTATGCTACCTCTTATTTCTTAGTTTATTTTCTATTAATACATTACATTGTTCCTTATGCAGCAACTTACTATTCATTACGAAAAGAAGTAAATTTAACTTATATCTTGTTTAAGAATATCAAGTTAACTAAATGGAAAAATATTTATGTCTTTGTTATATTTTTAATAATATGTTATTTATCCTTTATAATATAAGCTATTAGTTTTCTGGTCCCTTTAGAATATATATAATGCTTATTATACGACCAGATGTTCTAGAATATAAATGCGTAAAACATGATCATCATATAGGGATAAGGCATTTAAGTAAGATAACTTACTGCAGGATATTTTTTATAGAAGAAAAGAAATTGGGATTTCTAGTTCGCTTTTGCCACGTTTTTGTAATTTAACCCATTATCAACTAAATTTGAAGGGCTTCCCTTAGCGTGCACATTTTGAACCTCTAATATCATCGACTTCTGGCAATTCTACTGTTGTTGTGGTATAGTGCTGATGATAGTAACCCCAGTAACAGTAGATAATGCAAAGCTAAGAATGAAAAAAGACAACCAAGATACTATTAATAAATCGCTACTACTTAACTGGTTGTATTTTTCTGATGAAGATCTTCTTCTTGAAGAGCTGGGCAAGTGGATCTCTACTAAAACCGACGGTCAATATGTTTTAATTAAAAACAGCAATGTAAAACCCTTAAGTCCCCTAGATAAAATTAAGCATAAGTAAATATGGAAACTACTGATCTAAAGAAATTAGCTACAATTTTAATTGAGTCTAATCAATACAGAGTAAGCAAAAAATATCAAAAGCCAGAGTTTTATAATATAGGGGATGATAGTGATAAGCTAATCGGTGTATTTTTAGATATTGAGGCTACTGGACTATCTTATGCCACAGACAAAATGATAGAACTAGGAATGGTAAAATTTGAGTATACCGAAGACGGTCGTATTTTCCGGTTGTTAGATGAATTCAGTGGATACCAAGATCCAAACATGCCAATTCCAGAAGCAATTACTAAACTAACCAGTATTACCGATGATATGGTAAAAGATCATCAGATAAATGAACATGAAGTAGCTTCTTATCTGCATGATGTAGACATAATTATTGCTCACAATGCTCAGTTCGACAGAACTTTCTTTGAGATGACTTTTCCTGCTATTCCGCCTAAAGCTTGGGGTTGCTTAATGTATGATATCGATTGGAAGAACGAAGGAATTTCAAGCCATAAATTGGAATATATCGCTTACAAATACAATTTCTTCTTTGATGGTCATCGTGCTATTATTGACTGCTTAGCTGGGATACATATTTTAGCCCAAGACTTACTCATCTCAAAACAGTTAGTATTAAAACAATTACTTACTAATTCTCAAGCCCTTAGGTTTAAATTATGGGCAACTAATGCTCCTTATGACAGTAAAGATTTATTAAGGGCACGGGGCTATAGATGGAGTAACAATCAAATAGATAAGCATAGAACTTGGTCTATTGAACTTACGGAAGATAAGGTTGCAGAAGAAATTAGTTACTTGCGTTCAAATATTTATAATGGATCTTCTATCAATATACCAGTAGAGATATTTGACGCTTATAGCAGATTTTCTAATAACAACAATCAATTACAAAATACTACAAAGTATCAAGATAAATTAGAGTGGGCTAAGACGCTATGTATAATGTAAGTAATGATAAGAACAATGAATATTTTTTACAACTGTCCTACGATAAATTCTTGCGTCTTAACAGTAAAGAAATTAACAACCCTTCCGGTGGCTTACAAATAATATTTATCGGCGATTTGTATCAATTACCTCCTGTAGTACCGAGTAAAGAAAAACAAATATTTAAATCTCACTACGCTACTCCTTATTTTTTTAGCACCCGCTGTTTTGAAGAGCTAGAAATGGAGTTTATCGAACTTGAGAAGATTTACCGTCAAAGCGACCTAAAGTTTATTCAATTATTAAATGCCATTCGCAATAATTCTATTACCGATAGCGAGATTACCGTCATTAATGAACGCTATAATGAAAGCTTTGAGCCGGCTATCAATGATTTTTATATTTATTTAACCACAACCAATGCTAATACCGAGCTTATTAATTTATAAAGACTAAGTATTAGTAAAGCCAAAGAATTTAGCTTTACTGGGAGAATAGAAGGTAGTTTTGCTAAAGATCAATTGCCTACCCTAGTCGATCTAAAATTAAAACTCGGCTCTTAAGTAATGATGCTAAACAACGATTCTAACGGACGTTTTATTAACGGCACTATCGGTAAAATAACCGCTATTGATAGTGATTACGAAATTCCCAAATTAATAATTTTACTGGAAACTGGTAAAAAGGTCGGCATTAGCCCTCATACTTGGAAATCATATAATTTTTATCTGAAAGGTACCGAATTAAAATCTAATATCACCAGTACTTTCACTCAATACCTCGTGATGCTGGCATGGGCGATTACCATTCACAAAAGTCAGGGGAAAACTTTTGATAAAACTATTTTAGATATCGGCAAAGGTACTTTTGCTCATGGCCAAATGTACGTTGCTCTTAGTAGATGCACTAGATTAGAAGGATTAGTACTAAAAAAGAAAATTGCTAAAAAACATATCTGAATGGATTTTAATGTAGTAAAATTTGTAACCGGCTATCAATATAAGAAATCTGAAGCCTTATGCCTTACGGTAGAAAAGATTAAAATAATCAAAGAGGCTATCAAAAATAAATCTACTATTAATGTTGTTTATTTAAAAGCTAACGATGAAAAGTCAAACAGATTAATTCAACCTACTACCATAGGTGAAATGCAATATTTAGGCAAGGCTTACACCGGAGTTAAGGCGTTTTGCTTAAAACGTCAAGAATATAGAGTGTTTAAAGTAGATCGAATGCTAGAAATTAGCCATTATCTTGAAAATTAATAATATTATTTAACTATGTCTTTATTGAATAAAACTTGTACACCTTGTCTCGGAAATATACCTCCTTTGTCTTTTGAAGTAACTAAGCAGTTACTTCTTGAATTAAATAATGATTGGATTATCGATAAATCAGGAAAGTTATACAAGGGATATAATTTTCCTGATTTTGTTAAAGCAATGGCTTTTGTAAATAAAATAGGTGACTTAGCAGAAAAAGAAGGACATCATCCCGATTTGGTAATTTCATGGGGCAAATGTATTGTACAAATATGGACACATAAGATAAGCGGTCTTACCGAGAATGATTTTATCTTAGCAGCAAAGATAGAAAAACTATGAATACCGGTGAAGATAGAGTCTACGCTACCTTATGCGCTTTATTTGCGCTACTGATAGTACCGCTATCTATTTAAACTTTTCTTTTTAATTTATGTAGTATGCTTTTATTTTATACTAGCGTTGCGGTAATAAAAGAAGTTATTAGAATTAGCTTCGGTAGTAGTAAAATGGCTGAAGATAATAAAATGTAGATTTATCGTATTTGCTACTAATTACATTTCCTGCTACAATACAACTATTCAAAAACATGATATAAATTATATGAAGAAATTTAATTACATAACCAATAGTAACGTAAGTAGCAAATCCCTATATGACGAAGGCTTAAGGCAGTATTTTTTAAAAATATATTCTCTGATGAGTTCGGGTCTAGCAATTACGGCACTTAGCGCTTTTACAGTGTTTTCCGTTCCCGCTCTAACCAATCTAATGTTTAATGTCAGTGCAGACGGCTATTTAATCGGTATGACCGGTATAGGATGGCTAATTACTTTTGCTCCACTTGGGATATCACTGTATTTTGCCTTTAGATTAGGTAGAATCAGTACCCAAAATGCCCAAATGCTATTTTGGGTTTATGCTACTTTAATGGGGATGTCGCTTGCTTCTTTAGGTTTTGTGTATACGGGAGCTTCTATTACCAAAACATTTTTTATCTGCTCCGGCATGTTTGGTGGTATGAGTCTGTATGGATATAGTACAAAAAAGGATTTAACGTCTATGGGTTCTTTTCTATATATGGGTCTGATAGGTTTAGTTATCGCTTCACTGGTTAATATATTATTTAGAAGCCCCGCTATAGAATTTGCATTATCGTTTCTTGGAGTATTAATTTTTACCGGCCTTATTGCATATGATACACAAAAACTAAAGTCATTATATTATCAAGGAGCAGATAGTAACGGTAAAATTGGAATTATGGCTGCTTTTACTCTATATCTTGATTTTATTAATCTGTTTATTTATTTGCTTAGGTTTTTTGGAAATAAGAGAAATGACTAAATATGCAATTACTGCCTATAAATAATAATCAGCAAAAGATATGTCTAGGTACTCGTTTACAGTTGTGCAGTTGTAATCATAATTATGTTAAACAGTTTGCCCATACTATACAGTTTTGTTAGATGTCCTTATGCTATGAGAGCAAGAATGGCTCTTTTTGAAGCTAAAATTAATTGTATTATACGTGAAGTAGATCTAAAGAATAAACCGTCCGATATGCTTGAAATATCACCTAAAGGTACCGTACCGGTATTACTTTTAGAGGATGGTACGGTTATTGAAGAAAGTCTTGAGATTATCTATCATGCCTTAGATAAACATGATTCTTTAACTCTTCAAAAAGTCTCGGAAAAACAAAAAGAGGAGATTGAATCATTAATCAATGCAAACGATACTGAATTTGTTAAATTACTCAAACCATACAAATATCCAAAAAAATATCCTGATAATTCCCCAGAGTCATGTAAACAACAAATACAGGAAAAGTTCCTAGATAAGTATGAAGCAATGTTAGAAGGTAATATCTTCTTACTCGGAACGAAGTCCATTGCAGATATTGCAATTTTGCCGTTTATTCGACAATTCTCTATAATAGACCCAGAATGGTTCTTCAACAGTAAATATAAAAATATTATTACGTGGCTTAAGATGTTTACAGATAACTTGAATTTTCAAAACATAGTTATGGCAAAGCATAAACCATGGGATAGATCTAGCAAACCGATGTACCTGCTGCCTTACAATTATAATGTTAATAGATAATAATGAATAAAACTCAACTGTTTATAATCGCTATCGGTATTATTATCATAATTGTTGTCGTCTTGTGGCCGTACCTTGAAAAACTTGGATTAGGAAAACTACCAGGAGATATTCTCTTTGAAAGGAAAAATTTTAAATTTTACTTCCCTATTACTACTTGTATTATTATCACTTTTATTTTATGGTTGCCCAGAAAATGAAGTTTAATGACGGGAAGATAAGATGTGATTGGATTAAGGATGACCCTTTATATCTACGGTATCATGATGAAGAATGGGGCATTCCTGAATATGAAGATCAAAAACTATTCGAGTTATTAGTTTTAGAATCTGCAGAAGCCGGTTTAAACTGGCTTCTGATTCTTAAGAAAAGAGATAATTATAGATTAGCATACGATAACTTTGATCCTTTAAAAGTTGCTAGATTCGATGCGGTAAAAGAATCAGAGTTACTAGCAAATTCTGGAATTATTAGAAGTAAGCTCAAAATTAAATCTTCTATACAAAACGCAAAAATATTCATAGAAATACAGAAGCAGCATGGTTCTTTCAGTGATTATATCTGGGGTTATGTAGATCATAAACCAATCTTGAATAATTGGCGTATATCGAAAGATGTACCGAATGAGACATCACTATCATTAGCTATATGCACGGATATGAAAAAGAAAGGTTTTACCTTTATCGGATCAAGAATTATATATGCCTTTATGCAAGCAATCGGCATGGTTAACGATCACACTTCTTGCTGCTTTAAGTATCATGAAAATGATTTATAATAACTTAAAACAGCAGTTTAAACTCTGCTCGTTTTATTCTTTTAAATATTTACAAAGATTTGTCGGTTTGCGAATTTTCTGCTATACTTAGCTGTAGTTAAAGTACATCGACACATTAAACAAATAAAATATTATTATGAGTAACGACAAACCCCTAGTATCCTTTGATTATGGCATGCCGATGCAGGCGAATTACAAGGGAAGTGAAAGTCTTCCTGACTCCAATTAACCATTTGGGAGTCTAGCAAGGATCGAGTTTATAGAGTGATTTATAGGCTTAAGTGATCTGTATGCAAAACAACGGGCTGCAACAAAAGTGAACTCAAATTAGCTTCGTAAAAGAATTAATGCACTTGCCGACTGTATCGTAATCACGGGAAGGCTAGTAAAGGATAGGGATAAATGGTTATGTGAACTATCTTGTGGGTGCCGGAGTAGAAGAGGTTGCACGTTGAGAATGTGTTTCGTCGTAGGTCGGGAGATCTTGTATAAATTTTCTTGGCCAGAAAGAACGCTATGGTATAAGGTAACTCCGAAGTTCATAGAGGTTATACAGAAGTCCGCTGAGCCCATATTATCGTTTGTATCGGTATGGAAACATATTGAGAGAAAAGGAGCTCTACTTTAGTAACTGGGTTTAAAAGAGTTGAGAATGTCTAATTGCGTAATAGCTAGGAATAGAACAAGTAAAGTTAGTCAACTCCAGAGAATCCTATATCTTAAATCCAAGCAGGAGGTAAATTATAAGTTTTATAGTCTATACGATAAAGTCTGGCGCATAGATGTTTTACAGGAAGCTTGGAAGCAAGTTAGGTCTAACAAAGGTGCAGCAGGAATTGATGAAGTTACGATTGAGCAAATCATAACAACTGGATATGAAGAAGAAATGATTAATGAGTTGCAGCAAAGTTTAAAAGATCAAAATTATGGGTTTTCATCCATAAGGCAAGTAGCAATACCAAAACCCAAGGGCGGTACGCGTCTACTGGGAATTGCTACAGTAAAAGATCGAGTAGTACAAACAGCAATGAAGATAGTTATTGAACCAATATTCGAAGCAGATTTTCACGACTGCTCCTACGGGTACAGACCGAAACGAAATGCAAAACAAGCTTCTATAGCGATTAGGGGAGATCTATATGATAAAGCCGCTACGGTAGTGGAAATAGATTTTGAATCATATTTTGATAGCATTCCTCACGGCAATCTACTGAAATTAATAAGTCAGAGAATAAGTGATGGAGCTATGTTAAAATTGATAAAGCAAAGTCTAAAAGTTGATATAAACAAAATAGGTAATCAGAAACGAATGAAGGTAGGTGTAGCTCAAGGCTCACCAATATCTCCGTTATATAGCAATATTTATCTAAATCTTATAGATAAAATATGGCATAAACTCGAATACCCATGGAAGTTACATCGTTTTGCTGATGATGTAGTATTAGTATGTCAAAGAGATGGCTACAAAGCTTTAAAGAAGTTTCAAGAAATTGCCAAAAGATTAAGTCTAAAATTAAACCAAAGTAAAACGAAAGTTACAAGGTTGACAGAAGGATTTGATTTTGTAGGATTTAATTTTATAAAACGAAAAAGTCCTAATAGCGGAAAGAATACAATATATATTTTCCCAGCAAAATCATCTGAGCAAAAGATCAGAAATAGTATAAAGTATAAGACATCGTGGAGAGCCCCTATACAACCTGAAGAGTTTGTAAAGCAAGTTAATATAATGGTGAGAGGATGGACGAATTACTATCTTCACACTAACGCTAGCCAAGCATTCAGGAAATTACAGAGGTTCATCAATATACGTTTTCGGAGATATTTACACCGCAGAAGAAAAGGCCACGGTTATGGGTGGAAACACTACCCAAATAGAAAATTATACGAAAAAGGTATAATTTATATTGGTAGCGGACTGCTGGAACATCTCCAAAAGCCTGTGAATGGTTTAAGATGAATACTATCGGGCCGCTGTATTCGGGAAAACTGAACGTACAGTGGGATGAGAAGGGAATGGTTGGAATTAGCGAGAGGATTTAATAACATGAATAATTATCGTCCTTTAATGAGTTTTGACTTTTTCCTTACTCTAGCTATCAAATACCTTCTAAAAGATAAGGGTGATTACGGTATAGTAGAAGGTTTTATCTCTGCTCTTCTTAAAACCAAGGGTTATAAAGATGTTAAAATCGTAGCTCTGCTTGAGACTGAGAGTAATAAAGAAGATAGTAAAAGCAAAAGAAGTCTGGCTGATTTAATTGTAGAAGATGAAGATCATCATAAATATATTATTGAGATCGAACGTAATGTAAAAGATTCTTTTATTCATAAATCACTGTTTAACACCTCAAGACTTATTGTTGATAATTTAGCCCAAAGAGAAGATTATACTCAAATAATTAAGATATTTCATATCTCTCTACTCTATTTCCCAATAGGAGGTGGCAACGGGGCTATTTATCACGGTAAAACTATTATTCATGCAATAAACTAATGAAAAATTAAGTGTTCATATTAAAAATCAGGAGATCGGTGAAATATTTGATGCTACCGATATTCTGCCGGAATATTTTTATATATCAGTGCCACTATTTAATGATCGTTTGGAGCGAGAAATAGACGACTGGCTACATGTTATGAAATACGATGAAGTACCAAAGAATTATCACTCCCCTTATATGATTCAAGTAGCAGAAAAACTCAGCATCCTCAAGATGACCCCTGAAGAGAGGGCAAACTATTCCTATTATCAAAAGAAGCTTTATAACGATAGAGACGAGTTCAAGCTGCCAAAGCTAGAGGTAAGGAAGAAGGTATTGAGATTGGCGAAGCTAGAGGTATTGAAAAAACTGCAATCAATATGCTAAAAAAGAATCTTGACTTTAAACTTATTTCTTCTATTACAGGTTTTTCTATTGATGAGCTTCTTAAACTGAAAAACCGTCTATAACCTGGGGTCTAATTTGAGTATACCTCACGTAGACCACGAAAATCTAGTCTATTTTAAAGTATTGCATAATCTATAATAGACCGTTATTATAGAACCTCTTATAATAGACTATTTGACTTATGACTAAAAACTTTCGTATATATGGATATTTACGTGCCTCAACAAAAGAGCAAGATGCGACAAGAGCAAAAGACGCCCTACTCCAGTTTGCCACTAATTCAAATTTAACAGTTGCATCTTTTTTTATAGAAAATGAAAGCGGTGCTAAATTAGATCGTCCTGAACTTTTTAGATTACTAGATATTGCGCAGGCCGGTGATATTATTTTAGTTGAACAAATAGATCGTATATCAAGATTAAATGATAGTGACTGGAATAAGTTAAAAACAATTATTAAATCAAAAAAACTTAAAATAGTATCTCTCGATTTACCGACAAGTCATCAATTTGTAGAAAATAATGATGAATTTACTAATCGCATGCTAACAGCAATTAATGATTTAATGCTTGATATGCTAGCTGCAGTAGCGCGTAAAGATTATCAAGATCGAAGACGTAGGCAAAAAGAAGGAATAGCTAAAGCAAAAACCGGCGGGTTATATAAAGGTAGAAGAGAAAATGCCGAATTACATAGCAATGTTAAACTCTTACTTTCAGAGAATAAGTCATATAATATGATTATTAGTTTACTAAAGTGTTCAAGAGGTACTATTGCTAAAGTGGCTAAACGTGAAAATGAATTCGTATAAATTGGCATATAAATTTGAATGTTCTCCTATACCGTACTACTCGGCTATTACTAACCTTGATTCTTTCAAAAAAGAAGTTGATAAAGTGGAACATCAATTAGAAATTATTCAATAACGAGGGAAACAAATATGACCAGAAAATACCTTACCTATTTTAAAACCCATTATAAACTAATATCTTCATTAATATGGATATCGATATTAATAATTTTTTGGCAAAATATATATCACAGCTCTAATATCCTTCTTAATGATATAAATGAAAATAGAGCCGTACTTAAATCATTGTTTTTTACAAGGATTGTCCTTTGCTCTACCTGTTATAGCTTTAAAAGGTTTTAAAAAAATCTTTGGTTATAACAATATTATTTACAGGACTTACTCAGAAGAAAAAATTGCTAATTCAAAGTTTCTTACCGCATTAGATAATCTACTTGATGGGGACAACCTATTGTTTTTTACCGGAATTATAAGTGTGATTATTTACCATTTCCTGCCAGATTACGGAAATAGTTTTTTTCTTCAACTAAAATATATTTTTACTCATAGTTTCTTTGCAATTTTTTTATTAGATTACATTAACCTTGCAGGACTCATAGTCTTGGGTGGCTTTGTTCGGAAGGGGGTAAAATAGTGATTTCAAGAAGTTAGTTTTTGTTTTAGAATCTACTCGACATACAATATTTGCAAGATTAAAATGCCATATAAAGAAAGACTTAAAACGGGACTAGAAAGAAAAAGAGAAAAGCCTAAATATAAGGTTCAGAACTGGACAGAATATAATCAGAGCTTAAGGAAGAGAGGGATGATAAGCCTTTACTTTCCTGAAGGAGATATAAAATCTCAGTTTATCAACGGCACGCCTTATATTAAGGGGCAATCTGGGAGAATGGCTACATATCTAGCGCCATATATTCAGCTTATCTACATACTTTATCGTTTGTTTGGTTGGGGGCAGAGACAAATAACTGGCTACTTTGAAGATTTATGGAAGATTAAAGGCCTTGATATTACTGTTCCAAGCTTTGGTCATTTATGCGATTTGTTTTCTCAAGTCTCAATAAAAGTAAAACAATTTTGTAATAAGCTTTGTAAGAAGATTAAGGATGGAGAGGTTATAGATCTTATAGTAGATAGTACAGGTCTTACTTTTGGCAAAGCTAGCCATTGGTACGAAACAAAGTACAATAAGCCTTGCAATAACAAGCCTTGGAAGAAGATGCATATTTCAAATGATCCTGACCTAAATATACATGCTATTGAAATTACCGATTATAATGTTGCTGATATTGATTTTTGTTGCTTGCGCTGCGCTGTTGCAACGGAACAAACAATATTCAATAGAAAAGCTATACGGAATTCTTTGTCAAACCGAAGGTAAAGAAATGTACCGCATACTAGAAGGTACGGACGCGGCAAAATACTTTACTAAAGATAACGCAAAAACTGCGGCTTCAATAATATCGGTTTTAATGGCAAATATTAAGCCGCTTAGGTTTTTAAAAGATAGTAGCAAAATAGGGTTATTTTCAATAGAGGAGTATATTAATAATATTAATGCAGGCGGCAGGAACTGGCTTTTTCTAACCGACCCGTCGGCTAGAGAATTAACCATTCCCTTAAACGCCGCATTGCTTGAGCTATTTATATCTCGTATGCGCCGTACCAGAACGAAGCCTAATAATAAATTATGGATCGTAATGGATGAGCTGCCGAGCCTCGGTAAGCTACCGAGCTTACCCCAACTTATGCAAGAAGGTAGAAAATACGGTAGCTGCGTGTTATCGGGTTTGCAATCTACAAGCCAACTATACCAACATTACGGTGATGCGGATGCATCAAACTTAATCGGCTTATTCAAAACCAAATTTGCTTTTGCGAGTGACGACCCGAGAATGGGAGAATTATATAGTAAACTTTGCGGCACTAAAACCACCGTCAGTCAGCAGAAAAATACCAGTTTCGGTGCTAACGAGTTCAGGGACGGCGTTAGTTATAATGAAAAAAAAGAAACTTCCCCGCTTGTTTCTTATGAGGAATTCGGTAAATTAAATATCGGTGAATGCTATCTGCTACTACCGTTAGCATCGGTCAGGCTATCACGAATACAAGTGCCAGAAGCAAAACTTAAGGACAAAAACAATTGGTTTATTGAAGTTGCCGATGAACAAAAAATATTAGACACCCTGATACATCAAAAAACAGACGGTTCGGTTAAAAAAGATATACAGGACGATTTTAAAGAAAATAAACAAATCTCTCGGGTGAAAGACACCCCTTCTGATTTACAAAATAATAATTCCGATAAGAACATAGATGATAGATTTATATTTGGTAGTGAGTGGCTCTATGGATTAAACCACGTGGTTTTGCCCCATATCCGGGCTAAATCGGCAATGAGACCACGAACTATTCCAATACTAGTAGGATGTTTACAAGATTGTCACCATAACGTCACAATCTTTAATGTATTTTGCATATGATAAGTTAATAAAGACCATCTCAATATTAGCAATTTCTGCTTTGTTATCTACTACTGCTTATGCCAATACTAGCGATAGTATGTTTGCTCTCGGTGTAAAAGTAGGTACGGCTGGAGTTGGTAGAAGGTAGAAGTCTAATAATAGAAAACTTATACGGACGATTCGGTGTAAACTATTTACATTCCTATAGTTTCTGTCGGTCTTAAGTAAAAAATTATATTTGTATTTTAGACAAATAGAAATTATAAGAACAGGTAAATATAGTTATGCAAGAGGTGGTAGATTCTCAGGATTTAATTAATACTATAAGTAAACTTGAAAAGCTCGAGGAAGAAAAGAACGAGCTAGCGGATGTGACAAAAGATGCTTACAACGAAGCTAAATCAAAAGGCTATGATGTGAAAATCATTAAGCACATCCTATAAAACTCAAGAAGAAAGATAAAAACGCTTTAGCCGAAGAAGATAGCTTAATCGAACTTTATCGCGGGGCTGTCGGTATTTAACCAAAAATAACCGAATAATTTAATATTTATAAGGAGTAATTGGCTAAGAAAACCAATTTAAAATTTGAGGCAGCACTTCCGGAATTGAAGCAAGGATTGATTCAATCTATTTTCGATTTACTTTAAGAAATATTAGTTTATAATCTTGATTAGGTAAGGATGCCGTTACTTCTTTTTGGTTGGACAAACGGAGTTCTATCCGGTTTAAATTGGATTATCGAATTAAAGTCTCTTCACCCCAATTTTGAATTTGAAAAATATCACAGTAGCTAAGGCATAATGTTAATATTAGTCCTAAGCAAAGATATTAATAATTAATCAAAATACTTAAACTTAAATCTATTAACCTTAATTCAGGATCAATCCATGACAGAAAAAGTACAAGACACTGTAGAAGAAATCAAAAAAGATGAAATTGCAGAAACTGTTGAAGTTGTAGAAAAAGAAAATCAGGAAGAAGCTAAGTAATATTATGTTGATCAAAATTTGATTATAAGCAATTTCTATAGTCAAATTTTGATCGGTAGAATTTTATAAAAAAATAAATTGAGTTTAAAACGAAATAAATGCTCTTTTTAAAAGGAATTATTTTTTAATAACATAAGGTTAGGGTGCAAAGATAGTGCTTTAAAACACAACCAGACGAAATTTTAAGGTAAAAATACGAAAGTTAATAAATAACTATCGTATTAACATATAGAGTCTACAAGACAACTTTTATAATTTAGATATTTCTTCGATAGATAAACCGGTAAGATCAGAGATCTCAGAAACGGAATTATTTTTTGATAGCATTTTTTTAGCAATTTCTACTTTACCTCTGGCTTCTCCTCTAATTTCGGCATCTTCAATTTTTTGCTGTTCTACCGCTAGATTATCAAGTTGAGTTTTGGTCATTTTCTCGTAGGTGTTCAGTTCCTCTTCAGTCCAAGCCGCTTGATCTATTGCTTCAAAGGCTCTCCTAATAATTACATCGCTACCGATTAAATGCTCTATTTCGGTAAATGTACTACCTTCCGCATGTTTAAAGAAATACAACCATTTTTGTTCAAGATTCTCTAACTGATCAATAGTTTTTTTAAATTTCTCAAGTTCTAAAAACACGAAATAAAAATCTTTTAAATCATGCTCATAAGTTTCCGTATCTAACAGTCTATGCTCTGATTTAAAAGCTTCTTTTTCGGGAAACATAGTAAAATTAGCAATAGCTAAAAATATTACTGCTTTTAATTTAGCATATACCGCTAACTTCTTATGATTCTCATCTTCTTTGATTACTTGCTGAGAATAGGCTTTAGCGGCATAAAACTGCGCTCTTTTTTCAAAACCTTTATGTTTACTAACCTGCATCTCTACTATCACTTGCTCGCCTTTTTGATCCTTACATAGCACGTCGACGATTGATTGTTTATAAGCGGCAATTTCAGGGTCTTGTATAGTTTTTAAAAATGTTACTTCAGTAATTTTCTCACTTCCTTCAAACTTTAGGATATCATTTAAAAAATGAATAAGAATATCCTTGTTTTTCTCAGTACCGAAAATTTGCTTAAAGCAAAAATCATTTTTAGGATCAAGAAACTTTGAAAGAGCCATATGATACAAACTAGTTATTTTAATTTTTAATCTCGGTAGTAAATCTTATCTTAAAAATACCGAGACCTTATGCCTGATTATAACAGATATACGATTCCTTCGCAAAGTTTTTTGAAAGAACCTTAATCTCTTTTACAATCTACACTCGGTATTTCTTTAATCACCGGAGAGATTACATACTCATGCTAATACCCTAATGACACAGTATTTGGTACTAAATTTAGATACAAAAAAAGTAAGTATGAAAATCCTCTCAAGACTGAACCCCTTGATAAGCTAATTATCTTATAAATACAGGTTGATTTAGAGGTACCAAATTATTTATCTAAATAAATTTATCAATTTTTTTAGAACTTATCAACCCTTCTGAATATTGATCAACTGTCTTTAAATACTGTTGATATTTATTCTCTCCAATCTCAGTCTTTAAAGTATCTTGATCTACTTCCCCATAGATAGCAGCCTTCCAATTAAAACCTGTAGAATTAGAGTTTTGCTCTTCAGTAGATTCCATCTTTTTTAACCAAGGATTTTCTTTTTTAGGAATTATCTCCCTATTAGCTTCGGGTTGTATTCTCTGATCTATACTTATACTCTCTTTTTTAGAATAGCTACTCTGGTGTATTGTTGAGACATTTGGATTAAAATATAAAGCTTTCATAATTTTTATCTCTTAAGGTTAATTCATATTAACATTACAACATATATTTCTATAAAACTCAACATTATTTTATAGAACTAAAAATCCTTTATGACTTAGAAATATATTTTGCACTAATTTTATCAAACATTTTTAATGCATAATTCTGTGAATAAAAGCTTACTAAGTTTAAACTTTCAGGTAAAGCTTCTTGTATTACTTTTGAATTATCAGTTGCTTGAATAATAATATATACACCTGTATCTTGTAAATCTGAAAAAATTAAACGTTGTATATTTCCCTTAACATCAGTATCAACTCTTATTAAAATATCATGAGCTTGTGGAACTCTATCCTCGCCTTTAAGTTTTTTCATTGCTTTTGAGATATCTGCTTTTTCTTCGAATGTTATTAAAATTATATGTTTTGTCTGAACTTTTGAGTCTAAAATCTTATTATCTAAAAAGCTTAAAATAGTATTAAATAATCCTGGCACAAGTTTAATCTCATCTAGTATCATCTCAGCATTAGCAAAAATTTGTAGTTCTGGGAAATTTTGTAGAGCGTTATTCTGAATAGTTATTCTTGATGCAATAAACAAAGCACTAATATCTATATTGTTCTGTTTTAAAAAGTCTTGAAACTCTTTATTATTTTTCTCTATCAATGGTTTTATTAAATTAGGTGGTGGTTTATCTTCATTATCTAAACTACCTACTGCTTTAGTTATTTTTGCAATTAATTCATTAAATATTTCTTGAGGATTAGGATTTCTTACTTGATGATATCTCTGTTGTAATAAAGAGCTTTCCTTTAATATTTGTTCTCTATTATAAAAATAATCTTCTTCTAGGGTACTACTCACAAGACAGGCGCCATGACAAATTCCACTTTCGGGCATTTCATAAAATACACGCTCATTTTTAATCGGTGTAGCTTGTACTTCATATTTTTTAAACTCTATAATAAATTTCTCTTTTACTGATTCAGCTAACTTACTAAGTAAATTAACGTAGATATAAGAAATAAATCTTTCATTTTTTAAATTTTCTTTTACTTTTGTATCAGATATTTTTGTTTTCTCGATATAATTGAAAAAATATTTAACAACAGAAATTGTATTATCATCTTCCTTATTTAAAATTTTATTTAGTAAAATGTCCAATCCACTCTCTGCATATGGTAATAATTCTTTATAAAATTGATCAAATTTTAAATTGATTACTCTATTAATAGTATCTTCAAGATAAGCACTATTAACATCATCAATGTTTGTTCTACCAATGTTTAACTGTTCTAGAATAAATCCTTGGGACATAGCAATTGCTGTTACTAAAATTGCATCATCAACATAGTCATATTTTTTATAGTTTATACCTAAATTACTAAATGCTTGTTCAGAAGATATTGTGTAACTTAATCTATCGTTGGTTGTGTTTATTATATTCTCTAAATATTCTTTGCCGCCACCTAATAACCTATGGTTTACATACAGTTTGTAATTGCCATCACTTAATACAGCAACTTTAGCATAACTATCTTTTAAAAAAGCACTGAATTGCTCAGGTCTACAAATTGCTCTTAATTCTTTTGGCAAATTTTCATCTTTGATATCTATATATTGTTCATCTGCCAAAATAACTTTGGCAGATGTTTTAGCATTAGGTCTTGAATAGATAAATTCAATAGAATTACCGCCTACGACAGGAATTCTATACTTTAGAATATCACTAATCTCTACTCTATCCACAAGAATATTAGTTGGTTCGCTACTTATAGCCATATTTTGGTGATTAGCAGGTAATTGTTTACCTGCAACCAAATAATAATCAATATTATTTACTTTCATAATATACCATATAATCAAATCTTTAAAGCATATTAAGAATATGAATAAGCAATTACAACTACTTTCTTAATTTTTATTATATTACAGATCTTATCCCAAATTAGGCGACCATAACGGAACGTACGAAAAGCGAAATCCATTCCTTGCCTCCTAATAAGCATAAACTATTGGCGTCATTCGTTTGCTTGCATGTTTTTATCCTAATCAAAAAAGCAATTGCCTAGTAACCCTTATAGATATTGGTCTTTAACTAATATTTGAATATCCTTGTTTCCTAGAAATTTGTTCCTCTTTTTATAGAAAAAAGTATCTTTTTTTATTTTGTTAAACAAAAAACTAGTTCGAACTTACGAAGATAATTGATTATAGATCAAGCTCATGATGGCGGTAATCAATTTCTCTTTGACGATCTAACTCCCTTTCTATCACGTGATCAATATGTTTGATGGGTAACATGTCATGATTTACGTTTTCTTTCCAATGCTCTAAATATTCTACGACACAATCAAATTTATGTCCTTGATGTATGACGGAGTGACCTGCGTTAAGTTTCTTATAATGGTCATTAATAATATCACAATGATGCTTATGACAAATAGAGTTAATATCATTATGAATTACATCTAAATGACGATCTGATTTAAATCGGTCGGTTAAATCATCTGCGGTAATTATTTTTTCTTTATAAGCATAATGAGCGGAGTCGTATAACTTACCGATTTCATTTGATTGCTTGAACTCATGGGCTTTTTGGATATGCTCTAACAGTTGCTTACTATGATCGCTAGGATTAAGATTATTATGTAACCCTGCTAAAAATTCTTGCTCCTGCTTTAATGCCTTGAGAGCATCTTGAGGGGTTTTTGCTTTCTGTTTATCTTTAGCTAATTCATCAAGACGGTCGATGATATAATATTTGTCTCTTACCGCAGTAAGGTGCGTTTCCATATCTGCGTAACTTTTGCCTAGCAAAGAGATTACTAACTCACGATTATTGATCTTTGCCCCAAAGTGATTTGCCTCGTTAATCATATACTTATGTTCATAGACAAAGGAATCGGCGAAGGCAATAGATTTACGAATCGTATCAAGTTCGGTGTTACCTTTTAAAGAGTTAGCTCTGTAAGCGTTTACTATTTTTTCTTCGTTTGTCTTGAATTGCGAAATATAAGCAATATTTTCTTTTTCTTGGTCACTTAATCGATGTTTTTCATCATTTTTACTAAAATATTCTGCCAAAGTACCGGCGCAATGCTTAGTAATCGCACTATTAAAACTACTTTGAATTTCTTGTTCTCCTCGGTTTTTATCTTTTAATATATCGTTAAAATCACCAGCTTTGTCGGGGCGAACTACTTCTACAAACGCGCCTTTATCGGTAAGCTCGATCTTGGCATTTTCAATTGTTTTATTAGTTATAGAATCATGACCGTCATTATCGGCTGCTATAATAATTTTCTCCGAAGGTAACGGCCGGTAATTCTTGATATTGCTAATCCCTAGTGAACAAAGCACTTTAATTTTTTTATCTTCATTATTCGGGTCATTTGATAAGGCTTGTTTTACCGACAATGCGGTCTCTAGTCCTTCTGCGATAATAGTAATATTATGATCGCCTAACTGCCGCACACTACTTAAGCTATTTTGCGTACTACCGACATTGATAAAAGAACCCGCAATACGGCCGAAAGATTTCTTAGGAATATCGATGTTAGCTTTATTACCGGTTTTACTATCAAGTAATATTTGTACGCCTCCCGTTATATTACCGTCTGCATCTCTTGCAAACGCTACAAGCGCAGGTAAGTGACGATTCGTTTCTTTTTCATATACGCTCGCCGTTTTAATATCATTACCGAGGATACAGGTAATAGATCTGGCTTTAGTTAAATAACGATGTGCTACCGAGCTATCATCTATTGATTTAGAGCTATCGTGTAATTTATTGACTATAACTTGTTTTGCTTTGCCTTCCCGCTCTTTGACTTTTTGTTCCTTGATATATTTTTCGGTTATATTGCTATTTGCGTGATCATGAACTAATTGTAAATGACTACTATTAATATCTGAGCCGGGCGCAATACCTAGCGAATGTCTTAAATAATCGGCAGCTCCTTTAAAGTCACAATTTTGTCTTTCCATGACAAGATCAAAAATATCCCCGCCTTTATCGGATGCAAAATCATACCAAGTACCGGCTCTCTCACCGCTAATACGCAGTGCTATTTTGCCTGTATCGCCAAACCTTAGCTCCCTGCCGTTAGATAAGTTCTTATTAGGCTCGCCTAGTAAACCTCTTGCAATTTGTTCGGCTTTAAAGCGAGTTTCCTTACGTAGTTCTTCATCTCCTCTACTCCATAAGGCTTTTTGCCGCTCCGTTTGTAGTTTACCTCTAGCGCGATCCGCATTTGCGTAAAATCTAGTCTTAGTCGAGAGCAAAATTTTAGGAGTATTTGCGACTTCGTTTGAAATATTATCTAATTTTGCCTCTGTTTTACCGGAGATATTTATATTACCGCCTACTACCAACTTTTCTTCCATGATATCACTCTCAAAACCTACGTTTTGATTTTGCTCGTATATTCTATCGATAACTTCCTCTACCGAAGCTGTTTTTTGATTAGGCTCACGATAGTTATAGTATTCGGATGACGGTAAATATTTGTCGGTAAGTTTGGTTATACTACGCGCGGTGAAATTATATGCCCCGAGCAACATAGTGTCGAATAACCCTATGTTTTCTAAAGTCTCCGTATTTTGTTTATGTATTTTACTCTCTTCTTCCGAGAAATAATTTAAACTACTCCCAGCTTCAGGATCATAAGATAATTGTTTGATTAAATTCTGGGTGCTAGCTGTTGTCTTACTATTAATATAGAGATTTAACTCATTGATATTTCTTGATAATGCGACGTAGCTATTTCTTAGCCCCGCAAATCCGTCATGAAATACATATACGTCTTTAATGGACGCACCTTGTACCTTAAAT
>Ga0207114_1051_pt4 | contig 26361 bp, 24 predicted proteins | sample Alteio_BWMinHeat_70_FD_153560 | JGI IMG/M metagenome (GOLD analysis project Ga0207114, IMG submission 153560) | Enriched cells from forest soil in Barre Woods Harvard Forest LTER site, Petersham, Massachusetts, United States -... | ecosystem: Environmental > Terrestrial > Soil > Temperate forest >... | reverse complement strand
GCTGTCACTGTATACGAGCCAAGAGGTGCGTTGAGAAATCCATTCGTGACGGTCGCATTGCCTGATCCATCCACATTCACTGTCGTCCAGGGGTTGCCTCCGTTATAGGTGAAGACCACTGAGCCGGTTGATCCCGGAGCAACCGAGGCTGCGCATGTGGTTGAGGCTCCGCTGACGACGGGGTTCGGCGTGCAGCTCAGCGTTACAGTGGGCGTAACCTTCCCTGAAATCACATTGAGAGTCGCTGTGCCGCTGGCGGGACCGTAGTTGTCATCGCCAGAATACTTCGCCCTCAAAGAAATAGATTGAACGGGCGATCCTTGTGCAATGTTCAGAAAAGTCGCGTTCCCCAAATCGTCTAAGGAGACGCTCCACAGGTAGGTTGACCCTAGATATAGTGCCACGGTTCCTGTGCCTCCGGGAACATGGGCGGTACAAGTAGCCGTAGCGCCCTGAGGCAACGGGTTGGGCGAGCAAGACATGGTCACACTCGGCGTTGTCATGCTGGCATTCATTGCGACCAGTTCAGGCCGATTAAATTCGTCGTAACCATAACTAACTCGCTGACCCGTTGCTGAATCTTCTGAGTTGAGTGCTCGTGTTCCCTGCCAATTGACAGCGGTACTATAAACAGGATTCCCCCCGTTACAAGAATATTGGTTCGACCCGGTACATACCCATTTGCCATTTATACGGCCCAATGCATCGTAGCTGAGTGCCGCGCCAAGGCCGTTGCCCAACTGATAACTCAGCGGTCCATTTGGCCCATAGGTTGTCGATGATACAAGAGTACCTGGATTTGTGGCATTACTCAGTGAGCTGGTAATCGTGCCAACTTCATTTGTTGGGGAATAGTTATTGTACGACGTGGTGACACCCCCACCATCGCCGGCACTCAGCATATTGCCCACCCAATCGTAGCTGTAGGGCAGGTGTATGTCTTTGGCTCCGTTTCCGCAACCTGATGGCAGACACCCGCCTGACTCTACAACTCGTCCCATAGCGTCATAGCTATATGATGTACCCGTAGTTGGTGTCGCGGGAGGTGGGTAGGGAGTATAGGCCACGGAAAGGCGCCCTTTGAGGTTTGTTTGGGAGAAGCTAGTCCATTGAGCACTGACATCGTAGACGAAAGTCTTATTTGGGGTAAGTTGATCGTCATAGCTGATGCTCAATACGCGGCCCAGGGCATCGTATTGTGTCGTGGTTGTGGTCAGTGTATTCGCATTCGCCGGGTTGGTCTGCGGGCGCTGCCGCGTCACGACCAGGCCCGTGCTGTTGTAGGCATAGGAGTATGTAGTTTGTCCACGCTCCGGCTCCTGGGTCAGGATCGTGCGTCCGAGCCAATCGGTTTGGAAGACCCGTTGTTGCGCTCCCTGAGATACGGTTGTCTTATGATTGGCAAGGTCATAGGTATATGAGGTGAGGTAACCTGTGCCACCGATATCTAATCCGCAGGCGGAGGGAGAATCTCCCTGCAAAGAATTACCGCTTAACTCACAGACACCTGTAGTGCGGCCCAATCCATCCACTTGCGTAATGCGGCTGACGCCGTTTTCATCTATGACCTGTGTCGCCTTGCCCGTGTAGGTGTATTGAGTGTTCGTTCCGTCCGCATGGGTGACAGATTTTATGCGTCCCAGTGCGTCGTAAGTGGAAGAATCACCGCCGCCCGAACACACCTTGCCAGCTCCGACGCCTGTGCCTTGATATTGATAAGACTGAAAACTTACATTCCCGTTGGCGTCGTAGCATGTGTCCTGTTGATACCAGGGATTCGTGCTTTGGCCGTTCGCATTCGCAACGCTGCTTTGCCGTCCATATCCATCGGCAAGCGTCTCGGCATCTGCATAGACGCTGGTGTTCTGATAATGATGGACACTCGATTGTGTGGGGGTATAGCTGTAGGTTGTCTTGCCACCGTCCGGATTATCAATCTCCGTGGGACGCAGCATTGAATCGTAGGTCTTGTAGGAGACTTGTGCACCATTTGGATCGGTTGTGCTGGTCGGCAAGCCGGTATTTACGTCTGTCGTTGCAGAAATCGCAAGGGACACTCCGCTCGACGGAATTGGTGGAGTGACACTAGTGGCAAAAGCATGCGTGGTGTCGTATGCGTAGGTCGTTTTGCCATTGGGAGACGTTGAGGTCAGCGCATCTCCTGTATCTTCATAGGTCATTGTCGTGCTTATCGAAGTGCTTGCGCTGCTATATTGAGTGATCCCGGTTAAGTTGCCGCGGGCTCCGGTGGCAGCCACATGTTGTGGCAATCCCGACGTTGGTGTCGGAGTGGAACCGTCAGGAGTATTGACCGTGTGAGCGGCCAAATTATTGGAACCGTCATATACCTGATCCTCTGTTACGAAGCTCGCAATGCTGCCTCCGTACGTCCACACTTCGTGTCGAAGAAGTGCCCCCCGAGAGGAAGCCCCACCAAAGTCATAGTCATACTGGTCGGTCTGGAGGCCACTGCTGTTGTATTTTGCGGTCGAACCATGTTGCTGTAAACCGTTCAGCGTTTCGTAGGTATCAATCTGGCTGATGGGTACTGTGAAACTGGTTGTGGTGCAGGGCGTAGCCTCTCCGTTGTAGCAGGTTTGCCGCGACAAGAGCGGGGTGCCCGACTCGGCCCCTTGATAGGTACTCCGATTGGTTTCATAGTAGACCGCGGTTGTTGTTGCAGTTGTCGTTACCTGATTACTGGCCTGGACAAAATCGTAAGCTGAATGATTGGTTAACCCGTCGGTTACTTCCGTATGGCTGGTGTTGGTTCCGGGTGTTCGCGTGTAGCCCCAGGAAGACGCTGCCGAACCGCTGTCTGCTGCAATGCTTCTCGTTAACCCGGCAGTGCTTCCATCGGCGCAAACAATGCCATTACTGCCACCGCTGTAGCTGTAGCTGATTTTCCCTCCTTGCGGAAGAGTCACACTGGCCAAACGGCCCGTTACATTTGCGGGCACACCGGGAGTTGTCTCATATGTGAAGTGATAGGCGCTGCCATCAGGGTAGGTGATGGAATCCACCAGCGAAGTGGAGGTAGCAACATATTCGGCGATGCCGCTGCAGCCGAAGGCCGTCTGTACGGTGTACGTCTTGTATGCCATCGATACGGCCTGGGGATTGCCGCTGGCGTCTTTGTAGGTAAACGTATGAGGATTCGGAGCGCTCCCGGCAACGGTTAGAACCACGTTGCCGGTGGTGTCTGTGAAATTTCCACTGCCGTCGGCCGATACTTGGTTGCCATTGGAATCTGTCGCCGTCGCAGTTCCATTGCTCACATTGGGGACGGCAATCTGCTTGCCGCCGGCAGACACAATTGTACCCTTCGTGTAGCCACTGAGGTTTAATGTATACCCGGATCCATCCCTGGCTTGGAACGCTGCGCTCGACGTGAGCCCGCCACAGTTGGTTGGATAATTATTTTTTATTGTTTGTCCGTCAAACTGATGCGATACGCCGAAGGGATCGTGATAGACCCAATTTGTATACGCGTTATAGATGCATTCTTGGCTCCGGCCTCCTGACCCAACTTGTGAATCGATCTCGCTGTAGCTGAGATAACCGGTTGCGATTTCCGTGTCTCCTCGCCAGCCGAAATTCTGAACAGGAGTCCAGGTCTGGGAACCACTGACAGTCGCCGGATACCAAACCGATGTGTCAAAGCTCAGGTTGTAGTAAAACGGTAATCCGCGACCGGGCTTATTGATAATCGGAATGCTGAAATGCACATTCAGATTGCCGACATTGATCGTGTCGAAGCCTTTGTTGTCGAACGTCCCATATGGATACGTGCCCGTTATCACTTGCCCAAGCACGAGAGGAGCAGAAAATACCAAAACTAGGACAGAAAGAACCTTGCGCAGCATAACGTACATGCAAACCTTCCAGGGCGAAGTGCTTAGCTGATTTGTGCGGAGTTGACTTGAATTTCGAGTTGCAGCGAACCGTTGACGTAGCGCTGGATCAAGAAGGGTATCTCAGCGCCGTTCACCTTCTGATAGTTCGAGTAGCGAATCTCGATGGGGATATCGACATTCGCCCCGTTGTCGGGATGCACCTGATACCTGAGAACACTCGGCAGCGTTGTGGTGGGGTCAATGCCGAGGTCCGTCGTGCTGGCTTCAACTGAGCGCGACAGCAGTTCGTTCGGCATACCAGGCAGTACAGCCTGAGTTTGGAGGTGTCGATAAGTGCCCGATCCGACGGGTCCGGTTCCTAAATCAGCCACTCCAACTCCAGCCGGAATCGCTGTCGGCTGCAGAGAAATGGACGGCAGGAACCACACTGCAGGCCGGAGACAGTTCATGACATCGCCCGGATGCGCGGTTCCATCGTTGCCGGCCCACTGACACGTCATGCCCATGCCGATGTCCGATTGCGACTCTGTCCACGATCCCGTCTTCGCCAACGAAAGTTGCATCTGCGCAGCCCCGGTAGAAGATGCGGTCAGCGTCGCTGTGCCCGAATCTTCCAGGCTTCCTGCATACCAGTTCGCCGATCCGTTCAGCTGAACTTGAGAGACAGGCTTGCCGGCCGAGAAGGCATTGGCGACCTGGCTGAGGATCGCCGAAGCGCTTGTTTGACCTGCCGCAGGAAGGGCGATCAGTCCGAGGACCAGAATCCAGGTCGGCGATAATCGCTTCTTTGTTGCGCTGGCCTTAAGTAAAGGGAAATGCCATGAATCTGATGTTAGGGCGGATAAGACAAAAATATAAATGGTAGTCGCAGAAAATTGCATCAATGGTCCCAAAGCAAAATAGAAAAGTCGTACAGTGAATCATTACCTTACCGCAAAAATCATTATTCGAGCAAATAACTAATGTTTTACGCAGTTAGATACCCCCTGTTCAGTAACGCGGTCAAGCTGCATAAACCAAATCGGTGCCGTGTATAGCCCAAATTCTGTGTGGGGACTTTTGTGGGTAGACTGGTTCAAAAAAGCGCTAAATTGTGAGCAATCCCCACAATTCTCGCTTCGGTGTTGCCATCTTGCAAATCATTTAAAATGAGCAGTATAGAGCAATCCTGAGTAACGTTGAAAAATGCGAAATTCTAGCTGTTAACCGAAGGGTTGTAGGTTCGAGTCCTACCTGAGGAGCCAGACTCCTTTTAAAATCAAAAGCTTGCAACGGCCAATCTGGCCGATACCCCAATATTTTTCCGATGTGCGTTCCGCTTCCCTTTTTTTCATGCGCCACCACCAAGGTGAATAAACCGTTGAGCAATTTCGCGACCTGCTGGCTGTTCGCACGCCACACCTGAAATTCCTGCAACGCGCTCGACTTGGCGCTGCTGCGCACACGCATTCTTTCGCTCGGACGAAAACGACGCGAGCGCTTCCGTGGCACTTCGTCACTTTCCGTGCGGACGCGTGCCCGTGACTCGGACATTGTTCCTCCCAGAACCCTGTCGATGGAGGGCTAACGTTGGTTTCGCGAATTGAAAATACAGAAATGGAACTTGCGGCTTGTTGGTCGCCCTCTATCGGCGGTTACTTTCGTCTTGCTGCAAACGCACGAGCCTATTCAATTCGATGAGCATGGCGTTACGGACCGTCGCATCTGACTCGTTCGCAAGTGCAGCCTGTAGCGCAGGTATCGCGGAACGGGCCCCGAGACTCCCCAGAGTAATGGCGGTTGTTAGCCGTACCCCATAATCGGGATCATTTAGAGCCTTCAGTGTCAGATTCATAACCGATTGATACCGGATCTACAGGAATACTCGAGCCACCGTTGCCCACCCACAAAATGTTCTTCCGCCCCGGCAGCCCCCTGTTTGCAGTGCAATTTGCTGCAGTGCTTCAATTGATTGAGAAAGCCTTTGGTCCAGCCATGCACCGCTGCCGAACTGCATGCTCCCCAACTTGTAAGGCGTCTCCGGCGGTACGTGATTCAGCGCGTGGACCAGTTCGTTTCGGTTGTGGGTGTAGGGCTGGGCCAGGTTGAGGGCAGTATTATTCAGCACCATCAGTTCGGTCAGAGATGGCAGCCACTCGGGCTGCATGGCAAGATATCGGTGTATCGAATCGCGAGCGTAAGCAGAGTCCTTAGATGGGGTATTCATGAGATCGAGTACCAGAATCGTTGCCGGTCCCCCCCTCCCCAGTCTGCGCAACATGAGCAGAGGCCGCAGCCGGTCCGGTGACCGATTGGGGTGCCCCAGATGTCGCAGCGCCGGGGCCCGGCGCGTCGAAGGAAAATATGCGTTGCGGCTTTCCGTTCTCCGTGATGGTGAAGTCGTCTTTGGTGAGGCCGCTCACGACCGGCTGTCCCTTCCTGTCAACCACCGTTACATCGAGGAAGACCAGGTTCGACGTCACCCGGAGCGTCGTGGTGGGAGTCGCATTCTGCGATGTCAGTGAAAGGGAGAGACCAGCCGCTATGCTGGAAAGGAGCACGACTCGCACAACGGACCGAAGAGCTGGCATAAGGGATTTGCCCTGGCACCCTATCTATCTCTCTTTCTGACGAGGTTGGGTGAAAAACAGTTTCCTCGGGAGCAGGAAGGTATTCACCGAATTCCTTGCCCAGGTCGCGGCTGACCTGATCACCGGAAGTTCACCGGCGAGGTTGCTCCCAGCGGGGACCGAAAGAGCGACAGTTACTGAAATCCCCTTTCACGGGCACCAGACCAGCGACGTGCCTGCGAAGTCTTGTTTTCGGTAACTTGCCGGGCGGGAACCCGCGAACTTCTCGAACTTACCTATAAGCTCGTTTCACGGGAACTCTAGGTCAGCGCTGAGTGGCGCGACCCCCCGGGGGCCAGTCCGGGTCCGTTCGCCCTAAACCCTGAACCCGCCCGTTCCGTCTATTGATGTGGGGGTGGGACATGGACAAGGGTCAGCGTCGTGCGCTTGGCTTTGCAGTATGGGTCATTTTAGCTCTCATCGTGACGCTACTACTCGACTCTTACGAACCCCGGCTGCAGGGTTTGGGCGGAGCCCTGTGCCTGCCGCTCATGGTTCCGATTGTGCTTATGGAATGGCGGAAACGGCAGCCATGAGTCACATATGGCTAAAAGCGTATTTCCTTGTGAACACTCTGCTATGGACGGGAATTTGGGCGGTAAATCACTTCCACGGTCCGACGTGGCTACAGTGGACGCTTATTCTCACGGGCTTAGTGCTGACACTGGCGCGAGGTGCAAAAGAAAACGGATGGTTCAAGTCGAGCCCCTGTGAACTGATTCCTCTGCCAGCAAGCGGGGACGACAACCTGGTCAATTCAGGCTTACTAGTGACCTTCTTAAAAGGTCACGTTTTCAGTAAGTTGCTCCGGCATCCGATCGATGGCGGGCAAGTTACCTGAGTCCGTTTTCGGGGAACAACGGTGTTCCACGTTGCCATGAACTCGGCGCAGCGGAGAGGAGAAGGGGGGTTACTTTATTTCCTGACTGCAGCTTCCCCTTCAGCATGGGGCTATTGCGCAGAAGCACTTGCTCTTCGGTAAACAGAAGAGCCGATACATTCTCGCTGAGTAGTTCTGCGCAGAAGAGACCAAGAAAACCGTAAAACGTGTCTCGAGTTTCACCAATGGGAATGCCCCCGGGCAAGCGTAAGTGAGAGAGGAATGGGCAGCGTGGTCCGCCCACGATGGGAGGCTCTGGTCTCCCAACTGTCGCCCGTCAATCCGCCGGTCGCAATGCTGCATTGTGATAAACATGGCATTGACCTTGATGACAGCACCTTCGCCATCTAGTGATGTAGCGAAAAAGGTCACAGGGTCATGCTCTCGGCGCCAGCCGCGCCTCATGGCAAGCGTTAGCTGTTCAGTTGAGAATCACTCCAACCTTTTTTGAAGTAGAAGAATTGTGACCCACTCACGTTGCTTGCAGGGGGTTTGCTAAAGAGGCTCTTAAGCGAGTCCAGCTTCCACATGTAAGAATTCTAGAATCCTCGGAAGCGCCAGCCAAATGGGATAGGGTTGAAGTGCCAGAAAAGTCCGGTTCTCGGTAACTGCCGAGTGTGTAGTACCGCAGTGGCGCTCTCGAACATTCCTCGCCTCCCCGGACGAGAGTATTCGTGAAGAAGTCTGCCATATCCTTGAGGATGGAGTGTATCCCTTCCGCATAAGAGAACACCGCTACGATTTGCCCGAATGAGTACCGAATGCCGAAAGTAACATGGACCTGTTACAAAATTGTCGGCCGCAGAAACCGAGATAACTAGTCAGGAAGGGTGATTACATTCTAGAGTTCAATCATTGAGTAGCACTTGGGGGAGGGCTACTGAATTGTGACGCCAGTGGACCAACCGTTCACTGGCGTTTTTGCATTTAAACAAATGCACACGATCCCCTTCCCAGAAAAAGTGAGGCTGCCATGGGGCCTGAACACAACGATCGCGCTCGATAAGGAACTTCACTTCTGCGAAACCCGAAAACCGTCTGGCGCTGGAATATCTGAAAATTTCACGCGATGTACTGAATGATGTCGAAGCTGATGAGAGCGCAGATTACATGAAATGCCGGATCACAAGTTCATTTGATGCGCTCATTAACCATACCTGTCGCTGCCCGACTTGCCTCGATCACTAAAGAGAAAGCAAAAGGACGAAATCTCTTTCGAGACGTCGCCCTCTGCCTGCCCGAATCTCGAAGATCCGGTTCGGCAACCGGATCATAACGTCGTCAATGCCGAAATAGACTGGGCATACTTGGCCACGATTTGCACGAAGGGTCTTGCGCTTTCTGGGGTCGGTACATTGGCTTTCAACACCTCGTCGAAGGGGTGCGAACCACTATAAAGTGTGTTGGTATCGGCCGTGTTCTGGCTCACAGAGGTCCCATCCAGATCAATGCCAGCGAGAAGACCCTTGCTGCGCGAATAAGTCAGAAGCTCCGCTCCACGCTCTAAGTCGGTAGATGCCTGAGCATTTCTGCCTACCGGACCCGCAGCGGCGGCGGCATCTCCTCCGATCTTGAACTTGTCTTTGAGTAGGTCCTGCATCCCTTTCTCATTCATAGCAACTAAGACCAAGTCCGTTCCTTGTCCTCCGGCTTGCAAGCCAAACGAACCGCCAGCCATACGGATGAAAATAGGGCCACAACAACTACGTTTTGCACTTTGCCAAGGGAGCATTGCCGCCGGTCGAGGAATTCTGGTCAGTGACGGTTTACGACCTGTACGGATACACGGTCCCAAATCCCTCTAACCGCTACACGTTAGGGGATCGAAGTAACCTGAAACCCGATGCCGACGGATCCATGGACATCTATCTCCAAAACGAGAGTCCGGGAGAGGGCAAGGAGTCAAACTGGCTTCCAATTCCCACCCAGCCATTCTCGCTTCATGCGCGGCTCTACTCACCGCGTCCGACCGTGATCGACAGTACCTGGAGCATGCCGGCCGTTGTCAAAGTAAAGAAACCACGCTTGGGGATGCCTCACGATAACCTCGATGACAAAGAGTGAATCGCTCCGCTCGATACCTGCGCAGTGCTGATAAACAATGCACCATCCTCTCGGCAACGTCGACGGCTCTCTGCTATCATTCCTCGTGTTCAGGTTCGGCAAGCCAGAGACGGCCGCTCAGTGGATCGGTCATATTGTTGCAGCCATTGTCGCGCTCTTCCTTGTGTGGTGGATGTTTGAGGCGTTCGTCTTGCGGTAGGTGCTTTATTTCTGCCAACGCTTGTACTGATCGGGCCCTCCTACTTCAGATCCAACTGCTAGAATCGCAGCCAAAAACGCGATGAAGTACTACGTCTACATCTCGGACGCTAAAGTGGACATGCTGTTTCCGTGGGTGCCACATTACATCACGGAGAGTGTAGCGCTCGAATTCAAAATGGATCTGAAGCTGCTCGCTGCTCAGCCAGAGATCGAAGCGGAGGGCGGAGATAATCGCATTGCGCGCCTAGAAACGGTAGTTCGCTTCATTCGAGAACGGGGGAATGTAGGCACTGTGGACGAGCCAGATGAATATTTTGAAGGCTCACTGTCGATGAAATGGAGTGATTGTTTTGTTGACAGGACCTTCCTGGCATACTTTGGGGCCAAAACGGAACAGACGATCATCGGCCTTGGCGCATCTGTTCGCCATCTTATCGGCAACGCGGAAGGCACTGTGGTTCCAATGAGTTCTTCGACTCCAGCGGTAATTGCCTTTTTGTCTAACTACTTAGACATGGAAAGGCGTGATTCTGATTCGAGGTCGGTTGCTACTTTGGCCGAAGAGTTGAAGTGTTCCGCGCAGCTAGCCTTACGCTCGATCAAGGGGCCGAATCAAAAGCTTGATTTTTTGGCTAGGCGTCTAGCGCACTGGCCAGCCGATGCAAAGTGGCGGCCGGAATCGAATCTGTCCAGCGTGCTCGTCGGAACCCCTCTTTATGTAGCTATCGCGGACCATCGATCTTCAGCTCTCAATGACATCAAGGACTGGATCTTCAGCTCTCAATGACATCAAGGACTGATCTTCTGCGTGGATTCACGTTTCCTGCAAATCACGCACGTTACTTCTTCTGGGTCGTGTGGTTGGCCAATCCTCAATTTCGCTGCGGTTAGTTGGTCCTGAAAGCATTTCGACCATATATTAGGTGTTTCGCACATCTCCAACCTTTGACCTTCGTCTATGCTGACACCGGTTAACGCCCTCCGAGGTGATAAGTCATGGATAGGCGCCGAATTTCGAGACCGAATATATTCTTACGCCATCTATTCCTTACGAGTGTGCAGACGCAGGGACGCAGGCAAGAAAAAGGAACTCTTGCTTCCAATGGAGTCCTCCACAACGATCTTTGCGCATGAGTTGAACAGCTTGCATTTCCATCAACTTCTTTCCAAGTTTTTCTATCTGTAGCTACCAGCAAGAGAGTTCGCTTGTGGCCTCCCTCGGAATAGCCACAAGGTCTACCGGTCATTGGACTCGAGCGGCTCCATGTCAACGGCGACTTTAAGTGTGTGAGATCCGCCGCCTATAATCAGGCCGCGCAATGGACTCACGTCCCCGTAGTCTCGCCCCCAGGCGAGCGTTACGTGACCGTTCGATGGAACCAGATTGTTGGTGGGATCTGTGTCAAGCCAACCGACTTCCGGACAATAAACCGACACCCATGCGTGGGAAGCATCGGCACCCACTAATCTCGGTTGCCCCGCAGGTGGATAGGTTCGAAGGTATCCGCTGACATAGCGGGCTGCGAGATTCAAGGAGCGGAGGCATGCGATTTGCAGATGTGAGAAGTCCTGGCATACACCGCGCCGTTTCCGAAACACTTCCTCAGTGGGCGTGCGAACATTTGTTACTTTTGAATCGAAGCGAAAATCATTGTGGATGCGTGCCGTCAGATCCAGAAGTGCCTCCGCCATCGGTCGCCCGGGGGTAAACGATTCGAGTGCGTAGGCGGCAAACTCCGGCCGTATTTGGATGCGTGGCGACTCGAATCCAAACTGGTAAGCCTCTAGGGCCGCTGGGCTGTGATCGGTGGGAAGGGATAAGACTACCTGCTCCCAAGGGGGTGACTGCTGGGGCCAATGTGTCACGTTCTCTTCCACGATGACTTCGCTCCGCGCCTCTACCACAAGTTCCTTGTGCGGCTCCTGAACGGTAAAAAAGCAAAGTACGTTTCCAAAATAATCTACCCGCTCGGTACGCATTGCTGGCGCTGGGTGGATTCGCAGTTCAGTGTGCGTCACTTTGTGGTGCAGCAAGGATCTCGGTGTCAGACAAGCTACGTGGTTTCCGACCGACACCGGATACTTGTATTTGTACGTGGTTCGGTGAGCAACTCTATAAATCATTGGCCTATTGTGATTGGAAAGGTACGCGCGTGACTAAAGTACCTACTCGATAAGTTATTTGACCAGGAAGGCAGTAAACGTTCCAGGTCTCTGAGGAAATGCTCAAGCCGAGAAAGGCCGGCGAGTTCGCTCGCCACAGCTGGAGCACCCGGCAACGGATACTTTAACTGTCGCAAATCGAAACTCCGTAATAAGGCCAGCGCGTCCTGCATTGCTCGCAAGTCATCTGGCAGGCTCCGCGGAAGCTTTTGATATAGATCCTGAAGATGGCTCAATTGAAAATCCAGAGACCGTGGATTCGTCTCATCCGCCATAAGGACGTCCAACACAGCTAACGGCTGAAGAGTCGTGTAGTACCGAGTCCGGTAAGTCACGGAGCTATCCGCGACCTCGAGCAGGCATTCCAGGAGTGACCAGTCCTGCTCCGCGAGTGGCGAGGCAATTTCGCGTAATTGTCTTGTCAGATAGATTGCGCGCTCCAATCGTCGACCGATGCTCATGAACAACCATCCCGATCCACGATTGATATTTTCGCGCTCCATTCCTGAAAATGCCGAGAGTAGTTCCAGGCAAGCGGTCAACATCGTCGGATACTCGAGAATCTCTGTGCCACGTTCGATCTGAACAGAGTTCCGCAATTGGCCGATGAGAAAAATCATATCGGCCGACAGCCGCTCGCGGACATTGCCGCCAACCCGGGAGACTTCTGCCAGGGTCCAAGCGAGGCTGTCTGGCCGTTTGGCATCCGTCGACATTGAGATCATTTCCCGTTCGAGCTCAAGAGAGGTCGGGTGCCTATCTTTGCCCTTTGGCAACTTGCTATACCGCGACTCCAGGCAACCGTGCAGGCGGATGAGGCATGGCAGCTCTACCTCCTCGGCTCGTCGCACACGAGGGATCATCGAGCGCAGTATCCGCGCGATGTTTTCTGCTCGCTCGACATATCGGCCCAGCCAGAAAACATTGTCCGCCACGCTGCTGGGCACCACACGTGAGACGCGCTGCAACTCTACCGGCTCACTTCGCGGGCGCAGCATACTGAATGTATCGACGGGGCTATCCCAGAGGACCCACGCATCCTTGCTGTGTCCTCCTCGCTGCATTGAGACAACCGAGCCTTCCGCTTCGGCCACACGCACCAGTCCTCCAGGAATCGCCATCCATCCGCTGCCGGTATTGAGTACATAGGTACGCAGCACCACCCGGCGTGAGTTGAGTCCTCCGTTGACCCACACCGGCGCAGTCGACAGAGCGACCTGTTCCTGCGCTACATATTCGTGCGGCCGGGCTCGTAATTGCTTGATAAATTTGTCCTTCTCGGTTTGTGCGAGCTCGGCTCCGAAGACCGGTTCCATACCGCGTGATGGGAATGCGGGTTTTACTACCACGGAATCGAGATGATGGAGCACCCAATCGAGCGCATACGACTGACCGCACCACCAAGTCGCAACAGATGGAAGTTTGAGCTTTTCTCCAAGCAATTGTCTGCAGAGACCGGGAAGAAAGGGCATGATCGCGGCCGTCTCGATTAGACTACTTCCCAATGCATTGGCCACCTTCACATTTCCAGCAACGATTGCGTCAACGAGGCCAGACACTCCCAGAAGAGAGTCGCCGCGCAACTCAAGAGGATCGCAAAAGCTATCGTCTACACGACGCAAAATGACATCGACCTGTTCCAAGCCGTCGATGGTCTTTAGATAAACTCGTCGATCGCGTACCGTTAGGTCTGCTCCCTCGACTAGAGTGAATCCCAGATATCGTGAGAGATAGGAGTGCTCGAAGTAGGTTTCGTTATACGGCCCAGGGGTTAGTAAAACGATTCGCGGATTTTCGCATTGGGCAAGACTGGTGAGTGCTTCGCGTTGTGCACGAAAGAATGGCGCTAGTCGCAACACATTCGAGGTGCGGAAGAGATCCGGCAGAACATCGGAGACAATCATGCGGTTCTCAAGCGCGTAGCCACTTCCCGACGGTGCCTGCGTGCGATCGGCCAAGACCCACCACTGGCCGTCCGGCGAACGTGCAAGATCGACAGCCAACATATGCAGGTAACTGTGCGTCGGAACGCGCACACCCACTAGCGGGCGAAGGAATGCAGGGTTGGCGTAGAGAAGTGCCGCAGGAAAGTGGCCCTGCGCCACCAGTTCCTGTGCCCCATACAAATCCTCAAGGAGCAGACTTAGCAATCGGGCACGCTGAATGATACCCCTCTCGATGAATTGCCATTCGTCCCCCGATATCAGAAGCGGAATGATATCGATGCTCCAAGCGCGATTCGCCCCGAGCGGGTCACTATAAATGTTGTAGGTGATCCCGTTCTCGCGAATGCGACGTTCAGCTTGGGTACAGCGTCGTTCTAGTTCATCAGATCCGATCGCTAGAAGCGACTCAACCAGATGGGTCCAGTGGGGTCGAGGAGTTACGCCGTCGGCGGACATCTCATCGTAGGCACCCACATAGCGCAACGGGATCTGATATAGATCTACCGTCATGGGATTAGCTCCGGCTTATCGATGTGCGTCTTCTGTTCGGGTCCGGGCAACCGCAGGTCCAGAGTTATATTGAAAATAGGGTTGGTTTCGTCTTTTGGTTCCACCATCAGGCCAGGAACAACTTCCAAGCTCCCGAAACGTTCCCGGCGGCGACTTTCAGCTTCCGTGGTGTTGCGGGGCCTTGCTTTGTAAGGACGCCCGTCAGGTGATCCGGCATGGTAGATACACCGGCCTATCGAACGCTGATGCCATCGGTCAATGATCTCGAAGACCAGAGGTGTGTGTACGGGGATTGTGGGGTGTAACGCCGCCGATACCTGCCGAGCGCGATAGCGTATGCCTGCTACTGCTTCTCCAAGCTCTCCGGTGGGTAAGAGCGGTACCTTCCGCCCATTGCAAGCAACCGCATAGCGAGATTCCGTCGTAAACCCCGACGCCTTCACCTGCATCCGTTCGAGTGATGAGTCCACACTGCGCACGGTACGGCCGGAAGTAGTCTCTTCCGCGAGTACATTCCAAGGCTCCAGCGCCTGACGCAACTCAAGTTCGACTCCCTCTGCAGCGATAGACCCGATCTTCGGAAAGCGAAACTCCAAGTGTGAAGCAAACCACTTCTCCTCGAAGGTGTAGCCGTTCTGCTTCAACTGGATGAGCACGTCGGAAAAGTCGCGCTTAACAAAATGCGGCAGCATGAAACGGTCATGGAGCGCTGTACCCCAACGGACCAGGCTGCCTTCGAACGGCTGTCTCCAGAACATACAGATTAAGGCTCGGATCAGAAGCATCGCTAGGAGGCCCATTCTGACATGAGGTGCCATTTCGAAAGCTCGCAATTCGAGCAAACCCAGCCGCGGTCCGAGACCCTCTGGCGGATAGAGCTTGTCGATGCAGAACTCAGCACGATGCGAGTTCCCGGTCACATCCACGAGGAGGTGTCGAAACAATCCATCTAATGTGCTCGGCGGCAATTTGCTGGAAGGCAAATGACGAAATGCAACTTCCAGTTCGTACAAGGCGTCCATGCGCGCCTCATCTACCCGAGGATACTGACTTGTCGGGCCAACATACATGCCCGAGAACAGGTATGACAGCGAGGGGTGGTTTTGCCAGAACGATACCATGCTGCGCAGTAGATCAGGACGACGCAAAATGGGACTGTCCAGGACGGTTGCTCCCCCGATCACAATATGGCTGCCACCGCCCGTACCAATATGGCTGCCATCGTACGCGAATTTTTCAGCGGTCAACCGATTATGGCGGGCTTCTTCAGAAAGCACCGCATTGATCTCCTCGAGCTCGTCCCAAATACTCGCCGGAGGCAGATTTACTTCCAAAACACCGGGATCGGGCGTGATGCTGAACGATCGCAGCCTTGGATCTGTTGGTGGAGCATAGCCCTCCAGCCATACCGGCTTGTGCAGATACTGGCAAGTATCCTCGACAGCCGCGAGCAGATCAAGGTAGTCGGCGAGCTCGGGCGCGTACGGCAGAAACACATGCAGGCGGCTCTCATGCGCTTCCACGCAGAGCGCGGGTCGGATCAGCTCGGTCGTTAACGTGGACACTCTCGAGAGGCCCGGGGGTGGATCTGCGATCGGATTTCTCTCGAACAAGTCCATACGGCGCGCCGGATGGGGTGGGAGCTTGACTCGATCGTCGAAGGGCGCAGCCTCGTATTCGTATTCAAGCTCATCAGGCGCTATCCAGGGCATCGAATCTGTCGGTATGCGATAGCCTATTGGCGAATTGCCCTGCATCAGTTGCAGTCGTTCAGGGCGAGGAAACCACAATTGGCTCGACCAACATAGGTTGCCAGACGGTTGCCGACGGCGGATCGGCAAAATGTACCCCGCAGGCTCCATCACCTCCGCGGCTACGTTATGGGCTGATAGCAGGTTTTCGAAACTCACCTGAAGGCGGCGCGTCAGCGCCTCCATAAACTCCAGAGCATCGGCCATACCAAAGCCATAGTCCTGATCTTCGCTGGCGATGAGATCGATATTCTCCCAGAGAGGGACGCCGTCTATGCGCCAGGAACAGCTCAGTGCCCAACGCGGCAGCTCCTCGCCTGGATACCATTTGCCCTGCCCGTAGTGAAGGAGGCCGCCAGGCGCTATCCTCTTACGGACACATTGGATGAGGGCCAAACCGCGGGTGCGTTTCATTGCGCCTAGCGCGTCAATGTTCCATTCCCGGCTATCTGGCTCATCGATGCCGACAAAGGTGGGCTCGCCTCCCATGGTCAGGCGTACATCTTGTGCCACCAGATCGGCGTCGACGCTATGCGCCAAATGCCTAACCTGCGCCCAATCGTCTTCACTAAAGGGCTTGGATGTCCGTGGCGCATCATTCAGGCGGCGAATCGACATGGAGTAAGAAAAATCCACATTGGCTGGCTCGACTGTGCCTCCAATAGGCGCGGCTTTGGACGCATCCGGGGTGCAGACAAGGGGGATATGACCGTCGCCTGCAAACAGACCTGAGGTTGCATCCATCCCAATCCATCCAGCACCCGGTAAGAATGCTTCTGCCCACGCATGTAAATCTGCTGAGTCAGATTCCAGAGCTTTCGGATCGCCAGGATCTCGATCATCGGGCGCCAGCTGGATCAGATACCCGGAGACGAAGCGTGCTGCGATACCCAAATGCCGGAGAATCTGTATGAGGAGCCATGCAGAATCCCGACAGGAGCCGATGCCCTTTTCAAGAGTTTCTTCACATGTCTGAACACCCGGATCTAACCGGGTCACATATCCCACTTCGTCCCGCACCCTTCGATTCAGGTCGACCAGAAACCCGATCGTCCCGCGTTTTTCGCCGGAAATGCGCGCAAGAAAGCTCCGCAGCAAGGGTTCGGCAGGATTGACCAAGCGGTATGGCTCGAGAGCCTTAGCCAACTCCGGTTCGTACTCAAAAGGGTAGTCTTCAATTCCCGGTTCCAGCAGAAAATCGAAGGGGTTAAATGACGAAAGCTCCGCGGCTAGGTCTACCTCAACTACAAATTCGGTTGTCTTCTCTGAAAAAAGAAGGCGCGCCAGATGATTGTGGTAGGGGTCGAGTTGCCAATTGAGGAGATGCTGGGCAGGAGTAACTCTCAGTGAATAGCTGAGGATCGGCATTCGACAATGCGGAGCGGGACGCAACTGTATGATCTGCGGACCGAGTGCGACGGCCTTGTCGTATCGGTACTGCGTTCGGTGATTCAGAGCAACGTGTAAGCTCATTTACCCTCACGCGGTTCAGGCCAGGAGTATCTCGCTCGTCGTACTGGCGCCGAGAATATTGAAGCCGGTAGACGTCTCGTAAAAGGTCCTACTGTAAGGCTACCTTAAGGAGCTGCAGTGATGCTGCAATTTCTCCTCCTTACTGAAACGCTTCCTTAACGAGAGTCGCACGTCCGCAAACTCGTAATCTATACAGAGCTCTCCGCACAATAGAATATGTTGGATGAGAAGAGCTGAGCTTAAAAATCTGCACAAATGCATCAGTTGTGGACAATTCACAAGTTTGGTCGGGTGGCGCGATTTAAGGGGGGACCTAGGTTTGCACGCAACGTTTCTATTCACCTGAAATACAACAGGCTTTCTGAGTACGGCCACGTATTTGAGAGCCCAATTCTTCCCTTAGTCCGCAAACAAACGGGCTTTAAGGACGAAATCACGTTCGCCATGCCCGGCGGGCTCGACGTGAGAGCTAATCGATATTCTCTATAGGTCGAGCCTGAAGTAAATACGTCGCAGTCAATTCTCTACTGAGGAGGCTGCCCTTCCCCCTTTTTCTCCGGGTGAGCCTCTGGCCGAGGTGCTGTCTCGGCGGGACGAGGAGCAGGTTGCGCATGAGCTACAGTTGCCGGACGAGTAGTGCTTTCCGGGCGAGCCGCAGCCGAGCTGGTGCCTCGGGATTGGGTTTATTCTGCGGACCGGCCGCAGTCTCCTTGTTAGAGTTAGTGGACGGAGACGCGACGTTAGGGACCTTCGCTGGTGTGTTAAGCGCTGTCTCCGGACGAGGAGTACTGTTCTCATGTCCAGGAACCACTTTGCTTGCTGCTGACGGAGCGGCTGCGTGATTTTCTGGAGCCTTATAAGATGCTCCTGCCTGCTTGGCCGCTACGACTCCCTTTCCGTTAAATTCTGCAGGCTTCGCAGTTGCAGCGATTGCTGGTAACCCGTGATTTACGGACGCTAGAAGTGCGTGATTGGTACTGGCGACACTCACATGTTGGGTCTGTTGCGCAGTCGGCGGACGGTGTTGCTCGTGTGCCGCTGTAACTTCTGACTGGGTTGGTCGGGCAGTAATTCCACCCGTGCCACCGTTATAGCTGACATTGTTCACGGTGGGGTTATTGATTACAGTCTTGTTGTAAACATTGTGAATGTTCGTAACGTTTACGTTACTTACCGAGCGATTGTAGTTGAAGGCTCCGTTATTCCAATATCCGCCCTCATAACCCCTACCACCATAGCCGAAGCCGTAGTTGACTCCACCGTAGAAGCCGACATGAGGACCCCAGTAGCCGCTATTCCAGGCGTAGGCATTGCCGCCCCAGCCCAACGCAAGCTACCTGTTGTTACGGCGACCGGGCTGCCGATTGCTTCGCCCGACACAACCAGTTCCACTCTCCGGTTTTGCTGCCGGCCGCCGGAGTTATCGTTGGAGGCTACCGGCAAAGTATTGCCGAAGCCTTTTGCGTTGACTGAACTTGCCCCAACACCTTCTTGCGCCAGGTAATCCCCCACCGAGCAGGCCGGTTGCACCGGCGATCAGACGGGTCCAGGCATCACATAGCAGGCTGGCTGCTCTCGCACGCAGCCCAAAATCATAGATATGGACGGTTCCGCATACAGGTGCCATGCGTCCTAATATGCAATTGCTATTTCACGCCAATCTGCGCTTGAATCTTATTGTATTGAGCTTTCGAGAAGATATGCTTCTTCACCAATTGCGAAGTATTTTCGTACGGTCTTCCAGCAATAATGGCCTGCGCCTCTGCGGCAGTCACATCCGGCAGCTTTTCCAGATCCTGGGCGGAAGCGGTGTTGATATCCGTCGGTCCTTTTCGGGTTAGGCCCTCAACTACGCCTCTCGCAATCGCTCCCGCGTCGCGTTTAGCCGCGGCAGTCGCGTCAGCGGTATGCTGCTCAAGAGAACGGGTATTGTGCGAATCAAAACACCCGGAGGGCAAGAGAGTGCACACTGACAAAATTAAGACTATCTTTGACTTTGGATGCATATCTCCCAGTTCAACACTAACGGACCTTCGGGTTTGCTCCGGTGGCGGAGCGAGCAGATTGATTAAAATCTTCGTTAGCAGGGTCTGAGAAATCGAGTTTTGACCGCAACGATGCCCGCACCTTCCACCCACGCGGGCACCTCAGACTCAGAAGTACTGGCAGGAATCTCCTTTGCAAGCCATATTACTCTGCCTTCATGGCAGACGCCGTTCTCCGCGTGGGTACCTTTTGCGGAGGGGTCAGGAGTTCGATATGGCACATCCTGGACCGCTACATACTCTAGCTTGTATTCATTCGGCTTTTGCATGGTGGCCTCCACATCGAAGTTCGTTGTTGCATGTTGGATTGCCTAAGTAGGAATGTGGTTATCTAGCCTGCCCCGATTACGCAAAGTGTTTCGAGGCAGTTTAAAGTTCCTCCTCCGGAATTCAGAAATGAGGCGCTGCCAATTGGATCCATTTAGAGCATTTTTCTCTTCGCGATGCCGCGGCTGGGGATGGTTACAGGTTCAGCAAGGCAATCCTGCCAAACGTGAGGCGAAGACCGAGATGTTGGAGGTCCGGCCAAAACAGGCTGCGCAGGATTTGCTTGTGGCGCCTCCCTTCGTCGAGATGCCGGCGCACGGCGAGTCCTCAACAAGTATTCCGGTCAGATGGCTCTACTACGGCATGATCTGGATCTCCCCGAGGCAAGGACCCGGAAACCCGGCTACGCATCTCGACTGTCCTCGGAATGTTCGAAGTGAACTGTGACTCGCGATGGCACTACAGACCTGGACAGAAGTAGAGGAACTGGCCTCCGGCAGAATCTTTACCGGATAGCGTCGCGCGCAATCGGGGAGCAAGGCATTGCAGCATTCTTGCTGGAAGACATCGGAACCGCCAAGAAAGGACGTGTTGAAGGCGTGGATGATCGCGAAGGTTGCCGATCCTGCAGCTCACGTCCGATATCCGAGCATGTATAGCACAGGCCTAGTCGAACTCCACAAAATGAAGACACGTGGGGCCGCATACGCAGACACGCGGCGATGCACTAGAAAAGGCGGTTCGGAAGAAGCCTTGCATATTTCAAAATCCGAAGTGGTTTCTCGGTGTGAATTATGTCATTTGCAAACAACCTGGTCTGGTCTGGATACCGTTCCCGACCCAACTCAGGAATTTTTTACAGTGTCCGGATTCGGCCGTGGGGACGGGCCCATTTGGAAGCACTTTAATTCAGTCAGGGCCCTACGTTCGCGGATGGATCATTCTGCACTGCCTTGTACTCGACGATCGCATCCCCGAGCGCTTTAGTTATGGCCTCTCGTATGAATGAGCGAACCTCTGCCTCGCTGGCACTCTCTTTACCGCGATGACTGGAATCGACGCCAGCTCTTCCGCGTCGAACTCAAACTCAAGATCAACCTTCATACTGTCCTCCCGCTCAATCTGCTGACCGAAGTTTCGCGCCGCCGTACTTAAGGGTAAAACAGTGGTCGCTGCCCATAAGAACATGGCATACGACCTGGAGAAAAAGCTGTAAGGCAAACGAGAGGCCTCTCCCGCTAAAGGAGGAGAGGCCTCTCTTGGGTTTCCGTCCGGGTCCTTACTTTTGACTATCCCGTGCCGCTTTCACGTAATCGTGTGACTCCTGAATGTGCACATATTGCGTAGACAGGAGTTGATGTACTGGAAGGGGCAATTCTTTCTCCAGCGCTTCTTTATAAGCTTTCTTGGCGGCATCTTCGGCCGCCTCAGCTGTCTCGAGCAGAGTATGATCCCCTCCTCCCAGATGAGCCTTGAGGTCTCCCCACGTACGTCGCAAGGTTGCGCTCACACTCCCACTTTGTTTTGGGTCGTGGTCTCCTTCGGTGTGAAGCATCGTCTCCAATTCGCCTCGGAATGAAGCGCGCTTGAGAGATTCGCAGCAAAGTAGCGTCTAAGCGCTTCATCTTTCAGATGCTCACCGATTTTTTGAAAGCCTTCTTGTCCATCGATGAGGCTCTCTATGACAGAATGCAACGTGTCTCGAACGTCTTTGTTGGTTACTTTGTGTGGTGTTTCCGATTCTGTTGACATGGAATTCCCTTCAGATTAGAACGGTTAGCGACCTTTTTGTGGTGGATACAGCTCCAATGGCTGCCGTCACAAGTTCTTCTATCACCACTACCCTGAAGGCTTAGATGCATGTAAGGCGAGGTGCGGCCCTCAAGAGACGTCATCACCACGCGCGGGCTCCCAGCCCGACGCTTTGCCGCGATGGTCAAGCGCAGTAGATCGATCCTTCCCGAGCAGCGAAAACGCATCCTACTGGAAATGAAGAAGTCGGCTCTTCCTCCTCCCTTTCTAAATGTGCTCCTGTCGCTTGCGGCGGCCGGTGTTGTCTATGCAGCGCTGCCGAGGCCTCAACGGATTCGACGTGGACAAGTAGCCGTCATCACAGGCGGGTCGAGCGGCCTCGGCCTCGCAATAGCTTGACCCGAGTTATATTATTTCCCATCGCATCACGCTGGATGAAGCCTTGGAGATGTACAAGATATGGCGGGATAAGAAAGAAAAAGTTACCAAGATCGTCATCGATTCCTGGGCAGAAAAAAAGGCGGCATGATCGTGAGATCGAAGACTTTTCACGAAGAAAGCCTGCAATCTCATGTCTGAGCCTGCAGGCTTTCCTTGGCGCCAATCGACCCCACCACCGTAGCGTCTTCGTCCAAACCTAGTATCTCGACCCAATGTCATAACGTTCCGAAACGGTAATCTCGCGATGCTCCACCTGTTGAGCCGCCCCTATAAAGGAACGTCGCGAATGGAAGTATCGGTTATCCCCGGGATCGTGTCAGATGCCTCGGCACGCAGTCGGCGATCCGTATAAGAAACCAGGAATCGCACTCGCAAATATGACGTACTTCAGTAGACACTATGTTTAGCATCACACCTGCTGAGGCATCCTATGAAACGATGTCAATTCCTCAGTAGCGCCGCGGCCGCGGCTGTTCTTTCCTCTCATTTCGTGCATGGGAAAAAAAATCAAAGCGTTCGAGTTGATCAGCTAACGACTGAATCTTCGTCCGAAGGTGCTGCCAGCCGCATCCCCCGCGTTTCAACCGCGGGCACGATGCGCGGTGAAATGCTTTATCGCGATCTAGGCTCGACTGGCATTCAGGTCTCAGTCATTGGGCTGGGCGGCTCACATCTGGGACAAGCTAATGTCACGGAAGACGAGGCTGTGCGACTAATTCACGAGGGGCTGGATCGGGGCATCAATTTTTTGGACAATTCGTGGGATTACAACGAGGGACGAAGTGAAGAACAGGTGGGAAAAGCGCTCTCCCAGGCGGCTACAGACAGAAGGCCTTCGTCATGACCAAAATCGACGGGCGCACAAAGGAAGTTGCGATGAGCCAGATCGATGAGTCTCTCACAAGGCTGAAAGTGGACCACATCGATTTGCTGCAGCACCACGAAGTGCTGCGGTATGACGATCCCGATCGTATCTTTAGCGAGGGTGGCTCAATGGAAGCCGTACTGGCAGCCAAACAGGCGGGGAAGGTCCGGTTCATCGGCTTCACAGGCCACAAAGATCCGCACATCCACCTTTATTATGATGGACGTCGCCCAACAACACCGCTTCCATTTCGACACCGTCCAGATGCCGCTTAACATTATGGATGCGCATTTCCGCAGTTTTTCCCAACTGGTCGTCCCTCAGGGTGTGAAACAGCAGATTGCAGTGTTGGGCATGAAGTGTTTCGGCAGCGGTGTCATTTTGAAGTCCGGTGTGGTTGAGCCGATCGACTGCCTGCATTATTCCTTGAATCTTCCTCTGTCAGTGCTCATCACGGGAATCAACACGCAGCAGCTATTAGATCAGGCTTTTGCCGCGTGAAATCGTTCAAGCCGATGGATGAAGCTGCTGTGTCTGCGTTGATCGCTAAAACCCAAGGGGTTGCGCTGAATGGAAAGTACGAACTCTTCAAGACGACAGCCCACTTTGATACAACTGCTCGGCATCCGGACTGGCTCGGCTCTGACAGTCCGACGGTTCAGCAGCTGGCTCCGCAACTGCCTGGTTGACTATTTGGCCGTGACAGGATTCAAGGAGAGAGCACATTGCGCCTGAAGGCAACAGCGACTCGAGATATTGCGTCCCATCAGCTACACCTCCACGCGCCGCAGTGCCCATCCATCAAGGTTGCGACAAAGCGATCCCAATGCAGAAGGTGTTCAGCTGAAACCTAGGGAGGCTCTTCATGGCATCACGCAAGCCCACCACGGAAAGCAAGATCCACTCGAAACCCACGGATAAAAGCGAAATAACAGGCGACGGCGGGGAGTTACATCAGCTTGCAGGAGGCGCACATCCTCTTTTTACAACTCAAACCGGCGCTGTCATCGCCGACGATGAGAATTCCCTCAAAGCGGGGCCGCGAGGCCCTTCGCTACTCGAAGATCATGTGCTTCTGGAAAAGATCCAACATTTTGATCATGAGCGCATACCGGAACGCATCGTACACGCTCGCGGTTTCGGCGCACACGGTTTCTTCGAGCTTACCGACTCTCTAAAGGGAATTTCGAGGGCAGGAATTTTGAACGAAGTCAGTGTGAAAACGCCTGTCTTTGTCCGTTTTTCAACTGTCGCAGGGAATAAGGGGTCGACAGATCTCGCGCGAGATGTTCGAGGATTCGCTGTCAAGTTCTACACGAAAGAAGGTAATTGGGACCTGGTAGGAAATAACATCCCAGTCTTCTTCATTCAGGATGCGATCAAGTTTCCCGATCTGATCCATGCCGCGAAGGCAGAACCCGATCGCGGCTTCCCCCAAGCCCAGACCGCACACGATACGTTCTGGGATTTCGTCTCGCTCATGCCGGAATCGACCCACATGCTCATGTGGGCAATGTCCGATCGAGCTATTCCACGTTCTTTTCGAATGATGGAAGGATTCGGGGTCCATACCTATCGGTTGATAGACGAGAAAGGGAAGGCCACTTTTGTAAAGTTTCATTGGCGTCCAAAACTTGGTATGCAGTCAGTGGTATGGGATGAGGCACTCAAGATCTCGGGAGCCGATCCAGATTTTCACCGTCGCGATCTGTGGAATGCAATTAGTACGGGAGATTTTCCCGAATGGGAATTTGGCCTTCAACTCTTCGACCAGAACTTTGCCGACAAGTTTGACTTCGACGTTCTTGATGCAACTAAGCTGATTCCTGAAGAGATCTTGCCTCTCCGGGTCATCGGACGTTTAGTCCTGGATCGAAACGTCTCCAATTTTTTCGCTGAGACAGAGCAGGTTGCCTTCTGTGTACGGAACGTCGTACCCGGTATCGACTTCAGTAATGATCCGCTGCTCCAAGGGCGAATTTTTTCCTACCTCGACACCCAGCTAAAACGTCTTGGCGGCCCCAATTTCCAGCAGATTCCGGTCAACGCACCAAAGTGTCCGGTAATGCACTTCCAGCGAGACGGCCATATGCAGATGAGTCCTCAAGCGGGGCGAGTGAACTACTCGCCAAGCTCATTGGCTGAGGATACTCCTCGCCAAGATCCGTATCATGGTCTAACCAGCTTTTCAGAAGCCATGGAAGACAACAAATCGCGCATTCGACCTGAGTCCTTCGCGGATCACTTTTCTCAGGCGCGACAGTTCTTTTACTCACAAACAGAGCCAGAACAAAACCATATCGTTTCTGCGTTCATCTTTGAGTTGAGCAAGGTGGAGACACTTGCTGTCCGGGAACGCATGGTGGGACAACTTGCGAATGTTGACTCCAAAATAGCGCAGCGCGTAGCAAATGGACTTAGCTTACCGGGAAAGATTAAAGCCGTTGCCACGACCGTGAAAGTTCGCCAGGATCTGCAAATATCGCCTGCTCTAAGTATTCTGGCGAAAGCCAAAGATACGCTTCAGGGGCGCAAAATAGGCTGTCTCGTCTCCGATGGCACTGATGGAAGGCTCGTGGCCTCCCTCAAGTCCGCTGCGGCGAAGTTAAAAGCTGACTTTGCCGTTGTCGCTCCTAAGGTGGGAGGAGCAGTGACCGGGGATAGTCAGCTTCTTCCCGCGGATTTCCAGTTGGCGGGGGGATCATCTGTCTTGTTCGATGCAGTGTTCGTTGCGCTTTCGACGGACGGATCTGCACAGCTATCCGCCGAAGCAGCTGCGGTGGCATGGGTTCATGACGCCTTCGCTCACTGTAAGGTGATTGGGGCAACGAACGAGGCACAAGCACTCCTGGATGCAGCTGGCGTTGTTTCGGACATAGGCGTAGTCGTTGGATCAAATGCAAATGCCTTCGTCGCTGTTGCTGCCAAGGGAAGAATCTGGGAGCGGGAACCAAAGGTCAGAACAGTCTATTGATCCCCCGCTGCACTCTCGTATTACTTATTTTTTGCGGCTGCGTGAAATAGTTCGGAAACGGTTCTTACGAAATGCCTTGCCGATTGAGGCACCGGCACGCCTCCTGTAAGAATGGTCTCGAAAGAAAGATCCCTCCCATAGAAGCTGCGGGTGTCGTCTTGATTCTGGTTGACCACATCGCCGGTAAGATCAACCCCGGCGAATACACCTCGGCTGCGGGAATAGGAAAGAAAGGCGGCATTCGCCAGTTCAGTAGTAGATGCCTGAGAATTACGCCCGACCGGCCCCGCTGCTACCGCTGCGTCTCCTCCGAGCTTGACCTTGTCTTTGAGGAGTCGCTGAAAACCATCATGACTGGTTGCGACGAGGACCAAGTCTGTAGCCTCGCCTCCAGCCTGCAGGCCGAAACTGGCTCCTGTCATTTGTATGAAGACGGGCGCGCTCCATCCATGGCTCGTGCGGCAACTAAGAACGCCCTGCCCATATTGTGCCCCGACAACGAAAGCTCCTTTCTTGAAGCTGGGGACGACGGCTACACATGTCGCCTTCGCAGCAATGTCATC
>Ga0207114_1093_pt1 | contig 26653 bp, 24 predicted proteins | sample Alteio_BWMinHeat_70_FD_153560 | JGI IMG/M metagenome (GOLD analysis project Ga0207114, IMG submission 153560) | Enriched cells from forest soil in Barre Woods Harvard Forest LTER site, Petersham, Massachusetts, United States -... | ecosystem: Environmental > Terrestrial > Soil > Temperate forest >... | reverse complement strand
TAAAAATACCCGGCCTTGAACTAGAGGATTTGATTGCGTTAATGCGGTGGGTTCCTGAAAAGTCTGGGCTTAGGTTTTCCTTTTTGAATTCCTTATTTGAGAACCACCAAGATTGGATTGAGCAAGAAATTAAAACGGATCTACAATTAATAGCGTTGGTTGATTTGATGCCCTATGATGTTTTAAATCGCTCTGACAATCTAAATCTCACTGAATTAAAAGCCGCACTAACGTTGTTCTCTTCTCCAAGGCTTCAAAACATGCTGCTCAGGAACATCGGGGAGAGCCATATCTATAACAGCCTGAAGACTCAGGAGGACTATTTAAGCTTAGCCCCTTATGTGAAGAATTTCCCTCAGTTTAGAGATGCTTTGGAAAAGAAATTTGTTTTTAAAAAAGAGATGAATCATAACCTATCAGACGGACAGACTCTGTTTCATAGCCACACCCAGGAGATGTCCAATCAAAAGAAAGAAACTCGCGGTCGCAAACTCACGAAAGGTGCGTCATGAGCTAGATTAGGGTCTGTACCAGGGTTTGTGGGCACGCTGCGCTTTGCCCACCACAAGTTTAAACTCACGCAGCTATACGCACACCTAGCATAAGCCCATGAACGATCGTATTGACGGTCGCAACCTTTCTATAATAATGCACACCCAATGCGCGATAGGCGAGGGTGAGACCATATTTTTGCGTCATATCATAATTTATTCCCGCCATCGCGCTCCAAGTCGTGGCGACATGATTGATTTGAAATCCGCCAAAATCACCATTGATCCAGCTCTGTAATCGATGATTGAAATGATATTGAAAGCGAGCGCCAAGCAGAGGAACGATAAATCCGGACGTGTCTGTTTGGGTGGGATTTTGCTGATAATAATAAATAGTGGAATCCAGTGACATAATGCGTCCTCCACCAAATAATTCTAAAGAAACTTTGGAATCCTTTCGTCGCGCCGCTTTAGACATAATTTCATAATAGGCTCCGCCATCGATAATAATGGATTTCATTGTGGCCTTGGCCCTAATATTATCCGAATATATTAATTGCGTTGTGTGTGCGTAAGCGGGATCGAGCATCAAAGACCATGGAGTTTTTCTGAATTCAGCATGAATTCCTTCGCCTAAATTTAACGGATGTTCGAAGTTATTAAAAGAGTCATCAAGATTGGCTCTGTGATCATTTATTTTTAGAAATCCATGTGTGCCAGTCGACCATAAATAAGGTGTGATGGTGTTATTCCAAGCACTTAAACGGGAGTGAGTTGATTCGGGTTCATCAGCAAGGCTAGAACTTCCGATCAGCAATCCTAAAACAAAGCATGCAAGCGCGAGATAATAATTCATGATCATCGAATCTTCTGTAGACAAAATTCCGCCAATTGTTGTAACAATTGTTCTGTCGCCTTATTGACGGCACTAACGCCGCCATAAGGGGTGTTTTGCGCTATCGGTTCTGTGATTGAGAATTCTTTGGTCGCTATGACACGACTCGTATTAGCACGCATGATTTCCGCACGCAAGACAAGATGTACCGTAGAAGGAACATGCGAATAGTCTTGTTGCAATTGAATCAGCTGTGTATTGAGAATGAAGTCATACGCGTTTATAGTGCCGATCGCGCCCACAGAATGGAAGTAATGCGTTTTTTGTAATGTTTGAATGATCAGTGGATGTATCATTTGAGGCGGTGTTTCAGCCCAACGATTGTTGGCAAAATATCCGATTTCATAGGGACGGGTCGTATAGGCCATTTCCAATGTATTATAGATATTATTTGCTTGCGGTTCGATCACTAATAAATTAATCGCTGTGGTTGATTTCTCGGGCACTGAATCAGGAACACGATTAATCACATAAGAGGTCGCCGATTTCATTTTGACGGGTGAGAATAAAGAGCATGAAGATAGCGCACATAAAGAAATGAAAAGGCATAGGATTATTGTTAAGAATTGTGTCCGTTTTATCATAGATTATTATTCTCCCGGGCCTAATATTGGCGGTGTTTTCCCGCGAATGATGATCGCAGGGTTTTGTTTTAAGTCGATGGCTAATTCAGCAAGATTGGTTGTTAAAATATCCAAGTTAGAAAGCGTATGATGGGCATTTGGTAAAATTTGCGCGTTCAATAGTTTCATCGCATTTTGACTGGATTGAAGCAACGGGGGCAATTGTTTGCTGACTTTAGCGGCATTATCTAATAAAGCATTTATTTTTTCAGTATTGTTGGCCAAGTTGTTGGTGACTTTTTGTGTCTCAATCAAGATTTCTTTGATGGCGAGGAGATTTTGTGGATCTAAGAGTTTTTCCAACGCTTTACTGATAGCAAAGAAGTGTTCGCTAATTTTTTTCATTCCAGTATCGAGACGCCAAAATAAAGAAGGAGCTGTTTCGATGATCGGATATTCTTCGTTAGGCAAAATGGTGATCGGTGAAAGGTTGTTTCCTTGATCCACGAGCGCGACATAAGCAATGCCTGTTAACCCTTTCGTATTGAGTGTCGCGCGTGTTCCGTTAGTGACTGGGGTGGTGTTTTTTATGCTTAATAATAGAGTAACGATATGCGGATCTCGTGAATTAATTTCAATGCTTTTTACGCTCCCAACAGGAACACCATTAAATTCGACACTGGAATCAACATTCAGTCCTGCGACCGATTCCTTCATGTAAATTTTATAAGTGGTATATTGTCCCACCGCAAGGCCGGAAGATAACCAAATGATTCCGAATACCATACAAGCGAATAGTGAAAGAACAAAAATTCCTACAATCGTATAATTGACGTTAGTTTCCATGGTTTAGCCTCTGCTCCGTGGGCCGCTAAAAAATTGTTGTATCAAGGGGTGAGGATTATGCGCTACTTTTGCAACTTCATCGACGCACAATACCTTTCCTTCTCCCAAAAAAGCGACACGATGAGTGGTGTGCCATAAAGTGTCCAAATCATGGGTGATGATTACGATGGTTAATCCCATGGTTTCTTGAAAATTCACAATCAGTTCATCAATGCCTTCCGCGCTTTTAGGATCGAGTCCGGCGGTTGGCTCATCTAAGAAAATTAATTCAGGATCTAACATAATGGCACGCGCAAAAGCGGCGCGTTTTTGCATGCCGCCGCTTAGTTCAGAAGGAAATTTCAGGGCTGAATCTATGGGAAGACCTGTTAATGCTATTTTCAATAAAGCGAGTTCCTTAATGCTTTCTTTATTTAAGGCAGTATGTTCTTTTAAAGGAAAGGCCACATTTTCTAAAATGGTCAGTGAGCTAAATAAAGCGTTTTGTTGAAATAAAACTCCCCAGCGGCGTTGAATGGCTAATAAAATAGAACGAGATGCGGTGGTGAGTTCATGTTCAAACACGCGAATCGTTCCAGAGTCAGGCTTGTGTAATGCGATCATCTCTCGCAATAACGTTGTTTTTCCTGCGCCGCTGCCGCCTGCAATCCCTAAAATTTCTCCGCGTTTTACCGTCAGCGCTAAATTTTTATTGACCCAATGGCCGCCCAACAAAGTGCTGAGATTTTGAATATCAATAATGGTGTTGTTATCTGGCATTAGAGCCTCAGCTTACTGAATATGATAGAGAATAGGGCGTCTACCACAATAATAAAAAAAATGGCTAATACCACGCTGCGCGTCGTGTGTGTTCCGATGCTGTCCGAGCTTCCTTTAACTTGTATGCCTTGAAAACATCCAATGCTTGCGATGATTAACGCAAAAACAGGCGCTTTTCCCAGGCCGATGAGGAGTGCACGTACCGGTATCTCTTGTTGGAAGCGATGCAAAAATTCAACCCATGTGACGCCCAACATATTATTGGCCATGATCATTCCGCCAATGATGCCAAACATATCGCTCCATAGGGTTAACAAGGGTAGAGCGATAAATAGGCCCACTAACCGTGGCAATAGTAATAATTCTCCAGGAGTAACGCCCATCACGCTTAACGCATCTATTTCTTGGTTTGCTTGCATTAAACCTAATTGTGCCGTGAAAGAAGATCCAGTCCTGCCAGCGATCATGATTGCGCTGAGTAGCGGGCCGAATTCACGCAACATAGACAGACCGAGCAAGTCTACGATAAACACGTTGGCGCCGTAGTTACGCAATTGGAAACCCATTTGATAGGCGATGACGACTCCGATCATAAAAGATAATAAGGCGATGATCGCCAATGCTTGAAAGCCTGTTTTATCAATAATGTCGACCATAGATCCAAATCGAAAATTCAGGGGATTTTTTAGTACGCGTAGGGCATCAAAAGATAGTTTGCCGACAAAAGTAAGATAATGACGAAATTCATCATATTGTTCTACAGAAAATTTTCCGATACGGGTGACCCAAGAGTTTTTTTGAAAAGAGGGTAATTGGCTTAAAGAAGCGATGTGTTTTTCAACCAGTGTTAGTAATGTTTGTGATTTTTCAGAAAAGCTTTTCTTGGCGACGGCAATCCCTTGTTGTTCGAGTGATTGAATCCATTTTGTTAACAGCCAAGCACCGGCGGTATCCATTTTTGTCACGGCTTGTCCGTTGATAGTGATGGCGTCTTTTTTTGACACGGAAAGTGTTTTAAGCGAGGTTTGTAAGTGAATCAGATGATCTAAGTCCCACAGCCCTTGGCAAAGAACTTGACCTGTTGATGAATCCAATTGAATCGTGCTTTGTTCCGTCATGAACACCATCCGTTGGTGCCTTGAAGCAGGCGGGATTCTTTCTATAATGTATGTTTTGGTATTATATCAAAAAGAAACGAACAATGTGTGATAGAGACCTCCTCCCCCAATCCCCTCCTCCTCCAAAAAGCGTGGAGGAGGAGGGGGATTATATTACAAGCGCCAAATGCCAAGCGCTAAACTTAACGCTAAATTAGAATCCTTGCGCTAAATTAGAATTTTTACGCTAAATTAGAATTCTTTCACTGCATGTATTTTAAAAATGCCGATCACATATTTTAAAAAAGTGTGGCCATTGCTTCCCTGCGCCGCATATTTTTTAAAAAGGCGTAGCCATTGGTTCCCTGCACTGCATATATTTTGAAAAGGTGTAGCCATTGGTTCCCCTGCACTGCGCCTATTTTAAAAAGGTGTAGCCATTGGTTCCCCTGCACTGCACCTATTTTAAAAAGGCGTGGCCATTGGTTCCCTCCCCTCCACACGCTCTTCGTGGAGGGGAGGGTGAGGGAGGGGCGGTAAAACTTCATTAGTTTCGCCGTAGATTAAAAATTTTCATTTGCTTGCTTATCCTCCCCCTGCGGCAGCAGATGATCGCATCCCGAATGATTGTTCTGCCTCAGCCTCAGAAGAAGACTGTACAGCAGCAGGGAACGGCGTAAGGTTATTATTAAAAAACGCCGCTTTTGCAGATGCCACGGATGTCGCTTTTTCAGAGTCAGGGGAAAATGAAACATCCGTCGTGTTGTCGCTGCCAACCTTAGATGCGCTAGCGCCAAAAAGAACGTGCCTAGATGTAGACAATTGCACTTGTTTCGACAGTGCACCGTCTTGTTCCGATGATGCAACTTTTTTCTTCCGTTCTGAATCTGAAGAAGACTTCTTCTGTTTCTTTACTGGCTGTTCTACTAGGCAAAGATTATTAACAGGGATCGGAGCATTTGTTATAACCGTGCCACGGGTAGACTTTTCCTGAGTTTCGCTACTCTTCGCTACCGTCACTGCAGTCACCACCGATGGCATTAGTTGTGATACGACGGAAATGGACGCGGATGTAGATGTAGGAGTACTAGGAGGCGTAAGAGTATGGCTATCTCTGCTGTATTCAGAGGAGAGCGTAAGATCAGTCTGTGCCCTCATTAACCGAGGCGGTGCAACATAGGGTCGATTGTTTACAACAGAGTCGACTAGATTGCTATCTCTCTTCTCAAATACTTTAATTTGTAAATTAGCAATTTCGATTTGTTTTTTCAGAAACTCGATTTTTGCTTCTCGTTCTTGAAGCAATGCGATAGCGCGTGCTTCTTTGTTATTTTGATATCTTTGATACATCTTAATGCCGCCATAAATCACTCCTGCTGTAATGAGTATGCCAAGGGTGACAGGATGTGCCAATGATGCAGCCACAACAGGAATAAACAATGCTGTTCCTACAATGGCAAAGACCCTCACGATCATGGCGCCAGTCATGGCAAAATTTAAAAAATTAAACAGATGGCCAAAGTATTGTTTAAATCGTCCCCATCGTGTTTCTGGTTCTGTGGGAGCAGCGAAACCAAGGGTGGTTCTGCCCCAAAAGTTCCATTGATTTTGTAACCAAGCTTGACTGGTAGTATCAACATAAGCCTTGCCAAACTCCCCGTGCAATCGTTCAAGGATTTTATATTTTTCTTGATAAGTTGCTTCTAAGGATGTTTTTGTTGCATTTAAACCTGTTGTTGAGTTATTAATTTCATCTGTTTTTTCCTTGATCTTCTGATGTTTTTTGTAAGCATCATATATTCCAAAACCAATACTAAGCACCATAAAACCAACACCAATACCCAATACAACGCCCGTTGCATCCAAGGTGATTTGCGCGGCAGCTTTTAATAGATCTGTGATGATGAATGAGGCGTAATGCGCACCGATGTAATAACTAACCGACGCGGTCAGCAACGTGATGGCAAATTTCCTCTTTCGATTTTGATAGAGGCTTTGAATGTGTTTAAGCTCTTCTAGGGTGTCAGGAGAGGCGGCAACAATCTCTCCTGCGGATTGAGTCTGTACTTCCTGAATGTCATCAGCAGTCAATCCCGCAAGTGTTTTCAACCGTTCTTCTTCCGCTAACAAACACGCTTTTCGAAAAGCCATCAATCTGAGATTCAGTGTTTCATCGAGTTGTGGTGCATCTTCTACAACTTCTACCGGAGCACCATCCACGGTTACATTTTTCCCATGATGACGTTTCCAAGATTGATACGCTTTGATGCTAAGATAAAATATTCCCAGGACAAAACTAACGATTAGAAAGGGGACGATAGGGGTGCCTCCTCCGGTGGCTACAGCCCAACTGATATAGAGAATCCAATAAGAAAAAGAAGCAATACCTAAGGCGTTCCAGGTAGATCGAGTGACTGTTTTGATCCCTTCCCACCACGTGTTTTCTTCGGCTTCCTTGGCGGCTGCTTCAGGTTTGATCAGAGCTATTGATGTAGAAGGGTCTTCCTGAGAGTGTGTGATGGATTCATATTTTTGAGAGATGAGTTGCTCAGTCATGATTTTCTTAAGCAGTGCCAGTTTTTTCTCCTTATTTTCTTTTTTATCATTAGAAAGAGTAGTGGCATCTAAATATGCTTTTATTTCTAACACTTGTTTTCGAAACGCTTTTAATTGCTCCTTATAATCGTAATAGGCTTGAATTGAAACGAAGGTCAGCATTCCTAAACTGATGGCACCGCCTACAGGTCCAGAGACTTCTTCAATGGTGCGAGCTTTTTCGGGAGATGATTCGAATAAACCAGGATAACGGAAAGGATACGTCATCAATAGGTCAATGGTTGATAAAAGAGTGATGATGAGCGTTTCATAGGTTTCTGCTGAAACAATCAATTCCTCCCAAGAAGGAACCCTTACCGCTTTTCTCACCACTGTCTGTGTTTGGATTTGTTGACTTCGCATTAAAGTATCACCTGATTTTTAGTTATTATATCTTTATATTATGAAAGATTTATTAAGGCAAGATTAACTATGCTATTATTTTAAGTTCTCAATAAAGCGGCGATAAAATTATGTTAAGTATAGGGCTAATGAGTGGTACTTCCATGGATGGGATTGATGCGGCTTTATTGAAAACTGATGGGGAAACTCATATCCAAGAATTAGGACATGCCTCGATTGACTATGATCCAGAGTTTAAAATTCTATTAAAAACAGCAGAATACGCTGTCCGGTCGAGCAAAGGAGACCTAGAAGCCGCCAATCGCCATTGTGTGCACTTCTTAGAAGACTATTTAACTCATGAATTGCATCAGTCTTCCGATCAAATGCGAGAAACGCAGAAGACTCTTGCGGATTATGTCACTAAGCGTCTTAATTACCCTTCTTTAAATTTATTATCTATTATTCAACATTCTACTGATCTGCATGCGGCTGCTGTTCGGAAATTATTAAATAAAACAGACACTAGTCCCGAAAAAATTGATGTGGTGGGATATCACGGACAAACGTTATTTCATGCGCCTGCCTTAAAATGTTCGGTGATTGTAGGGGATGGGCAGCATTTAGCAAATCAATTGGGCATAACCGTGGTGAATGATTTTCGCCGCGCAGACCTGGAGCATGGAGGGCAGGGCGCCCCGTTGGCTCCTCTATATCATTATGCATTGGCCATGCGCGACCAAAAAATTCCGCTAGCCGTGGTCAATTGCGGTGGAATTGCCAATATTACGTTTATTAATAATAGCAACATGATGGATTTATTAGCGTTTGATACAGGCCCTGGAAATGGCCTCATTGACCGTTTGATTCGACAACGAACGAACGGTCTCGAAACCATGGACAAAGATGGTGTTTATGGAAAAAAGGGAAAGATCAATCCGGAAGTGATACAAGCGCTTTATGAGCAATCACTTTCAAAAAACAATCAAAATTATTTTTCTTTGCGTCCACCCAAAGCCTTAGATATTGGCGATTTAAATTTAATTTCTGAACTTCAAACGCTTTCTTTAGAAGATGCTTGCGCCACTTTGGAAGCTTTTACCGCAGATACTATTGTCCATAGTGTGCAATGGAGTAATACAGTGCCGCATCGCTGGATTTTGGCGGGCGGTGGTTGGAATAATCCTGTCATTTATTATGAATTAAAAAAGCGGTTGCAACAGAGGCTTGGAGATACCCTACAACTTCTTCGCGCTGAAGAGGCTGGCTGGAATAGCCAAGCACTGGAAGCGCAAGTGTTTGCCTATCTTGCTGTGCGCAGCTTGCAAAATAAACCGCTTAGCGTCCCAGGCACGACGCAAGTTTCTCATCCATGTCCTGGAGGATGTATTTTTCGTGCTGAAAAGCAGTAATAATTTTTATAAAAGTCCCCCTCGCATCCCCCTTTAGAAAGGCACTGTCGTCAACCTAATCCGGATCTTCAGTAAGGTTCCTCCAGGGTAATCGGATTCAAAGTGAACACCGATTCGGAGCGGAGGCACTTCCCCCTTTGAAAAAGGGGGAATGAGGGGGATTTGTATAGATCCTTCATATAAATTCTTCTTAAGCAATATTAACCGTATGTGATACTCTATAAAAATTATTATCGCATTTACAAACGCATTTACAAAAGACAACAGCTTAAGGACGTCTCTATGATTACTTTCTTGCAATGGATAGTGTTCGTTACTGTGGTTTTTGTATCCGCTTGTATTCCTCTCAAACAGTTGCATTGGATGATTCTCGTTGGTTCTTCTGTGTTACTCATGTCCCTTGTGGGACCCTTCAGCGCAAGCCTATTTGTTTTCTGGGTCCTTTATATTGCCGTATCCGCATTAGTTTTATCGTCTCATTGGCGAAAACGTTACTTCACCAAAAAAGTGATGCGATTGTTACAAAAAAACGCATGCCTTCAATCAGCGCGACCGAACGAACGGCGCTTCAATCAGGAGACGCTTGGTGGGAAAAAGATTTGCTAAGCGGTAATCCCAATTGGAACAAATTATTAGATTTTCCAAAACCTGCATTAACGGAAGAAGAACAATCCTTCTTAGATAATCAAGTAGACACGCTTTGCGCCATGATTGATGATTTTGCCATTGTGCATCAGCAGCATGACTTACCAAAAAAAATATGGCAATACGCGCAGCAAGAAAAGTTTTTCGGTCTTGTCATTCCTAAGGAATTCGGCGGACTTGGTTTTTCTGCCATAGCGCATTCCAGCGTCATTGTGAAAATTGCCGCTCGCAGTGTGAGCGCGGCGGTTAATATTATGGTGCCTAATTCTCTAGGGCCTGGTGAACTTCTTTTGCGTTATGGCACGGCGGACCAAAAAGAATATTACTTACCGCGCTTGGCCAATGGAACGGAAATTCCTTGTTTTGCATTAACGGATACTAATGCGGGATCCGATGCCACCGCCATTTCAGATATAGGCATTGTGTGTTATCAGCGATTTCATGGACAAAAGACATTAGGAATTCATTTAAATTGGGATAAGCGATATATTACGTTAGCTCCCATTGCAACGCTCTTAGGTTTAGCCATCCATCTTTATGATCCTGAGCATCTTTTAGGATCTGTCGAAGATATAGGCATTACCTTATGTTTGATTCCCACGGATCATCCTGGAGTAGAAATAGGCCGTCGTCATTTACCTTTATACTTAGCTTTTATGAATGGGCCTACTCGAGGCAAAGATGTATTTATTCCGTTGAATTGGATTATCGGCGGCCAAGCAATGGCAGGTCACGGATGGAAAATGCTCATGGAGTCGCTTTCTGTTGGGCGCTCTATTTCCTTACCTGCTTTAAGTAGCAGTTGCGCTAAGTTAACGTATTGTGTGAGCGGAGCTTATGCGAGGTTACGCCAACAATTCAATGTACCGATTGGTTATTTTGAAGGAGTACAAGAACTTTTAAGTTCCGTGGCTGGTTATACCTATCTTCTTGAAGCTGCCCGCGTTTTAACCGCAGGCGCTGTCGATCAGAAAATCAAGCCAACTGTAGCCTCTGCGATTGCAAAATACCATATGACTGAAATAGCCAGAATGGTGATTAATAAAGCGATGGATGTGAATGCAGGGCATGCGATTCAAATGGGACCGCATAATCTTTTGGCGAATGTGTATGTGGCCATGCCCATTAGCATCACCGTGGAAGGCGCGAATGCTTTGACGCGGAATCTGATTATCTTTGGACAAGGCGTTACTATTTGTCATCCTTATCTGTTGCCTGAAATTGAATGTTTATCGCAAGAAACTATCGATGAACAGTCGTTAGAAAAATTTGATTCACTCTTGTTGAATCATTTGGGATTTACACTCAGTAATTTTGCTCGAGCCATTTGGTATGCGTTAAGCGGCGGACGATTGATCTTTTTTAGTTTTAAGAAAGCGCAACGTCATAAAAAAGTCATTCGCTATTATCAGCAGTTGACCGTTGTGAGTAATTTACTCGCGTGCGTGACCGATATTGTTTTATTAATCCTAGGAGGAAACTTAAAGAAGCGGGAACGTATTTCTGCTCGTTTAGGAGATGTGTTAAGCCACTTATATCTTGCTTCTTCTGTTTTAAAATATTTTCAAGATCAAGACCAGCCAGCGGAAGAATTAATGCATGTGGAATGGTGTATGCAAACCTGTTTGCACCACGCACAAGAAGCGTTTAAAGGCTTAGCTAATAATTTCCCACTCCCTTGGGTTGGAAAATTACTGCATCTTCTCATTCCTTATGGAACGCTTTTTACAAAACCCAGTGACGCGTTAAGTCATCAAATTATAGAGCCCATGCTTTCGCCCAGCGCTTATCGTGAACGAGTGATGCGACATTTATATCAAGCCAAGGGAAAAGAAGAATGGTTGTCACATTTAGAAGCGATGTTTCATGACACCGCGGAAGCGGAAGTTCTTTTGAAAAAACTTCGCTCGCTAGTTCGTCATGGCAAGGTGCCCGCGTGGATTTCTGCGTTAGATCAAATCGCCGCCGCTTTAAAAGAAGGTTTATTGACACAACAAGAAGCGGATTCATTAGTGGCATTTGAAAAACAACGAGAAGATATTTTAAAAGTGAGTGAATTTTCATTTGATTTAAATAAAGTAGTTGCTTAACAAAAGGAACATACCTCATGGAACGTAAAAAAGCATGTCATGATGTGTTTTTAGTTGATGGAGCGCGCACTCCATTTATAAAAGCTAAAGGAAAACCAGGACCATTTTCAGCTTCTGATTTGGCGGTGAACGCGGGAAAAGCTTTGCTCGTGAGACAACCGTTTAAACCTTCCGATATTGGAGAAGTAGTGATTGGCTGTGTTATGCCAAGTCCCGATGAAGCCAATATCGCGCGAGTTATTGCCTTGCGTCTTGGATGTGGAAAAAAAAGTTCCTGCGTGGACGGCACAGCGTAATTGTGCTTCGGGAATGCAGGCCATGGATAGCGCATTTCAAGATATTGCTACCGGGCGATATGATTTAGTGTTAGCCGGAGGCACAGAAGCCATGAGCCACACTCCGATTCTCTATAATGATCGCATGGTGCAATGGCTTGCGGGTATGTCTGGTGCAAAAACTTGGGGCGCTAAATTAAAACAACTTCTTGAATTGAGGCCATCCTTTTTTTCTCCTGTGGTCGCGTTGTTAAGAGGATTAAGAGATCCCTTGGTTAATTTATCGATGGGACAAACGGCTGAAATTCTGGCTAAGCGTTTTCATATTACACGACAAGCGATGGATTCTTTTTCTTTGGAAAGTCACCGACGCATGGCTTTGGCTCAACAAGAACAGCATCTGTCAGAAATTGTTCCAATCTATGATATACAAGGACATTGCTATGAGACCGATGAAGGATTAAGACGAGATTCTTCTATGGAAAAATTAGCCCAGTTACCTCCTTTTTTTGATAAACAATTTGGATCTGTGACAGCCGGCAATAGCTCACAGGTAACGGATGGCGCCGCTCTTGTACTGCTCGCTAGCCAAGCGGCGATCGACCAATATCAGTTGCCCGTGTTAGCGCGGATAGTCGATGTGTCATGGGCGGGAGTCGAGCCATCTGAAATGGGACTCGGCCCTGTTCATGCAACAGCGGATCTCATGAATCGTTACAAATTAACGCAAAAAGATATTGATTATTGGGAGATCAATGAAGCTTTTGCCGCGCAGGTATTGGCATGTCTTAGCGCTTGGAATGATGATGCTTATTTCGAAGAGAATCTTGGATTAAAAAAAGCATTAGGCGAGTTCAATCCCGCGCTGCTGAATGTCGATGGAGGAGCCATTGCGATTGGGCACCCGATAGGCGCGAGCGGTGCGCGCATCGCATTACACTTGGCGCATGTTTTAAAACGCCAAAAAGCCAAGCAAGGTATCGCGACTATTTGTATTGGCGGAGGGCAGGGTGGAGCAATGCTTATTGAGAATGTATAGGGAGAAATAACATGAGCGACAATCCAACAGCTTACAAACACTGGCGATTAGAAACTGATGCGGGCCATGTGTTGTGGATTTATTGCGATAAATATCAGTCCAGTGTCAATACGCTTGATAAAGAAGTGATGGATGAATTTTCTGCCATCCTGGACGCGGTGTCAAAGACTCAAGAATATCGTGGAATCGTGTTTGCTTCTGGCAAAAAAACCGGATTTATCGCGGGAGCGGACATTAAACAATTTCCTCTCTATAAAGATGCGGCGTCTATCGAATATACGCTTCAATTGGGACAAAAAATTTGCGCCAAGTTAGAATCGTTGCGTTGTCCCACGGTGGCTATGATTAAAGGATTTTGTCTGGGCGGAGGATTGGAACTGGCATTGGCTTGTCGTTATCGAATCGCGGAAGATAGCCCAAAAACACGGTTGGGTTTACCTGAAGTTAAATTAGGCATTCAGCCAGGATGGGGTGGCAGTGTGCGGCTGCCTCGATTGATTGGCAGCGTACAGGGATTAAGCCTAATATTGTCAGGCCATACGGTTAATGCTAAAACTGCTGCTAAATTAGGGTTAGTGGATTTTGCGGTTCCGGAGCGCCATCTTCGTAAAGCGGCAATTCATTGTGTTTCGCAAAATCCGGTATCGCATCATCCGACTACGTGGCAACGATTCAGCAATCATCAATTGCTGAGACCATTACTCGCGAAAGTCATTCGTCATAAGTTAACAGCAAAAGTGAACCCTGTGCATTATCCTGCGCCATTTCAAATTCTTAATCAGTGGGAAACTTATGGTGTTGGAACAGCAGAAGCGTTCGCACAAGAAACCAAAAGTTTCAGCAAATTATTTTTCTCGGATACGAGTCATAATTTAGTCCGTGTTTTCTTATTGCAAGAACGTTTAAAAGGATTAGCCAAAGACGAGACCTTCGCTTTTCAACAGCAGGTTCATGTGGTGGGCGCAGGGACGATGGGAGGTGATATAGCCGCGTGGTGTGCCTTGCAAGGATTTAAAGTGACTCTTCAAGATCAGGAGCCCGCTTTATTGAGTAGAGCGTTTAAGCGCGCTTATTCGCTATGCCGCGATAAATTAAAAGAACCTCATCTCATTCAAAAAGCGATGGATTGTTTGATCCCTGATGTGGCTGGGCATGGCATTGCAACGGCTAATATTATTATTGAAGCGGTTGTTGAAGATGTTTCCATCAAACAGAAAATATTCAAAGATATTGAGGAAAAAGCTAGGTCATTAGCGATACTTGCAACGAATACTTCAAGTATTCCTTTAGATGAAATTAATACCGTGCTTCGCGAACCTGAACGTTTAGTAGGACTACATTTTTTTAATCCAGTTCCTATGATGCCGTTGGTTGAAGTTGTCCAAGGAGGGAAAACAGAAAAAGCGATTGTAGAACGAGCCATGAGTTTTGTGCGCCAAATAGATAAGCTGCCTTTGCCTGTTAAAAGTTCGCCCGGGTTTTTAGTCAATCGGATTCTTTTCCCCTACATGATGGAAGCGATGAATCTTTTGGAAGAAAATGTGTCTCCTGTCGTGATTGATAAAGCGATGACTCATTTTGGCATGCCGATTGGGCCCATTGCTTTAGCCGATATGGTGGGGTTGGATGTGTGTTTATTAGTCGCCAATCATTTTAAGAAAAATTCTGATTTTACGATATCCCCTCGTTTACAACGCGCGGTAACGGAGAATAAATTAGGGCGTAAAACAGGGGAGGGTTTTTATCATTACGATAAACAAGGGAAGATCCTCCAAACAAAAAATGACGCTGATACGAAAGCATTGGAAGAAATTGCCAATCGTTTGGTGCTTCGCCTGTTGAATGAAGCGTTCCTCTGTTTGCGTGAAGGCGTGGTGGCAGATGCTGATTTATTAGATGCGGGGATGATTTTTGGCGCAGGCTTTGCTCCCTTTCGAGGCGGCCCTGTGAATTACGCTAAAACGCAAGGGATCCAAACCTTGTTTCAACAATTCGTACAACAAGAAAAAAACCCGCGGTATTGCCACAGAAGCCATTGCACCGTGGTGATTTGAATTATAAAAATGATGCCTTGTGAAAGATAAGCTTTTGATTTGGTTTATCATATCCTTATTCATGGAGGAATAACCATGAAGGGGTGAAAATAGTGATTTTGCCCACTATACTGAATATATAACAAACAACCGAGGGCTTTGTCATGAGTGCTTCACACGATAGAAAAAGCACGGATGTAGATTCTGATTCAACAGAACAAGAAGCTATAGAAACAGAAGATGCTGAAGCGATGCGTGAAGCAGCGCGCCAGAAAGCTGTGTTAATGTTATTAGCGATCGAGAAGATAGAAAATATTAAGACAGCAAAAGATCTGGTGACATTTTTGGAGCGAGCAGACACTACATTCGATCTGTCAGAAGAGATCATTCAGCAACTTGGATTACCCTTACATGATCCGCGAATTTTTCAGATAATCACTAACATAAATGAGTATTTGGCACTAAAAAAATACTTACACGTATTACCAAAATATAAACCACTCGATGCACCACCAGATGCGATACTACAAAACCAATATGATATCCTGATGGATCGCTTTGAATTTCCTAAATCTGAATTTCCTAAAGAGGACGAAAATCCGCAACAAGCACTCGATGTTATTTCAAATATTTCTGCTTATCTTGAAAAAGCACTTAAACATCCAAATCAACCATCTTCAAGCCAAGCCAACATAGAAAAATTTTTACTTGATGTTCATGAAAACTTAAAGTTTTCCTCTAAAACTTACGTTCTAATGTTAATATATTTCGAGAAGGCTATTGAAAAAATACAAGCAAGAAAACCTAAATTCACCATAGATCCTTGGAACGTTTATTCATATCTTCTCCTGAGCCTCCATCTTGCGAATTCTCATTTGGATGACACTCCCTGGGTGCTAAAAGATTTTTATCTCCAAACAAGACTAGCTAGCTTTTTCAAACCATCAGACAATCATATTATTACATGGAATATGTTCCGAAACTTCCAGGTCATTTTTCTTAAAGCGTTTGGTGAGATAGAATTTATAGAGGATCCTAGCCGGAGGAGAGAGCGTGGCTGGAATTTAAGCGTAGACCCTCAGCTTTTCGACGATAAACTGAAGCTTTTAAGTACACCAAGGAATCAAGCACCATCTGTACCTTCCCAGTCTGTCACTACGCCTCTAACGACAACAAGAGATATTTCTGCGGCTTTAGGATCGCAATCTGCTCAAAGCAGTTCTGCTTCAACGATTTACTCAAGGCCTCACGATCAAGTAGCATCGGCCGCGGATATGCTTAACGATAAAGAAAAGTTAATATCAGAGAAACTCAACATATCTCAAAGCGATAATTCAACTACTCACACCGCATCAAATCCTGATAACACACCATCATTAAAAAAATAGTAAGCGTTCCTCCTATCAATCTGATATTTCTTGATAGTTGATTTAAGAGTTTCTTTTTTTTCATTTTTTTTCTCGTAAGCGTTCACGGTTCTTGTAGTGTAGTGTCATCCCGCGCGGCTTTTAGCGCGGGATCCAGTGTCTTAGTTTTAAGCCGAACGGGATGGCAAGGCGCTGGGTCCCGCGCTAAAAGCCGCGCGGGATGACACTGCTTGCATAGGAGCTGTGAACGCTTACTTTTTCTCTTCCGCAATAATTCTTTTAACTAACCGTCTAACCCAAAAAGGCCCACGGTAAATCAATCCCGTATGGATTTGCACTAAAACCGCTCCAGCCGATATCTTGTCCAGAGCATCTTGTTCGCTCATGACGCCGCCAGAGGCAATAATAGGGATTTTTCCTTGAAGATAGTGATATAGGTTTTTGATTATTTCAGTAGAGTATTTGCTTAATGGTTTTCCACTTAAGCCACCGGCTTGAGAGGATAGTGGGGAATATGGCACAGCTTCACGGCTGATGGTGGTATTAGTTGCGATGACAGCATCCATTTTTTCCGCTAATAACGTTTCTGCCATTGTTTGCAATTCGGTGGAAGATAAATCTGGCGCGATTTTGATGACGAGAGGAACGTATTTTTTATGAGATTTTGCAAATAATGTTTGTTCTTTTTTGAGGGCGCGTAATAAATCTTTTAATAAGTCGCCTTGCTGCAAATCTCTTAGTTCAGGAGTATTGGGAGAGGAGATGTTCACGGTGATATAAGAAGCGATCGATGCTGCGCGGCGAAAGCAGTATAAATAGTCATCAATGGCTTCTGTGAGCGGTGTCGTGCGATTTTTTCCGATATTGATACCTAAAATACCCTTAAAAGATGCTTTTTTTACGTGCGCCACAAGATAATCTATCCCTTTATTATTAAATCCCAATCTATTGATAAGAGCTTCTTCTTTCGGTAATCGAAAAAGACGAGGGCTCGGACTTCCTTCCTGAGGTTGAGGGGTCACTGTGCCGATTTCAAGAAATCCAAAACCCAAGGTTGCTAAAGCATCGATATACTCTCCATTTTTATCAAAACCCGCTGCCAAACCAATAGGATTCGAAAAAAGGTAGTCCCATGACGGTATGCCAAGAGGAAGGAGAGGGTGAAGGGAATAATTTAGTTATACCCAAATGATGCGCCAGGTTCAAACTTTTCAAAGTAATGGCGTGTGCTTTTTCAGGATCCATTTGAAATAAGATTTTTCTTACGAAGGGGTAACACATAATAATGCCTTGTGAAAGGTAAGATTTTGATTCGGTTTATCATATCCTTATTCATAGAGGAATAACACACGAAGAGATAGAAATAGTGATCTTATCCACAACCGTCGTGCCGTGATGATTTGAATTATAAATTTAGCGCAAAACGAATCGCTTTAGTGACTAGAGCCATTTTTTCTACTGAGATTGTTGCGATCAAAGCCCCGAGCTTAGATTTGGTTACTGTTTGTAGATGATCACAATTGATCACGCAAGGTCGAGGAAAACCATCTTCTTGTGTTAAGGAAACTTCAGATGGAATATCACGAATAGCGGTAGTAATCGGAGCAACTGTTGCTTCGCCTAAATATTCTAAGACAGAATCTCTCGTTAAAAGCAGAACGGGTCTTTTTTTATCAGGAGCATGAAATTTGTACCACCTCACTTCACCTCGTTTCATGAGTCACCCCAGGCGCTTTCTTCCTCAAACATATCAAATTCACCTTTAGAAACGGGATGCTGGTGATAGCCCTCTTTATGTTTTTTTTCGAGTTCCAACATTTTATATTTCTTAATAGCTAATTTCAGGGCTTCCCTAGTAAAGGCAGATCGTGACGTATGTAATTTGTGTGCCAATTGATCTACTTGCTTAACTAATTGTTCCTGCAGTGTCATTTGAACAGTCATCATAAAGGAACTCCAAGAGTGTATTGATAATCATAGCTATATTAATAGCTATGATTATAGAGATCAATATTTATTTTCTTCCGCGATAATTTTTTATCCTTATGATTTTGATATAGTATCCTTATTTACGGAAGAATCATAATTAAAGGAGTAAGTTGGCATGGATGTCATTAGAGTTAAAAATACAGAGATCCAGTTGTTAGCTAATGAAAGTCTTGTTTTCCAAGCAGAGGCGGCTAAGAATTTTCGTTGGAAAATGACTCTAAAACTTTTAAAAATCTATGCTGTGGTGATTCCCATAATTTTTTTCGTTACTTATTATTTCGTTCAGCGTAGCAATCCAAATTTTTATTCAGAGTTCGCCCAATCGATGGCCTTAAATACCACAACGCTAAACGTTCTTGTTTCAGGTATGATGATACTGCTTATTCTGTTTCCTTCGATCTTTTGGGGATTTTATTCATCCAATATCCGCTACTATTGCACCAATACACGCTGCATTTACTTTAACAAATTAGGAAAAGATCTGCGGCAAGTGTCGGTTCCTTATCAAGAGATTAGCTCTATTGAAAAATATCAAGACAGAGCAGATCGATGGCTTCATATTTTCACCGTTATTCTTTGGTTGGGAGAAAAAAGCGGAGGGAGAAAACCGCTGCTTATCTGTGGTCTAGGGCAGCAAGATGTAGAACTGCTTTTGACTAGAATTACTTCTCACCTTCAACCGAGTTCTACCGTCGATGCCTTGATACCTAAACTGAATTGGAAAGATAAAGCTATTTTCCCTCGATTGAATTGGAAACAGGGTATTTTTTCGAAAGGAAAAAATACTGCAGAAGAAAAAGTGTGGCCCTATGTATTATATTATGCAATTTTTAGTACTATTTTTTTGTGTGTGGACTTTTTATCGTCTTTGTTCTCTTCTCTGTTTTCATGAATATACTACCTGCTATGACTGATCACGCTCCCCTGATTTCCCTCCTTATTGTCGTTCTTGGTTTTAATTTTGGCGCGAAAAAATCGATTAATATGTTTTATAAAAAATACAATCGTTTATTTAATAAAGCGGAATATTTAAAAATCTCAAGGTTGATATTGATTTTTGGTCTAATGATGGGGCTGATTCTTTCTATACCCTCTATTTTGGTGTACGATGCTGCGACTGTTCAAGTGCTGCCTTATATTAGATGGGGACTTCTGTCCGTTATGTTGCTTTTTAAAGCTGGAATTACAGCTATACTTGCTAAGTTTATCTTCAATAGGGTCTTGGCTAGAATGTATTACAGGTCCTAATATAAAGTAACGATGTTCTTTGTTGCTCATAAGTAAAAGCCCTTTTTCGCAAGCCTCCTTTATTTAAAATAAATTAAACTCCGAACTGGGTTTATAGAGAAACTTTCTTTTGATAAGCTTCCCAGCCGGCGTTTCGATAGTGTTTGGCGGCGGCGAGAGGATCTTGGGCTTTTAGGATGCCTCTACCGACAATGATAATGTCACAGTCATTCTCTAAGATTGCTTGTTCCGGCGTTATATAATGCTGGCCTAAGTGATCTCCTTCCTGCGCGACATGCACTCCTGGAATCATGTAAATCCATTGAGGTTCCGCGGAGAGTTTTTTTTGCGTGATAAATCCCATCACAAAATCGGAAAATTGTTTTGCCAGTGCGACTGTTTTTTCTGTGTATTCGGTGCTGAGCAAATTATCCTGAGAGCTCATTTGTGCGACTAATAACAACCCAGATTGTTTGTTGCTTGATCGTGCTTCTGATAATCCTTGAATCATGTGCGGACCAGGCAAAGCGTGGGCGTTAATCATATCAGCCCATTCCGCGATATGGTACACACCTTTCGCATACTGTTGTTGAACGGTATGTCCAATGTCCGAAAATTTTCGATCTTCAAAAATTAAAAAGTGATGTTTTTCCGAAAGCGCTTGCAAGTCTTGGACCAATCGAGCATTGAAATCTTCGATAATATCGATATGTGTTTTTAAAACGCAGAGTTCAGGACCAATCTTGTCTGCCAAAGCAAGTAACTCTTTTCCTGAGGTGACATCGGCCGATAAGGCTAGGTTCGATTTTTTATGTTCCATTAAGGCAAATAATTTTTTTGCGATAGGGTTGGAACAAAAAGCGGCGCGTTCTGTAAAAGATTTCGATTGAGGAGATAGGGGAGGAATGCTGTGCGTTATTGTTTGTTCCAGTAATTGTGTGATGATTTTGCGATCTTCTTTTGTCACTGTCGCAGACGTCATCAGCGCGTTTAAAATATCCGTCAAAGTACACACGGCATGCAGCGTGTACTTTTTTTCTTTTAAATTGGCGCCCCCTCCTTGTTCACGATCAATCAACACAACAGCATCATTTACAATCAGTCCGCTTTCCACAATATCTGCCGCTGTTTCGAGAATACTGCCGCCTGTGGTTGCGACATCTTCGATAATTAAGCAGCGTTGCCCTTCATGAAAAATTCCTTCAATCTTTTGTTTGGTTCCGTACGATTTTTTTTCTTTGCGCCGCATCAGCATCGGTAGGTCATGATGCAATGAGAGGCACGTGGTGATGGGTAGGGCGGTATAGGGAACACCACATACTCGATCAAATTGACACGAACGCGCTTTTTCCCAAAGCATATCAGCGATGGAACGTAGAAGGTTTGGGCATGAAATAATAGGACGTAGGTTAATATAAATAGGAGACATTTGGCCGCTTTTTAAAGTAAATTGGCCAAATTGTATGGCTCCTATTTTATAGAGTTCTTCTGCTAAATAGTGAGAATGACTTCCGTTCATCCTACTTGTCATCCTCTGACGAGGACTGTTTTTCTATAGGACGCGTTCGTCGTAATCCCGCTGATTTTTTAGAGGGCTCAAAGCGTCTACGCGATTGTCCAGGATAAAAGCGATGAGATCCTGTTTTTCTGGCGGTAGGCTCAGAAGCGTTCTTGCGTGCTGGTCCTTGCACTTCCCGTACTTGTCCCTGTACCTGTTGTCCCTGTGTTGATTCCGGTACTGGTGAAGAGGGAGCATCACGATGCGTAGAAATTTCTTCTAGTTTTTGGCTGGGAAGCGATTTTTCAGCACTCGTGGGTGCAAACTTTCTATCTTTATCTTCTGGTCTTTCTCTATGTTCTCTATAAGGTTTATTGTCTGAACGAGATTCGAATGGACGTCCTCCTTGATGGCGACTGGGCGGACGTCGATTTCCTCCTTGTCGTGAATTTTGTTGATATCTTCCTCCGCCACGTCGATGACCATGAGGAGAAGAAGGGCGCGTAAATTTTCTCCCTGGTGGCGGAGAAATTTTTCCTGTTTCCGTGGTCGTTGCATCCCCTTTGTCGAATATAAAAGTAAGCAATCGCTTTAATAAACCTTGACGGGTTCCTTGAGAAGTCTTAGGAGGAGGAGATATGTTGATGGCGGAATTCGTAGGCGCTGGCGCTGTCGTTTGAGAAATAAAACCTTTGATCGCAGGTTCTTGAGCGTTTTTCTGAACGGACACCGTGACGGTAGATTCTGTTTCTGGCTCTAATGTTAATTTATAGCTTGGCGTTTTGTCCTCCGTCGCCATTTCTGAACTGCGTATCCGTTCAACGCGATATTGCGGCGTTTCCATCTTAGGATGGGCCACAATAATCACTGAAAGGGTATGTCTCTTTTCTATATCAGTAATGGTTTGACGTTTTTCATTTAAAATATAAGTGGCGATTTCAATGGGTAAAATCGCTCTTACTTGTGCTGTATTTTCTTTTAAAGCTTCTTCTTCAATTAAACGAATCACAGATAATCCAAGGGATTCGATACCGCGAATGCTGCCTTGTCCTAAGCATCGTGGACAGGTCATTTGGCTGGATTCTCCCAAAGAAGGACGAAGCCGTTGCCGAGACATTTCAAGCAAACCAAAGCGTGAAATATGCCCGATTTGGACGCGCGCTCGATCAATGGCTAGAGCGCGTTTTAAGCGCTCTTCTACGTCTCGCTGATTACGCGGCGCGGTCATGTCAATAAAGTCAATAACAATGAGACCTCCCATATCACGTAAGCGTAGTTGACGGGCGACTTCATCAGCGGCTTCAAGATTGGTCTGTAAGGCGGTTTCCTCGATGTCTCCACCCTTGGTGGCTTTAGCGGAATTCACATCAATGGCAATGAGCGCTTCTGTACGATCAATTACAATGGATCCACCGGAAGGTAAATGCATTTCACGTTGAAAAGCGGATTCAATTTGACTTTCAATTTGGAATCGAGTGAAGAGAGGAGTAGGGTCTCTATAAGGTTTGACACGATTAATAAAATCAGGACGAATGAGTTTTAGATGATTGATGGCTTGTTCATAGACGGAGTCATCATCAATTAAAATTTCATCAATATCTTTACGTAAATAATCGCGCAACGTGCGAATAACCGCATTGCCTTCCTGATAAATGAGGAAAGGAGCTTTACGTTCTTTGGCGACTTGTTGAATCGTCGCCCATTGTTTCAATAAAATATCGAGATCCCATTGCAATTCTTCTAAGTTTCGGCCGCTTCCCGCTGTCCGTAAAATGACTCCCATGTCCTCCGGCACTGTTAATTGAGATAAGATGGTATGTGATTGATCGCGTTCTTCATCATCAATACGGCGCGAAATTCCGCCCGCGCGCGGATTATTAGGCATTAAAACCAAGTAGCATCCCGGTAAGGAGATAAAAGAGGTCAGTGCCGCGCCTTTTAAATCACGTTCTTCTTTTTTAACTTGCAGGATTAATTCTTGATCTTCTTCTAATACTTCATTGATCGTCGGTCGTCTCCCGCCTTCCTGATAGCTGTCTTTAAAGCAAGATCGGGAAATTTCTTTTAAAGATAAAAATCCGTGACGTGGTTCACCATAATTTACAAAAGCGGCTTCTAGACTAGATTCTCTACGAGTGATAAGGGCTTTATAGATATTGGATTGCTTTTGTTCGCGAGTGGTCGATTCGATAATAAGATTTTCCAGATATTGCCCTCTCGCTATGGCAATTCTTAATTCTTCTTCGTGGGTTGCATTTATTAAAATTCTTTTCATGTTCTGTTCTATCCTTTCGCAATGCTCTACCGAAGTCAGTGCGTGGATAGATGTAGAGAATATATCGCTTCGCTTTTAAAATCAGCGAAGAAGACATTTATAAAGTAGGTGCAGAATACGAACTGTGATGACTGCATATTTTTAGTTATTTCTTTTTGATTCTGCATCACACACCTTCAATAATTCTTTTAGTATTTAAAGATTTTTTACAGTATAAACAAATCTTAAAATCATTTATTTAACCAAAAGCTTAAATTCATAATTTACCAGTTGATGATCAACAGGTCTTGTTTTCTCTACATCAATCGCACTATTTTAGTGAGCGTTCTTTAATATAATAGTTTATGCTGTCATGGCCTTCAGAGATAAGATACAGTTGCAATAATTTTATTGTTTGCAAAAATGCTCCTTAACACGATTTTTACGGCTGAGACCACTGAGCTCCGGTAGTAATATATCAATATTTTAAAACTTGATCAATAAGGAGCTTATTTTGACGGTTTGTACGAATATGTCTAAAAGGTAGGTTATGCAACCCAAAAAATCCGCAGTACAGCATCTGGTTGTTGATCAAGAATTCTCCGGACAAAGAATCGATAATTTTTTGATCAGACATTTAAAATCTATTCCGAAAACTCGTGTGTATCGAATACTACGTTGTGGCGAAGTGCGCGTTAATAAAAAGCGTATTGCTCCTTCTTACCGGCTTCAGGAAAAAGATGACATTCGCCTTCCTCCGCTTTATCTCGGAAAAGAAGCAAAACATATTCCTCCTAGCGCGGAAACTTGCGTTCTTTTAGAGAATCGTATTTTATATGAAGATGAATCCTTGATGATTATTAATAAACCACCTGGAATGTCCGTGCATGGAGGCAGTACTGTTCGAGTTGGGGTGATTGATGCGTTGCGCGCTTCATTTCCACAGTATCCACATCTCGAATTAGTGCATCGGTTGGATTCTGATACTTCAGGTTGTTTAATGATCGCAAAAAAACGCAGTATGTTGCGAGAATTGCACGCTCTGCTGCGAGAAGGAAAAATATCTAAGATTTATTTGGCGTTGACAAAAGGGCAGTGGAAACCAGAAGAATGTCGGGTGGATGCTCCCTTGCAAAAATATCATTTAAAGTCTGGAAGACGGCTTGTTAAAATCAGTGCGGAAGGGAAATCAGCGCTGACTGTTTTTAAGCCGTTACACGTGTTTCAATCTTCCAGTTTAGTGGAAGTATATTTATATACGGGACGGACACATCAAATTCGCGTTCATGCGCAATATCTTGGTCATCCTGTCGCGGGAGATGAACGTTATGGAGATTCTGGTTTTAATAAGCTGTTACGTCAACGAGGATTAAAACGGTTGTTTTTGCATGCACAGTCTTTGGATTTTATAGTGCCGAGCAATGGAAAGCATATTCATGTTGAAGCGGCATTGGATGAAGAGTTAGATAAGGTTTTGTATTCATTAAAGGCCCTAAATGGAGATTAAATTCAATTATGAAAAACACCAATCTAAAACAGGTCGGATTAAAAACAACCATTCCTCGACTGAAGATATTAAAAATTTTAGAACAGGCTCAAGGACGACATTTAAGCGCGGAAAATATTCATCAGATTTTATCGGATGAAGGAGAAGATATTGGATTGGCAACAGTATACCGTGTGTTAGCACAATTCGAATCTGCGGGACTTGTGATGCGGCATCATTTTGAGGAAGATCATGCGGTGTTTGAGTTAAATCAAGGAACTCATCATGATCATTTGGTTTGTATTAAGTGCGGTTCTATCGCAGAATTTACGGATCATCTTATCGAACAACGCCAACATGAAATTGCGAAAAAAGAAAATTTTCAAATGACAGATCATGATTTGAATATTTATGGGGTATGTACTAAGTGCCAATAAACAGACGCTAAAAGATTCCTGCCTGCCGCATCGCTTCAACCATCTCAGCATGGTATTTCTGATCCAGTATTGTCAGGGGTAAGCGGATACCATCATTGATCAAGCCCATCTGATGCAAGGCCCATTTAGTAGGGATTGGATTAGACTCCACAAACAATTTATGATGTAGTCCCAAGAGTTCCTGGTTAATTTTTTCGGCTGTTTTCTTGTCACCGTCAAGTGCTGTTTGGCATAATGCCTGCATTTTAACCGGCGCCACATTTGCAGTCACTGAAATGACACCATTGGCGCCATTTCGCATCAGTTCCAGGGCGCTGTCATCGTTACCGCTATAAATTAAAAAATTCTGGCGGCAACGTTTGCGGATTTCAACAGCACGGTCAATGTTACCCGTTGCCTCTTTAATACCAATAATTCGCGGTAATTTTGACAAGCGCTCAACGGTTTCCGGCAAAAGATCACAGCCTGTCCGGCTAGGAACATTATATAAGATGATGGGAATATGGCACTGTTCTGCAATCGTCTTGTAATGTTGATACAGACCATTTTGAGTAGGCGTATTGTAATAAGGTGTGACCAGGAGAGCCGCTTGAGCGCCTGCTTTTTCAGCGTTATACGTCAATTTCAAAGTTGTTTCGGTGGAATTGGAACCAGTGCCGGCAATAATAGGAATACGACCGGCTGCCTCTTTAACGGTAAAGACAATGAGATCCTGCTGTTCTTCATCGCTTAAGGTAGCGGATTCGCCCGTTGTTCCGCAAATAACCAACGCGTTGGTTTTAGAGCGCACGTGCCATTCAATTAACTTCCGTAATGCTTCCTTGTCAACGGATCCGTCCTGAAGCATAGGAGTAATCAGTGCTACGATGCTGCCTTGAAACATAGAAAGACCATTTCCTAAAAAGTTAATGAGAATTTCTGTGTGACAAGTGGAAACAAGATAGTATTTTTAATATGAATTTGTTTCAAGGTATCTGCTTCAAATTCTGAAAAACCATCCAGCATGGCCCGATGACTGTTGCACATGCCCTGAGATACTTGAAATTCATCCGTTAACTGTCTTAATTTTTTTAATTGTATTCCGATTTCATCATGCTCAGCGGAAAGAGCATGCAGTTGCATTTTCGCAGCGGAACGAAGATCAGCGCCCGCAGAGGATAACTGTAAAAACAGAGGAAAGGCAACGCGTTCTTCGTTTTGCACAAGCTCAGACAATTGTTGATAGATAGTTTGATATAGGGAGGCTATGTCATGTAATGAAGGATGATGCGCTCCATGAGAATGAACAACTCTATCTACGATTTTTTGTAAGC
>Ga0207114_1092_pt1 | contig 26749 bp, 19 predicted proteins | sample Alteio_BWMinHeat_70_FD_153560 | JGI IMG/M metagenome (GOLD analysis project Ga0207114, IMG submission 153560) | Enriched cells from forest soil in Barre Woods Harvard Forest LTER site, Petersham, Massachusetts, United States -... | ecosystem: Environmental > Terrestrial > Soil > Temperate forest >... | reverse complement strand
AAAAACGTAGCAGCAGGAGCCAACCCGATGGATCTGAAACGCGGTATTGACAAAGCGGTTATTGCCGTTGTGGAGGACCTCAAAAAACAAAGCAAAAAAGTAGGAGAAGACAGCGACAAAATAGAGCAAGTCGCCACCATTTCCGCTAACAACGACCGCAGCATAGGCAAACTCATCGCCGATGCAATGGCTAAGGTGAAAAAGGAAGGTGTCATTACCGTGGAAGAAGCAAAAGGTACCGAAACGGAAGTGAAAATCGTGGAAGGCATGCAGTTCGACCGCGGATATATCTCTCCTTATTTCGTTACAGACGCCGACAAGATGGAAGCTGTTTTCGAAAACCCGCATATCCTTATTTACGACAAGAAGATCTCCAACATGAAGGAACTTCTTCCCGTGCTTGAAAAAGCGGTGCAGACTGGAAAGCCCATCGTTATCATCGCTGAAGATGTTGACGGAGAAGCCCTGGCTACATTGGTTGTAAACAGGCTCCGTGGATCCCTGAAAATTGCAGCTGTAAAAGCTCCTGGCTTCGGCGACCGTCGTAAAGCCATGCTGGAAGACATCGCCATCCTTACCGGTGGAACACTGATTTCTGAAGAAAGAGGGTTCAAGCTGGAAAATGCAGACCTTTCTTACCTCGGAACTGCTTCTAAAGTTACTATTGACAAAGACAACACTACCGTGGTTGGCGGAGCCGGCAAGAAAGCCGATATCACTGCCCGCGTAAACAACATCAAAGCACAGATCGAAACCACCACTTCCGATTACGACAAGGAAAAGCTTCAGGAGCGTCTTGCCAAACTCGCCGGGGGTGTTGCCGTACTCTACATTGGTGCTGCCACTGAGGTGGAAATGAAAGAGAAAAAAGACCGTGTCGACGACGCACTTCACGCTACCCGTGCTGCAGTGGAAGAAGGTATCATTCCAGGCGGCGGTACTGCTTATATCCGTGCTATCGAAAGCCTCGAAAAACTGAAAGGTGATAACGAAGACGAAAACACAGGTATTGCTATCGTAAAACGTGCTATCGAAGAACCTCTTCGTCAGATTGTAGCCAACGCCGGTGGTGAAGGTTCAATTATCGTTCAGAGAGTACGCGACGGGAAAGCCGATTTCGGTTACAATGCACACACCGAAAAATTCGAGAAACTGTATGATGCAGGTGTCATCGATCCTACTAAGGTAGCTCGTGTAGCCCTGGAGAACGCAGCTTCTATTGCCGGCATGCTCCTCACAACTGAGTGCGTGATCTGCGATATCAAGGAAGAAAAACCTGCCATGCCCCCAATGCCGGGCGGAATGGGCGGAGGAATGGATTACTAACCTGATCCCTTTTCCCAAAATAAAAAGGCCGTCACGCTTACTCCGTGACGGTCTTTCTTTTGTACCTGATTTCTTTAGTTCAGCTTCACTATCCTGTGCATCTTGCTATAGTGCTCCGAGTCGAGACTGATATAATAAACTCCGTCAGGAAAAGCGCTGATGTCAAGTCCCTGACTGGGGGTACGGATATCTATCACCTTAAGCGTTTCACCCAGGTAGTTGTATAAATTTGCCCGGTCGGCTCCTTTAAAATCGCTAAGGCTTATCGTAAATGAACCCTTATTCGGGTTGGGATAAATCAGAACAGCGGAGGTTTCTGAAATGCTTTCTTTTATACCCGTGGAATTGCCAAACAAATCGCTTTTCCAAAGCCCGCGTCCGTATGTAGCTGCCCTCAATTCGGAAGAGCTGTACTGGATTACAAGCTGTGTCACCGGAACGTTAGGTAGTCCTGTACTGTACAGCACCCAGTCGCTCATGGAGGCATTCGTATAATAAACACCCACATCGGTTCCAATATAAAGGCCATCATTGCTGCCTTTTTCATAAACCATGCAGTTTACCGGCAGATTTGGAAGAGTTCCGGAAACATTAGTCCAGGTCCCACCCCCATCGGTTGATTTAAAAACCTTGTTCCCGGCCGAATAGCCGGAAATGGTAACCCACACAGTTTGAGAAGTTGTGGGATGCACTGTAATGCTTGTTTTGGCAAGACCAGAGGCAAAGTGGCCGGCGCTTTTCCAGGAAGTGCCACCGTTAGTAGTAACATAAAGGGAATCGTATGTCCCTGCATAGATCGTGTTTGAATCAGATGGGGCCACACATAATGAATTCAGGTAGGTGGTGGATGAACCGGTAAGGTTGGTGGAAATTTGGTTCCAGGACGAACCCATATCCGGTGTGCGGTAAACATCGGCAAACCCAGCTATTAATCCACTTGGATTTTGCGGATTAAGCATAAAGGGAGTGACCCAGGCCCCTGTGATAGCTCCGATATTGCTTGAGATAGTACCATAGGAGGCAAACCCATCGGTTGAGCCGTATATTTTTCCATACACATAGCTTGCATACATATTCATAGGGTTGGTCGGATCAATCTGGCAAACTTCTCCATCGCCTCCTTCTGCTTTCCGGAAATGACCTGCTGAATCAATCCGGGTTCCATTGTCCTGAAAACCGGCTATGGTGATGTTGGCATTCGTTGCCGAAACCGCCAGACGAGTGGCTTCACTGATTACTAATCCGTTGGAAAGATCGGCATAGGTACTTCCGGCATTGGATGTTTTGTAAATACCTCCGTCGTTGCAGTTAAAAAAAATACTGCTGTTGAGGGGATGAAAGTACATGGCGTGTTTATCGGCATGAACAGTACATGGGGTACCATTGGAATAGTTTATCGAATCGCCGTCCCAAGTAGCATTGATAACAAAAGTCTTTCCTCCATCCGAACTTTTCCAGATATTCACTCCGCCTACAAACAGGAGATTGGTATCAACCGGTGAGATGGCATAAGCCAGGTCATAATCTCCTTGACCGCTGGTGCCGCTTCCGGTGACATCATTGCTGAGGAGATTTGGTCCTCCCGAAGAAAAAAGAACGGAAAAAGTCGCTCCATTGTCTCTTGAAACATAAAGCCCATCAAATGATTGAGTGGTCTTTTGTGAACAAAGTGCATGAACAAGCTTCGGATTGGCAGGGGTTACCGCTAACTTAATCCGGGAAACATCTGTGAAATTAGTACTCTGTGTGAAGGTGTTGGCGGTATCCGTGGAGGTGTAAACCTGTGCGTTACCTGCATAATTATAGGTAGAGGCATACACGATGGCAGGATTGGCAGGATTTACTGCTATGTCAATAAAAAAACCGGTGGCTACTTTAGACCAGCTTACTCCTGCATCACCTGTCCTGTAGAGGCCCGCAGCCGTAGCAACAACCAGCTTACCGGAGCTTCCGGGTATCATCACAATTCTTCTTGAGGTCACATAATTATTCAAACCAAAGCTTAGTCCGGTAGCATTCCATGTGGCGCCTCCATCGGTTGATTTAAGGACCCCTACACTTTTGGTATCACCCAACCCATTTCTGTTAATCGCATAAAGGCCTCCTATGTCTCCGTCACCGGTGGCAATATACATGTTATTCATATTCGTAGGATCAATGGCAATATCACTTACTCCGAGCACCGGAATACTGTTATCTGTATTCGTAGTCCAGCTGACGCCGCCGTCAGTTGTTTTCCACAACCCGCCTGCAGGTGTCCCCACCCAAAAAGTATTCGGATCTGTGTTGTGAAATCCCATACAGGAAACCCTTCCTTGCCCGGTATAACCTCCCGGAGTGGTTGCAGGTCCCATGGAACTCCAAGAGCCCGACAATGAGGCTGTCCTCGCAATCTGACTGGAATGACTCTGAACATATTTCTTCCATTCTTCCCAGGTAATGCCCGGTTTTGGAAAATTACCTGCACTTCCAACTCTGGGTTCCCAAAACCATTCCCAACGTTTATATTTTGAAAATGCATCGTCTTCTTCTTTCCCGTTCGCAGACATTGTTTCCTTGTAATAGGATTCCGCTTCGGCTTTTATTGTTTTGAAATTTGGCATGTTGCCGGCTTGCTTGTTTGCGGGGCCCTGTGCTTGCAAAGCGTTTAGAAAGAACGCAAGAATACACGCCGTGAGTGAAAGGTGTTTTTGGGTCATTAGGATTTGTTTGGGGATAATGTCAGGAGGCAAGTTAAATCTTTTTTTTGAACCCCAAAATCATTCCACCCCTTTCCTTTTCGACTTATCTTTAAGGAAAATTTCCAGCCCATGAACTTACTTATCCGTATTGGAATCATTGGTTTTGTATTCGTTGCCATCCTTACCTCAGTTGTCGTGGCTTGCGGAGGGTATGCCATTTACACCGGCCCTCTCGCCATACCTTTTACTGTACTTATTCTCATCGGCTTGAACAAAAAGCGGGGACAACAGGATAAGCAAAATAATAGTAAGTAGCTGACATTCAGACATTTATTTCTTTTCAACACCTCCATTGTTTATTGTACTGATTTTCATACATTTACTCTTCGATTAATAAATACCGCAGGCAAATTCAATTCCAGAACGCCGGAAACGTTCCGGAGAAGCTTACGGATTAATCCAGAAACTCAGACAAAAAAACAAACAAATGAAAAAACTCTCCGGAACTACGTTTATGCAAGGTTTGGCAGTATTGGCATTTGCCACTATCGTCATTTCAGGTTGTAAAAAAACCACCCCTACCGACAGTGACACGAATTCCTCGAACGAGAACGCCTTTGCACAGGCCCGCTTCAATGAGGCCGGTAACATTTCCGATCAGGCGGCTGCCAACAGCATGACCACTTACCGTACAAACCCCAATGCAAATAACGGGACCATCCTGAGTCATTGTGCCACACTTACTTTTGATACCGCAAACCATAGCAATCCGGATACGATCATGGTTAATTTTGGACCTACCAACTGTCTTTGTGGAGATGGAAGGTACCGCCGCGGGATCATCTATGTAACGTATACCAAACCTCACTACTGGGATTCCCTGGATGTGATTACCCTTTCCTTCTCCAATTACTACTGCGATGATTACGGCATTTCCGGAGTCAAGACCATTACCAATGAAGGAAGAGTTGCCGGACAGCAGACTTACAATACCACTGTGGTTAACGGCACCATCACCAAGCCTGCCAGTGCAGGCGGAGGAAGCTTTACTTGGAATTCCAACATCACCCGCAAATGGACTGCAGGTGAAAACACTCCCTGGTACTGGCTCGATGACGTTTACCAGTTCACAGGATCCTCTAATGGAGTAAGTTCTTCGGGAGCCGGTTATACTGCAACAATCATAACCCCTCTTACCTGGGAATGCATTTGCCCAAGATGGTTTGTTTCCGGAATCCTCGACTTTACTCCAACAGGTCATGCAACCCGCGTAATTGATTATGGCAGCGGTGTGTGTGACGATGTTTGTATTGTTACCATCAACGGAACTGCCTACACCGTACACATGTGGTAATCATTCAGTAAACATATTATCAAAAAAATCCCCACGCTTTCAGCGTGGGGATTTTTTATGCAGATTGGGTTCAGAATTTAAAGTGATCGTTATGCTTTTATTTTCTCAGCCTTCAGCGAAATAGAAAAGGTTTTGTCGGGAACAAATGCTTCCGGATATTTAGCATCAACCTTTCCATTGTAATATATCCCACAAAGCGTGTTGGATACCCGGTAAATTTTCTTCCGGTGTTCCTCACTCGGAGCACCATCAAGTGCGCCGGCCAGAACCTGCCAGTTATTTAAACCTTCCAGTCCTCTTCCGAAATCATGCCAGACAATGATTGAATTTTCATCCTTCAGCAGTTTAAAGGCGGTCTGCGTGTCTATCTTTACCCCTTCGTATTTATGATCGGCATCCACAAAAACCAGGTCGAATGATTTTTCCAGTTTGCTGAAATCATAGGTCTGGGAATTGGCTTTAATCTCGATGACATTTTTCAGTCCTTTGGAAAAAAGACGGCTGACTTTAATGGACGACTCCCCCATCCCCGCACGTCTCATCTCTTCTTCCGAAAAACTAACGCTATAACATTCCCCCGAAACCTGAGCCACGTTATAGAGGCTTTCTCCTCTCCAGGTTCCCAGTTCCAGATAACGGCAGGAGGGATATTTTTTAGCGAGCTGCTTCAGTAAAACGATGTCCGTTACACGGGAGGTTCCTTCCATAAAGGAATAATTATCCAGGGTCTCGTTCAGTCCGGGAACCAATTCCAGCAAATCAACCGTAGGCAATCCTTGGTTCAAACCATATTTGCCAACAACCAGGTTTTTGCATTTCATTTCAACGGTCAGGTTGTATAGCCCTTTCATCACTTCCCTCGTATTTGTAAAAACGAGTTTCACAAAGGCGAAAAGCATGCTTATCTGTTGCATAATAGCCAAGTTGGTTGAAAAACAGATGCGAAGATAGCCATTATTTTGCCGGAGAAAAGGCCGGAAATGTCAAAAACTAAACTTCTGCTTTCCCTCCTTTTCAAGTATTCCAACCCTTTCATCAGGTAGCTAACCCATTCCTTTAGAAATATCCTATTTCCCTTTAAGTAACTGCATTAAACCTTTAGAAAAGTTATTTTTTCCTTTAGGGATTTAATTAAACCTTTTAGGAAAATGTACTATACTCTGTGGAAAATGGAATGTTTCTTTAGGAAAAACTAAAATTCTTTATAGGATTATGTTATTTCTTCTAAGAATATTAGAATTTCCTAAAGAAATACCAAAAATTCTCTTGGAAATTATCTGTTTACCTTTCAGAAATCTAATTATTCTTTTAATAATATATACTTTCCCTAAAGGAAATTTCATAATTCCTCTAGGAAAATATGATTTTCCTAGAGGAATGTCGTTTTAAGCTCCACATCCTAAGCTAACCATTTGATTTTAAGGACAAAACATTGAAGGCGAAGCCATTTTAGATTACTTTCAAAGACGATCAGGAAAATAACCATACTGAATTTCACAGCTTTATGCCCTAACTTCTGTGAAATCACCTCTCAGCAAAAAGCCCTGAAGAAAGTATTGTCTTTCTTCAGGGCTCTTATTACTTAGAAGGTGTTGGGAGTCTATTTCATTTTCTTCACCTTCAATACCTTCTTGTTACTTCCCTGCTGAACTTCGAGGAAGTACATTCCGGTGGCCAGGTCGTTACCAAGGTCTACTTCCTGGTCTGCCTTCACATGATCAAGTGACAGCATCAATGATCCACTGATACTGAAGAGACGTATGGTAATATCTTCCGTTGAAACCGTTTCCAGTCTCACATGGAAGTTTTCCATGAAAGGATTCGGAAAGGCTGTCACGTTGAATTGGGCATCAAATTCTTCGATATTCTCCGCTCCGCTTTCTTTTCCATTCATATTTCCGCAGGTCTGGGTGCATCTGCCAAGATGATCACCGGGGTGCTCTTCCAGGAGATCCTTTGCCTGCTCCGCACTCATGATATAGGTTACAGGGTGGTCATCTTTGTCATTTCCGGCATGACATACGTAAACCATTCCGTTCCGTTTAGGTACCCGTATATCCAATACACAGATTACGATGCTGCAAGTAGAAGTACAACCGTATTCGTTTGTAGTGGTCACGGCAAGGGTGTAATTGCCTTGTGTCGTAGGTGTGAACACGGGGTTGGAAATCTGGGTATTGCTCAGGCCTGTTCCGCTCCAGGAATAAGTGAATGCAGCTCCTCCACTTGCAGTGGTGCTCAGACAAAGACTCTGAGGTCCATATCCAAGGTACAGCTGCGTAATATTTGCAGGAGTATTATTGTTATCATCTCCGCCGTCCTTGTGAGTCTTTCCGTCACCTTCTCCATCACCATCTCCATGACCATCTCCGTGACCATCTCCATCACCATCGTCACTGTCGCCGCAGATCCTGGAACTTACGACACAAGCAGGTGCAACCCCCTTAATCGTAACTGTTGATTGACAGGTAGCCGAGTTGCCATGAACATCCGTAACAGTTAGTGTAACCGTTTTGGTTCCAATATCGGCACAAGTGAATGTATTCGGAGATACCGTCATGCTTGCAATTCCGCAATTGTCGGTACTGCCGTTGTTCACATCCGTTACCGCTATCGAAGCCTTACCGTGGCTGATTGTAACCGTAGTGTTTTTACAAAGAACCGTTGGAGGTGTATTGTCAACAACTGTTACCGTTGAAGTACAGGTGGATGAATTGCCATGTATATCGGTAACGGTAAGGGTAACCTGATTGTTTCCGGTATTGGCACAAGTAAATGTGGAGGGCGATACTTTCACGGATGCAATTCCGCAATTATCCGTGCTTCCATGATTGACCTGGGCAGCGGTGATAGTTGCCGTTCCTCTTGAATCCAGATATACTGTCACATTCTGACAGATTGCAACCGGAGCAACATTATCCTGAACGGTTACGGTAGCAGTAGCGGTTGAAGTATTCCCACTTGCATCCGTTACGGTTAAGGTTACTGTGTTGGCTCCAACATTTGAACAAGTAAAGGTGTTTGGTGATACAGCCAGCGTTTTGACTGAACAATTATCAGAAGAGCCGTTGTTCACCTGAGCAGCCGTAACACTTGCGTTACCAGAAGCATTCAATTGAACGGTTACATTCTGAGCCTTGGCAACAGGAGCAATTTTATCCTGAACAGTTACGGTAGCAGCAGCTATTGAAGAATTTCCGTTCACATCGGTTACTGTTAAAGTCACGTTGTTTGTACCCACATTCGCACAGGTAAATGCAGCGGGCGATACCGACAAGGTTTTAACCGAACAGTTGTCGGAAGAACCGTTATTCACCTGTGCTGCAGTTACACTTGCATTCCCTGTTGCGCCAAGCTGAATGATTACGTTCTGAGCTTTGGCTATAGGAGCGATATTATCCTGAACGGTTACAGTTGAATTGCCGGTTGATACGTTTCCATTCAAGTCGGTGACTGTAAGAACAACTGTATTGGGGCCCACCTTTGTACAATTGAAAGTGTTTGGCGCAACAGTCATGGATGCGATTCCGCAATTGTCCGTTGAACCGTTATTGACCTGAACTGCGGTTACACTTGCATTTCCGAATGCGTCTAGCTGAGCCGTAACATTCCGGGTAATTACCACCGGTGCTTCCCGGTCAGTTATCGTTACATTAAAGTTTGAAGAAGATGTATTTCCGCATCCATCCGCTGCCGTTACCGTTACAGGTGTTGTGCCAACAGGGAAAAACGAACCGGATGCAACGCTGTATGTCAGATTGACGTTACTGCATTGATCAGTTGCATTTACCTGGAAGTTGACCGCGGCACCGCACTGTCCCTTATCGTTACCAATGGCAATGTCCGGAGCTGATGTAATCACCGGAGCAACGGTGTCCTGAATTGTAATGGTCTGAATGGCTAGAGAAACGTTTCCACACATATCCTTGGCAGTCCAGGTACGAGTGATGGTGTAATTTCCGGCACACAAACCCGGTGTAATAGCATCGGTGTAGGCAAGTGTTGGGTTAGGATCGCAATTGTCAGCAACTGTTGCCGTGAGGGCACAGGCAGAAACCGGAGAACCTGACTGTCTTGAATTTGATTTATTGGAGTACGTTTTAGGATTTGTGGTATTCTTCACCTTTTTCCCTTTTCCGGGTCCAACCGGGGTGCCACCACCCTGACTGGAACCTGGACATACGGTCTGAGGTGTTATGTCTGTTCCGCAATTCAAAGTCACATAAGCATCACAGGTTATTACAGGAGCTAAGTTGTCCTGAACCGTAATTGTTTGAACACAGGAAGCTGAGTTTCCGGAAACATCCTTTGCCACCCAGGTCCGTGTGATAAAGTAATTCGAAGCGCAATTTCCGGCTGTTGTAACATCGGATGAGGTGATGCTTGCAACCATGTAATTATCCGTTGCAGTGGCAATTCCAGTATTTGATACATCCGTAGGTTGACCGCAATTAAGAATTAACGATGCAGGACAGGTAACAACAGGAGCGGTGGTATCCAGCAGGGTCACTGTTGTCTGACAAGTTGATTGATTGCCACTTGCATCGGTAACGGTTAAATAGACTGTGTTGGTTCCAAGATTTGCGCCTGTCCAGGAAGCAGGTACAACAGTCATATTTGCAATTCCGCAATTATCGAAAGAACCTCCATCTGCTTGAGTAGGAGTCAGTCTTGCATTACCGGTCGGATCCAGATAAACAGTTAAGTTTTTACAAACCGCTGTTGGAGCAATATTGTCGACCTGATTGATCGTTACACTGGCAGAAGCCGTGCAACCCAGCAAATCGGAAACCACCAGCGTATAAGTGCCGGCTCCCAGGTTACCAGCATTTGCAGTGTTTTGATGAGGAGAGGTGCTCCACATGAATGCATAAGGAGGAGTGCCTCCTGTCAGGGAAGAGGTAGCCGATCCGCTTTGATCGCCGGGACAAACCACATTGGTTTGAGAAGTGATGGCTGCCACAAGTGGATCCGGTTGGGTAATAGTAGCCGTTAACACAATGGGTCCGCAGGAATTTGCATCGGTGATGGTGCAGGTATATGTTCCAGCAGAAAGGTTATTGGCAGCAGATGCTGTTCCCCCGCTTGGAGTCCAGTTATAAGTATAGGTTCCTGTTCCTCCTGCGGCAGCGACAATTGCACTTCCGTTATTTCCCTGGTTACAGGACACATTCGTTGTAGCTGTTAACGAGGCTGTTGGGGTAGGATTGGAAATAACCCCAATTGATCCTGAAGCCGGGCATCCACCAGTAGTGGGAGATGTTACAGAATAAGTTCCTGAGTTCGATACGGTGATGGAGGAAGTGGTTTCGCCGGTACTCCAGGAATAGGATGTTCCTCCGCTTGCTGTGAGTGTTACAGAACCCGGGGAGCAGAATGTTGTTGGCCCGCTAACTGCAATAGGTGTTACAGGAGGAGTAAATGCGCTGCAGGTCCCGTTTACATAACCGGTTACCCAGTTTGAAGTGGTGCCGATAAGCGCAAAATTGTTCAATATGCCGTCGTTCCCGTTTCCGCTTATATCCGTTAAGGTTGTAACGGTGGAGTTATCCACATTGACAACTCCCTCATTAAACTTATAGTAAGCAGCCAGACCGGTTTGTCCGGAAGCCAGCTCACAGCTCATGCTGTTTTGAACTTCCAACTGACAAAGTGGACGGCTCCAGATACGTACTTCATCCATGGTTCCGGAAAAAGGTTGTCCATAAACAGATGACATACCGAGAGACAATCCTTCAGATGCATAGCCACCACCAGCCGAGGAGGTAGAAGGATCCACTATTCCGTTTACATATAGTATACAATTTGTTCCGTCCCATTCGGCGGCAACATGTGTCCACGCATTTGTAGCTATAGGAGTTGAACCGGCAATTTTTTTCCAGTTACTTCCACCGCTTACCGTCCACACCTCTGCATAAAGCACTCCTCCGTATACGTAAAGGTTATAATCTCCTGTCTTCCGGATGATGGAATTCACATTTGTTACATCATTCGGGTTGATCCATGCTTCCATCGTCAAACCGCTTCCCAGGTTGGTTACCGAGGCGGTTGTGTTCATCGCCACAAAATCGTTCATTCCGTCAAAATTCAACGCTCCGGCAGACTGTGAATATTTCAACGTAAGGATAGAACTGGTATAGGCGTTCGTATTGTCATTCACTTGCTGGAGTCCAAGCACATAAACACCTCCGTTATTATCTACATCCACATCATAACCTACAGAATAATTATAAGTACTGTTTGCAGGAAGAGATGTTGGATAGGCTACTTCCCATCCTTTAGAACCGTCTGCATTGACTTTTGCTGTTTGGGCACTATAATAGTTGTTGTTATTGAAGTAATTGTAACCATATCCTGCCAGAAAAGCATTTCCGGAGTTGTCAACGGCTATGTCCTCATTCCAACTGTACTGCCCATTGCCTGCACCTGTGTTAAACACTGAGCTGGCCCAGATTTGATTTCCGGAAGGGTCATATTTAACAAGGTCCCAGTGGTAGGTGTTATTGCTGCTGTATACGTTGGAAACCATATAAATATTTCCATTCACATCTGTCGCAACAGAACCATAGTAGTTGTACAATCCTGACTTGTAGTTATTCGCCCATAGTTCATTTCCATTCTGATCAAACTTCAGAGTGATGGATGAATAGGAACTTGTTCCTCCGTAATTAAACTGATATCCCGTGAGAATAGCATTCCCTGAAGGATCTACAGCCAGGCAATTTCCATAACTGTATACATAATTACTCCCATTGAGTGGGTTATGAATGCTACTCCAAAGCTTGGTTCCGTTCGCATCCAATTTGGCCACGCCTATGGAATTGTTTCCGTTCCCGTTGTTATAGGTTTGAAAGCTGATATAAAGGCCACCGGTACCGTCTCCGGCTATCATGAGCAAATTCTCATAGGTACCATTATCAACTGTTGTTGCATAGAGCAAGTTTCCATTGCCATCATACTTTACCACTAAAATATCGGAATAATTAGAATTGGCAGCGTTGTAATTCTGGTGAGTCCCCGCAACCGCTACTCCTCCATTTGGATCAACCACAATTCCCGAAAAGTTCATGTAATCGCTTTGACCGGAATCGTAGATCTTGCTCCACAACATGTTTCCACTTGGATCATATTTTATGACGTACATGTGGTTATAGTCATTCGCGCTGCTATTGCTATTATAATCATACACGTAACCGGTTACATAAATGTTATTTGCAGCATCCACTCCAACACCACCTCTTACATACTGATAGGTAGTACCTGGAAAGGAGTAATTGGAAGACCACAAAGTAGTGCCTGTTGTTGTGTACTTAGCTATACTTAAACTGGTGTTGCCGGTTCCGTTAGAATTGTAAGTCTCACCTGCAACACACACATTTCCATCGTGATCCACAGCCATACCATTAAAATATCCCTGACTGCTGCTGCCTGGCCCACCAGGACTATAGGTATTGGCCCACTGGAGGTTGACCTGGGCGATAGAGCTGTCCAATAAAAATGCGGTACAGATAAGGGATAATAAGAGTCTGATTCGTCTCATGGATCGGGAAAGGTTATAGTGCAGGTTAATATTTTAAATTATTGGATCATTATCTGGACCACTTCTACTGTATAAGAGGAGTCGTGCGGTAGAGGGTTGGTAAGAGCATCTGTCAACAGGGAACAGGAACCCGTTACCGTTTTGGATGGTTCGATCCGTATGGGGCGGGGCAGGATCTTCTGAATGATAGTCCCGGCTGATCCTTTGATATTCAATACATTGGAAACAGTTACTGGATGAAAGGTCGTGTTCTCAACCTTGTATAAAAGAAAATCCTTTCCACCGCAATTAGTAACCTGGTAAGAAACGGTAACCCCATTTTCTTGTTTTAATTGTTTCCAGACAGGGGCAGTAGATTGTGCCGATAAGAAGAAAGGAATGGTTAGTAGGAAGACAAAGACCAGGAGTGTACTTGCATTTCTTTTTTTCATCGGTAAGGCTATTTTTTGAATTAATATTTGTGAAGTATTATCCTGGATTTCAGGCGGGAAATTAACATCGGCAAACGTATGCCTTTTTATCACGCCCCCGACATTAACTTATCATGAAGCGATAGCTAACTTATCATGCTCTTATCTGATTTCTTCATCAAATCAATCCACAAATGATTACACAGAATATTCAATATCAAATACTTCCGTTAAACAAAGGAGATACTTACGGAGTTGGATCACTGATTTACCATATAAAAGAGGATAAAGGATGGTGCCCGGGTAAAAATAAAAAGCCCTTCCTGTACAGACAGGAAGGGCCAGTTAAACACAAACACGATGAACACTAATTACCGTTCATAGTACTGAACGTTATTTACTCAATAGCTCTTTAACAAGGACCGAAATCATTTTGCCATCAGCTTTGCCAGCCAGTTGTTTGGTGGCAACACCCATGACCTTGCCCATATCAGCTGGACCGGACGCTCCGGTAGAGGAAATAATCTTTCCAAGCTCGGATTTCAGTTCCTCTTCGCTCATCTGCTTGGGCAGATAGGTTTCGATGACTGAAGCCTGGAAATTTTCCACCTCTGCCAGGTCCTCTCGGCCCTGACCTTTGTAAATATCGGCAGTTTCCCTGCGTTGTTTCACCATTTTAAGCATGGCTTTGGCTTCCGAATCGGGGTTAAGGCCCTCGGGAGAAGTCTTCAACAACAGGATAGCGGCTTTGACGGCTCGAAGGGCCTCCAATTTAGCGGAGTCCCTGGCCAGCATTGCTGCCTTGATATCGGCATTTATCTTTTCTTCTAAGCTCATTGTATCTAAAATTAGACCTCTAAATTAATCAACATTGTCATGCAAAAAGGAATTATTGGGCTTGATTTCCACCTTCTTCTCATCATTCTCAGACAAGGTATATTTCGATACCTGAGATTCGGATGAATGAGGAGTATTGTCAAGCGATATTTTCCTTCTGACGAATGCAGGCTCCTGTTCCAGTTCCGTTAACCCGTTCGGAGTTTTGAGCTTCAGACTGAGTTCTTTCAAACGGAGAATACGCTCATAAGCTTTACGCTTCTGATCTTCTTCTTCCACCTTCTTGATCTCTTCCTGCTTTTTCGCTTCGATTTCTTCCGAATTCCTACTGTCGGCAACCGGTTCTTCCCTTTTCTTCAGAACAGGTTCAACGATTTCTTCCTTGGCAGGAACTTCGGTGTTTATCTCAAAGACGATCTCTTTGGAACTCTCATCCGCCGAAAGTTCAAAAGGAAGTTCTTCCTTGCTTATTTCTTCTTCTGTTTCAGAATCCATTTCAGAAGATACCTCTTCCGCTTTCATTTCAGGAAGGCTTGATTCAACGGAAGAACTTTCATTCACCACGCTTTCAACCTCATCGGAATTGTTTTCCTCAGCCAAAACCTCGTTCATTTCGATTGCAGGGATCTCCCAGATCTCTTCTGATGTTTCTACCGACTGAAGATCAATAAAAGACTCCACGTTATCGGATATCTCCTCTTCGGAAACGGGCATCTCTTCCTGCACGCTTTCTATGCGGTTTTCAAATTCAATCGTTACTTGCTGCTCTTCCTGAACAGACTTGTTAATAAGGAAGGGCTCCAATGGATTCAATTCCCTGGCTGGGGCAATGGCCAGCTTTTCAGAAGCCGGAGCAATTGTCACGGCTTCAACAGTGGTATCATCCAGGTTCAGAACAACCTTTTCCGGTTTTCTGGAGCTCAGGTCAAAAGGTATGTTGGAACTGGTGTTGAAACCGGTAGCGATAACGGTTACATTTACCTTGTCGCCCAGTGTTTCATCCACACCATAACCTTTGATAAGCTCGGCAGTCTGACCGGCTTCATCTTGAATATAATCGGTAATCTCGCCCAACTCATCCATCGTAATCTCATCCGAACCGGAGGTGATATTCAGGAGAACATAACGGGCACCGGTGATGTTATTGTCATTCAGCAAAGGAGAATTGAGAGCCTCCTGAACGGCTTTCAGAGCACGGCCTTCACCAGAGGCGGAAGCTGAACCCATAATGGCCACACCACTGTCTCTCATTACCGTACGCACGTCAGCAAAATCCACATTGATCTGTTGCGTAAGACTGATTATTTCAGCAATGCTCTTGGCGGCAATACTCAGCACGTTGTCGGCATGACTAAAAGCTTCACGCATCTTCAGATTACCAAACATCTCACGAAGCTTGTCGTTGCAGATAACCAACAAAGTATCTACGTTCGCTTTCATTTCGGCAAGTCCGTCTTCGGCTTGTTGTCTTCTTTTCTTCCCTTCGAAAGAAAAAGGGACTGTAACAATACCTACCGTGAGGATGCCGAGCTCTTTGGCTGCTCTTGCAATTACAGGAGCTGCACCGGTTCCGGTACCACCGCCCATACCTGCTGTAATGAAAACCATTTTGGTGTTGTTCCCCAGCAGTTCTTTGATCTCATCCATAGACTCCATGGCGGCCTGTTTGCCTACTTCGGGGATTGATCCCGCTCCGCGACCTTCTGTAAGGGCTTCGCCAAGCGTAATTTTGTGTGGAACCGGGCTGATATCCAGTGCCTGCTTATCTGTATTGCAGACAATGAAATTCACGCCGTTGATTCCAAGACGGTACATGTGGTTGACAGCATTGCTGCCCCCACCTCCAACACCGATCACCTTAATAATCGATGTTTGTTCTGGTAAATCGAAACGCATCATGTTTGTGGTTGTTTTTGCTCCGCCATTCTTATTACAAGCGAAGGTTTGGTTTATAATTAGTGTTCGTGTTCTCTTATTTGGTGACTCTTTATTATTTACTCCTGCTTATTGATTTCTTTACATGTTATTTTAAATGAGGGAGGCGTGTGGCGTTCCCTGGGGCCGTATGCGATACTGCCCTTCCCGGCGCTGCGCTGCCTATTCCGTGTCTTCGTTAAACCATTCTTTTCCTTTTGAAAAGATCTGATCAAACCACCCGCCTTTTGTCTTCTTGGTATGGGTAACAACGGTTCCTGCCGGGTCGGGGTGACGGTCGTTTTCATCCAGCCCCCGCATCACCAGGCCAACGCCTGTTGCATACATCGGACTGGTAACCTCTTCCGAACTCTTGGCAAGATGCTCATTCGGATATCCGAGGCGGGCATCCATCCCAGTAACGTATTCTATCAGTTGCGTAATATGTTTGAGCTGAGATCCACCTCCTGTAACTACTATACCTGCAATCAGTTTCTTCTCAAATCCAGAATTTTTTATTTCATAATACACATGCTCTATGATTTCCTCCATTCTGGCCTGGATAATGTGACTCAAATTCTTCACTGAAATCTCCTTATGGGGCCTTCCGCGTAAACCGGGTATGGAAACGATTTCATTTTCCTGGTTCTCACTGGCCAGCGCCGAACCGAATTTTATCTTCAGCAATTCAGCTTGTGTTTTAATGATCGAGCAGCCCTCCTTAATATCCTCTGTAATAATGTTCCCGCCGAATGGTATAACTGCCGTATGCCGGATAATGTCGTCCTGGAAAATTGCTACATCCGTGGTACCGCCTCCTATATCCACCAGAACCACTCCTGCTTCCTTTTCCTCACCGGTAAGCACCGCCTCGGCGGAGGCTAGAGGCTCCAGCGTAAGGTCGGCCACTTTGAGTCCGGCCTTCTCCACGCATTTGTAAATATTCTTTGCGGCAGCCACCTGTCCTGCGATAATATGAAAATTGGCTTCGAGACGAATGCCTGACATCCCTATGGGATTCTTGATGCCTTGCTCGTTGTCTACTATATAGTTCTGGGGAATTACATGTATAATCTCTTCCCCTGGTAACATGACCAGCTTGTACATATCTTCTATGAGCAGGTCGATATCCTTCTGACTGATTTCCTCGTCCAGGCTCTGTCTTGTACGGATTCCACGGTGTTGCAGGCTTTTGATGTGTTGTCCGGCAATGCCCACATTCACCACATGGATATTGGCTCCGGATTTACTTTCTGCTTCAGCTACGGCTGTTTTGATTGCCTTCACGGTTTCATCAATATTCAGTACCACGCCCCTGGCTACGCCCAAGGACTCTGCTTTCCCCATACCAAGTATTTCTATCTTGCCATGTTCTATCCGCCGGCCGACAATCACAGCTATCTTGGTTGTTCCGATGTCCAGTCCTACTACAATGTTTGATTCCATGATTAAAAACGTTTAGTACAAACTATTTGATTTTTATATTTCAGATTGATCACCGAATATTCGTTCCATGCCCCGGTATTCCTTAACCCCTCCCGGTAAAACAGTAAGAGCTTATTAAATTTTTCCTCCAGCTCGCTGGCATCGCCGAGTACAATCCGGAAGGTTCCAACACTTGGTATGAGCTCAAATTCCTTTGATGAATTCACATAAATTTGCCCTATCAGAGACTTACGGTATTTATCTTTCTGGATATAATCTGCTATATGATAGATGTCATCCAATACAGAGAGTTCCCGGAGAGGAGTGCTGGACTCAATATCTTTAATACTGTACCGATACCAATTGCCATAGGATTCTGTGACAAACCCGTTTGCTGCCACAACATCTGCCGTATAGCTGGAAGACCAGGGCATCAGCCTGCCATCCTGATCCATGTAATAACTCTCGCCTGAAAGATTAAATATTCTGGCCACAGGTTTGCGCTGGGTTGCTGAAATATGAACCTCTCCGTTTACGGAAACATACACATTGGCGGATGCCACCGATGGGTTATTCATGATCAGCCTTTCCATATCGGGTACATTGATTGCAGACAAAGGCTGATGAACGATTGAATCTCCCCTGTCAGTTAGCAACTGATGAATATCCTCCTTTGTTACAAAATAATTTTGATCTGATGCACTGACATGTATATCCAGCTTGATGGCCTTACGACACTTTTGTTCCTTTTGCACAAAACCAAGAGTCACCAGGGTTCCGCCAAGGAAGATTAACCAGAGGGATATGTTAATTATCTTTTTCAATTTAATTGTTCAGCAATGCATTTTTAATTGGCTCCACGAGCATATCAATGTCTCCGGCCCCAACGGTCAGCAGGATTTCGAGATTTCTTTTCTTCAATTCCGATACCAGCTCTTGCTTGGAGCAAAGCATTTTGCTTTTGGATGAAATACGGTCAAGCAGCATTTGAGAATTCACTCCAGCTATGGGTTGCTCCCGGGCAGGGTATATCTCCAACAACACCACTTCATCCAACAAGGACAGGCTCTGAGCAAATCCATCCGCAAAATCTCTGGTTCTCGTAAAAAGGTGAGGCTGAAAAACCCCTGTAAGCTTCTTGTCAGGATAGAGCTCGCGAATAGAAAGAATACAGGCTCTTAATTCTTCAGGGTGATGGGCATAGTCGTCGATAAACACCAGTTTTTCACTTTTTATCTGATATTCAAACCGACGTTTTACTCCCTTAAATGAAGCCAATGCCTCCCTTATCTTCTCTTCTTTCACGCCCACAATCCTGGCCGCCACAACTGCTGCCACCGAATTCTCCACGTTATGCGAGCCGGGAAGACCAAGCAGGAGATCGTTTATCTGAAATGCTGGTCCTTTTATTTCATACCGGTAATACCCACCCGAAATGGTAATATTCTCGGCATGGACAGCTGCTCCTCCTCTGAGTGAATAAGAAATAATTTTTGCATCCACCTGTTTCTGCGCCTTTTCAGTTCCGCTCTTGGCTATGAGGGTGCCACCCTTTTTTATCTGTTTAGCAAAAAGATTATACGATTCGTGCATGTGTTCCTGATCACCGTAAATATCCAGATGGTCGGCATCGATAGAAGTAATAATGGCTATATCCGGATGCAGGGACAGAAAGGAACGGTCATATTCATCTGCCTCCACGACGGTAATAGCACCCTTCTCTCCCAGGTTTTTTCCAATCAGGAGATTGGTATGGTAATTCTGGGTAATCCCTCCAAGAAATGCAGAACAATCTACCCCTGACGAACGAAGAATATGGGCAATAAGTGAAGAGGTAGTAGTTTTGCCATGTGTACCCGCCACAGCAATTGTAAAGGAATTCTCGGTAATGATGCCCAGTACCTCTGAACGTTTTTTAACTGAGAATCCTCCAGAAAGAAAATACAGATACTCCCTGTGGTTTAGAGGGACCGCAGGTGTATAAATTACCAATGTATTTTCAGGTCTCAGTTTCATTGTTTCCAGCCTTTCGGTATTCTCATCAAAAAACACTTCCATGTTTTCTGCCACTAATTCATCTGTTAGAGCCGTCCTCGTTTTGTCATAACCTTTCACAATCTTCCCTTCCGCATTGAAATACCTCGCAAGTGCGCTCATCCCTATGCCGCCTATACCCAGGAGGTACACCTGTTTTATGTTGTCGTACTTCACTTTTTATTGCGGTTATGAATCAGGTTCAAAATTTCATTGGCGATGACCAGGGCTGAATCGGTATAGGCAAATCGGCTAATGTTTGTCTCCAGTTTTTTTCGCTGCACTTCATTATTTGCAAGTTCTATGGCATGCTCCATCAGCGTATTTGCTGCATCCAGATCCTTGACAAGAATAGCCGCCTGATGATTGACAAGGGCCATCGCATTCTTGGTCTGATGATCTTCAGCCACATTGGGAGAGGGCACAAGGATGCACGCCTTCTTGACCAGGCAAAGCTCCGAAACCGAACTGGCTCCTGCCCTGGAAATCACTACGTCGGCCATCACATAAGCGTAATCCATCTTGGAAATAAAATCATATACCCTAACACCCTTAGTTTTATTTTGCTTCAATTCATCCCCTAAACCTGCATAAAAGGTTTTCCCCGTCTGCCAGATGACCTGAAGCTCATTTTTCATGAGTTCGGTTACTCCCGCATTAAGTGTCTCGTTCAACGTACGGGCACCGAGACTTCCACCTATAACAAGAATGGTCTTCTTCTCAGGATCAAGTCCGAAAAACTCAGCTGCCCTGGCCTTTTTACCGTCCAGCTTCAGGATATCCTGTCTTACAGGATTACCTGTAAGTATGATCTTGCCCTTGGGAAAAAACCGTTCCATCTCATCATAAGCCACGCAAATCCTGTCCACCTTTTTTGATAATATCTTATTGGTTATTCCCGGGTATGAATTCTGTTCTTGAATAAGTGTTGGAATTCCTGCATTGGCAGCCACACGCAGCATAGGACCGCTGGCATAGCCACCCGTTCCTACTACCGCATCTGGTTTAAACTGCTTCATTATTTTTCTTGCTTTAATCAAACTTGAAATCACCTTAAACGGAAATGATAAATTCTTCCATGTAATTTTCCTTTGCAAACCACTTATCCAAAGTCCCTCTATCTTGTAACCTGCTGCCGGAACCTTCTCCATTTCCATCCTTCCCTCCGCACCAACAAACAATATTTCAACCTGTCCGTTGCACTTTTCCCGAAGTGCATTTGCAATGGCTATGGCCGGAAAAATATGCCCTCCTGTGCCGCCCCCGCTGATAATAATCCTAGGCGGCTGCAAGCTGATCTCCCTTCTCCTTTTTAATATCCTTGACTGTTCCTTTTGACTGAAGGTCCATGTCGCGACTTACACTCAGAATAATACCGATCGCTATACTGGTAAACCAGATGGATGTACCACCCATGCTGACAAGCGGTAAAGGCTGACCTGTAACAGGGAAAAGGTTTACTGCAACCGCCATGTTAATCATGGCCTGAAAAACGAGACTGAAGGTGAGCCCTATGGCCAGGAAGCTCCCGAAAGACTTAGGTGTTCTGCTCGCTATCCTCACTCCCCTGAACAAAAGGATCATATATAAAAACAAGGTAAAGGCCCCTGCTATGACCCCCCACTCCTCAATGAGTATGGCGAAAATAAAATCTGAAGAAGCCTGTGGAAGGAAGTTCCTCTGATCACTTCGTCCGGGGCCTTTACCCAACATTCCGCTTGTTCCGATGGCCATCTTGGCCTGATCAGCCTGGTAATTTTCTTCACTATTTCCAGAACGGAAATTCTCAATCCGGGCCTTCCAGGTCCTGCCCCTGTGGAGACTGTCGGGGTATTTGATTATGACGAACGCAAAAACCGTTACAAACAACAAGCATCCAGCGAGGAGCATTCCCATATATTTGAGGCTGACCCTGCCTATAAACATGAGCACCAGGCAGGTAAGAAACAGAAGGGCAGCCGTAGAAAAGTTGGCCGGCAGAATCAATGCACAAACAATTCCAACGGGGATTATGATGGGGAGAAATGCCGTTTTAAAATCTTTGATGTTTTCCTGACGTGCAGCTAATAGCCGGGCAACATAAGCGATGAGCGCCAGTTTTGCAAAATCCGAGGTCTGGAAGGTAAGTCCTGTACCCGGAATACCAATCCATCTGTTGGCTTCACCTGCACTGATCCCTTTAAACAGGGTATACAGCAGCAGCGGTGCTGCCACCCACACAGCAATCTGGGATATCCTGGAGAAATAGGTATATTTTACTTTGTGTACCATATACATCAGCAACAAACCGAAACCGATAATAATTGCATGTTTGATCAGGTAATACATGGCATTTCCTCCTTTGTACCTCGTTGCCAGTGCCGTAACTGAGGAGTAGACACAAACAAGAGAAATAGCTGACAGTAGTAACACTACCACCCAAATCACCTTATCGCCTTTAATGCCTTTTAACATGGTTGCTTTATAAACTGTTTACCAGTTCCTTGAATTTGTCTCCTCTGTTTTTATAATTATCAAACGCATCAAAACTTGGGCACCCGGGTGAAAACAAAACAGTGGAGCCTGATTTAGCAAGCACCTTTGCTGTTTTTACAGCCTCTTCCATGGATCCGGCATGCACAATTATTCCCGACTCCATCAGTGCCGAAAATATCCGTTCCCTCTCCGAGCCAAGGCAAACGACAGCAGATACCTTTTCGGCAACCAAACCTCTTAACACCGAATAATCGCTTCTCCTGTCGATTCCTCCAAGTATCAGCACCGTTTTTTCTGTCATAACATTCAGTGATGTCCAGGTATCATTCACGGATGTAGACTTGGAATCATTGATGTAATTCACCTGATTTATCCGAGCAACAAATTCCAGACTGTGCTCAAATACGGAAGGCCCTTCGCGTCTGCCGGCAAACTGATTTGCAGAAAAGGCTACTTTTAGTGTTGCTTCTTTTTTATTCATGGGTTTATTAAAAAATGAATATTCTGAAACTGGTTATCAAAGTGAACGAACGGAAGTCTTGAATTGCCGGCCTCTGTCCTCGTAGTTCTCAAACAAATCAAAACTGGCACAGGCCGGAGAAAGCAGAACGACATCTCCCTTTTTGCCCAGCCGGTAACTTGCCTTGACTGCATCCAGTGCCGTGTTTGTTTCTACGATGCTTTCCACAACGTCTTTAAATGCTTCAATAATCTTTTTGTTATCGATACCCAGACAAACGATAGCCTTTACTTTTTCCCTTACCAATTCCTTCAGCTGGGAGTAATCATTACCCTTATCCTGTCCACCAACTACCCAAATTACAGGCTGAGACATGCTCTCCAGTGCATACCAGGTCGAATTCACGTTGGTGGCTTTGGAGTCATTGATAAAATCAATGCCATGCACTTTCCCAACATGTTCGAGGCGATGCTCCACATTATGGAAGTCCGAAAGGCTCTCCCGGATTGATTCCTTACGGATATCAAACAGCTTGGAGGCGACAGACGCAGCCATCGAATTGTAGATGTTGTGCTTGCCTTGCAGTGCTAATTCTTCAATTGACATAGATTGTGGATTAGGGTTTATATTGATCATTAATTCATTTCCTTTCAAACAGGCGCCTTCTGTTATTTCATGCTTTATAGAAAAAGGGTACTTCCTGGCAATAATTTTTCTTTTTTGCAATTCCTGGCCTATTACCTCATCATCATCACAGTAAATAAATGCATCCTCGGGGCCCTGGTTCTGCATCACTTTGAATTTTGAGTCTACATACTTCTGCATTTCATAATTGTACCTGTCCAGATGATCAGGAGTGATATTTAGCAGAACAGCAACATCCGCTTTGAATCCGAACATTCCATCAAGCTGAAAACTACTTAGCTCAATCACGTAGAAATCAAAATTTTCTTCCGCCACTTGCAACGCAAAACTCTTTCCCACATTTCCTGCAAGCCCGACATTCAATCCTGCCTTTTGCAGAATATGATAGGTCAACAGGGTGGTTGTGGTCTTGCCGTTGCTTCCTGTGATACAGATCTTTTTTGCTTTGGTGTACCTTCCGGCAAATTCAATTTCTGATATCACCGGCACTCCCTTTGCATAAAGTTTCTTTACCAATTCCACCTTTTCAGGTATTCCAGGGCTTTTGATTACTTCATCCGCATTCAGGATTTTTGCTTCGGTGTGGGTTTCCTCCTCCCACTCAATTCCATATTTTAAAAGAACGGTCTTGTACTTCTCCTTAATTTTCCCTTTATCTGAAACAAATACCTCAAACCCCTTCTGCTTTCCCAGGACTGCAGCACCGACACCGCTCTCTCCGCTTCCTAAAACAACCAGGCGCTTCATTGCTATCTCAGTTTGAGTGTGGCTATAGCCAAAACAGCGCACATAATTCCTACAATCCAGAACCGGGCTACAATCTTGGCTTCGTGTATTCCTTTCTTCTGATAGTGGTGATGCAGAGGCGACATTAAAAACACACGCCTCCCGGCACCGTATTTTTTCTTCGTGTACTTGAAGTAACTTACCTGTATCATCACAGAAAGATTTTCAACCAGAAACACTCCGCACAAAACAGGTATCAACAACTCTTTTCGGATTGCTATTGCGAACACCGCAATGATTCCGCCTAATGCCAGACTGCCCGTATCTCCCATAAAAACTTGCGCAGGAAAAGAATTGTACCATAGAAAACCAACACAGGCACCAACAAAAGCCGCTATGAAAACAACCAGTTCACCCGTGTGCGGCAGATACATAATGTTTAGATAATCGGCGAAAACCGTGTTTCCGGATACATACGCAAGTATCCCCAAAGTCACTCCGATAATGGCCGAGGTTCCTGTGGCAAGCCCGTCTATTCCGTCTGTAATATTGGCACCGTTTGAAACAGCGGTAATGATGACAATAACGATTGGAATAAAAACCAGCCATGCCCATTTGCGGTAATTATCTCCCATAAATTTGACGAGATAGGCATAGTCGAACTCATTGTTTTTTACAAAGGGAATCGTGGTTTTGATTGACTTGGAGTCGTATTTGGCATACTGAGGTATTTTCATCAGGCTTTGGTTCTGAGGATTTCCATCGTTTTGATAAGCCTCTGCGATATTGCTCACTACACGTTCCTTTACAACTACTGAATTATTGCAATACAAGGTGATGCCTACAATTAAGCCAATCCCTACCTGCCCGATTATTTTAAACTTGGCTGCAAGTCCTTCTTTATCTTTCTTAAACACTTTGATGTAATCGTCCAGAAATCCGATCAGACCCAACCAGATGGTAGTGACAATCATCAGGATGATGTAAACATTGTGAAGTTTTGCAAAAAGCAGGGTTGGAATTATAATGGCGAAAATGATGATCAACCCACCCATGGTTGGAGTACCCTGTTTTTCGGATTGCCCCTGCAGACCAAGGTCCCTCACTGTTTCACCTACCTGTTTCCTGTGAAGAAATGCGATGATACGTTTACCCAATACCGCTGAAATAATAAGGGAGGTAAGAATGGCCAGTGCAGCTCGGAATGAGATGTATTTAAACACACCTGCTCCGGGAAGCATTTTATTTGTACTTAACCAATCAAAGAGATAATAAAACATATATCCTTACCTATTGTGTAATTTGTTTCAGATTTTCTTTTAACACCTTCATGTCATCAAATGGGTGCTTGGTGCCTTTTATCTCCTGGTATTTCTCATGACCCTTCCCAGCAAGAAGGATGATATCTCCCGGTTGCGCAAGTGAACAAGCTGTCCTGATCGCTTCCTTTCTGTCAGCAATCGACAACAGTTTTTTGAAATGCAAGGCCTCTACTCCACTTCGCATCTGCTCGATAATGAATTCGGGGTCTTCTGAACGCGGATTATCCGAAGTAAGGATCACCTTGTCACTGTTTTCGCATGCAATCCGGGCCATGATTGGGCGCTTGGCGCCATCCCTGTCACCACCGCAACCAACAACTGTAATCACCTTTTCATTTCCGGTGCGAATGTCTTTGATCGTTTTGAGGACGTTTTGAAGAGCATCAGGTGTGTGAGCATAGTCGACGATGCCTGTAATGCCATTCTCTGTACGGAAATATTCAAACCTGCCCTCGACAGGGTTAAGTGAGCTCAGGGTGGTTAAAACCGTCATCTTCTCCTGCTTCAAAAGAATCGCAGTACCGTACACAGTCAACAGGTTATATGCATTAAATGTTCCGATGAGTTTGCTCCACATTTCTGTCCCGTCTATATTCAGTAAAAGGCCTGAAAATTGGTTTTCCAATACCTTACACTTGAAATCAGCCATTGACCTCATGGAATAATACTTTTTCTCGCTTTTACAATTTTGCAGCATAATAGACCCATTGGGGTCATCCTTATTTACAAGAGCGAAACTGCTCGAATCAAGCTGATCAAAGAAACTTTTCTTGGCCCGCAGATATTCTTCAAATGTTTTGTGATAATCGAGATGATCGTGGGTAATATTGGTAAACACTCCACCAACAAATTGGACACCCGATATCCGGTGCTGTGCAATGGCATGAGAACTTACTTCCATAAAACAATAAGTGCAGCCCGATTCAACCATTTTTGCAAGCAAACTATTTAGACTGATAGCATCAGGGGTGGTGTGTGTGGCAGGCAGCTCTTCATTATTGATAAGATTCCTGACAGTGGATAACAAACCGACTTTATAACCCAATGATCTGAAGAGCTGATACAAAAGGGTGACCGTTGTGGTTTTCCCGTTTGTACCGGTAACTCCTACAAGTTTCAAGGAAGAGGATGGATTGTCATAATAATTGGATGCAATCACTCCCAAAGCCGTATGTGTGTCCTTCACCTTCACATATACCACCTTTTCATTCCGGGCTTCCGGAAATTCTTCACAGACAATCACAACCGCACCTTTCTCAGCAACTTCTTCCATGTAATGGTGACCATCAGACTGAACACCCCTTATGGCAACAAACAAAGAATCTTTCTGTACCTTCCTCGAATCAAACGTAATGGAGGTAACAGCCACATTGGTTGATCCTGCTACTTCCAGCAACCCAGCCTTATACAATATGTCTTTCAGTAATTTCATCAGAGTAGTTCCAATGTGATTTGATTGTCTTTCTTGTATTTGGTTCCGGCGGCCAGTGATTGTCTCGCAACAACTCCGCTTCCTATCAATTTGACCCGAAGACCGTTATTTTCAAGCAAATACAAAACGTCTTTGGCCAACATTCCGGTTACGTTTGGCACAATTCCA
>Ga0207114_1091_pt1 | contig 26948 bp, 25 predicted proteins | sample Alteio_BWMinHeat_70_FD_153560 | JGI IMG/M metagenome (GOLD analysis project Ga0207114, IMG submission 153560) | Enriched cells from forest soil in Barre Woods Harvard Forest LTER site, Petersham, Massachusetts, United States -... | ecosystem: Environmental > Terrestrial > Soil > Temperate forest >... | reverse complement strand
AGGCTAGGAGGCCCCCGAAGCCTTCGCCGTCGATTCTCGCACCACGAGTTCAGGTTCAATCGCGATGTCTGAGGGATATTCTTTCTTCCCCTCAATCCGTTCCAACAGAACCTGGGCCGCCACCTCTCCCATGCGGTTCAACGGCTGTTGCACCGTGGTCAGACTCGGAGTGTGAAACGCCGCGCCTGGAATATCGTCGAAGCCCATCACCGAAATATCCTGGGGAACCCGCAGGCCCTGCTCCTGTATAGCTCGAATCGCGCCGATCGCTGAAATGTCGTTGTAGGCAAACAGCGCGGTAAACGGCTTCTTGCCGGCCAGCAGTTGCTTGGCAAACGGATAACCCAACATCGGCGTCGGGTCGTCGGTGTCAATCTGCACCGTTAGTTCGGGATCGATCTTCATCCCAATCTCCCCGGCCACCCGGCAGATCGCGTCCCAGCGGTCCGCCGCATCCGAGCTCACCGGATTGCCTTTCATGAAGGCGACCCGCTCGTGCGATAAATCCTTGAAGTGGTTGAGCGCAAGAACTGCGGCGCGCAGGTGATCCAGGGTAATGTTGGTGACGCCCTTCAGCTTCTTGTGGCCGGCGATGGCAACCGTGGGCAGCGCGGGGGCCTCCTGCACGGTCGTATCCACCGTGATGATGCCCTCGACTCCGCGCTCCGACAGCAATTGCGAATATCGATTCAGCAACACCGGATCGTGCCGGTGCACCACCGTCAGAAAGAAATACTCGCGCTTCCTCAAATACTGCTCAATGCCGCTGATGATTGGCGAACTGTAGGAGTCGCCAATCTCTTCCGCAATCACTCCGATGGTATAGGTACGTTTGTTGCGCAACGTGCGAGCAAAAAAATTGGGCCGGTAGTTGAGTTCCTTGGCGGCCGCGTGGATCCGGTTCTTGGTCTCCTGCGGAATGGATCGAGCCGACGGCGAATCGTTGAGAACCGCCGAGACCGTGCCGGGAGTAAGTCCAATATGTTGGGCGACGGCTTTGAGGGTGATGACCTCTGGTTTTTGGCCAGGCTTCTTAATTTGCCCCATGATCTTTAAGTCGTCTCAATTAGTGACGTCGCAAACTCCGGGCCAAGCATCCTAACAAATCCCAACACCCTGTCAGTGATCCCACACTCCGCGGTTTCGTGCGCGGTTACGCTTTTGCATAACGTTGGCTGTTAGGCTTCGATCCGCTCAAGGCAAAGAAAAGAATGTACAAGTAACAAATTACCGGAAGAAAGAACGCGTGATGAATGCCGATGCGGTCGGCAATCGCGCCCTGCGCCACCGGAATAATGGCTCCGCCCACAATCGCCATGATCATGACTCCAGAGCCGTCGCCGGTAAGCGGTCCAAGTTCCGCGACCCCCAGCGTAAAGATGCTCGGGAACATGATCGAATTGAAAAACCCGACCAGGATGATGCTGTACATGGCGGTGTGACCAGTCGTGAGCATGGAGATTGCGACCAGGGCGGTTGCGCACACCGCACAAATGCCAAGCAGGGCTCCCGTTGGCGCAACCAAATGACCACCACGGAGAGCGGTCAGGAGTGCGAGCACCGCCGCCACCACGGCGACCAAGGCAAAAAGCGGGCGGGCAGTAACTAGGATAGAGACGAGCGCCCATAGGACAGCGGTGAGACTAAAATGGCCAGCCGGAGCTGCAAGCTTGTCAGCCCATGCATGAGCAACCCAGGTTGAGAGCAGATAGGCGAAAACGCCGCCAACCGACGCCAATCCCATATACGCCGCTTTTGCTCCGCTAAGAAGTGCGGATCCAAAGAAACGACCAACCATGGCACCGCCCCAGTACAATGCGACGAAAGTCGCCGCAACCTTCTCCGTCAGACCACCGATCTCAGGCTGGCCGAAGTAGTTCACCAAGAAACTACCAATCGAGACCTCTCCCCCGACGTAGACAAAGATGGCAATGGCGCCAAAAATCAGGTTCGGATGCTTCCAGATGGAGTCGTTCTCGCCCACTTTGTGCTGTGCGTGCTCGATTGTGGGCAACTTGAAACTCCCGATAGCAATCGCCAACAGCACTAGCGCAATGCCCAGCCCCACATAAGGCATTTTGACCGTCGCTGCTTCGTGAACCCGGTAGGCTTGCAACGCATCGGGCGCTAAAGCTCGCATCTGATCGATGGACAGGTTTGCCGCTGTCAGAATCAGTAGCCCGCCGAAAAACGGCGCAAGGAAAGTACCCAGAGAGTTGAACGCCTGCGTTAGATTCAGCCGGCTCGAAGCCGTCTCTGGCTTCCCTAAAACGGTGACGTACGGATTCGCTGCCACCTGCAAGCAGGTGATCCCCGCAGCAAGAACGATCAATGCGCCCAGGAACAATGGGAAGGACGGAACACTCGCCGCCGGCACGAACAGGAACGCCCCTAGGCCCATGGTAAGCAGGCCGACCACCATCGACCGCTGGTAGCCAATCCAGTCAATGATCCGAGCCGAAGGAATCGAAAAAATAAAGTAGGCTCCAAAGAATGCAAACTGAATCAGCATGACCTCCGCATAGCCGAGGTCGAAAATCGATTTCAGATGCGGAACCAGAATGTCATTCAGGCAGGTAAGAAATCCCCACATGAAGAATAGCGTTGTCACTGTCGCCAGCGGAGCGCCGTAGCTCTGCCCCGCCCCCGGCGCCGTCGTCGTAGTAGAAGTGTTGGGGGCTGCGATTGCCATGAGTGCTGTATCCACCCTTCCAAATTTTGCGCAAATCAAATTGTGCGAATCAGGCGCGCAAATCAAAGAACGCGGCCATCATAGCATCGCCGGAGCGTGCTTCTACGCATTTTTCTTAAACCGATATCGAATTGATACTCTAGAAAATCGTTTCTCTAGCTTGACAATACAAGCGCCATGCCGGAGACTGCAATCGTCTACGCCTGTCGAATTCTCCTAAGCAGGCCACACTCATGCGCGAATCTGTGCTCTTCGCTGTCGCCGCCTTCTCTTTTCTGATCTGCCAATCCGTACTCTTTGCCCAAGCCGGCACCTCCACCGTGGTCGTGTTCAGCGAACCGGGATGTCCGGCAGCCGACTCCGCCAACCCCTCTCCGCAGCAATTGGCCGCAATGCTGCCAGGCGCTCGACGGACCGACACAGGCCACTTTCGCGACGCTCTGGCCGCACCGTCAACCCGCCTTTTGGTGCTCCCTTACGGCTCCTCCTTTCCTGAGGAAGCCTGGCCGGCGATCAAGCAGTTTCTCGACCGCGGAGGCAATCTTCTCGTGCTCGGCGGAAAGCCCTTCACCCGCGCCGCCTACCGCGATTCCGGCGGTTGGCATCTGCGCGACTACAGCGTCCGCTTCGTCCGTCCGCTCATGATCGACCAGTACCAGGAAACTCCGGGCTCCGACGGCCTGCAGTTCCAGCCCAATCCCGAACTGCCTTTGCGGCTTCCCGCGTTCGCGTGGAAGCGCGCCTTCAGCCCTGTCATTCGCCTGAGCGCGGTCGATCTTTACCAGCGTGGCGGCGCCGCCGGATCCATCGACGCCCGCCTCGACACAATCGCCTGGGGCGTCAAGCAGGGCCGCAAATTATCCGCGCCGGTCCTCCAGGTCGATCACTACCGGAACGGTTTCGACGGCGGACGCTGGATTTTCGTCAACGCGGAACTATCGCGCGAGTTCTTCGATAACGCCACGCTCCTGCAATCCCTGGCGGAACGGGCATTGCAGGGCGCCGAGGAATTCACTGTCCGCCCGGCGTCGCCGCTCTACGTTCAAGGTGAACCGATAGAACTGCAAGTCGCCTGGCACGCTTCGGATGCTCCGAAAGGGCCGTTGAGAGTTGGACTAACGACATTCCCTGACGGGGACCCCTCGCATAGCTCGACAACGAGTGTGATGATCCCCTCGAATGAGCCGTTTCTATTGCCAGCGCCGTCCGGCAAGGGCCTCTACATCATCAAGGCGCAGTTGCTCGAAGGCGACCACGTCCGCGCCATGTATCATTCCGCCTTCTGGATCCGCGACGAATCCTTCCTTCGCTCCGGCCCACATCTCGGCGTCAACCACGACTACTTCGAACTCGATGGCCGTCCTCTCGCGGTCGTCGGCACCACGTATATGTCGAGCGAAGTCCAACGCCTCTTCTTCGAGCATCCCAACGTGTATGTCTGGAACCAGGATCTCGGCCAGATTCACGACGCCGGACTCAACATGATCCGCACCGGGTGGTGGACCGGCTGGGACAAATTCTGCGACGAAAACGGACAGCCCTACGAGCGCACTCTGCGCACCCTCGAAGCCTACTTAATGACCGCCCGCAAGTACGGACTCCCGGTACAGTTCAATTTCTTCGCCTTCCTCCCCGATGTTCTCGGAGGCGCCAACGCCTTTCTCGACCCCGAGGCCGTTCGCCGCCAGCAGACTCTGATTTCGTCCGTGGTCGCGCGCTTCCATGACGTGCCCTTCCTCGCATGGGATCTCATCAACGAGCCCAGTTTCTCTCAGCATCTGTGGAAGACGCGCCCTAACGGCGATGCCATCGAGCTCGCGGCCTGGAACAATTGGCTGACCCAACGATATCCCGATCGCGGGAAACTCGCCGCGCTATGGAATATCCCTCCCGACTCCGTCACAGGAACGATCTCTCTACCCCGCGAAGACGAGTTCTCCCCGCGCGGCATGTACACCGGAACCAACTCGCTCCGGCTGCATGACTATTTTCTATTCGCCCAGGAATCGTTCGCCCACTGGGCAAGCACCATGCGCGACACCATCCGGTCCACCGGCTCTCAACAAGTCGTAACCGTTGGCCAGGATGAAGGTGGTATTCAAGATCGTCTCTCACCCGCTTTCTGGGGCCAGTCCGTCGACTTCACCACCAATCATTCCTGGTGGCTCAACGACCACATCCTGTGGGATTCGCTCGCAGCCAAGCAGCCCGGCAAAGCGATGCTGATTCAGGAAACAGGATTGCAGCGTGAATTAAACATCGACGAGATCGCCCGCCGCACGCCGGAGAGCGAGGCCGCCCTCCTCGAACGAAAAATCGCCGCCTCGTTCATTCAAGGCTCTGGAGCCATCGAGTGGCTCTGGAATACGAATTCCGCCATGACGGAGAGCAACGAGACCCCCATCGGCGCCGTTCGCACCGATTACACCGAGAAGCCGGAGGCCAAGCTGCTGCGCGCCTTCGCTGAATTCGCCCCGTCGTTGCACGAGCACCTTCGCGACCCGCAGCTGCCTTCCATCGCAATCGTAACGTCGCAGGCCGCGCAGTTTTCGGTGCTCGCCGATTTCCAAGTGGCAGCGCAACAGAACGCGGTTCGTGCCCTCGCTTATGACGCCCACTTGTCCGCTTATGTGATCGCGGAAAATCAGATCGAGAAACTCGGCTCACCCAAGCTCGCCATTCTGCCTTCCCCGCAAGCGTTGAGCGAAACCGCATGGCGGGCTCTGCTGAATTATGTGGACGCGGGCGGTAACCTGCTCGTCACGGGTCCAGTCGATCGCGACCAGCACTGGCAGATCGTCCATCGAGCCACGGAACTCGGACTCGCTGCGCACGTCGAACCCCTGACCTACCACAATGCCACGGTCCACATCGCGGACCGTTCGCTAGCCCTGGCTTTCGGTCAGCCCCAACAAAACTGGCTGGATTCCCTGCGCTTCGACGATGGATCGAGTTTCAAAGAAATCTCTCGCGGCAAGGGGCGGATTTTCTGGACGGCGTACCCGGTCGAACTCGCCGAGGATCTGCACTCTACATCCGGACTCTACGCATACGTTGCGACTCGACTGAACATCACTCCGCTGTTCAGCCAACAAACGCCGCTGCCACCCGGCGTGCTGGTATTTCCTACCGTGCTGGCGGACTCGGTGCTCTACGTCCTGGTTTCAGACACCGCGAACGACGCCAATATCAGTCTGCACGACCAGTCCACCGGCGTGCCGATTACGTTCACATTGCCCGCGGAACACGCCGCAATTGTCGTGATTGGAAAAAAAGAAAAGAAGATCGTAGCCCAGTACGGCTTCTAGGTTTGCGCAGTCTCTGCTCAGCCAGTGTCTGCGAATGGAAGTTCAAGTACTCCTCCATCCTTCACTTCGAGAGCTGGCCGATGAAAACTCCGTAAGGCTCCAGCGTCACGACAGTTCCGGCGGCCGAAGATTTCCCGGTCGCTACCAGACTCTTCGCTGACGAGAACCCGTCCTTACTCAATTCAAAATTCACCTTCCGCTCCGCTCCTGACATGTTCAGGGCCACCAGAACCGCCTGGCCCTTGTACGTACGCATATACGAGAGGACGTTTTGATCGTTCTCATTCAGCGCAGTATAGGTCCCCTCCAACAGGGCCTTATTCGTATGCCGCAGTTTGAGCACCTTCTTGTAGAAGGTGAGCACCGACTCCGGATCTTTGGACTGGTCGGCGACGTTGTGCGTCTTGGCGGTCGGAGGCACCGGAAGCCACGGTGTAGCCTTGGAGAACCCCGCGTTCTCGGTCTCATCCCACTGCATGGGTGTACGCTCACCGTCCCGCCCCTTCTCCTTAGGCCAGCCCGTGCGGCCGATCGGGTCTTTCACATCTTCCTTGCGCGTGGGCGGTGTGGTTTTCATCCCAATCTCTTCGCCGTAATACATGATGGGAGTCCCGCGCAGAGTCAGATAAAGCCCGGCCATAAGCTTCGCGATCTGATCGTTGTGCTCGCCGTCGCCATAGCGGTCGTAGGAGCGGACGATATCGTGGTTGCTGATGACGAATGTTGGCCAGCCGGACGCAGCATCGACCGCGGCAATCTGCTTGCGGAAGTCGGCGGGCGAAAGCTTGTTCACCGTGGTGAAAAGAAAATCCATGGGCAGCTGCAGCTCGTTGTTGCCCTCGCCGTAATACTTGTTGAGTTCCGCGATGTCGCCAGTCCAGGTTTCTCCGATCAGCACTGCATTATGTTCGTCAGCGATCTTGCGTAATCCGCGCAGTACCTCATGTACTTCGGGCAACTTGGTGTTGTACTTGTTTTCTTCGATGGGATCGCCAAAGGCACTGGTGCCTGGCTTCACTGGATTGTCATGCAGCTTGGGATCCTCAAACAGCGTGTCCACAGCATCGAGACGAAACCCGGAGACGCCACGCTGGTACCACCACCGCGTCACATCGAACATCGCATCCTTCACCGCTGGATTCCGCCAGTTCAGGTCAGGTTGCTCGGCGTAAAAGAAGTGGTAGTAATACTGCCCGGTCGTGGGATCAAGCTTCCACGCCGAACCGCCAAAAGTAGAAGTCCAATTGTTGGGTGGCTGCCCCGGCCCTTTTCCGTCGCGCCAGATGTACCAGTCGCGATGCTCCGCGGTTCGAGCCGACTTCGAATCCAGGAACCATTTGTGCTGATCGGAAGTGTGATTCACAACAAAATCGAGGATGATGTGGATGCCGCGCTTCTTTGCCTCGGTTGCCAACGTATCGAAGTCCGCCAAGGTTCCGTACATGGGATCGATATTTTCGTAATCGGAGACGTCGTAGCCGAAATCTACCTGCGGCGAAGGAAAGCACGGCGTGATCCAGATCGCGTCCACGCCCAGGTCCTTCAAGTAGTCCAGCTTGGAGGTAATGCCCTTCAGATCGCCGATTCCATCGTCGTTGCTGTCGGCAAAGCTGCGCGGATAGATCTCGTAAAACACGGCATGCTGCCACCACTGGTGACCTTCTGCGTCCAGGCCTTTGGCGGCGGTGGCTTTGCCTGCGGTCTGCGCGGCCGTGAGCAGCGACAAACATAAGAACGAAACTGCCAATATCCAGTAGAACATACGACGCACAAGATGACTCATCGGGGTCCTTTCGAAAGATTGCATCGACCCTCGACCCACCGCGAGGTGTCGAACTCGACAAAGGTGGCAATTTGCTGAGTGTAATCCTTTTCTGTCTCTGGTTGCGCGAGCGGAAAGCGTGGGCGCAAGATTTCTTCGGGAACGGCCGAAATTATCCAGCACGAGCCGGGTCAAGCGAATCCGCTTCAATGAATGATCGGGAACTCCGCCACACCCACGTAGGTGTCAGCGCCCCCGTAGTAGAGCAGATATCGATCCCGCTGCTGCACCAAGCCCTCTACGAAAACTACATTGGGTACCTGACCGACGGTCTCCCATTTCTTCTTGGGGAAGAACAGCGGCTCATCGGTCCGCGACAACAATTTGCGCGGGTCGGTGCGGTCAAAGACGGCAATTCCTGTCCGATACACCAGCTTGTCGTCCGCGCCGTTGTATATCAGGACAATTCCCTTCGATGTGAGAATCGGCGACGGCCCCGGCTCCGCGACGCGCGAATCAAACTTCCCCGGCCGCACCGGCAGCACGGGAGTCTGCGTGGCTTCGGTCCAATGCAACAGGTCCGGCGAATTCGCCAGCCCTGCCTGATCCTTGTTATCCGCATTCGTACCCAGAAAATACATCCAGTATTTTCCCTCGATTTTTTCCGGCACAATGGCGCCCGACTTCGTCCACTTTACATTCCAGTTTCCTTGGTTGGCCGGAATGATCACCCCTTTGCGGTCCCAATGAATCAGGTCTTGTGATGTCGCCAGGCAGAGTTGCGCGTCTTTCTTGTTGTAGCCCGTGTACGTCAGGTAGTAGGTATCGCCGAATTGGACGAGCCGTGGGTCCTCCACCCCGCCGTCTTTCTCGTATTCCTCCGTAGGGCTTAGAACAGGTTCATCCCGACGAGTGAAATGGATCCCGTCAGTGCTCTCGGCATATCCCAGTCGCGAGGTGCCTTGCTTGTCCTGGGCGCGATAGAGCATCACGATCTTGTCTCCACGCATGACGACCGCGGGATTGAATGTCCCCGCCGCTTCCCAACTGCTGCCGCGTGGAGCAATCACGGGCGCTTCCGACACGCGGTGCCAGACCCCGTACGGCAACGGCCCGCTGCTTTGCGCGGCCAACGCCGTCAGCAACCCCAGCACAATCCATATTCTGGAGCGAACCAAACCGGGCATCTGCATCACTCCTGTTGCGTCGGGCATTCTCGCTGGGCAGTAAAAAACGGCAGGGCCGACCCCCTGCCGTTTTGCGATCTTGCGTGCTTGCTCCGACTACTTCTTGTTGACGGATTTCTTGAGTTCGGCTCCAGGGCTAAACTTCGCGACTTTGCGGGCAGCGATTTTGATGGTGGCGCCGGTTTGCGGATTACGCCCGTTCCGCGCTTTTCTCTGCGACACCGAGAAGGTGCCGAAGCCTATCAACGCCACCCGATCTCCTTTGCGGAGGGCACCCGTAATACTGTCGACAGCGGTATCAATGGCAGTCGTGGCCTGCGCCTTGCTGATTTCACATGCGCCTGCGATCTTGTCAACCAGATCGGCCTTGTTCATAGTCTCTCCTCGCAGGTCTCTTTCGTGCTCAGCCGACAACGGCGACAAAACTGGCCCTGGCTGAGTTGGGAAACCTGACGGCTTGTATTCTCCTCCCTCTGTGGCGAAAGTCAACTGTGAAAATCCGCGCCGGAAGCCTGTTTCGCACTCCTTCGGCCCGAATTGGGGCGACCCTAGCGGCTTTCCGGTTCCGTGGGGAGGGTTTTCCTCCGTCCTCCACAGCCCTCGCCCTTCCTTCACAGGATGTACACAGGCAGCCACGGTTTCCGGCTTGCGTGGAACCGGCCCTCGGGTGCAGAGTCAAGAGAGAGGAAATCCGTTTGAAGATGATGGGCTCTAAGATGGGTGAGACAAAGTTGGATGAAACGAAGATGGATGGGTCGAGGATGGAAGTCGTGCAGACGGAGGGGACGAAGCTGGACGCGGTGAAGATGGATCGGACCCAGGCGATCAAAACTCCCCCAGAAGTTTGCCCGCTCTGCGAGGGTACCGGATGGAAGACTGCAGGAACTCGTGCAACCGTCAGCAACAACGACCGCCGCGTTACGCGCTGCGACTGCCAGTTGCGGACTCGAGGGCAGTCCCTGCTGGCCGCCGCCCGCATTCCGCGCCGCTACGAGCACTGCGAACTGTCGAATTTTGAGTTCGATGGTCCGTATCGGTCGCTGGCCCCGGCTCGTATGGCGGCCTGCAAGTTCGTCGAAGAGTATCCGATCGACAAGACTGGCCTGCTCGTGATCGGCACGATCGGTGTGGGTAAAACACACTTAGCCGTCGGAATGATTAAGGAACTGATCCTTGGCAAAGGGATTGCGTGCCTCTTCTACGACTACCGCGAATTGCTGAAGCAAATCCAGAATTCATACAACGACTCTGTCAAAACGACAGAACTGGATGTACTTCGGCCGGTATTCGAGATCGAGGTCCTGGTGCTCGACGAACTGGGCGCAGTCAGGCCAACTGAGTGGGTCTGGGACACTGTCAGTCTGATCCTCAACACCCGCTATAACGACAATCGCACCACCATTATCACGACCAACTACCCCAATCTCCCGGAACGCGACCGGCTGAGCAGCAACGTGAGCAGTCGCAGCTCTGAGGCTGCCAAATATGCTGCCGAGAGAGAGTCTCTAGGCGATCGAATCGGCGACCGCATGCGTTCCCGCCTGCTGGAAATGTGCCGCATCGTCACCATGGAGAGCCAAGATTACCGCGAGCGAGTCAAGAGCGCCAGCTTTCGGTGAACCTCGCGCGCCCCTGCGTGGTGATCGATTTCATTCTTTTCTTTCGGTATATCCGCGTAAATCCGCGGCGAAAGAAGTTCTCTGTAGTGCGCTCGGCATGATCGCAATCTAGAATGATTCCGTGCTGACTGAGCGCCTGGAATTCGCGCCTGAACGGGATGCCGAACTATTCGCCGCGGTCCCCGCAGCTCCGGCCGTGTTTCTTCTGCGCGCGGCGGATGCTCATGCCGAGCCTTACGTCAGCAAAACAGCGAACCTGCGGCGCCGCCTGCAGCGGCTGCTCGGGCCGCTCGAGGAGCGCACAAAAAAGCTCAACCTGCGTGATCGAGTGCACGAAATCGAATACGCGCCCACCGGATCCGACTTCGAGTCGGGCTTCCTGCTTTACACCGTTCTAAGACTTGCGTTCCCAAAGACCTACGCGAACCGCATGCGCTTCCGCTTCGCGCCGCTGGTAAAGCTTCATCTTGAAAACGAGTACCCGCGAGCCTCCATCACGACGCGGCTTGGCCGGATCGGCGGACGCTCTCTCTACTACGGCCCGTTCGTTTCTCGCGTGGCCGCCGAGAAATTCATGAACGATTCGCTCGATTTTTTCAAGATGCGGCGTTGCGTCGACGATCTTCATCCCGACCCCAAGTTTCCTGGCTGCATTTATTCCGAGATGAAAATGTGCCTGGCGCCGTGTTTCAAGGGTTGCAGCGACGAGGATTATGTGGCGGAGGTGAACCGGGTGCAGGCCTATTTTGATTCCGCGGGAGATTCCCTGGCCCGCGAACTCTCGGTCGAGCGCGAAGCCGCGTCGGCGCGGCTTGCGTTCGAAGATGCCGCCGCGATTCACGCGCGCGTAGAGAAACTGAAACCCATCCTGAGCCAGCTCCCCGAGATCGTGCAGCGCCTCGACCGGCTGTCGGCGCTCATGATTCAGCCCAGTTCGATCGCGGGCTCGGTTGCGTTCTTCCGCGTGGAATGCGGGCGAATCTCCGGTCCGATCGCATTCAGCATTCAGCCATTGGAACACGCCAAGTCGCAGTCGATGGAGGGGAGAGTGCAGGAGATTCTGCAATCCTTCCCGTCGCCTAACCCAAAGTCCGCGCTGGAAAATATGGAGCACCTGGCGCTGCTCAGGCGCTGGTACTACCGCGGCAGCCGGACCGGCGAAATCTTTTTCACCGACTCGAAAGGCGAACTGCCCATGCGCCGCATCGTCCGCGGCATCTCACGGGTGTTTCGGGGCGAGAAGCCTGAGCCGGAAACCGGCAAGCTTCCAGAGATATCCTGATTGGTTGCGGTGCCGGAAAGCCTTTACCACAGAGGACCGGAGGAACACAGAGGATGGCTCCTCCGAGACGTGGGAGTGAATCTCACGTTGAAAAAGGCCTCAATCGGGCCCTCCCCGAGTTACTTGTGAGGGATGACTTTTCTGAAAAAGCCAAAATAAACATTACGTCCCGCTTTGGCGTCGTCGCTTTGGCAGTTCTCATAGATCCAGAAGCCAGGATAGAACTCCAGGATATAGTCCAACGCTTGTTTCACCGTCACGTTGTACAAATCACCCACAACTTCCTGCTTGGAGAGGTTGCCCCCAGAGCGAATCCAACCCTCGGTGAGAGGCCCAATATTGTATGCCTTCCTGTAAGCGATCACTTCAGGAGCAGACAAGACTAAGTCCATCGCATTGTCCGGGCCACCGAACCTATCACGCCACTGATCACCTAGCACAAATGACACGTGGCTAATCCTGGCATCTAAAAGGTCGGTTGGAACATCTGTTTCAAACATCCGAATCAGTCCATTTGACTCTTGCGTTACTTCCATTTGCCGCCTACTCGCTGGTGAAGTAATCCACCGTAACCGGATTCTCAAACAGCGAATAATCGCGGGTCACTACTGTGATGCCACTTTCGGTGACGAAGTAGCGCTGCCGGTCGGCCTCGGCGTCGTAGCCGATCGTGGTGCCTTCCGGAATGTGCACGTCGCGGTCGAGGATCGCTTTGCGAATCCGGCAACGGCGGCCGACGCTGACGTGCGAGAACAGGATGCAGTCGTCCACTTCAGAGTAGGAATTAACGCGCACGTCGGGCGAAAGCACGGAGTTCTTCACCGTCCCGCCGGAAACGATGCATCCGTTGGAGACGATGGAATCGAGCGCGGTGCCAGTACGTCCCGCTTCGGCGAAAACGAATTTTGCCGGCGGATATTGCCGCTGGTGCGTGCGGATCGGCCACTCCTCGTCATAAAGATTGAAGATCGGCGACACCGAAACGATATCCATATTGGCTTCGTAGTACGCCTCGAGCGTCCCCACGTCGCGCCAGTAGTGCGCTTCCTTCTTGTTTTCGTCGACGAAGTCGTAGGCGAACACGCGGTAGTCGTCGACCATCTTGGGCAGAATGTCTTTGCCGAAATCGTGGCTGGACTGCGGGTTCTCCGCATCCTTCAACAGCACCGGAATCAGCACGTCGGCATTGAACAAATACACGCCCATCGATCCCGCAACTTTCTCCGGATTCAGCTGCGAACGCAGCGTGGTGGTTTTGGGTTTTTCCTGAAACCCATTGATGCGGCCGTCCTTGTCGACATCCACCACGCCGAACTGGTAAGTCTGCGACGGGTCGATCTGAATCGTCGCCAGCGTAATGTCGGCGGCCGAGTCCTGGTGCTGCTTCATCATCTTGCCGTAGTCCATCTTGTAGATGTGGTCGCCGCCAAGAATCAGCACGTGCTTGGGCTGCTCCGATCCGATCGAGTAGATGTTCTGATACACCGCGTCCGCCGTGCCTTGGTACCACTGGTCGCTCACCCGCTTCATGGGCGGCAGCACTTCAATGAACTCGCCGACCTCCCGCCCCAGGATGTTCCAGCCTTCGCGGATGTGCCGGTTGAGCGAGAGTGCCTTGTACTGGGTGAGGATGTAGACGCGTCGCAGGTCTGAGTTCAGGCAATTAGAAAGAGTGATGTCGATAATGCGGTAGATGCCGCCGAAGGTGACCGCGGGCTTGGCCCGGTCGCGAGTCAGAGGATAGAGCCGTTCACCGGCGCCGCCTGCCAAAAGAACCCCGAGAGTATCTTTCATTACTGCCCTTCAGATTCCGTCGCGTGCTGCTCGCTGCGCTGCTTACGCGGAATCTCGCTTTCCGCACGGCACATGTGAAAAGAAAACAGTAGATGGTAGCACAGGTAGGCCAAGGGTTTCCGCTGGGCAGCAGGTTCCATGCTGCGTCATGTCTGTGGATAGGAAGGTCGCCGCGAACGGGCTACTTGCCCGGGTCGGGCTGGTCTTTCTCGGGTTTGTTTTTCTCGTGCTTGTCTTCGTCGATCTTGATGCGCAGCGACTTCAGGAACTTGAGGTCCTGGTCGTTAATCTTGAATTCAGGATTGGTGGACAGAGTGGTGACCAGGGAGGTCTTATCGGATGACTTTTCGCCCTGCTTGCTGACGCCAATGGTGGCTTCCAGCACCAGGAAGATGTCGTATCCGCCGTCCTTGATCCGGGAGACAACTTCAGAAATCTGCTCGGAGTCGGAAAGAGATTCGTTGATGGCTTCGCCGAGCTCTTTCATCAGTTGCTTGAGTTGTTGATCCACTGCTCCCCCCTGGACGAATCGCAAGCCTAAATTACTTAGATGCTGTCAGCGTCGGAACGGTTCTCCTGTCTGGATACCCGCCAACGACTCGAGCGTTGCGTCATTGTAGCCCCCAAGGCTGTTAAAATCGAGGCCGTGAATAAAGTTTCTACCTGGCGAAAAATAGGGGTGGTCGCGCAGGTTGCCGGGAAGCAGGCCGGGCGCAACCGCACGCTGAACGCGGTTATGGGCGCTGCCCGCACCACGGCCCGCTCCTTCGGCCGCGCGGCCCACCAGTTGTGGCTGGAGGTCATGGGACTTTTTTTCCTCATCATGGCCCTCGGCTTTGCCACCGGCGCGGTGAAGGAGTACGGCAAATATCATTCAGGAAGCGCCGGATTCAGCCGCCTGGCGATTGCGCTTTGCTGCACACTCACGTTTGCCTGGTTCGGCCTGAGTTCGTTCTGGAGAGCGCGGAGAAAAGGCCACCGCCCGTGAGCCGCCTGGGCTTGGCGCGCTCTTGTCATCCTGAGGCCCGCGCTCTTTGCGGGCCGAAGGACCTATGCAACCCGCCGAGTGCATGGGTCCTTTCCACAAGCTCGAGGCATGCGCCGATCCTGCCGTGTCGACTTGGTGAAGATCTTGGTGAAGATCAATGACGGAAAAGCTGAAGCCCCTCCCCGACACCGCCGCAGAAATCGAAACCTCCTCCCACATCCCAGTAAACCCCCTCTACACCGCAGCCGATCTCAAAGGCTCCGACTACGACAGTGAAGTTGGATATCCCGGCGAATACCCCTTCACCCGCGGCGTGCAGGCCACCATGTACCGCGGCCGCCTCTGGACCATGCGCCAGTACGCCGGCATGGGCGACGCCGAGGAATCCAACAAGCGCTACAAATACTTGCTGGCGAACGGAACCACGGGGTTGTCGGTGGCGTTCGATCTTCCTACGCAGATCGGCCTCGACTCCGATCATCCCCTGGCCGCAGGCGAAGTGGGCAAGGTCGGCGTGGCGATCGACTCCATCGAAGACATGCAGCGTCTGTTCGACGGCATCGAGCTGACGAAAATTTCTACATCGATGACCATCAATGCCACGGCGTCGATTCTGCTGGCCCTCTACGTGGCCGTCGCCCGCAGGCAGGGCACGAGTGCAGACATCCGCAAGCTTTCTGGCACGGTGCAGAACGACGTGCTGAAGGAATACATCGCCCGCGGAACTTACATTTATCCGCCGCGCCAGGCCATGCGCGTCATCACCGACATGTTTGCCTGGGCCAACGAAAACGTGCCCGACTGGAACACGATTTCGATTTCCGGCTACCACATGCGCGAGGCCGGCTCGACCGCCGTGCAAGAGGTAGCCTTCACCCTGGGCAACGGAATGGCCTACGTGGAAGCGGCAATCAAGGCCGGACTCGACGTCGACCAGTTCGCGCCGCGGCTTTCGTTCTTCTTCAACGCGCACAACAACTTCCTGGAAGAAGTAGCGAAATTCCGCGCCGCGCGCCGCATGTGGGCGCGCATTATGCGCGAGCATTTCAAAGCAAGAAATCCCAAGTCGTGGATGCTCCGCTTCCACACCCAGACCGCCGGCTCAACCCTCACCGCGCAGCAACCCGAGAACAATATCGTTCGCACCGCGATTCAGGCCATGGCCGCGGTGCTGGGCGGTACTCAGTCGCTGCACACCAATTCTTACGACGAAGCGTTGGCCCTGCCCACCGAGCAGGCGGCGCGCATCGCGCTGCGCACCCAGCACGTGATTGCCTACGAGTCGGGCGCTCCGCAGACCATCGATCCGCTGGCGGGATCGTATTACGTCGAATCGCTGACCAACGAAATCGAGAAGCGGGCGGCCGAATATCTGGGAAAGATCGAAGTGCTCGGCGGGATGCTCAAGGCCATCGAGCGCGGCTTCGTGCAGAAGGAAATTCAAAATGCGGCCTACGAATACCAGCAGGCAATGGATGATCAACGCGCCATCGTGGTCGGCGTAAACCGCTTCGAAGTCGAAGAAGAAAAGGCGATCCCGATCCAGCGCATCGATCCAACTCTCGAACCGAAGCAGATCGAGCGCCTCCGCGCTCTGCGTGCCAAACGCCATGCAGGCCCGTGGAAAACCGCGCTAGCGGGCGTCGAAGACGCCGCGCGCTCGGGCGCAAACGTCATGCCGCGCATCTTGGCCGCCGTCGAGGCTTCCGCGACCGTAGGAGAGATTTCCGACGCAATGCGCCGCGTCTTTGGGGAATACAAAGAAGCGGTAGTGATCTAGCCGGTGATTTCCTTCGTGAACCTTCGTGTCCTTAGTGGTTGAAGATTTTCGCAGCCTGCATGCAACTCGCGGGCGGGAGGCTCCGCCACAGGCCTACGCCGGCTGCGCCTGCATCTCAGCCACAACCGCGTCCAGATGCGCCAGTGTTTCTTCCACCGTCAGCGAATACATCTCGCGCCCCACGCCTTCGCCCGCTTCCAGCGCCGTCTTCAGATAATGCCCCGCAATCTCCTGCGCCAGCGCATCGGTGATGATCCTGCCGCTGCGCTTCTTGTATTCCACCCACGCCGGATGCGGCAGAGCCACCCAGATTCGCCGCCCGTCCACCAGAAATTTGATATCCACCGCGTCGGCGTGCCGCGTGGCAATGGCGACGATCATGGCCTGATACACGCAATGCACTTGCTTCTTGGTCCAGCGGTCGGTGGCGGTGAAGTCCGAAAACATGCATAAAACTATAGCGGAGTAGAGGGAGCCCCGGCAAACCGCGAATCAGCCAGTGTGGAGCGGACACTCCTGTCCGCTGCCTTTGGAGTTGAAGTTGATTTTGCACTTGACTTTGACGGTCCAGAGATCAAAACAAAAACCAACAGCAGCGGACAGGAGTGTCCGCTTCACACAATCGCCTTCAGCTATCATGGACGGGTGCCAACCCGGGCCCCCAACCGAACCAAACTCACGATTCTGCGCGCACACCATCTCAGTCAGATCCCCTGGCTACTGCACGGCTTTTCCACGCGCGTTGGAGGGTCTACGCGCGTCTACGGCAAAGGCGACCTCAACCTCGGCTTTACCAAAGACGACACCCGAGCCGCGGTCGAACGCAACCGCGCCGCGTTTCTCCGCGAGCTGGGGGCGTGTGGGGACAGTCGCCCTCGCCTGTCCCGCCGAGCGAAGCTCGACCGTACACTCTGGCCTCTGATCACCCTCCGCCAGATTCACTCCGACATCATTCGCTGCGTGGACTCAATTCCGGCCAGCGACCACCCACTCAGCGGAGATGGCCTGATCACCGCAACTCCCGGCCTGCTGCTCGCTATCCAGACCGCCGACTGTCTGCCCGTGATTTTGGTCGACGCCAGGCGGCACGCAGTCGGCGTGTTTCATGCCGGCTGGCGCGGCACATTGCAACGGATCGTCGAGAAGGGCATCGGCGAGATGCATCGCTGCTTCGGCACCAACCCGCGCGATCTCAAGGCCGCCATCGGCCCCGGAATTCACGGTTGCTGCTACGAAGTCGGCGAAGAAGTACGCATCAAATTCGAATCACAGTTCGAATACGGCGCCCGCCTCTTTCGCGAGGTAAAAGATTCCGACCCGGTCCGCGAAAAATATCCACTCCTGTTTCTGACCGCCCGCGCCCCCGGACACGGCGACTTGCCGAAGAAGATTTTCCTCGACCTGGTAGAAGCGAACCGTCAACAACTCCTGGCCGCAGGCGTGCCGAAGAAAAACATTGAAGCGTCCCCGCTCTGCACCAGTTGCCACCCCGAGCTGCTCTTCTCCTACCGCGCCGAAAAAGGCAAAACCGGCCGCATGATGGCAGTGGCCGGAATTCGGAAGTGATCTGCTGTATCTGGCGCGGGCGCCCCCGCCCGCGTGGGAGGTGCATCTGAAATCACGACTCGCGGTCCCCTTCTTATTTGCACTAGTCTTCTCCGTCCTCGCCTCCGCCCAGGTCTCCCCCACCCAGATCGACGCCATCTTCTCCCCGTTAAAATCCGCCAACGCGCCCGGCGCCGCGGTCCTCGTCGTCCGCAACGGACAGCCCGTCTTCCGCCGTGGTTACGGCATCACCGACCTCCGCTCGATCCGTCCCATCGATGCCGAAACAAATTTCCGACTGGCATCGTTCACCAAACAGTTCACGGCCACGTGCATCATGCTCCTCGCCCACGACGGCAAGCTGCACTACGACGACCACCTCACCGACTTCTTCCCCGAATTTCCGGCCTACGGAAAATCCATCACCGTGCGCAATCTCCTCAACCACACTTCGGGGCTCCCCGACTACGAAGATCTCCTGATGCAGAAATATCCCAACACTCCGGAGGAAAAAATTCCGCAGATTCTCGACGCCGGCGTGCTGAAACTGCTCGAGCAGCAAACGGCCGCCAAGTTTCCCGCGGGTTCGAAGTGGGAATACAGCAACTCCGGCTACGTCCTGCTGGCGCTGATCGTAGAGAAAGTTTCTGGCGAGCCGTTCGGCCAATTCCTGCACGACAGAATCTTCGTCCCGTTGAAAATGACGAACACGTTGGCCTACGAGAAGGGCAAGAACGAGGTGCCGCACCGCGCCTACGGACATACCAAGCTTGACCAATCCGAAAAAGACGGCTGGCGCGAGACCGACCAGAGCTCAACTTCAGCCACCCTGGGCGACGGAGGCATCTACACTTCGATCGACGATCTGGCCCAATGGGATCGTGCCCTGCGCGAGCACACCCTGCTGAGCGAGGCTGAAATGGAGCCGGCGCTTACTCCAGTCAAGCCAACCGGCGGCCCGGCAACTTCGCCCGAGGGCCCCGTGAGCTACGGTTTTGGATGGCACCTCGAACCCTACAGGAACCACAAACGCATGTGGCACGATGGCGAAACCATGGGCTTCCGCACCACGATCCAGCGCTTCCCCGACGACAATTTGACGATCATCGTGCTAGCCAACCGCACCGACATCAACCCCGAGGAACTTGCGCTGAAAGTGGCCGACCTGTATCTGGGATCCAAGCCGTAGAGGTTTATGTAGGGATAGCCGCGCTCGGCTGTCCGCCACGCGAAGCGCGGCGATGTTCAGCATTGACGTTCAAAAGAAAAGAGACGTTGCCAGCAACGTCTCTACGATGAAGGTCTAAGCCTCGTCATGCCGTAGGCGGTGCAGAACTCGCCGGCGCCGCGGGAGTCGCCGCGGCCGGTGCCGCCGTCGCACCCTCGTTCACCAGATCCTTCAATTCCTTGCTGGGCTTGAAGAATGGAATTTTCTTGGCGGGTACGTCTACGCGCTCTCCGGTCTTGGGATTGCGCCCCACCCGCGGCTTGCGCTGCCGCGTTCTAAAACTCCCAAAGCCGCGGATCTCGATCTTGTCGCCGGCCCGCAGCGAGCGCACCACGCTGTCAAAGATCGTCTCCACGATCACTTCACTGTCTTTCCGCGTAAGTTCCGCCAAACGCGAGACTTCGTCAATCAGATCGGCTTTGGTCATAGGCCCTTCTTGGTTCTTCCGGCGGTCGCCTCAAAACTCCGATCACCGCCGAGATTCCGCAAACAGTACCGCGGCTGCATCCTCATAACCTTCTCAAATTTCAGGGGTTGTACGCAAGTGGGAAGGTATAGTCGGGTGGACACCCACTCCGGACCAGCCGCAAGTCGAAGTTCCTGCCCTCTTGACGAGTCGCAGCTGTCAGAATAATCTCCCGCGAAGCCCTCTTGTCTCTGGAGGTTCTCTTTATGCGCAGAACAGTCGGAGTACTGGCTGCAATACCATTCCTCTGTGTGTTCGGCGTCCTCGGTGCTCAGAAATCGGATCAGCAGCCCGTCCAGGATTTCGAAATCGAAGGAGTGGGCCTGTTTCAGTGCCAATGTACCGCCTTTTCCTGCCCGTGTCAGCACAACGGAGCTCCCACCCACGGAACCTGCTTCGCCGCAGACGTTGCCCACATCAAGAGCGGTCACTACGGCAAGGTCAAACTGGATGGGCTGAACATCGCCATGGTAGGCGACCTGGTAGACGCGAAGTCCGACCGTCTCTTCGCCACGCTTTATCTCGACGACAAGGCCTCTCCCGAACAGCGCGACGCCCTCAGCAAAATGGTGCAGTACATGAACGACCAATATGTCGCGCTGCCCGGTGAACCCGCCATGCCGTTCCGCAAGATCGGGCCCGCCGCCCTCGAATTCTCCGAGTCCGCCGACAGAACGACCTATGGCGTGACCATCCCCGGCATCCTGGAAGAGAAGGCGATCTTGAAACGGGACTCCGCGGGAAACCCGGCGTCGACGATCACCGCGATGGACGACTGGAGCAACGTCGTCCACAACGCACAGAACGTCGACTTCCGATATCACGATCCAGAGGTCGACAAGTCGTGGGATGAGTCAGGAGACTATGCCAACCTGAAGTACTTTCATCTCACGAAGAAGATGTATGACGAAAAGCAAATGCTGGGCGAGCTGGGAGATATGTCGGGCACATGGACGCCGGCACAGATGGAAATCATCCGCAAACAAGGATTAAGAGAAAAGTAACTGGCCCCATCACTTCCACAAATAATAAAATCCGACCTGCTGCTCCAGCATCTTCTCCCGCCCCGGCAGGAACTGCGACACATCGCCCAGCAGCAGATCCATCAGCGTCTTGCGGTCGCGTTCCGGATGCACCAGCGTCGGCTCGCCTTTGATGCCCACGGACTTCGCCGTGTCGGCCACGGCCGTTTCAAAGTCCCCCACGCTATCGATCAGCTTCATCGACATGGCCTGCTCGCCGGTCCAGACCTTGCCGTTGGCAATGGATTTCACCTCTTCAAACTTCATGCCTCGCCCTTCGGCCACGGCCTGCACGAATTGACCGAACATATTGTCGATCAGCGACTGCATGTAAGCCTGCTCGTTGGGAGTGAGATCGCGCGCCGGATTCCCCGTATCTTTGAATTCACCCGTCTTGAGCACAACGTCCTTCAGCTTAGCCCACTTGAGCAGATCGCCATAGTTCACCCACTGCGCGATCACGCCAATCGATCCCACGATGCTGCCCTGGTCGGCATAAATCTTGTCGGACGCCGAGGCCACGTAGAACGCGCCGCTGGCGCCCACGGTTTCAATCGACACCACAATGCGCTTCTTCTTTTCGCTGCGAATGCGCTTGACCTCGCGGTAGATCTCCTCCGACGCAGCCACGCCGCCGCCCGGAGAATTCACGTGCAGAATAATGGCCTTGATCGACGAGTCGTCGGCAAACTTCTTGAGTTGCCCCACCACCGGCTGCGGCGAAAGAATCACGCCATCCAGATCGACCACGCCAATGCGGTCGCCAAACCCGCCCAGGCCGGCGTCGCCGCCGCCCGCGTGCAGCGTCATGTAGACCAGCGTGAATACGGCCAGCACAAAGAGGAAAAAAGCTCCTCCGCCAATCAGAATCCAAAGCAGGGTGCGAGAGCGTCCGTCAGACATGAACAAAGTTTAGCACTGGAATGGAGCGGGGGCGACCGAAAGCCGGACGAGTGTCCACTTTGACTTCGTCCCTCTGCGTTTACGAGGGCGTCATCCCGACCGGAGCCGCTTTTCAGGCGGAGGGAGGAGCCTGCCCTGAGCCGCATGGCGAAGGGATCTCGCCCGCAGATCAACCGGGTGCGTGCGGGAGTCTACGGCATCACAACCTTCAATGCGCCACGTTCCGCGCCCACCTCAACCGGCGTTCGGCAGACAAATTCCCCGTCGGCATAGACATCAAGCGGATGCTCAGTCTCAACCCGCACCCGCCCAGCCTGAAAATACTCGACCTCCCGTATCTTCAAATGCCGCCCCGCATACACAGTCGGGAACATGCAGAAGAGCTTAAACGGATTGACCCCGCCAACCACGCAAACGTCAAGCAGCCCGTCGTCCATCCTGGCCTGAGGAGCAATTTTCATCCCGCCGCCATACACCGGAGTATTGGCAAACGCCGCCAGAATCGTAGGCTGATCGCTGCGGGTGGCCCAGCCCGCGCTATCCTCCGCGGCCGTCAGAATCTTCATCGGCAACGGCGCAAACGTAAAAATCGTCGGAGCCAGACTCAACACGTACCCTCCATGCCCCCGCAACCATCGCGGCAGAAGGTTAGCTCGCCGGGACACCTCCCCGTCGAGCCCAACCCCCGCCACACAGCAAAAGTACCGAGAATCATGTGGCGCAGGCGCCCCGCTCTCGACAGAAAAAATCACGCCTAAATCAATGGTGCTCACATTGGCCGAGTTGTCGCAGAATTTCCGCCAAGCCGCCAGCGAATCCCGCACCCGCCGCAGCCCCAGCGCCCGCGCAAAATCGTTCCCACTCCCCGCCGGCACAATCAGCACCGGCACCCCCAACCGCACCAACTGCCCCAAATGCCGATGAACCGTCCCATCCCCGCCAAACACCAGAACTACATCGGCGAGCTCGCCCGATGCCGGCATCCCCATCTGCCATGAGACGTTCGAGTCAGACTGAAACGGCCGCAGATCCTTCGGAGAACACCCCAGCCCGAGAATAGCCGCCGCTCGCATGTCGCGGGGAGAGACTAGCAGAAATCACCAGAGAGAGACACGGAGGCTCGGAGGAAAGCAGCGAAACAATTCGCCATCGGGTACCGACAACTATTCGGGCATCACGCGAACTCTGCGGATGTTCTTGCCGACACGGATCACGAAAGGCTGTTTGATCGAACTCACGAACACGGGTGTTAGGATGAGGCTGCCGTCGAACCTTACGGCGTGTTCTTTTATTTTGCGGATTCCTTCGCTGTTCGAACTGACTAAGCCAGAGCGCGCCAGTAAGCGGTCCACCTTCATCGGCACGTCCATCGCGTAGACCTCGGGTGATGATCGGAAGCCAAAAGTTTCTAGGCAGACATCGCCAATTTTAACGACGACATCTTCAATGGCTTCCGGAAGATCCCCCTTCTGAAACTGCTTCCCCCAATCCTCCCCCGCTTTCGCCGCCGCTTCCGCTGAATGAAAGTCCGCCACGATCCTCCGCGCCAACTCCTTCTTCGCCGCCATCGGATGCACTTCCTGCTTCAGCTTTGAAATCTCCGCGACCTGCACATCCGTCAGCAACTCGTAATATCGCCACATCATTTCGTCGGAAATGCTCATCACCTTCCCGTACATCTCCAGCGGTGGCTCGTGGATGCCAATTGCATTCCCCAGAGACTTCGACATTTTCTGCACGCCGTCGAGCCCCTCCAGAATCGGCGTGGTCAGCACCACCTGCGATTCCTGTCCGTAAGCCCGCTGAAGTTCGCGCCCCACCTGCAGGTTGAATTTCTGGTCAGTCCCGCCCAGCTCCACATCGGCTTCAAGCGCCACCGAGTCATATCCCTGCACCAGCGGATACAGCAGCTCATGCAACGAGATCGGCTTCTCTTCCGAAAAGCGCTTATGGAACTCCTCGCGCTCGAGCAGTTGCGACACCGTGTATCTCGCCGCCAGCCGAACAAGCTCATCCGAGCTCATGGGGCCGAACCAGCGGCGATTGAAATCGACCACTGTCTTTGCCGGGTCGAGAATCTTGAAAACCTGCGCCTTATACGTCTCCGCATTCTGTTCGATCTGCTCGCGTGTCAGCGGAGGCCGCGTCGCCGAACGTCCCGTCGGATCGCCAATCATCCCGGTGAAATCGCCGATTAAAAAAATGGCCGTGTGCCCCAGATCCTGAAAATGTTTCAGCTTGCGCAGCACCACCGTATGCCCGAGGTGCAGATCGGGAGCGGTCGGGTCCATCCCCAGCTTCACGCGCAGAGGCTTGCCCGTAGCCCGCGACTTCTCCAGTTTGGCGCGGAGTTCGCTCTCGCGAATAATCTCCGCGGAGCCCTTCTTGAGATACGTAAGTTGTTCGTCGACAGGTGCGAAGGTTGACATGAGAAAGGACATTATAAGGAATGTGCCACCAAAGGCCGAATCCAGACCCTAGAATGTTGGCCCCGAATTTTGGCAGACCTATTGCGCTTGTCAGCCTGAGCGACGTTCTTTGTCGCGAAAGCCTGCCCTGAGCGAAGTCGAAGGGGATCTATGCAACCGGCCGGGAGTGCACAGGTCCTTCGCGTTGCTCAGAATGACAACGCGTTCAGGTTTCTCTGAAGGTGAACATCCGAAAATCGGCGGCTATTCCTCATGCTTTTTTCATCTGCAGCCGTCGTCCCACAATCTCGAACTTTCCCCCCAGCACGATATTGATCGCTTCCGTGTAAGCGACATGCTCTTGCTCTAAAATCCGCGCCGCGAGAGTGTGCTCGTCATCGCCATCCAGCACCGGCACCGTCTTCTGCACAATGATCGCCCCATGGTCAAGCTCCTCATCCACGAAGTGCACCGTGCACCCGGAAACTTTCACCCCGTACGCGAAAGCCTGCTCCTGCGCCTCCAGTCCGGGAAACGCGGGCAATAGCGAGGGATGGATATTCAGAATCCGCCGCGGAAACTGTTGCACGAACCACGGCGACAGCAGCCGCATGTATCCCGCAAGGCAGACCAGATCGACGCCGTGCTGCTTGAGCGCGGCCACGACTTCGCGGTCGTGCTCCTCGCGCGGCTTGCCTTTCGAAGGAATCACCAGCGCCGTCAGCCCGTGCTGGCGCGCCCTCGCGATCCCCGCAGCGTCAGCCTTATTCGCGATCACTACAGCGATCCGCGCATCCGGAATGCGCCCCGCATCAATGCTGTCTGCAATGGCGACGAAGTTCGACCCGCGCCCGGAGAGAAGTATGCCGAGGGAATGCATTGTTGATTGAATTGAGTAATTGGGGAATTTAGTGATTGAGGAATTGAAGATCGGGTTTGTTTTTTCAAATTACCCAATCACAAAATTCCCCAATTACTCAATTCCCCTAGCTATATGTGACCTTCCGCTCGCCCTTAACAATCCGCCCAATCGTGTATGCTTTCTCGCCCACGCGCTCCAGCACCGACTGCGCCTTCTTGAATTTCGCCGACGGCACCACCAGCAGCATCCCCAGGCCCATATTAAAAGTGCGCAGCATCTCGTCCTGCGGCACGTTTCCCAGTTGCTGCAGGTGCTCGAAAATCGGTAGCACCGGCCACGTTCCCAGTTCAATCACCGCCGCCGTCCCGCGCGGCAGCACCCGCGGCAGGTTTTCCGTAATGCCGCCTCCAGTAATGTGCGCCAGCGCCGCCACACACTGCCCGTCAATCAACTTTCGCAGCGCCGGCCAGTAGCTCTTATGTGTGCGCATCAACTCGTTGCCGACTTTGTTCTTGACCTCGTTCACATAGGTATCGGCCGAGTAGTGCGCCACTTCGAACAGCAACTTCCGCGCCAGCGAATATCCATTCGTATGCAGTCCGTTCGAGGGCAACCCCAGAATAATGTCGCCAATCTGCACGTCTTTGCCAGTAATAATTTTCTCGCGCTCCACCACGCCGACAATAAAACCCGCCAGATCGTACTCGCCGTCCGGATAAAACCCCGGCATCTCCGCCGTCTCGCCGCCAATCAGCGCGCAGCCGTTATGTTTGCAGGCATCGGCGATGCCCTCGACCACCTTCTCCGCGATCGAAGGATCCAGCGTGCCCGTCGCCAGATAGTCCATGAAAAACAGCGGCGCCGCGCCCTGCACCGCAATATCGTTGACGCAGTGATTGACCAGGTCCGCCCCTACGGTCGAGTGCAGGTCCATTTCAAACGCAATCTTCAGCTTGGTGCCCACTCCGTCGACGCTCGACACTAACACCGGATCGGTGTATTTCGTTTTGTCCACGGCGAACAGCCCGCCAAAACCGCCAATCTCGCTCAACACGCCCCGGGTAAACGTCTTGTGCGCCAGATACTTGATGCGCTGCTTGGTGCGGTTGGCGCGGCTGATGTCCACGCCGGCATCGGCGTAGGTAATCGGCGTCGCGCTGGGTGGGGGAGTCTTGGCCACAGATTTCTTCCGCGTGTTTCGTAATCCTTGCGTGGGGTGAGTGCCGGGTGCCGAAGCGCTAACCTAAGGCCGCTCATTGTAGCACGTTCAACGCTGAGCCCTGGGACACTGGCGGACCGGTCTTGCAATCACGAACAGGCTGGAGAAAGCTGCAGCGGACACTTCCACCGCATTCCGCGGGCGCGCACGCCCGTTCGCCAAAGCGGGCCCGGACTAATGGGAAATGAAGTCCGAGAAGAAGTACGCCAGAACTCCGAACAGCGCAAGACCGCAGATGCCGTAGCAGGTGAGCACCCACGCTCCGCGGCCTTCATGCTTCCTGACGGCGGAAGTGGTAGTAGTGCTGGACGACTGGTCAATACCCGTAGAAGAAACAACAGGGGCCCGATCTTCCATGCAAAAAAACCTCCAGCGGAAAGATCGTGGCGCAAGTACGTTATGCGTCACGCCTGCCTCGCATCGTGGCGAGGCAAGACTATCTAAGCGGATTTTAACCCGGATTGGTGGGGCTGGAGGAGAAAAATGTGACGGGAGATCCCAATATTACTATGTAAAGCAATTGTCGCTATATGCAGATAATTCCGCTTCTCCCATTCGCTTCCTGCCCAGCTGTCCCGAATCCCCGCCTGTCCGCCGCCATACAACCTTTCTATTCGCCATGGTTTCCCAGCACCTAGTCGCTCGCGCCTACGCGCATCGCCGGGCTGCATGGGATAATAGCTGAGGGTTCCTCTTCCTAACTTATGCGTGATCGTTGCCTTGCCGCCCTCGTTTGCTGTCTGCTGATTGCCAGCGCCAGTTCCCAGCAGGTTACCCCAGCACCGTCGACTTCAACGCCTCCCGCCAAGAGCGTCGTCCCAGCGGATCAGACGGCCGCCCAAAAAGCCGCCGAAGCGGCGAAGGCCACCGCGAACAAAGACGC
>Ga0207114_1060_pt2 | contig 27402 bp, 27 predicted proteins | sample Alteio_BWMinHeat_70_FD_153560 | JGI IMG/M metagenome (GOLD analysis project Ga0207114, IMG submission 153560) | Enriched cells from forest soil in Barre Woods Harvard Forest LTER site, Petersham, Massachusetts, United States -... | ecosystem: Environmental > Terrestrial > Soil > Temperate forest >... | reverse complement strand
GACCGGAGCGGTATTGCGCTTCCCTCTCCAGAATAAGCAAGGCGGTTTCGATGCTAAAACGCCGGCTCTCATCCTCGGTTTGCCGGATGACAAAAGCCTGGAAGGCGTGAAAGTAATGCCGCAAGCGGGCGAATCCGGATGACAGCAAGCCGCTGTGTTTCAGCTCCGTGGCCAAGAATTGAATGGCCAACGGTAAGCGCGTCGTGGCCAGGATCTCTTCGTGGATATTGGCGATAATGTCCTGAGCGACGAGATTGCTGGCGATCCGCTCGCGCAGGACGCGGAAAAAATAGGCTTGCTCAATGTATTCTTCTCGGTCCAGGACGGTGCCGGTGGCCATGACGTGAATCTTACATCATGCCCTCTAGCAGGGAAACAGCTTCTAAGCCACGATGAAACACGGATTCTATTCCGTGTTTCATCCGTGGCCGCGAATTTCGGATTTCGAGTTTCGGATGTCCCCTAAGAGGCTTTCTTGTGCGGTGGTTCTGATCCGGACAGATGAGGAGGTAGGACATTGGCGACGGATTCCGGGGTCTTGTCTACCTTCGGAGCGGCGCCGCTGGTCATGGGCAGGGTGGTCGGGCCGATCTCCACTTCGAAGTCATAGGCGCCGATGCGCAGGACGTCTTTGTTTTGCAAGACGGCGTGTTGGACGCGAAGGCCGTTGAGCCAAACGCCGTTCAGGCTGTTGAGGTCGAAGACCTGCCACTGGCCCTCGGCAAAAACAAAGCGGCAATGGCGTCGGCTGACCTCGGGGCAGCGGAGGCGAACGTCCGACTCGCTATGCCGTCCGACCAGCATCTCCGGACGATTCAACTCCAAATGGGATCCGTCCGGCTGGAGCAAGAGCCGCAGCGGCAGCATGTTGGCCGGCTCCAGGTCCGATTGTTTCCAATGAGGGCCTTGCAGTGGCAGTGAACTGCTATCCGCGGGGGGTTTGAGATCGTCCATGACGTCCTCGGTTCCGGTGAGGCAGTCTAGTCTCCCAGACTTTGCGGCCAGACTATAGCAAGGGGTGTTGCAAGACGAAAGCGGAAAAAAACGCAGAGCGTTGTGGCCCCCCTCCGGCAAATGAGAGCGATCAGACCGAAAAAATCCGCGTTTTTCTTGGGAAATTCGACCCCATCCGCCAATTTGTCTTGGGCGGGCGGAGGGGGTGTCGCGTTTGATCCGTGCTTTTCTAGCGCTCCGCTATTCGTCCCCTGGCGAAATGCGCCGACCGAACGCTCCAAGTATCATAATTGGGCAAAAAGACTACTAGCCCCGTGAAATTCGGCGCAACCGTCAATCTCCCTTCCTTTCGACAATCTTTAATCATTCTTGGCATTTTCCAGAACCGGCAGGCTTTCCCCGACCGTATGCATCATGCACATTTTGACTAGTCGATAGTGTTTCCGTTTTTCTCATTTCGTCCGGAAGCACTTTTGGCGCGTTGGGAATTCAAGGTCATGGAGTGCCCTGATTAAGAGAGCGCGGTCAGGGAGCGGCCGGGGGTCAACCGAAAATCGCCATCAAGGAGTTCAGAGATGAGGATCAACATTCTGGTCGCTTTGGCAGGACTTGGCCTGCTGGGCGGCCTGGGCGACCAAACGCTGGTGGGCACGGCCCTGGCGGGTCATTGCGGGGCGTGTGGTTATCCCGTTTGGCACCGTTCCGCCGAGCAATGTTGCATGCCGGAGGTGCGCTATCGGGTCTGCTATCAGACGGTGATCGAGGAACGCACCAAGACTTGCTACCGATCCGTCTACCAGACCGTGATGCGCGAGTGCCGCTACACCGTGTGCAAGCCGGTGTATGAGCAGCACGTCCGCGAGCAACGCTACACCGTGTGCAAGCCGGTGTGGGAAGAGTACACGACCGTGCGTAAGTACACGGTCTGCCACCCAGTCAATGAACAGCACTATCGCACCTGCCAGTACACAACCTGCAAGCCGGTGTGGCAGGAATACCAGGTGCCGGTCCGTTACTGCACCTATCGACCGGTCTATGAGCAGCACTATCGCACCTGCCAGTACACCACCTACAAACCGGTGTGGCAGGAATATCAGGTGCCGGTCCGTTACTGCACCTATCGACCGGTCTATGAGCAGCACTATCGCACCTGCCAGTACACCACCTATAAGCCGGTGTGGCAGGAATATCAGGTGCCGGTGCCCTACTGCACCTATCGGCCGGTTTACGAACAACACTATCGCGAGTGCCGTTACACCGTGTGCAAGCCGGTGTGGCAGGAATACCAGGTGCCGGTGCGCTACTGCACCTATCGGCCCGTTTACGAACAGCACTATCGCGAGTGCCGATACACGGTGTGCAAGCCCGTCTGGCAGGAATACCAGGTGCCGGTGAAGTGGACGACCTGCCGGCCGGTGTATGAATGCCACGTTCGCGAAATACCGACAACCTGCTATCGCACGGTAACGGAAACCAAAGAGCGAGTGTGCAAGACCTACACGCGCGAGCAAGTTTGGACAGAACGGCTGGTCAAGGTTTGCGGCGGCGAATGGAAGGTCGAGCAGGAGTTCTGCCCCGGTCAAGTGGCGACCCGATGCTGCCGGCAGCCTGGCTGCTGGACGTTCGATCCGTGCACGTGCCGGTCGCATTGGTGCCGGGGTGAGACCACCACCTACAAAGTGGAGCTTCCCGGCCATTGGGTCTGCAAACGCACCTGGGTGCCCAAGGAAGAAACCCGCATGGAGCGCGTCTGCCACTATGTCATGAAGGAAAATTGCCAGGTGGTCCCATATACGGTTTGCAAGGCCGTTCCCTATACCGTGATGAAACAAGTGCCCTACACAACTTGCAAGATGATCCGCGAGGAGCACTGCAAGATGGTCACTTGCCGGAAGTGCACCACGGTTCGGGAAGAGAAGGTCCAAATCATCCCGTACACGACCTGCAAGATGGTCCGGGAGGAATATTGCAAGATGGTCACCTGCCGGAAGTGCACAATGGTCCGGGAGGAGAAGGTACAGTGCATCCCATATACGACTTGCAAGATGGTCCGGGAAGAACACTGCAAGATGGTCACCTGCCGGAAGTGCCAAATGGTTCCGGAAGTTCATCAGAAATGCATTCCTTATACCACTTGCAAGCTGGTTCGCGAGGAATTCTGCAAGATGGTGACTTACCGGAAATGCTGCATGGTGCCGGAGACGCACGTGAAGTGCATTCCCTACACCACTTGCAAGATGATCCGGGAAGATCACTGCAAGATGGTGACCTGCCGGAAGTGCCAGATGGTTTCGGAAGTTCACACCAAGTGCGTTCCCTACACGACGTGCCGGATGGTGCCAGAGGAGAAATGCGAAGTCGTCAAGTGCCGGCGCTGCAAAATGGTGCCGGAAGAGCACGTCTGCCAGGTGCCTTATACGACCTGCCGGATAGAGCGGCAGGAGTGCGTCAAGATGGTTCCCCACACCACATGCAAGATGGAAGCATACTGTGTGACGTATAAGGTTTGCCGCAAGGTGCCCGTGTGCGTACCGGTGTGCGAGCCGCAATGTCCGACGGCGGCCCCCCTTGCTCCGGCTGTTCCCGGTGCGCCGGTAATGCCGCCGGCCTCGAGCGAGCCGACAATCGAAGGCACCCCCGGAGTGCCGATAGGCCAATGGCCGCGAATGCCCGCTGGGATGGCCGGCATGACCTGGCTAGGAACGCCGTGAACAAAACCCGTAGGGTGGGCCGAGTCTTCGAGGCCCACCTGGAAGCGCAAGGCGTCGCTTGATTCTGGTGGGCCTCGAAGACTCGGCCCACCCTACGAAATTGAATGCAACCAAGTCCGGTGCCCAACGCACCTTAGCACGGCCCTGCCTTCGGGCGGGGCCGTGTGCGTTTTCATTTCGCTTTGGCCGGCGAGCCTTTGACTTTTTCCTTAGGCGATTGAACTCCCCAGACTTTCTCCAGCACCTGATACATCTGGGGATCGTGCTGCTTCAGCTCCGCTCGGACGAAGGGGTAGAAATCATTGGTGCCAAAGTAGGCCTCGGTCAACTCGGCAAAGTATTCCTGGTCGTTGGTCAGAGCGTAGGCGCGAACCTTGCGCCCGTCCCAGTGAAGGACTGATTCGTAAGACTTGGAAGCCTTGGCTTGTTCGTAACAGGCGTGAATCTCCTTGTGATCGTAACCCAGGACCTGATGGTGGTAGCCGTGCGCCAATTCGTGGAGGACCATCCAGGGCTGCTCGTGAGTCCATTTCAGAAAGTTCTTGACGTTGGCGATTTCCACGGCGCCCGCTTTTTGCGGGTTCATGCTGTTGTCGCGCAGCCAATCGGCGGAAACGTGATAGCACATGCACGGATGCTTTGGATGCGCCAACTCCACCCAAATAGGGATTTGCTGCAGTTTGGCCAGAGCCGATTCCGGAACCACGCGAGTTATTCGGTAGAGATGATCGTCCAAGAGTTTGAGCGCCTGGTCGCATAACCGTCGGTGTTCGGCCGTCAACAAGACCTGATGGACGAGCACTTTCCAGCCTTCGATGCGCTTTTCCACATAGCGATCGATAGGGTCGAAGTCGTTTTTCGGAGCTTGGCTTTGAGCTTTTGGCTCGTCGTCGACCGGCAATGCGGCGGGGATGCAAACGATCAAACACAACACTAGCCAGTTCTTCATTGGTGTCCTTGGATGGTTCGGGAACCTTTGCCTAGGTGAAGAACAACGCAATTCTCCAGTGTAAGAACGCTTGGCGACTCTTGCCAGCGGTGGCAGACCGATTCGTGTCGAAGCTTGTATCGAAAAGTTGCTTGCCTCCGTATTCCCTGCTACCATTTTCATGGGTCGAAAGAGACGACCCTTCCCGGCTCAGAGGCTAACGCCTCCGCTCAGATGCGCAAGATTTGATTGATGGCGATATCCATATCCCACGCCGCTGTTAGCGAGTCCGGCCGGCGATTCCCCGCCAACGAAGACCGCTGGCTGGCCGATCCAGATTTAGGCCTGTACGCCGTGGCCGACGGCATGGCCGATGAACGGGCGCCCCAGATCGTCATCGAACAGTTGCCAATCATATTGCGAGGATCAACTCAAACTCGGGAGACCTGGTCCGACCCGAGAGTCGCGGAACAGGTCCGTAAGGCCTTGATTGAGTTGAGTATCATCATTCGCGATCGGAGCCAGGCCAATCCCGAAGAGCCGGCCATGGCGGCCACTGTGGTGCTGGCTCTGCTTCGACCCAATCAAGCTCTTATCAGCCATTTGGGCACTTGCCGCGCCTATTTGTGGCGGGAAGGCTTCTTGGAGCCGTTGACTCGCGACCATTCCCTCGTCCAAAGATATCTTGGCTTAGGGGTCCTTAAACCCGAGCAGGCTTCCCAATATCTCTTTGGAGGCGGCCCGACCAGTTTCTTGGGAATGAAAGGCGAACCGACTCCGGCGGTACGAGCAGTGCCGCTGTCGCCGGGCGATCAACTGTTACTTTGCAGTGCGGGCCTGACCCAGGCAATCACGGACTGGCAGATTCACGACCTCCTCAACCAGTGGAAAAGCCCCGCCGATGCCTGCCAGCACCTAGTGGCCGCGGCCAAGGAAGCCGGCGCCCGGGATAGCACTACCGCCCTGATTGTTGCAGTCACTGGGAGCTAGGTATCGCAAAACCGTTCAATTTGCCTGTCAACCTCGATACAATACATCAACGACCCGAATGTCACCCTATCAAAGTGCCGGTGAGAATATGGCCGACGATCAAGAACAACTGCGTCAACATTGGCAACAACTGGCGGAACAACTAGGCCTGGATGCTCCCGGGCAGCCAGCGACTGCTCCAACGCCGGTGCCCATAAAGGAAAAGAGGCCTACGGCCTCAAAAATGGATCAGGCGGAAAAGGCGGAGCCCTCAGAGGCCCAGACCGAGCGAGAGGGAACCTTTGTTCGGAATGACGACAAGACTTTTGGTGCTAGCGAGGCCGAAGCTGCTCCGGCGAAGGCGCCTGCTCCCGATCAATTCGTCGCCGTCGCCGAGACGTCCGCCGGCGCGGTTTCGGATCCCGCCGAGCCTCCCATCGATGAGCCCCGCCCGGAACGTCGGGGGCGGCGGGAACGAAGACCCGAAAGGGGCGAACGAGGCAAATCGTCCCATCGTAGACGCGATTCCGGCCCTCGCAGACGGGAAGAAGCATCGCTCCCGGCCGAGCGCGCGGAAAACTTGCTGGAAATGAATGGCCCGGAAGACTCATCCGAGCCCGAGCTACCAGAAGAAATCGAACCAGCGTTTGTCGATGAGACCTCCTCCGCCGAGGAGCGCAAGCAAGACGACGAAGTGGACAACGATGATGTGGACACACTGTCGGATTGGAACGTGCCGAGTTGGGCCGAGCTGATTGCCTCGCTATATCGTCCGGAACGGTGAAGTTCGAAGCGAAGATTTGTTGGGAGGGAATTGATTCATGGCCGATGCGATCATCGACATGGTAGGTCCCGAGGACCTGCCGGTCATCTCGCAGCTGTACAATCAGATTTTTCGCCCGCCGCGCGACGTGGAGTCTTTCATTCGCCGGTATCGGGGCCGCTACAATGTGTTGCAGTTGATCGCTCGGCTCGACAGTCGTCCGGTGGGCTTCTTCCTGGGCTTCGAGCTGAAGCCAACCGTGTTCTTCGCCTGGTTTTATGGGGTGATTCCGGATTTTCGGCGGCAGGGCATCGCCTCGCAGCTCATGGATGCCGTCCATGAGTGGGCGAAACAAAACGACTACGAATCTATACGATTCGAATGCCACAACCAACATCGACCCATGTTGCACCTGGCCATCGCACTGGGTTACGACATCGTCGGCATCCGCTGGGATCCGGACCGTGGTGATAATCTGGTCATTTTTGAGAAGGTGCTGAATAACTAAGAGCAGTTGTTCGTAGTCAGTAGTTCGTAGTCAGTAGCAAGAAAACCTGGACCAACAGTCGCTACGGACTACGGACTACGGACTACGGACTACGGACTACGGACTACGGACTACGGACTACGGACTACGGACTACGGACTACGGACTACGGACTACGGACTAAATCGCAATGAAGCGTTGGAGCAGCTTCGGTCCTTCCAGAGTCAAAAAGCTTTCCGGGTGGAATTGAACACCGTGGAGCGGCCAGGTGCGGTGCCGGACCCCCATGATCTCACCTTCATCGGTCCAGGCGCTGACGACAAAATCGGGATGATTGAAAGTCTCCCGGCGGATCACGAGGCTATGATAGCGCGTGGCCTCGAAGGGATTGGACATTCCTTCAAAGACGCCCTGGCCGTCGTGGTGAATCCACGAAGTCTTGCCGTGCATGACGCGATAATTGCGGATGACTTCGCCGCCGAACACGTGCCCGATGCATTGGTGGCCCAGACAGACGCCCAAAATTGGAACCGTGGCCGCGAAACGCTCGATGATCTGGTTCGACACCCCCGCTTCCCGCGGCGTACAAGGCCCGGGGGAAATGATGATATGAGAAGGCTTCAGTTGCCTTACTTGATCGGCATTGATCTTGTCGTTGCGATAAACCTGCAGCTCAATATTGGGATCCAATTCCCCCAGTCGCTGGACCAGGTTGTAGGTGAACGAGTCGTAATTGTCGATGAGGAGAATCATGTTGCTTGGTGAGTGATGAGTGTTGCTTGGTTAGTGGTGAGTTGATTTATCGTTTCGCGCTCGCCGAATCCCTTATCAGCATCGAACAACTGCCAACCACTCACTTACTTACTCACCACTCACGCCTCACCACTCACTCCTTAGACTATCCCTGTTTTTCCGGAATCGGCTGAGCGCTATTGACGTTCTTATATTTCGCCTGGCCCTCGGCCGGGTCGACTTTCGTCAAGTATTCGCTGGAGGCGGTAATGTCATACCAGCCACCGTCCTGAAAATCGATCAGGGCCTTGTTGCTCCAGTTGACGGTGACGACTCGGCCGACAATTCCCTCAAAGCGCTTCAACTCGGAATGTTGGGGATTGACGCGCACGTATTGGTCGGTCCATTCCCGCTTGATTTCCTCAGCGCGATTAGTTTCAGCTGTGTCCATGGATACCTTTAGTCTTGCCCTACTCCTACTTCTGTTCTTCTTGCATCATATCAATTTCAAAAAACAAGGAGAGATAAGCGGACTGTCATTTCTTTAAGCCTTTCCATCGTTCGCGAAATGACCGCGCCGCCGGCGCCGGAAAATCACGAGCAGCAGTCCATCCGGCTCCCGGACCCGGTAGCTCGCTTAGCCACCCTTCGGATGCCGTCCGCCGAAGGATCAATCGAGCTGCCAGCGTCACCAGTCGATAAAGCCGCGGGCGCCGAAGAATCTCGCGCCAGAACCAATAGGCCCAGCGCTCCGCCCATTTTCCCTTATCGTGATGCTGCAACTCGCGCAGGCCGATGAGCATATGCGGAATATTAATCCTCACGGGACAAGCCGCCAGGCAGGCCCCGCACAGCGAGGAGGCGTGCGGAAGATGTGGATTTTCGCGGACGCTGTCGTAAAGCGGCGTCAGAATGCTGCCGATCGGACCGGAGTAGACGCCGCCATACGCGTGGCCGCCGATCCGCCGATACACCGGACAGGCATTCAAGCACGCCCCACAACGGATGCATTGCAAACTTTCTCGGAATGACGTGGCCAAGATCTTCGATCGGCCGTTGTCCAGAATGACCAGGTGAAACTCTTCCGGCCCATCCAACTCGCCCCCGCGTCGCAGACCGGTGATCAAAGTGGTGTAGACCGACAGCGACTGGCCCGTCGCCGCTCGCGCCAACAATTTCAAAAATACCGGCAGATCCTCATATCGTGGGATGACTTTTTCCATACCCATCAGAGCGACGTGGACCCGTGGGCAAGCAGTCGTCAGCCGGCCGTTACCCTCGTTTGTGACCAATACGATGGTCCCGGTCTCCGCTACAGCGAAATTCGCCCCGCTGATGCCCATATCGGCGGTTCGGAATTTTTCTCGAAGTAACCGCCGACCGGTTTGCGCCAGCAGCTGGGGATCGTCTGGAACGTCCCTGCCGACTTCTTTCGAGAGAATCCGGGCGATGCTCTCGCGCGTATGATGGACGGCCGGGGCTACCAGGTGCGATGGTCTTTCCCCGGCCAGCTGAATGATGAACTCGCCAAAATCGGTCTCCGCGACTTCAATGCCTGCAGCGTCCAAAGCCGCGTTGAGGTGAATTTCTTCCGAGGTCATCGACTTGGATTTCACCGCTCGCTTGCAGTTGGATTGCTTGGCGATCTGCAGAACGATCTGCCGGGCCTCCTCGCCCGTGCTTGCCCAATGTACCTGACCGCCGTTACGCTGGACAGAAGCTTCCAGTTGCTCCAAGTATTTGTCCAAATTGGCAAGCGTATGTTCTTTGATGCGCTTGGCATGATCGCGCAGCTTCTCGCTGTCGGGCAAAGCCGCATAGCCGCGGCGGTTCGCGGCCATAAGCGTGCTGGTCAACCGAACCAGCGCCGCCTGCAACGGGGGATCGGCCAGCGCCTGCCCCGCCGCCCCCATAAAATCATGATGCTCATGCCGGGCGTAATCGCTCATGGAGAAATCTTACGTCCCGAGCTATCGGATGCCACGCTTTCACTGACAACTTGCGCTGGTTCAGTTCTGAAGTCCAGATACGACAAGCAGAACGCATGTCGCTACGCCGCCGATTTGGCTTCCAGTGGTGAAAATAGGTGTCCCATCGGCGAAGGCCAATCGGAGAAACCGTTGGCCGTCTGGCCATGCCAGGAATGGGCCTGCATGCTCTCGAGAATCCGCGTGGCCAGAGCAATGGCGTTGCGGCCTTCCTCGCCGCTGACTTTGGGTTTGGCGCCGGTCGACACGCAGCGAATGAAATGCTGCAATTCGGCGGTGAGGGCGTCGCCGCCGTGCGGCTCGAGGTCGAGAACCTGGAGATGCCGGGTGAATAGATGGTCCTTGAGCATCGCCCGGCTGGCCGGATCGAGCTGAGTCGGATCGAGACCGGAATGTCGAACGTGTTCGGACGGCTGAATGAGCGTCAGGCGGCGCGCGGCGAAGTCGAGCGAGGCAAAACCTTCCGGTCCCCAAATCTGCATTCGCCGCTGGGACACGTGGCTGGCGCGACTGGCCGTCACCGTGGCCACGCAGCCGTTGGCGAATATGAGCCGGGCATGGGCGACGTCTTCCTTCCCCCCAAAAACCGACAGCCCGACTGCCTGAACCGCCTGGACCGGCGACTGCACCAGGCCCAGCATTACATCGAGATCGTGAATCATTAGATCCAAGACCACCCCAATGTCAGCGGAACGGCCCGTGAAGGGACCGAGGCGCTCGCTCAAGATCAGCTTGGGTTGAAGCGGGCGATTCGCCAGGTCTTCGAACACCGGGTTGAAGCGCTCGATATGGCCCACCTGGAGAATCGTATGGCGCCTTTGAGCCACATCGACCAGCTCATCCGCCTGGGCCAGGTTCAGCGCTAACGGTTTCTCAATGAGGAGAGGTATGCCTTGATGAAGAAAATCAAGGGCGACGGCATAATGATGGCTCGTGGGCACGGCAATGACGGCCGCGTCTACCTGGGGGATTAGCTGCTGGTGATCCGAGAAGACTTTGGCTCCTACCCGCCGGCCGACGGCCTGGGCTTGCTCCCAATTGACATCCGCCACGCCGACAAGATCAACCTCCGGCAAGCCGGCCAGAATCCGGGCATGCTCTTTGCCCAGGTGCCCGACTCCGATTACGGCTATCCGCAGGCGGGACATCAAAATCTCCCGAGCAGTCGGTGGCCCCGTGGCTGGCTGGCCAGTGGCCAGAAAAGAACGACGATCGCTTTACTAACCACTAACCACTGGCAACTACCGCTGATTCTCGTCAAGCCGCTTGAGGCTGATGGTCAATTTCGCTAATCATTTGTCGCAAAAGAGTCCGGCCCAGCTCGATATTGAGCGTGTGGCCCGAGCGATACCCTACCAGGTGCCCGTGAAGGTCGTGACCCAACAAAGACAGGTCGCCGACCATGTCCAGAATCTTGTGGCGGGCCGGCTCATCGGCATGATGAAGGCGATTACCCACCGGGCCAGTGGGACCGAAAACCAGCAAATCAGCGTGAGTCAGCCCTTTTCCCAAGCCCTGGCGGCGAAGCTCGGCCGCCTCGGCTTCCAATATGAACGTTCGGCAATGGGCCAACTCGGCGGCAAAGCTTTGAGCAGTAAGGGTCTGCGTATGGATTTGCCAGCTGACCGGTGAGTACCAGCCATAATGAAGGATGTAACTGGCCCGAAGTTCGGCTGCGGAGCTGGGGTGCAGTGCCAAAGTGGCGCCGTCATGGGCGACGACTACCGGCCGATCGACGGTCCAGATGGCTCGGCGAGCGGGTTGTAATTCCACCCCGGCTTTGACCAGGGCGTCGACGTATCCTTGCGAGGAGCCATCTAATCCCGGCGGGTCCCCGGCGTTGATTTCAATCCAGCAGTTATCGATGTGCAAGCCGGCCAAGGCGGCCAGGATATGCTCCACCATGCCGACCTGAGCCGGCCCTCGCCCCAAAGTCGTGCGGCGATGCGTGCCGCTGACCTGGTCCAGACTGGCCGGGATAGGCGCGGGCTTGGGAAGATCGGTGCGGATAAAAACGACGCCGGCCGAAGGCGGGGCAGGGCAAAACCGTACCCGTACTTGGGCGCCGGTGAGAATCCCGACACCTCGCACTTCCACCGCTCGGGAAATGGTCCGCTGAAACCGGTATCCTTGCCTTTTCACGACGCTGATCTTCCTTGATCCGAGGCCGTCGGGTCCGTCTCTGGCCGGCAAAACATCCCCACGCCGGCTGGAATCGTAAATGCTAATACTTGAACAGGAGGGAACAGAGAAAACAGAGAAAACAAAACTTGCTCTGTTTTCTCTGTTCCCTCCTGTTCCTACTTGCATCGCGCCTTTTAGTTTCCGCTGTTGCCGCCGCTGTATCCACCCGCCACACGGCGATTCAGCATCTGGGTGATCGCGTCGGTGATGTCCATGCGCGGATCGACGTACATGGGCATGAAGGCATTGGGCATCTTGAGTCTCTGCTGCACGTAAGGAGGGCTGTAAAATTCATCCCGTTGGCTTTTGAGCGCGTCGTTGTACATCAGCACGAGCTCGATCGCGTTGCTCTTGGCGAACAAGTCCACGGCGTCTTCAACCTCGTGGTAGATCTGCACTGCCAGCTCGCCCGAGCGCTTCATAAATGCCTTGTCGGCGTCTTCGGCCTTTTCCCGGTATTGCAGAGTCAATCTTTCCAATTCTCGCTTAATATTCTCCTTCTCCGCGGCGGGAGTGTCGGGAGACTGGCCTTTCAGCTGCAAGGCTCGGATTTGCTTCTCGAGAGGATCAAGCTCAGTCTTGGCCTTCGAAATCTGTTGTTTGAGTTCGGTGTCGCAAGTCTGGAATTTGGAGTATTTCTTGAGCACCTGGACCAGGTTGACGACGGCAATGCGGGTACGAAGCGGTTCCGAGGAGGTGCTGGGGCGGTTGCCCGCTCCAGTTTGTTGGGCGAACACCTGGCTGCCCAGGTACACGCCTATTCCCAAGGTCGCCATCCCCGCCAGAATACCGATTGTCCTCTTCACGTTCGGTTCTCCTCGTTCTCAAGTTCGCCGAGACGGCCCCTGGTCCCGTCAGGGGAAAAGTGTCGGCTGGTGGCGTGAGCGTTCACGTTTTCGTGCACGGACATGGAGGGCTGGGTTTTACCCAAGTGTTTCTAGAAGATCAAGGCGAAGAAATCTCATCCACGCCGGCGCCGGGGATCCGAAAGCATGGTCAAATTGGCTGATCTTGGCTCAACCGGGCAAGCTTGTTATGATTCGCCCTCCCGTGCAAAGCCAGGCGCATGGTTCGAGTCAAGGATGACAGGTAGCTTGCTAATGATCTCGTTCCCATTTCGACCCCGAGCGATTCTTGCAATCACAGGCTTGTTCTTCTTCGCTGGCTGCGAGGGGGGAACGGCGTCGCTGGCCCCCGTTTCTGGGAAAGTTTCTTACCAGAATCAACCATTGTCGCGCGGCACCATCGTCTTCGTCCCGGATGCCGACCGGGGAAATAATGGCCCGCTAGCCCAAGGAACGATCCAGGCGGGCGGCAGTTATGCGGTCCAAACAGAAGGCAAACCTGGCGCGGCGCCCGGCTGGTATCGAGTCACGGTCATCGCGGTGGAAACTCCCGCCGGGTATTCCACGGGCCGGTCGTCCGCTCCACGTTCGTTGGTGCCGGAAAGATACCGTGACCCTCAGCTTTCTGATCTAACCTGCGAAGTGAAAGCGGGCCAGGAAAACGGCATCAACTTCAACTTAACCCCATGAACCAATTTCTCCACGGCATGGTTCGGGCGACGGCTAAGACCTTTGACTTACCGGAGCCCATCCTGGAAATCGGCTCTTATCAAGTGGATGGCCAGGAGTCTATCGCCGACTTACGGCATTGCTTTTCCGGGAAGAAGTACATCGGCGTGGACAAGCGGCCGGGTCCGGGAGTTGATTGCGTCGCCGATGTCGAGGCGTTGCCTCATCCGGCCGGATCGGTGGGAAGCGTGATCGCCGTCAGCACATTCGAGCACGTGCCCCGGTTTTGGCGCGGCTTCGAGGAGATTTTTCGAGTGCTCCGGCCCGATGGCGTGCTGATGGTCGCCTGCCCGTTTTATTTTTACATTCACGCTTTTCCCAATGATTATTGGCGATTCACGCCAGCGGCTTTGGAGCTTCTTTTGCACAGTTATCCCACGAGGATTCTGGGCTGGCATGGACCGCCTCGCCGGCCGATCAATGTCTGGGCGCTCGCCTTTCGAGAGGGCTGTCGACCGGTGAGCCAGGAGCAATTTCAACAATATCAAACTCGCCTCCGAACTTACTGCCGACAGCCGCTGCGCTGGAAAAAGAAGCTGCGCTATAGCATTGGCCGAATGTTATTCGGCCGGCGGCCGTTCGCTCCCTATTTAGAACAAGATCACTGGGAATGCCAATGTCGGAATCTGGCGTCGTAAATTCACTGATAGAAATTCATAGCCAACAGCCCGAAGCGCAAGCAAGGGCGCAAATTGACGCGATCGATATCTCCGTCTGCATCGTTAATTGGAACTGTCGGGAGCTTCTTTCTGGCTGCTTGGAGTCGTTACGCCGGCAACCCAAGGGCGTCCGATGGGAAATCATCGTGGTTGACAACGGATCGACGGACGGCGCCGCCGAAATGGTGGAGCGCGACTTCCCCGAGACAACCTTGGTGCGAAATGGAACCAATCTCGGCTTTTCTCGAGCCAACAACCAGGCGGCCCGATTGGCCCGCGGCCGGTATGTATTCTTCCTGAACAATGACACCATCGTGCCGCCGGGAGCTTTGGAAGACTTGGTTGATTTCGCCGATGCTCATCCGGACATCGGCATCGTCGGCCCTCGGCTTCGAGATGCGAAAGGCAAGGTGCAAGTTTCCTTCCGACAAAGACTCACTGTCAGCGCGCTTCTGCACCAGACCATTCTTTTCCGTTGGACCGGTTTGTTTCGGCGACAGTACTTTCATTGTCGCCGGCAACATTTCGACCCGGACACTACCCGGCCGGTGGACGTCCTTATGGGAGCGGCCCTGCTCCTGCCTCGGCAGGTATTCATGGACTCCGGAATGTGGGACGAGAACTATACCTTCGGCGGCGAGGACATGGATCTGTGCTATCGCATCGGGCGTCGATTCCCGGTCATTTATCATCCGGGGATCGAAATCATCCATTACGGTCGAGCCAGCACTCGAAAGCACGTGCGTTTTGCTTCTACTCAAATACCGGCGGGATTTGTTCGCTATCTGCGCAAGACCGGAATCTCGCCATTGACTCTCCTGCTTTACAAAAGCGTTCGGACCCTGGATGCACCCTTGCAGCTTCTGGCGAATGGCTGGCAGTTTCTTTGTCGGCGATTTCTGAGCCATCCTGAAAAAGCACACAGGAGCCTGCTAGCGCTGAAATCCTCTTGGCATTTCCTGGCCCACGGGATCATCGAATTCTGGAGAGCTTAAGGCCAGGCTTGCCAATCACCCCAGTTGGACAAATACTGCTGAAGGGCGGGCATCTCCGGCGCTTTCGCAGCGATCCATTCCTTGGCTTTGGCGACCAGTTCTTGCTCTTGTTCCAGGGTCAACTCGCCGCCCAGGACACGGCTGCGAAGAAATACAAAATACGTGTCCAGCACGTCGCACATGCAGTAGTCGTTGATCTCCTGCTTTTTGCCGGCCTGATGAAGGGCATAGACCTGCTCGCCGACCACGTCCATTTTGCCGGGCTTGCCGAGCAATTTGGAAAGCAGGTTCAATCCCCCCGCGAGCCGGCAAGCGCCGAAATTGGAGAGCCAATCGAGCAGGTCGATATAGCCGTTGTAGCGATCGCGCCGGCTTCGCTGAAAATACTCCCGGGCGTTAACACCGTAGCGGAACGCCGCCAGCTCCAAGAGCGGAAGATCGAATCCGCGGCCGTTGAATGTCACCAGCCGCGCCCGATTGAAGTGAGTCAAGCCGCGCCAGAACTGGCCCACGATTTCCCGCGGGCGAAATTGCGGACTGTCCAAAGCGGTGATCGCCTGCAAGCGGAAATCCGCCGACACGCGCGCGACACACACGGCCACCGGATACTGAAAGCTCACCGGAAGAAAATCGGAGCCGTCGCGAGATCGCTCGCGCGCTTCAGCCTGAGCCCGCTCGACGGCTTGCTCGGGACTGAGGTTCTCGCCGGGGTATTTGGTCTGAGCCAGAAGTCGACCGTCGGGAATGCTTTCCGTGTCTAGGATTAGATACGCGGGACCAGAGCCCGCATCGCCCGGTTCCTTGAATGTTTCAGGATTACTTGTCATGAGGATGCTCCTTTGCCTTCGGAAATCCGAAAGATCCAACCACAGATTACATCGATCACACGGATTGGAAGTGTTTTCCCATTGGTGATTTCGTGTGACCCGTGGTCGATTTTGAATTCCCCCTCGTTGCCGCTATTTTACCATTGGCGTATTAAAAGACAGACAGGCTAACGAGTTTTTTCTTGTCGACAACCGATGGATGATACGCCAGGCATTTCCGAAATCGGCAAAACCCCCGCCGGCCACCGATCTACGCTCTTCATCGTCTTCCTAGTCGTTTTCATCGATCTGCTTGGCTTCGGCATTGTCTTGCCTTTGTTGCCACTCTACGCCGTGGATTTCTTGACGCCTCTTTTTCCCGGCGAGGAAAATCGGCCCTTTCGTGGAATGATCCTCGGATTGCTGATGTCGTCTTTTTCGGCCATGCAGTTCCTATTCGCCCCGTTATGGGGTCGGGTTTCGGATCGCGTTGGCCGGCGGCCGTTGTTGTTATTGGGCTTGGCCGGCTCCGTGGTGTTCTACACTTTATTTGGGATAGCCTCCGAGATAGGAGAAGCGGGTCGGCAAACGTTGGGACTGGCCCTACTGTTCGTGGCTCGACTCGGTGCCGGTGTTGCGGGTGCCACCATTTCCACCGCCCAGGCGGTGATCGCCGATGTCACGACCTCGGAAGGCCGATCGCGAGGCATGGCCATGATCGGGGCGGCCTTCGGCATCGGTTTTACGTTCGGCCCGCTACTCGGATTTGCCTCGTTGTTCGTTCCTATGGCGGGAGCGCCCGGATTTGCCGCCGCCGCCTTTTCGCTGATCGCGCTTCTTCTGGCCATTCGCCTCCTTCCGGAAACGCTCCGGCCCGGCGCCGAGCTGCGACCTCGCCGCTGGATCGACTGGAGCGGATTGCAGGCCGCCTTGCGGACTCCCTCGGTTGGAATCCTCATCTTCATCTTCTTCCTGGCCACCTTTGCCTTTGGCGGCCTGGAATCCACGCTGGCTTTGGGCAACAAATTGCTCCTGAATCCTCGCGGTGATCTGCACTCGGAGCTGACTGTGGAGGCGGCCAAGACGAGCACGGAACGGAAGAACTTTCTCGTCTTTGCTTACGTCGGGTTCGTGTTGGTCCTGGCAAACATGGGCTACCGCCGACTCGTGAAGCGGAAAATTGAGGTACTGTTCCTTAGGATCGGCAGCATCTTCATGGGCTTGGGATTGGCCGGGGCGGTGGGGATCTTGCTCATTCGCAATCCGGAGGAAACCAGCGCCGCCGTTTTCATCCTGGCTCTGCTGGCCATGACTCTGGCAGTCATCGGGTTTGCTTGCATCACGCCTTCGATTCAAGCCCTCGTCTCGCGGCGCACTGACCCAGCCAAACAGGGAGAGATTCTCGGAATAAATCAATCGGGAGCAGCCCTGGCGCGGATTCTCGGGCCTTTCGTCGGCTTGTCGCTGTTTGATTTGTCGCAAAACCATATTTGGCCTTATGTTTTCGGTGTTGGCCTGGTCGTGGTGGTTTTTTTGCTGACGCTGCGCGTCCAGCAGGATTGAGCTTCATGACTCCATTTCGGCTGGTGCTAGCCAGTGGATCGCCCGCGCGCCGGGACTTGCTCAAACGAGCGGGATTTGAGTTTGAAATTCTGCCCGCCGACATCGACGAGCCGACGGACGCCGGATTTGTCGATGCTCGATCTTATGTGCAACACGTGGCCTGGCTCAAGGCAAAAGCCGTTGCCGCCAAATTGCCGGACGATGCGGCTCAGCCCGTAGTTATTCTTGCGGCTGACACAGTCGGTTGGCTAAACGGCCGAGCAATCGGCAAGCCAACTGACGAAGCGGATGCACGCCGCATCCTCCGCCTGTTGGCCGGCACGAAACACGAACTTTGGACAGGCGTTTGTCTTTGGCGCCGTCCCGACGACTTCCAACTGAGTTGGCAAGAAATGAGCCGCGTGGCCATGAAATCCATGACCGAGGCGGAGCTGGCCGAATATCTTCGCACGCGGCAATGGCAAGGTTGTTCGGGTGCTTATGCCATCCAGGAAAATGAAGATCCCTACGTTCACATCGTGGAGGGCAGCATGAGCAATGTCATCGGCTTGCCGATGGAGACATTGACTCAAGTCCTGGCGTGGTTCGCATCGCGGTGACAATGCTTGGCCTATCCCGATCATCTCGAATTATCAGCAAGAGGTGTGTGCCTGGAACAATCACTAAAGTCCTCTATCTATTCCCAAATGGGACGGGCACAGGTTGGGACTGTTCGGCAAAGCAAGGATTAGTTCAAAACTAGCCGCCCAACCTGCCGACCAAAGATTGCGCCCTGTCAGTTTTCTATCCCGCCCGTTTCGACAGAGGAGTCTCCGGTGTTGGAATCCTTTTGTAAGGAAAAAGCAGCGCCCCTAGTGCTCCGGCTGACATTAGGTGGACTGTGCGTCTACCATGGCTACTTGAAAATTATGGCGGCGGGCGGCACGACTTGGTATCCCGGCATGCCCACCGGTTGGCAGCTATTTATTTCCTGGGGAGAGTTCGCGGCCGGCCTTGCCATCCTACTTGGATTTCGTTGCCGGCTGGCTGCCGGACTGGCCCTGGCGGCCACGGGAGCCTCTCTTTGGTGGTGGCAAGGGTGGAATATCCTTCGCCTGCCGATGAGGAGCCTGGAACAACCGTTGCTGCTCTTGATTGTAGCTTTGGTGTTATTGTTTCTAGGAGCCGGAGAGCTTTCTCTCGACGGCTGGAAAGGTGCAAATCTCTCTCCCGTGAAACGCGCTGGCCGAGCTTAATCTCGTCTTGTCAATTCACAGTTCATTTCAGCCCAAACCTAATTGCCGAAACCGCTATCGGCCTCGGAACTACGTTCCCAGCCAAACGTACCACTCACCAACTTGCCCAATCCTCCCGAATGCCCAACTGCGTCTGACAATTCCCCTTGTTCCCTAAATCCAGATGTCGCTATAGTCCCGAAGTTTTGACTCGAACAGTCAGGAGGGGCGGACATGCCCGTCGTTCCCCAACTCCCTGGCAGAAAAAATTGCGAATTGCAAAATGCGAATTTCGAATTTGCAATTTGCATTTTACATTTTGCGATTTCGCTTCTCACCATTTTCTTAGTCCGTACTTCGCCGGCCCAGGCCGGACCCGATCCCGCCAGCTACTGGCAAGTGGACGACGTTCGGCCCGGCCTCAAAGGCTTTGGCCGCACGGTCATGAAGGGCACCAAAGTCGAGACCTTTGACGTGGAAGTGTTGGGTGTTCTCAAGAACACGAGTCCGGGCCGCGACATGATCCTGTGTCGGTTATCCGGCCTCGGTTTAGAAAAAACAGGCGTCATCGCCGGCATGAGCGGCAGCCCCATCTACGTGGATGGCAAGCTGCTCGGCGCCGTCGCGTTTGCTTGGCCTTTCGGCAAGGAGCCGATCGCCGGCGTCACTCCCTTCAGCCAGATGCAGGCTTTTGTGGAATCCTTCGAGCGCCGCGACCGCGTGGAGACCAAGACGCCGACTCGAGTTGGCCTTCGAAATCCTGTTTCCGTTCAAGGTCAAGACTTCGGCGTCGTGACTGTGTCGGAAAACTTCGAGCCTGTTGCGCCGAAACCGGAAGACGGGCTATGGATGATGCCTCTGCGAACCCCCCTTGTGGCCACCGGGTTTTCGGAACACAGCCTCCGACTCTTGGGCGAACGTGTTCGATCGGCCGGACTCCTGCCCATGCAAGGAGGCGGGGCCTCCGCTTCCGTCCGCGATCAAGAAAAAAACGCCTCGCTGGAGCCGGGCGGTCCACTGGCGGTGGCAATGGTCGTTGGTGATTTCGATCTATCGGGAATTGGCACGGTCACGCACATCGATGGCGCGCGGGTCTATGGCTGGGGCCACCCGTTTTTTAGCTCCGGAAATTGCGAATTCCCCTTGATGACAGGGTATATTCACACGATTTATCCTCGCCAGAATGTCAGCTTCAAGATGGGATCGCCCTTGAAAACCGTGGGAGCAATCAACGCCGATGTCAGCACGTGCATTGCCGGCTGGCTTGGCCGAACCGCCGACATGCTGCCCGTCCACATGACTGTGGTTTCCGGGCCAGGAGAAAGCCCAAAGTCCTACCACGTGGAGGTCGTGCGTCAACGCGGCTTGATCGCCGCCCTGGTTTTGACCGTGCTGACCAATGCCGTGGACATGGAAGGGGAATGGCCCGAAGAGATGACGGCTGAGTTGCAAGCTCGCATCCAACTCGAAGGTCGTCCCGACATTGTCATCAAGGATACTTTCTCCGGCGCCAGCTACTCCGGCGGCCGAGCGCCCCAAGCCCTGTACAGCCAGATCGCCGCCGCCGTGAATCTCCTGACGTTCAATCCCTACAAGCCGGTTCGAATGGAGCGGATCGAGTGTGAAACCCATCTCATTTCGGGACGGCAGACGGCGGAAATCGAAGCCATCGCTCTGGACTCTGAGACGTATTCTCCCGGCGACACGCTCAAGGCAACGGTGTATCTCCTTCCTTATAAAGGTGCTCGTCAACGTCTGCCGGTGACGCTGCAACTTCCGGCCGACCTTCCGGAAGGAAGCTATAGCGCCTTAGTCTGCGACGATTTGACAAACGTACGCCGCCAAATCCATGACAATCCCAACTTGAGCAGCCCGCAGAGCCTGGACCAGATATTCGAAGCCCTGAACATTCAAACCTCGGTGCAGCGAACGCACCTCATCGTTCGCGTGCCCTTGGATGGCGTGGGTGTCGCTTTGGACGGCAACTCTTTGCCGGATTTGCCGCCGAGCATGGTGCAAATCCTTGGCAACACGCGCAAAACCGGCGCTCAGACGATGTCAGGCGCCTTGGTCAGCCGGCATAAGACGAGCTGGGTTATCCAGGGATCCGAATCAGCACGATTTACCGTGACAAAGAATAAGAAGGTTTCTGTTCCGTAGTTCCTTGGCTGAGGCGGAGGCCGTATGAGCTTGAATCGCCGCGCGAGAATAGTGGTCGTGGGCTTGTCAGCTGTGATCTTAGGTCAGACTTTGCTTTCGTCTGCTCAAGCCGGCAAGGTGAAGGTTTGGCACCATGACCGGCCCGAGCATTTTGACAAGGCCCAGCTCAAGCAGGCGGTCGTTAGCAACGAGGGCGCCGTTCGGCTTTCCAAACAACTTCAGCCGCTGGTCGGGCTGGATGCGGCTCATGTATGGGACATCGTGGAAGACAAACGGGGTAATCTTTTTGTCGCTACCGGCAACGAAGGGAAGATCTTTCAAGTCACTCCGCAAGGCAAGGTGTCCATCGCTTATGAAAGTCAGGACACCGAAGTCCTGTGCTTGGCTTTGGCGCCCGATGGGACAATCTACGCCGGCACCGGACCGAAAGGACGCATCCTGCGACTTGGCTCGGATGGCAAGGGTCAATCGCTTTACCAAACTCCTGAGAACTACGTCTGGTCGCTGGCGATCGATCCGGCGAATCAAACGATTTACGCCGGCACCGGCTCCAAAGGCCGAATCTATCGAGTCACTCCCGACGGCAAGGGAAGCGTGTTTTACAGCACCAAGCAAGAACATGTTCTTTGCCTGACGATGGACAGTCGCGGCATGCTCTATGCCGGCAGCGATCGCAACGGATTGGTCTTCCGCGTCGATGGAAACGGCAAAGGGTTCGTGCTATACAACGCTCCTCAAGCCGAGGTTCACCACCTGTTGGCGACGCCGGAGGGAATTTACGCCTGCACCGGCGCGCCCGGCCGATCGCGCGGACTCGGTGGTTCCGGAGGCGATCGGCTGGCATCCTTCTCTTCCGGCGTGCCGGGAATCTTGACCTCGGCGACCAAGCCCAAGGATTCTGAAAAGACTTCCGCAGCCTCCAAGACTTCGGAAGCCTCAGCAAGCACGAGTTCCTCGTTGGCCTCTTCGTCCTCGGAAAAGGAAAAATCCTCCGGCTCGCATTCGGTCTCGCCTCCCTCATCCGGCGAGAATTCCATCTATCGCATTTGCTCCGATGGAACCGTGCGAGAAATCTTTCGAGAAAAGGCGCTGCTTCTTAGCTTGCTGCGGCAAAATGGCAAAATCCTGGTCGGCACCGGCATGGAAGGCCGGCTCTTTGAGATCGATGAGAGCAGCAAAGAACACAGCGAAATCGCCCGGCTGGATCACGGGCAAATCCATTGCCTGTTGCGGCGGCAGGACGGCTCCATTGTCCTGGGCACCGGGGATCCCGGAAAGCTATACCTGCTCAAAAACCAATTCGCCGCCAAGGGAACTATCGTCTCCGAAGTCCTCGACGCCAAGATCATCAGCAAATGGGGCGCGCTGCGGTGGCGGGCCGATGTGCCTTCGGGCACCTCGATGACTGTGGCCATCCGCTCCGGCAATGTCGCCGAGCCGGACGAGACCTGGAGCGATTGGTCCGCCGAAGAAATCCATCCACGCGAGGCGATGGTGACGGCCCCGACCGCCCGATTTCTACAGTATCGCGTTACGCTTCAGACAACGAACTCCGCAGTATCACCGACCTTGAACGGCCTGTCTCTGCGCTACATGACGACCAACCAGGCCCCGGAGGTGACCGGCATCGAAGTGCCCGACCTCGATGCCGCCAATTTGGAGAATCCCAAGAAGATCAAACTCAAATGGTCCGCCGCCGATCCGAACGACGACGACTTGAGCTACAATCTTTACGTCCGCAAGACCGGCTGGAAGAGCTGGGTTCGGCTCGAAGAGGATTTCGATAAGAAGGAGTACGAGTGGGACACGACCACAACCCCGTCGGGCGTTTACCATTTCAAAGTCGCGGCCAGCGACCGCAAGGACAACTCCGCGGAGGAGGCGTTAACGGGCGAGCGGATCAGCGCTCCATTCGTGGTCGCTCACATGCCTCCCACCGTCACGCTCAAGGTAGCCGGCATTCAGGAGGATCAGGCGTTGATCGAAGCCTCGGCTAGCGACTCTTTCGTTCGTCTAATCTCCGCTTCGTTTTCCCTTAACGGCAAGAAATGGGTCAACGTCTTTCCCGCCGACGGCTTGTTCGACAGCAAAACGGAATCCTTCCGCTTCAAAACCGAGTCGCTGAAACCGGGAACGTATGTCCTGGTCCTGCGCGTTCAAGATGCCGCCGGCAACATCGGCTCGGGCGATGTGGTTTTCACAGTGCGCGAAAACGAGCAATAGCAAGTTTAGCCCGCAGCGCTAAGCAAGGGTGGACCTTGCTAGCGCTGCGGGCTAACTGTTCCGAGAGTTTCACGCCTTCAGCATTCCTACCTTGCGAGCGTATTCAAAGACCCCGCCGGCCTCGATGATGGGTGCGACTTCGCCGAGCGGTTTGAGGCGCCATTCCTCGCCGGTCGTCAAGTTGTGAAGTTTGCTGGCCGCCACGTCGATTCTCAATTCATCGCCAGTGCAGATTTTTTCACATAGTCGATCCATCGATTCAAATGGAACGAGGTAGCCGCCGTTGATGGCATTGCGAAAGAAGATACGGGCATAGAATTCGGCGACGACCGCTTCGATGCCGGCGGCATCCAGCGCGATTGGCGCATGCTCGCGCGACGAGCCGCAACCAAAGTTTCGGCCACCGACAATGATTTTGTAAGGCGTAACAAATTCGTCGTCGGTATGGAACGGTACATTCCCTTTGGGCAAGCCGGATTGTGCGGGCGGCACACTGCTCAAGGCATATTTGCCGAACATCCGGTATTCTTCCGGGATGGCCGGATTGAACGTGAGATACTGAGCGGGAATGATCTGATCGGTGTCGATGTTGTCGCCCAGGACATACGCTTTGCCGGTGATGGTGGTTTGCATGGTTAGTCAGTGGTCGGTGGCTAGTCCCTTTGGTCCTTTGAGTCGCTTTCGTCTCTTGAAAGGACCGAAAGGGCCGAAGGACCAAAGGGACTATTGGCTACAGACAATCCCGTGGATCAGTGATAACGCCGGTGAGGGCGCTGGCGGCGACGGTGAGCGGACTGGCGAGATAAACGCGGGCCTCCTTGTGACCCATGCGGCCGGGGAAGTTGCGGTTGGTCGTGCTGATGCAGCTCAAGGGCGCGTTGAGCCGGCCAAAGGTGTCGCTCGGCCCACCCAAGCAAGCCGCACAGCTCGGCTGTCCCAACTTGGCGCCGGCCGAGAGGAAGACTTCTTCCAGCGTTTGACCGTTGATTCTTTCCTTTTTCAGAGCCGCCATGATCTCGCTGGTGGCCGGAACTACGAAGGTGTCAATGCGAACGGACTTGCCTTTGAGAATTTTGGCGGCCGCCCGGAAATCCGTCAGCTTGCCGCCCGTGCACGAGCCGATGTAGGCCCGATCCAGCTTGGTGCCTTTAATCTCCGAAACATAGGCGCGGTTGTCCGGGCTGTGCGGCTTAGCGACGACCGGCTCCAACTTCGACACGTCATAAACTTTCTCAAACGAGAACCGCGCGCCCTTGTCGCTAAACACCGGGGTGTACGGTTTTTGGCCCGCGTTACGGGCGTTGACATAATCGAGCGTCACTTGATCGGGAGCAATCACCCCGTTCTTGCCCCCCCGCCTCGATGACCATGTTGCAAAGGGTCATCCGCTCTTCGATGTTGAGGGAGTAAACCGTCTCGCCGTCGAATTCCATGGCTCGGTAAGTGGCCCCGTCGCAGCCGATGTCGCCGATTACCGCCAGGATCAAATCCTTGGCCATGAGATAGGGCGGCAGTTGGCCGTGAAAGACAAACCGCATCGTCTCAGGGGCTTTCACCCAGAGCTTTCCGGTCCCCAAGATGAAGCCGGCGTCGGTGTTGCCGATGCCCGTGGCGAACTCGCCGAAGGCCCCCGCCGTGCAGGTGTGGCTGTCGGTACCGAAGAGAACCTCGCCGGGCCGGGTGTGCCCCTCTTCAGGCAAAGCGATGTGACAGACGCCCTTATACCCGGGCGTGCCAACGTCGTAAAAGTATTTGATGTTCTGCTCGGCCGCGAAATGACGTAAAACTTCGACATTGCGGTTGGCCATCTTGTCGGCCGTGAAGATATAGTGGTCGGGAATGATGACAACCTTGTCCCGGTCCCAGACCTTGGCGTTCTGACCGAAATGCTGCTTGAAAACGCCGATGGTCCCCGGCCCGCAGACGTCGTGCGTCATGAGAACGTCAACATCGATCCAAATGTTATCGCCAGGCTGAACTGTATCTCGGTGGGAAGCGCGAGCAAGGATTTTTTCCGTCAGGGTCATCGAAGGCATGTACAGGCTCCGAAGGCGTGTTGAGATCGCATCGTATTGTAGCAAGAATCTCCAAGAATTAACAGAACCGTCCGCTGCCGCCCTTTCGTTTAGCCCGGAGCCAGCGGCGACGGCGCGGCAAGGGTTCGATACGCCGTCGCCGTTGGCTCGGGGTTAGACGATGTCAGACCTGGATCTCGCGCCAGCGGCCGCTAAGAAATCGCATGAACAGCAACGCGCCTCGAACCACCAAATCCGCGAACATGGCCAGCCAGGCGCCAAATAATCCCCAATTGCATCCCGGCCAGACGCCCAGCACTCCCAGATCGAGAGTCTGGAGGGTGAACAGATAGGCCAATGGAATTCGCAAGCACAGAAAGCCGGTCCAGGTGAATAGGACCGGCACTCGAGTATCTCCCGCGCCCCGCAAAGCATAAGTAATGACCACCGTGCTGGCGACAAAAGGCATGGCAAAGGCGACCAAACGGAGCACCGGCACGCCCGCATTGACGACATCTACTTGGCTGGGATAAGGACAAAATAGCAGGAACATCGGCCGGGCCAAGAGGAAGAAAATCGCCCCCATGGTGCACATGACCCCGCAACCCAAGCCAAACGCCACCCAGCCGCTGCGGGCCGCTCGTTCGGGCCGGCCGGCGCCCAGGTTCTGCCCGACGAGCGTCATGGCCGCCGTCCCGAACGCCGCCCCCGATAAGAATCCCAGCGCTTCCCAACCCAACGCGATCCCGTGCGCCCCGCTGGCGACTTCACCCAATTGATTGACGATACTCAAGAACCAGAATTGCCCGACTACCACCGACAGGCTGTCGACGGCGGCCGGAACGCTGATCCGCAGGAGACGCCAGATGAGATCCAATTCCGGTCGGAACCAGCGCCAACTAAGATGAAGCCCGGCTCGGCCGCGCGCGAGCGTGAACAGCACGACCGCGGCGCCAAGCGTGTGACTGATCGCGGTTCCATAGGCGATTCCGGGGAAACCCAGTTGCGGGAGTGGACCGAGGCCAAAACATAAGCCCCAGGCTAGCGGGAAGTTGACAAAGGCCACACCGCCCGTGACCCAAAAGCCGGTGAGCGTGTCGCCGGCGCCGGCCAGGCAAGCGATCCCAGCCACCTCGATCACCTCAAAGGTCAGCAAGAGAAACGTCGGCCAAAGATACTGAGCCGCGAACGTGGCCGATGGACCGTGAAGTTGGAGCACTCGGAGCAACGGATCCATCCCCAACAGACCGGCCACCGTGCCCGCCAGACCGAAAACGACCGCCAGCAGGATGGATTGATGCGTAGTCCGAGTTGCCAGGGACCAGTCTCCCGCGCCGACAAATCGTGCCACCAGGGCCGTGCTGCCGACGCTGACAAGCACCGTGTAACTAACGATGAACCAAGCCAGGTAGTTGGCCGTGGTTTGAGCGGCTTGATAAGAGACCTGCAAAGATTCATCGGGTGGATGGACATGACCTGCTAGATAGCGATCGGACAAACCCACCAGCAAAATGAGGAACTGTCGGGCCAGAACCGGCCAGGCAAGTCTCATCACTTCGCGCCAGATGGGAATGTTGGGTTCCCCGACACGCGAACCGATTCTAAGTGTCGCCTGACCGTCTTGCAGAATATCGAGAGAATTCGGATCGGATGGGCTGATCGCAGGCACTATGGGAATTACCGGCTCACCGTCCATTCAGGTTCTCCGGATAGATTGAAGCGATCGCCGGCCGTCAGTTTGCGACCCGGCCGATTTTCCACAGCGCCGTTGACGAGGACTTTTCCCTCCCGGACCAGATGCTTAGCCTGGCCGCCGGTCGTGGCCAAGCCGGCCGCCTTCAATGCTTGCGCCAGTGTCAGATGATCGTCCCGCAGAGAGAGGGTGTTCATGTCGTCGAGGTTCGCAAGCTCTTGATTCGTTTAACCCGGAGCCAGCAGCGACGATTCTGCAGGGAGTCACGGCGCCGTCGCCGTTGGCTCCGGGTTAAACGACTACCATAGTCCGTTTGGGCCATGCCCGCGCTTTTTCGATGGACCCTACCTATAATAGTATTAAAGACGCAAGGCCGTCTCTAAATGCTGGCTGTGGGTTCCTCCTTCGCCACACAAAAAACAAGGATCCCCGTCATGATCGACATCTTGCAAGAAATCAACGACCTCAAGCGACGCGAAAACGCCACCATCCTGGCTCACTATTATCAAGAAGGCGAGATCCAGGAATTGGCCGACTTCACCGGCGACAGCCTCAAGCTGGCCCGGGCCGCCACTACTGTAAAGACTCCGACCATCGTTTTTTGCGGCGTTCACTTCATGGCCGAAACCGCCAAGATGCTCAACCCGGAAAAGCGGGTCTTGCTCCCCGATTTATTGGCCGGCTGTAGCCTGGCGGAAAGTTGCCCCGCCAATAAGCTGCTCCGCTATCAGCAAATGCTCCGCAAAAAACGATGGTCGGAGTCTTTACACTAGTGGCGGCCCGG
>Ga0207114_1088_pt1 | contig 27662 bp, 29 predicted proteins | sample Alteio_BWMinHeat_70_FD_153560 | JGI IMG/M metagenome (GOLD analysis project Ga0207114, IMG submission 153560) | Enriched cells from forest soil in Barre Woods Harvard Forest LTER site, Petersham, Massachusetts, United States -... | ecosystem: Environmental > Terrestrial > Soil > Temperate forest >... | reverse complement strand
CACAGATAAAACCCGCGTAAGTGCCAGCCTCCACGTTCAGGATGTCTCCGGGAAGGAGTATGGAAGCACCTTTTTGGAGGGTCTGGAAGGGAGACGCTAGCGTCCCGGCATTGTTGTCATTGCCGGTGGGAGAGACAAAGTAACTACTCAAAGCGAGGCGCGGTTCGAGTTGTTCGAGGAAAAGTCGGCAAGTCTTCGGCTGGCGCATGGTGTGCTCCTTGCTCTCGCGCGCGCGGAGAGCGCAAATGTTTCCCTGGTGTCCATGCCATGAGACCGACCGAGGAATGACGACACTGTCGAAAGGAAAGGGGATAATTGCGTCCCGCGTTTCGCGCTCGCAACCTTTCGGCAGCCTGGCATTCCCCCGGGGGGACCCATGGCTTTGTGACCCACCCTCACTGGTGGTTAGCCTTTGTCGAGGTCGGGCGAATGGACGAGATGCTTCCTCAGGATTCGGACGGGGATGAGAAAGCGAGAGCCTTCCGTGTCAGTAACTTTCTCCTTGCTTTGGATGAGTTTCCACTGTCCGGGCGAGTTGACCGACAAACTCGGATGTTCAACCGAAGGCGAGTCTCGAGTTTGCCGGTGATGATCGAAAGGTAGAATAGTTCATTTGCCAAGTCAAAAAAAATGGAAAAGAAAAATAAAAGACCCGGTCGAGCTCGAGTCGAGAGAAAATAAGCTTCCAAATTGGGTTTCGCACAGCGCATGCAGCGACGCGGGCGGAACTTGGCGAGCGTCGAGGCGTAAGCCCGACGGGGACGTGGATGCTGTAAGACACGTCGGGCTTACGCCTCGACGCTCGCCTTCTTGCCCATTTCGTTTGAAAAGACGAAGTTCGTAGCAGCCATTCTCAAATCGGCGTAATTACTTCGCCAGTGCTGTGATTGGAAATAACGTCCAGCGCCGCGGCAAAATACCAGTCAAGTCCGGCGCCGCCGTAAAGATTATCCGCCAGGCCGTTGCCATGAACCGTGCTGGGGTTCAGGAAGAAGTACGTGCCACTCAGGACGTTCATTCCGCCGATGGTGCCGGTAAGGTGAGCGATGCGGCTGGCGTAGTCGATATCGGTGCGGCTCCATTCGGCTAAGACCGCAGCGAGGGCGGCGGCGTTGTTGTCGTAAGCGGTCGTGCCGCCAATCAAGATGTCGCCGCCGGCGCCGGCAGTGAGCGTGGCCTGTCCTGCGCCACCAATCAAGATGTCCTGCCCTTGACCGCCGATAAGGCGGTCCGCGCCGCCGCCTCCGACCAGAACATTGCTGGCGCTACTACCGGAGACATTCAAAACATCGGCGCCGTTCCCGGCGAAGAACAACACCGGCACGTTGACATAAGTAAGCACGCCATTGATGGTCTGGGCTGCCGTCTTGATGACATCGTTGCCCGCTTGGCTATAGACGACCACATGGCCGGTGGGGAAGAAGCTGCCGTAGTTGACCATATTCATGCCGATCTTGACGCCGTTGCCGGCTACCGGGGTGATGGCGATGTTGTCGCTGCCCGTGGTGCCGCCAAGATAAAGCGCTGTCAAGTTTGCGTTGTAAGGATCGGTCTCCATGGCCAAAGTCGTGAGAGAAACCGAGGTCGATGCCGGTAAGCTGCCGTTGCCACTCGGGTCCGTCGCCGTCACGGTGATCGTGTAGCTTATGGACGCGGGGAAGGCGTGAGTCGCTAGCATGCCGGAAGGGCCACTGAAAGTCTGCGCCGGACTGCCGTCGCCCCATTGCACGCTGTAGGAGTACACGGTTCCCGAAGGCAGCCCTGACTCGCTGGCGGTGAGAGTAAAAGGCAGCGGCTGACCGGGAACACCATTCGAGCCGGAAGCGTTGAGGGCAGAACCCGATACCCCGGCCGTCGGCTGCACGCTGACCACTACGATGCCCGATTCCGTACCCCCGATGCCGGCATTGACTGTGTCCGTGGCCGTGATCGACTGCGATCCCTGTGTGTTCAGCGTGGCCGAGAAGACGTGCACGCCGGCATCAGTACTGGTGAAGAGGTAGCTGCCTGGGAGGATGGATTGAAGAGCCGTGCTGCCGAACGTTACAGTTCCGCGATAACCGGTTGCGACGTTGCCTAATATATCCAGCGCGGTGACTGTGAAGCTGTGGGCGGTTCCGGCGATGACTGAGGATGGAAAGCCGCTCACTTGCAAATGATTCACGGCTGCGGGATTGACCGTTATGCCGGACATGGCGCCGGCAGCCACATTGGCGTTGGTCACATCCTGGGCCGTGATCGACTGACTGCCGGCCGTCTTGAGCGTACCCGAAAGAGTGTGCATGCCGCCATCAGCGCCCACGAACGTGTAATTGGCCGGCAGCAGCGCTTGGCCGTCGCTGCTGCTGAAGCTCACCGTGTCGGCAAAGCTCGGAGTCGTGTTGCCAAACATGTCTTGAGCGGTGACACGAAATGTTTGACTGGCGCCGGCCGTGGTGGGAGAGGGAAAGCGGCTCACCACCAAATGGTTGGTCGCCGCGGGATTGACGACGATACCTGTTTGGCTGCCTGAAATATTGGCATTAACCGTGTCCATCGCCGTCAGCGATTGGGTGCCCGCGCTCCTCAGAGTTGCCGAAAACGTGTGAACGCCAGCGTCGCCGCCGGTGAACGTATAGTTGACCGGTAGCACGACTTTGAGTGCAGTGCTGGTGAACGTCACGGTTCCAGTGTAACCCGGGACGGTGTTTCCGTACGAATCCTCTACGGTGACCGTGAGGTTATTGGCGGTTCCCGCAGTAACCGCCGATGGATAACCCGTGATGACGAAGGAGGTGGCCGCTCCGGTCGCCGGGTTCACGGTAACCGTTTCGGTTCCTGTAATGGTGGCGGTTACCGTGTCCGTGGCGGTGATGGATTGGCTGCCGGCGGTTTTCAAGGTGGCGCTAAAGGAATGCACGCCCGCGTCGGCGACGGCGAATGTATAGTTTGCCGGGAGAAGCGCTTGGCCATCGCTGCCGGTGAAAGCAATGGTGCCCGTATAGCTGGTGGCGGTGTTGCTAAAGGCATCTTGAGCGGTAACCGCGAAACTATTAGAAGCACCAGCCGTAGTAGGTGAAGGATAACCGCTAACCACCAGCTTGCTAGCGGCGGCTGGGTTAACCGTGATCCCGGTTTGACTTCCTTTGATGCTGCTGGTGACCGTATCGGTGGCGGTGATGGAGTGGCTGCCGGCGGTTTTCAAGGTGGCGCTAAAGGAATGCATACCCGCGTCGGCGCCGGCGAATGTATAGTTGGCGGACAGGACCGCCTGACCATCGCTGCTGGTGAAGGCGACAGTGTCCGTATAGCCGGTGGCGGTGTTGTTGAAGGCATCTTGAGCGGTAACCGTGAAACTGTGAGAAACACCGGCTGTTGTTGGCGACGGATAACCGCTGACCGCCAGCTTGCTAGCGGCGGCTGGGTTATCCGTGATCCCGGTTTGACTTCCTTTGATGCTGCTGGTGACCGTATCGGTGACGGTGATGGATTGGCTGCCGGCGGTTTTCAAAGTGGCGCTAAAGGAATGCACGCCCGCGTCGGCGCTGGCGAATATATAGTTGGCGGGCAGGACCGCTTGGCTGTCGCTGCTGGTGAAGGCGACGGTGCCCGTATAGCCGATGGCGGTGTTGCCGAAGGCGTCCTTGGCGGTGACGGTGAAGCTATGGGAAACGCCGGCTGTTGTCGGCGACGGATAACCGCTGACCGCCAGCTTGCTAGCGGCGGCTGGGTTATCCGTGATCCCGGTTTGACTTCCTTTGATGCTGCTGGTGACCGTATCGGTGACGGTGATGGATTGGCTGCCGGCGGTTTTCAAAGTAGCGCTAAAGGAATGCACGCCCGCGTTGGCGCTGGCGAATATATAGTTGGCGGGCAGGACCGCTTGGCTGTCGCTGCTGGTGAAGGCGACGGTGCCCGTATAGCCGGTGGCGGTGTTTCCGAAGGCGTCCTTGGCGGTGACCGTGAAGCTATGGGAAACGCCGGCTGTCGTGGGCGATGCATAGCCGCTGACCACGAGCTTACTGGCAGTAGCCGGGTTGACTGTCAAAGAAGCACTGCCGGTGATCGTGCTGGTCAGGGTGTCCGTGGCCGAGACGGACTGGGAGCCCGCGGTTTTCAGAGTGGCGCCATTGGTGAAAGTATGCACTCCCGCGTCGCCAACGACAAGGGTGTAGTTGCTTGGCAGAACTGCTGTGCCGTCCGTACTGGTGAAATGGACGATTCCAATATAACTGGCGACGATGTTGTTGGCGCTGTCCAGAGCGGTGACAGTGATGCTGAACGCCGAGCCGGCGGTCGTGCTCGCCGGCGCCGTTACCCTGAAGTGTGTGGCCAGGGCCGCTCCGGAAACCAGCTCATAGGCGCCAATGTCCCAGCCGCTTCCTTGCGGCCGAGTCGTGCCGACGATATCGACGGTCGGTGCATTGTGGCCGGCCAGGGAGGACACTCCCGCGTTGACGGACGGACTGGTGGCGAGCTCCTGATAATTGTTGGCGGCCGGGTTGACAAATAGAGCCGCGGGCGTCGAGATGATGGAGTTTTTGTCTTGGCCGGTTTGGCTTTGCCATTGAGCCAGCGTCTCATTAGCGCCGTTGTTTTGGAAGAGATTGAGCACGACGTTGTGATCGCTGACGAATCCCGTCATACTGGTGCTGTCTATCGTGATCGTGCCATTGCTGCTGGCGTTATAAAAGATATTGTTGAAAAGCGTGTTGCCGGTGCTGCCCGTATTGATGTTCACGCACCACCGGCCGTCCGAGGCCACGAGCACCGTGTTGTTGACTATCACGTTGTTGATGGAGCCTTGAGCGGCATCTCCGTCGTACAAAACAATTCCCGTGCTGTGCTCGTTGTAAATGAGGTTGTTTTCAACAATCCCGTTTTGGAAACCGTCGAGGTTGATAGCCGCGGCCCCCGCGGTACCGTTGTTGAACAAAATATTACTGTCAATGATGTTGTTGGTAGCTATGCCCGGAGGTCCCTGTGAAATATCCGCATTAAACTGGATGCCGGCGCTGACGTTCCCCGAGGCGGTGTTGTTCCTGACAATTGCGAAGTTTGGACTGTTGCTCAGGTAGAACCCGTGTTCACCGTTGTTGTTACTCACATTGTTAGTGACCAAGGCATGGTCGACAAAACTGGTAAAAATGCCGGTGGCTCCAACCCCGGAAACATTGCAATTGGTGATGGTGATGTTCGTTCCTTGAGTTGCTCGGATGCCGTAGCTGCTGATGCTTCCATCGTTGGTCACGGTAAAGCCATCGATAGTGATGTAACTGCACGAAGGAGGTCCAGGTTCAAAATCGATGCCGTCAGGCGTCTTGTTGTTCCGTGAATTGATGACGACGCTCCCCACCGGAGCACTGGGGTCTTTCCGAATCGTGATGGGAGCAGCACTGGTGCCGCTGATAGATCCGTACAACCCGGTAGAGTCCCAGCCACATACAAAACCGGCGTAAGTGCCAGCCTCCACGTTCAGGATGTCACCGGGAAGCAGTACGGAAGCACCTTGTTGGAGAGTCTGGAAGGGAGCCGCTAGCGTGCCGGCATTGTTGTCGTTCCCGGTGGGAGAGACATAGTAGCTGCTAAGGGCGAGGCGTGGCTCGAGTTGTTCGAGGAAAAGGCGGCGGGTCTTCGGCTGGCGCATGGCATCCTCCTGGTTCCCTTCACACAGAGAGCGGGTGTTCATGCCGTGGAGACCGACCTGAGACGGCACTGCCGAAAGCCAGAAAAGAAATAACCTGCGTCCAAGCGCTGCGCGCGCTCGCAACCTTTCGGCAGCCTGGCATTCCCCGAGGGAATCCACGGCTTTGCGACCCACCCTCACGAGTGGTTAGCCTTTATCGAGGTTGGGCGAACGAACGGGGCGAACTTCAAGCTGGGTACATTTCAGAGAAAGGCGACAACCGTCGTGTCGTTTCTCCTGCCAAAGACAACGAGTCGGGCGAGTTGGCCAACAAACTCGACAAATTGCCATTTAGGCGACTGCTGAGCTTGCCGATATGGTGGAAAGGTAGAATAGTTAATTTGCCAAGTCAAAAAATGGATGCAAAAATGAGATTCGGATATCGGAATCAGCTTGATAGGACCGAACATTTTTTATTCTTGTTTAGTTGGCGCTGGCATCACCTCAATATTCTTGAGCAGCATAAAGACCATAACCTCTCGATTCGGAAGCCGATAGGCTCCTTCCGCCGGCAAAAGGTGAGCGGCAATAGCCGTCATGTCCCAGCCGTCCTCTTCGGTCGCTTCCCATTTGGGCGTGGTGAGCCGCTCTATACCATTTTGAGCCCCGAAATCCCGAACGGCGAGAGAATCAACTTTGATTTCGTCTAAGACCCAGTGGCTTTCCCACGCCCAGAGCCAGCTCTGCGACTCTTTTGAGTAAGTCCCGATGATTTGAATATCGCAAACGAGGTTGGGACCTTGGCCGTCCAAGAATTCGATCTGCCCTTTCTCCTGGTCAAGGTTGAATCGAGTGAATTTGTCTAGCTTCCATTTATCGACACTCCTGGCAATCTTTTGCTGGAGCTCCGCCCGGCAGTCTTGGACGAACGCATCAAATTCCGCTTGGCTCATCGCGGGGAGCTCTTTTTTGGCGCCGCATCCAAGAAGCATCAGCGGAAGCTCTGCGACCAGCACCAAGGTAAAGTCCCGCCGACTGAACATGAGTACCTCGGACGGCTATTTTCCCCGCTTCCACGCCACCAGAGTTACCCCGGAGCCGGGCTTGCTCTCGAAATCCTTCGGCCGATCTTTGTCGGCGTTGGCATAACACATTCGCAGCGTCTCGCCCTCCAACGCGTAGATACCTTTGGAGGTCTTGCCGGCTTGCTCACCCTCGGGCGCGGTAATGTCGATGTGCCTGGGCCGTTGGCTTGCATCAATCTTATAGATGCCGTCAAAGAGCACGACCTGGCCTTTTTCCGTTTTGTACCGATCTTTGGTCAAAGTTAATTTTAGCTGTTTGACAATGTCTTCGGGCAACGCTTTGCCATCGTTGATGCCCGAAAGGCACGTCCAAAGACCCGCTAGTTTTTCCTGGTGATCTGTTCCCTTGTTCTTATTCGCCCCCCTCTTATATCGTGGCTGATAAAGCTGCACCTGGAAGTCTCCGGGCATCTTGAAATGCGTTACTAAACCGTAGCCTGCGTCAGTAATGCCATCGGTGAATTCGACGCCGCGGGACTTCAAATCGGCGACCGTTTTCTTGATGTCGTCACAATAAAACGAAATGTCGGGCGTGCCCGAGCTTTTGCCCTCTTCTGGTCCGGCGGGATGACAGCCCATCTCCGCGTCTGGAAGATCGAAGATCAACCAGCCTTCGCCCACATCCGTGGAGGAGAAACCGAGCTTGTCGCGGATGAAAATCCGCAGTTCCTCCGGCTTGGAGGAATAGAACATTGTGTGCACGCCGGTGATCATGGTGAAATCTCCCTGGAACTAATCGTTTGGCAGCAAGAGATTCATTTTGGCCAGACAGATTGCAAATTGCAAAATGCAAATTGCAAAGCATGAATTTCCCAACCCGATTAGCTGCCGCGGAGGACGAGAAGGATTTGCAGGGCGCCGGGGCGTTGGCCGGGACGAGTGGCGAGGAATTGCTTGACTTCCTTGGAGGACGCGGGGGAAATGCGGACCGGGTTGTAAGAGAGAATTAATGCGACCCGGTCGGGGCCTTTGGGAGCGGCTGCTTTGCCCGGCTCGGGACGAGGGGCGCCTTTGCCGGCTAAGGAGTCGGCAAGTTGCTCCTCGGTTTTCTTGGAAAGCGGCTGAGTAATATCCACGCCTAAGGGCCCTTTGGGTTTGGCCGCCATGTTGCGTGGATCGACGCCCAGCAGAGTGCAAATTTCACCGCGATTGGCGGGCGTCAGGTGGTTAATGATGATCTTGTTGAAGCGCTGCTTGGGATCGACTTTCTTGTCGTCGGAACCGAGAGTCTGAAGAATCGCCGTCAGCTCTTCGGGCGTGACATCTTCGGAATAAAGCGCGTAATGCGTTTTGAGCCCCTTTTGCCAACGAGTGAGAGCGGCCTTGTCGATCAACAATTTGACACCCTTCGCCTGGAAAACGGCTTGGAGCCGATCTAGACCCTTGGCGGTGCTAGGACAAGTCAGATCGAGGTGGAACGCCTTGTCGTCCTTCAGCGTTTCGCGCAACCGTTCTTGAAGTCTGGGTTGATCGAGATCGCGCAAGGTTAAGCTCAGTGCGAGCTCGACCTGCTCGAGCTCTTTGAATACTTCAAGCCGGCGGGTCGGCGCGGTTTCCGTGGCGACGTTGGCATCGGCCGTGAACTCCAGGACAGTCTGATTGGCCGCCGGGATCGATTTGTCACTATGTTCCGCGACCTCCGGGGAGGCGGATGATTCTGGCCGCGCTGATTTTTCTTTTGTCGGCGCCGGCGAGTTTTCTTTTTCCTTGATAGGCGTCCCGGAATCCGCTGACTTCGCGGCTCGGCTAGCATCATTTTTGGCGACGGCGACCTTCTGCTGATGTTCCGGCAGGGAATAGAAGTAGAACGTGGCGCCAACGCCGACCACGAACAGGACGGCGGCCGCCGCGGCCACTCCGATCCAAGCTGGATAGATGGGACTTCGGGCGAGCTTCGCGCGTCGCGCCCCGTGCAGCCGGCGGTCATCAATGACGCTTAACACCTTTTGAGAAAACTCCGGTCCGAGCTGGCGGCGGGGCAACCGCCGTAAGGCGGCGGCGTCCGCTTCCAACTGGCGAGCGAATTCGCGGGCTTCCGCGGACTGTTCCAGCAGGCGCGAGGCCGCGTCACGCTGTCGAGCTGATAGCTCCCCGTCCACGTATGCCGCCAGCAGTTGTCGGGCTTGGTCTGATAGCATGGTTCGTTTCTATCTTCTACCTTCGATCTTTTGCGTCGTTTTCTCCAACACCTCTCGGAGCTCGAGGCGGGCCCGGTGCAGCCGGCTGCGGATGGTGCCAATCGGCACCTGCAATATCTCCGCCATCGTCTCGTACTTCTGGTCTTCCAAATCCTTTAGAATTAGGACGGCCCGATGCTCCGGCGATAGCCGATTGAGGGCCGCCTGAATTCGCCGCTCTTCATCGGCTCTTTCCAACGCCAAGTCCGGCTGGCTGAGGTCGGAGACATCGTGCGGCTCCGGGACACTCCCCTGCCCTTCCCGATCTACGTGCAAGCTCACGACGGTCCGCTGCTTCCGTTTTAGGCTGATGGCCGAGTTGACCGCGATCCGATACAGCCAGGTGAAAAACTGGGAATCGCCCTTGAAGCGATCCAGCGATTGGTAAGCGTGCAGAAAAGCTTCCTGGACGACGTCCTGAGCGTCTTCCGCGCTGTCGACCAACCGGAACACGGTGTTGAAGAGCCTGTCCTGATAGCGACGGACCAACTCTCCAAAGGCCGCGGTCTGGCCTTTCAGGCAATCAGCAATGAGTCGGTCATCGTCGCCGCTCACGATTCTCTTTTTGGTTAGACGCCGCCGGCTGGGTGAGAGTTCCCGAATTGATCTCACCCAGGCTGCTTAGAGCCATGATGGCATGGGAGGAGGGGAATGTCAAAACCATGGCGGTGGTGAAAGGCGTGGGAGTTATTTTCTATGAGCACGTGCAATGCTCCGAGCAAAAGGACGAGCGCATTGCACGTATCGCTGCCGAACCAGAGCGCGATGAAATCAATGTGCCCGCCCCATAAGGGTAAGGACAGCGTTGCCAGGACCACGGCTAAGCCAAGAAGGAACCGCAAGATTTTGCCACCCTGATAAACCGCCAGCCGGGCCAAGGCGAACCCGGGTAAGACCAGCGTGCTAAAGTGCGGTTTGCTCGACATCGGCGACAGCAACACCATCAACAAGAGGACGCCACTATATTCCATGATTTGCAATGGTTTGTCGTGACAGCTTGTAGGGTGGGCCGAGTCTTCGAGGCCCACCTTCTCAACTGATTCAGCTTTGGTTTTGGTGGGCCTCGAAGACTCGGCCCACCCTACAGGCTCTTCTCTTTTTTGACGGCGGCGAATCAGGATGGCGGCCACGCCTATAAGAAGGGCTATCTCCATGCCGTAAACAATAACTTTGACCACCGCTGGACTGGGCGCCTCATGCCGGCGGATGACTTCAAATTCCGAACCGCGCCAGCCCCACTGAGTTGTCAGCCAACGATTGCCGGCGCCGGATAACGACTGGTTGTAAATGATCCAGCTTCCCCAATCGCCCGGATAATGATCGCCGGCAGTCAACGGGCGAACGTAGCGCGTCAGCCATTCCGCCAGCCACGACCCGCCTCGGTCTGGAGCCCGCACGAGATTGGGCAGCAAGTTGACGCCGAAGGCAACGACGACGAGCCAAGTTGCCGCTTTCCATTTCCGCTTCCACAACAGATAGGGACACCAAAGAAGAGCGGTGCATTTCATAGCCGCCGCTAATCCGAAACAGCCGGCGGCCGACAAGTCTCGATTCCTTGACAAGCACCAACATCCGAACATGAGCAAAGCGCCGATAACGACGTCGGCCTGCTGATGGGCAATCCCGTTCAGAGCGTAGCGGGCACTGCAAGCGAGACCCAGGAAGCAAACGAGATGCTCTTTGATATTGTCGGCGTGAATTCCTTCCAGATGTCCTCCATCGGTCAAGCACCATGCCAGCCGCCACATACAAACGAGGCAACCCACATTGATGCTAAACCAAAGCATCCGAGATAAAGTCGGCGGCAGCGCGGTGAATGGAATGGCCAGCCAGGCCATGAACGGAGGGTATGAATAGCCATCCTGCAGTCGATAGACATCGCCTCCATTCAAAAGCCTCTCAGCCGCTCGGACGTAGACTTCCTGCCATTCGCTATGCTGCTTCGAGAGAAAGGGGACGGCATGCATAAAGAGGATGACGATCGCCAAAATGGTCCACGGGTGCATCCGCGCCCATGACGAAAATCTCCAAGGCCAACCAGGGATCGAGAGAAACTTGGGAAAGGTGGCAGAAAATTGCATGGCTGAATTGTGTTTCCGCGGGATAGATCCGAGGACGCGGCTTGTATCAAAAAGGCGATGGAGAAACAAGATTGGTTCGGTCTGCTGGAAGAGCTAACCACAGAGACACCGAGAGCACAGAGAAAACAAAAGGTCTCATTTTTCTCTGGGCTCTCAGTGTCTCTGTGGTGAATACTTCTTCACATTTGCCGATCCAGCCGGAATGCGTCCAGCGGGACGGTCAACGGTTGCCCCAGGAATAATTCTTTGAGGACCAAGCCCGTGGCCGGCGAGAGCTGAATGCCGGCTCGGAAATGGCCGGCGGCGATGAAGAGATTGTCAATCCCGGGAACCGGGCCAATGTAAGGCAAGCCATCGGGACTGCCGGGACGCAGGCCCGCCCATGAACGCTCTGGATGCGCGCTCGCCAAGCCGGGCACCATCGAGATCGCGAAGGCCCGCAACCCTTGAATCGCCTCGGCCGTCGTTCGCTTGTCGAAGCCAGCATCTTCTTCAGTGGAGCCAACCAGAACTCGGCCATCGGGGCGCGGCACGAGATAGCGCTTCCCTCGAAGCAAGATGCGATGAAAGAGGGGGCTGCCTGTCTGAAGTAAAGCGATCTGGCCGCGCACGGGCCGAATGCCGGGACGAAAGCCCAATGGCTCGAGTAGGCCACTCGTCCAGGCGCCGGCCGTCAACAAGTAGCGATCCGCGCGAAGTGATCCGGCACTGGTTCGAATTGACGTGATGCGACTTCCCTGGAGCTCGAACCCGAGGACCGGGCAGCCTGGCCGAAGTCGAACCCCCCTGCCCTGGCAATAGCTCAAGAGGGCTTGCAAGTGCCGAGGATTGCGGACCTGTGCGAGCTCGGGCAAGAAATAAGCGTGAGTCAGCTCAGGTCCCAAGGCCGGTTCCAGCCGGCGCATGGCCGCGCCTTGAACTTCCTCGGAGCGCACCCCTTCGCTGCGCCATTCACGTTCAAAATAAGTGTCCTGCGCATCATGAAAAACTAACCCGCCGCTGCGCCGATAACCGTTGTCGATGCCTGTTTGCTCTCGCAACTCGGCGGACAGGCGTGGAAAAAGAACCGAGCTGTGGGCGCGAAGTTGATCGAACGGATCGCGGGCATGGCTGGGATCGCCCGGCGGAATGATGCCGGCGCCGGCCCAACTCGCTTCTTTTCCAAAATCGCCCTGGTCTACAATTTCAACGCCAACCTGCTCGCGCGCTAAGAAATACGCCGCCGTCAAGCCAATCACGCCGCCGCCAATGATAAGCACGTCTGGATGTTCCGCCATGAGGTTGTTATAGCTTGGCGACAGGTTAGCGGTGAGTCAGTGATGAGTGAAAAGTGATGAGACGTTCACCACTACGAATTTGACAGCTTTGCCAAATCGTTCTACGCTTGCCTAGACTCTCTTTTCCCCTCAAAAGGCCTATTTTCTTGGAGACACGTATGTTCGGCTCGCAGCGCCCCCACGTCTTGGATGATCCCGGCAAGAAAGAGAGGCGTTCGTGGAATCGGGTTCCCGTGCAGGTCGGAGTGTTTTGCCAGAATGTTCAGGGCGAGGACGAGCTGTGCTGGTCCGCTCGCGTGGTGGATATTTCCCGCGCCGGGATGAAATTGTTGTCCCCGCACAGGTTCGATCCCAACACGACGATCCGCATCGGCAAAGCCGACGGAGCGGAAGAGACTTCTGAGTTCTTAGAGGCGTTGGTGGTCCGAGCGCAGGGCGCGCCCGGAACCCAATGGACCCTCGGCTGCGCCCTGATCAAGGAATTGAGCGAAGCGGAGCTGCTGGCTTGGATCGACCGAAACTGCGGACGGTAGGTGTACCACTGCCGCAAAAAAACACAAACGCGTTTTTCGTGTTTTTTCGCGGCCAAGACTGAGGATGCCAGGCCACCCATCGAAGGTTACTAAAACGAGCCGGCGAGGTTAACCTCGCCGGCTCGCTCCTTTTCTCCTCGGCATCCATCAAGAAAAAATCATACAAAAGTTTGATGAGGAGTTCGTTTGAAAACGAGGGCTGCATGTTATTGCGCCCGATATGCGTTAGTCTCGTGCTGGCAACCGGCCTCTGTCTGGGCCAGTTGAGCAGTCCGAAAGACGAGGCTTCAAAGAAATCGAGCGGTGCCGAGTCCCGCGGCCCGAGGCCGGTCGAGGTCGGCGCCAAATCGCTTCACCGGAAAGTTCTGTGTGGCTACCAGGGGTGGTTCCGCTGTCCGGGAGACGCCGCCGACAGAGGCTGGGTACATTGGAGTCGCGATGCCCGCCGCATCACGCCGGAGACTCTCTCCTTTGAAATGTGGCCCGACCTGACCGAGTTTTCCAGCGAGGAGAAATATCCGGCGCCGGGCTTCAGCCACCCCGACGGCCAACCGGCCTTCCTATTCAGCTCCGCCAACCCGCGCACCGTTGAGCGCCACTTCGACTGGATGGCGAAATACGGAATCGACGGCGCCCTGGTGCAGCGCTTCGTCGCTGGCGTGCAAGACCCCGACTCTTCCCGTGTATTGGGTTATGCTCGGACGGCCGCCAACCGCACCGGCCGGGTGTTCGCCGTCGAGTATGACATGACCGGGACGCCGCCCGCAAAGCTCTTCGACCTCATCACGACCGACTGGAAACGGCTCGTGGACGAGATGAAGATCACCGCCGATCCGCGCTATCTCCATCACGATGGCCGGCCGGTGCTGGCCATATGGGGATTCTTCAGCGAGCGGTTTGACTCGTCCCTGGCCAACCGCATCATCGACTTCTTCAAGAAAGACCCGCACTACCGAGTCACTTTGGTGGGCGGCTGCCAGTGGCCTTGGCGAGAGGAGAAGAACCCGGGCTGGGCAAAAGTATTCCGCCGCTTCGATGTCATCAGCCCTTGGAACGTCGGTAACTGCGTCCCTTCCCCGAACCGGGGAGGGAGATTGGGGGGAGAGGTTGACGGCGCACTTCGCGCCAAAACGGAGCAATGGCAAGCCGATCTCGTTGAGTCCCGCCGCGCCGGCATACTCTTCATGCCGGTCGTCTTCCCTGGCTTTAGCTGGGACAACCTGCAGCGCAAAAAACCGGGCAGCACCAATATCTCGCGGCGGCGCGGCGAATTTTACTGGGAACAGTTCTCGACGGTCGCCCAGCTGGGAATCGATTTCGTCAAGGTCGCCATGTTCGACGAGGTGGACGAGGGCACCGCCATTTTCAAGGTCTCAAACTCCCCACCCGAGCAAGGTCATTTCGTGACTTACGAGGGCTTGCCCTCCGATTGGTACCTGCGTCTGACCGGCGAAGGCGCGAAACTCATCCGCGGCGAGGGGAAGAATACCGGCAGGATCCCGATTAAGCCGTAAAGCAGGATAAAAGACCTCGCTTACCCTTCGGGTTGGTGTCTGCTTTGCGTTCGGCGGGGCCCTGGCTACATTGACACACACCGTCCAGGAGGACCATGAAAGCAACCACGACGCAATCGCCTGCCGATGCGGAACGACGACTCAAGAGCTTTATCGCCAAGTTCGAGCCGAGGCATCAGAGCCTGATTCGCGCGGTGCGCAAGGCGCTCCGCAAGCGGTTCCCAACCGCGTACGAGTTGGTCTACGATAACTACAACTTCTTCGTCATCGGCTATGGCTCGACGGAACGGCCGTCGGACGCCATTGTCTCGATGGTGGCCGGGGCCAACGGCGTCGGCTTATGCTTCATCCATGGCGCGAGCCTTCCCGATCCCCACAAACTCCTTCTCGGCTCGGGCAATCAGACGCGCTTCATCCGCCTCGAATCGGTGGAAGTCTTGGGGCGTGCGGAAGTGAAAGCGCTCATCGCCGCCGCCATCGCTCGGGCGAAGACGCCATTGCCCAGCCGCGGCCGCGGTAGGCTCATTATCCGCGCCGTGTCCGCCAAGCAGCGGCCGCGAAGACGGCCGACGAAGTAAAGGGAGGAAAAGATTGCCCACCGGCACGATTATTCCTGTTGCCAAGACGCTTTACCTAATAGCGACGGTCATATCGCCTTTCCCAACCGGAAAACCGACCTCATGGGTATATTTACCTCGATACGCCCCCTTCGATATCCGCATATTCAAAAGCACTTCGTCATCTACGCCCAATTGATTTCTGGGCTCGGTCAGGTCCCATTTTATTTTGACGTGCGTTTTGCTCGGACCGGGCAGTTGATCAGAACCACCCACTCCCACGTGCTGAAACAAGCTGGTAGAATTGGCTCTTACCATGCAGCGATGCCCGTTTCCCCGGTCCGGAATCTATCTGAATAGAATTGCATTGCAACGGCCAATGGGTGGCTGATACGACCCTGGAGTTACTGTGATGGGAGCTGTTCGATGAATCCCACGCCAACAAATCATCAAAGCGAAACTGTATTCACCGGTGAACGGCAGAAGTTTTCCGACGCCGGCCTTTCTCCGGATGATCCAGCAGTGCCGGCTCGCGAATCGAGGCGGAAGGCGGCTGGCAAGAAATCTGAATCGCCACAAAAAAAGAAACGCAGAAAAAGAAGTTGAGTTAAGAAGCGAATAGAGGAATGCGGAAAAAGCCCTGGAAACGAGTCTTTCGAACCCGCAAGTTAACGCCCGCCCAGGTTGCGCGAGATCGGAAACTTCGCGCCTTGATCCAAGAAGAGTTTCCGCCGTTGGCTCGTCGGTCGATCCCGCGCTCGTTGAGCGCCTCTTTGAAAAAAGCCATGAAACACAGTCCCAAGACCAGCTATCAGCTGGCCAAGGAAGCCGGCATTTCCCCGATCATGATCTCTCGATTCCTGTCCGGAAAACGGGACATCCATCTCGCCACCGCAGACCGGCTTGCGCATGTGCTGGGGTTGAAGTTGATGGCCGGCTGATGGGAAATTCGGAGAAGGGAGGGACAGTGAACCGGTTGGAGACGATTGACGGGACAAGCAAGTACGTCTCTCAACGGCATCAAGTCCTTGTGCTGGATGGTGTGCAGCTCGACGTGCTTCTTGATTCGGCTCGTCCGGATCTCAGCCTTCGTGGCCTTGTGCCAACATTACTCGAGTGGCTCACGGACCCGAAGGAACGGGCTCTGGTATGGGAGCGCATCCTACCTCCCACGGATAGTGTGGCGGTAGCACCTGTGCTGATGTGCCCGGATGATTGCGACCTATGGTGTTCGGTGGTAGTGGCCGAGGTCAGCCCCGTGGAGTCCATAGTCTGGTGGCGCCGTCTGGGCCTGGATGTATCCCAGCCAGGGCCGGAGGACATGCCCGAGGCAATTGGCGGCGCGGTGGAGTGGTTTAGCGGGCTGGGGCCATACTGTTTCCAGCGCGCGGAGTACGACAAGTGTCTGGCTGCGTTCAAATCCGCATGAAGAGCTGCCCCCTGCTGGGTCAACAACGACTCCCTCTGGGAAAACGATTGACCACTACAGCGAGTTCAGAAACGCGATGAGTTGCAGCGCCTGTTCGGGATGGTCCGCGACCAGTCTGAGATATTTTTTCGTCACTTCGTCTGCCTGGCCCCTGTGCCTGCGGATCGCTTCGTCAATGGTGAGTGCCGAACCGTCGTGCAGTAACTGCGGCCGCACGCGCAGACCCCAGAGCGGTGCCGTTCGGATTGTGTTGATGGTTCTCTGGTCTAGACCCGGCTCGTCGCTCAGGGTCCGCCGTGCGCCGGGTCGTGGACGGGCCTGAACTCGTGCAACCCCCTCTCGGCTTAGGGTCTCCAGTGAAGCTTTCTGCAGCTTTTCACTGCCGCGCGCTGGCCTCTGGGCATGCTGCGTCTGCGCGATCCCATCACCGGTTCCGATATCATGCAGCATGAAGTCACTGTAGGGGTGGATGATTTTGTCGCCGAGGGCTTGGGGCACCGTGCCAAGGTCGCTGCCGGGCGACGACTTATCGCCAGCGTAGAGCGCCTGAATCGGCGTCCCCGCTTTGGGCGTCGTAAAGTCCGGCTGGTGGCAAATGGCGCAGCCGAGCGTTTCGTTATTCCGGAAGAGTTTTTCGCCTTGCTGCACGTCGCTGGCGCCGGCGAGCGAGGAGTCTCTGGGTGGCGCCTTGGTCGAGCGCATGAAGCGCGTGAAGGATTTCACATCATCGCCGAAAGGATGGTCCTGGTTGTCCGGATCCTTCGGGTCCACCTTATCCTCTGGATCGGGAACCTGATCAAACTTCGACACGTCCCGGCCATTGGACAGGTTTTCCTTGGGATTGAGTGGGTTGGTGATACCCATCTCGTTGAGGTAGGCGCCGGCGCTGAAGTTCACCAACGACGCCTCCTGGCATTTCCAACCGAAGCGGCCGATCCGCTCCACAAAAACGAATTCGAAGTCCCCGCCGGCGCCTTGCTTCCCTGTCACGACGACCGGCACCGCCACGGCCAAGCCGCGCATGCCCTTGGGCTGGGCGGCCCGGACCTTCAGGATGTCCGAATCCGGGATGACTTCCACAAACCCGCCACCCAGAATGTTCGTCGACATCCTCAGGGTGCGCACGGTATCGAGTGGTAGGACGTGCTCCTGAATCGCGGCGTCGATGGCGCGTTGATGGATCAGCGACCCGCCGGGGGGTTCGATGAAGATGACCTTCTTGGGATCATCGGGGTCGGGTTCGTGGCGGCCGGCACGCAGCTCGGCTACCTGGCTGGAGCTGCCCGATACCGGGTTCTGGTGGCAGCTCACGCAGCTCGTCGCGTTATACACCGGTCCCAGCCCGTCTGAGATTGCCTCAATCTCTTCGAACTTCTGACGGTCCTTGTCGAAGGCATCCTGGCCCTCGAACCCGTTCGTCGAATTGTTGAAGCCCGTCGGCGCTTCGTCCGGAAGGTGCTTGGCCTTGTCTTCAATGCCGGCCGAGACAGAAAGCATCATAACCAAGGACCAACAGGAGGCAACAGAGAAAAGGGAGAACCGACAGAGCGCGGTTCCTCGGTGCCTTCTCTGTTTTCTCTGTTCTCTCCTGTTCTTGATTTCCTTGCTTCTTGGTCGACCTGCTCGCGGCAAAAGAGTCGAAGTACTCCTCATGGACATCCTCCTTGGGCGAGGAATCAGGAGCAGCGCTGGTCCTGGGGCGTCGTTTGGTTTAGCCTTCAGAATGAAAGCCACGAATCGTCAGTCTGATTCGTGAGAGCGATGGGCTAAGAGATTATGGTACGCGAAATTCTTCCGGAAGTTAACAGTTTTTCTTTTCCCCCCACCGCCAAAGTACAATAGGTTTGCGGCCTCTCTCCTATGCGCTCGGACTCTTGCATGGATAGCCCAAACAGCACTGAAAGATCCCCGCATCCCTGGCCGGTACCGGTTTCTTTATGACGCCGTCGGGAACAAATGGCATTGGACCAGTTTGAAGAGACTCTCCGACGCCGCCCTCGCCGCCATCATCCACGACCAAAAGGACGAAGTCCATATATTGATGGCCGATGGCGTGCCGGCCGGTTATGTCGAGCTGGACCGGCGCACCGGCAGCGAAATCGAAATTACCCAATTCGGCCTGATGCCGGAATTCATCGGCCAGGGTTTGGGGAAGTATTTCCTCCAATGGGCCATCGACAAAGCCTGGAGCTATCAGCCGACCCGTCTATGGCTCCATACGGATACGATGGATCACCCCGCCGCTCTGCCCAATTACCAGAAGGCGGGTTTTGTCATCTATAAAGAAGAGGTCAAAGAGCAGGACCCGTGAGGTTCAGCTCACAACGGGGTCGGTATGAGCAGAGATTTATACGCATTTGTCACGCAATTCGCCGTGAGCCAGATTTCCGCAGATGAGTTTGCGGATGAGTTCATCAAGAGGTGGAAAGAGGAGCGAGATGCTGGGAAGCTCACCGAAGACTCTCCTGAGATGAGTGAGCGGCTATCCTCCATTTTCTGCCTCGCTGATTTGTATGACGCCGATCCAAACCGAGAAAAATATGAACTGGATGAGTTGCAGCTGAGGGATAAAGTTAAAGCGATAATGCATGTGTAGCCGCTTTAACGCGACAACAACAGCAGCCCCGGCTATCAAGCGGGACCCTTCAGGCCGGGCAAGGCTTCCTTCGGCCTAGGGGATGGGTTGCCTCCCCACACGCTTGCGGTTTATGCCTCCTGGGGAATCTGCTCGATCACCCAAAAGAAGAAGTCGGTGGTCGGTTGTTCGATCCCGAACCGTTTCAGCTTGGCGGCGACCTGACCGCGGTGGTAGGTGGAGTGATGGACAATGTGGCGCAGCATCGCCCACGGCGGCAGGGTCGCCGTGCGGCCGCGCCGGCGCAGCGTCAGCACGGTGTTGAGCCGCTCCGGCGTGAGCGTGGGACGCAGCTCCTCGAAGCGGCGGTAGGCACGCTCCAGCAACCGGGCCGCGTCGTCCACCGTGGCTAGGTCGGCTTCGGTCGGGATGCTGTCATCCGGATCGCCGGCCAGCGTGCGCAGGTGCAACTCGGTCACCAGGGCGATGTGGTAGATGGTCGAGCGCACCGACGACCACCCCGGGACCGGCTCCGCGACATACTGTTCGGCGGTCAGCTGGCGGCAGGCGTCGAGGACCTTGGTATTGGCCCAGCGATCGTACGCGAACAACGCCACGACATCGTCTTGCATGAGGATCTCTCCTTGGGCTGGGACAGGGGCATTGTAGGTGCTGCTGGGCCCCGGTCAGGTGCAACGCTTGGTTAGGTGTCGGTCGTTCGGCGGCACGCTACTTCAAGAACCGCCACCAACGCTAAGAATCTGCCAGGCCGGCAATCCGGTACGGGCTCCTGAATTGCTTTCCTTTCCAAGCGATACCGCCGACGGCCCGGAAGGAGGACGGCCAATACATGCTTTGGGGCAACTGAAAGCAGACACTGCCCCAGCCGGCGAGAAACTTCCACCAGTTCGATGCCATGACGTGGCCGTTATTGCCCGTGCCGCCGTCCAGCCAGTCATGCTGGTTGAAGATCACTGGGCAGCCGGGGGCGTTCAAGTCCTGGCAGATTAGGTCGCCGTTCCCCTCTTCGATGACTGGCAGCCAGTGCCACATCCGCGCCGCAGTCCGTTTCGCCAGTGCGGGATTTTTCGTATTCGGGAAGCCGTATCTCTCGGCCTGCTTCGGTGAGTACAGAGCTATTCCGCGCCAGCCGGTGTACATGCTAGCTTGAGGGTCGGGATCTGGAGGTTGGCGAACGGCAAGTTGAGGTCCTCCGCGTCTGCCTGCCATGCGAGCGAGTAGCCATCACCCACAGTCAGGTAGAAGGCCCGCAACTCGGGAGGCAACCTGACCTTTATCTTGTCCTCGATCTTCGCGATCGCACGCTCGGTGGCGACTTTGCCGGCTTCGACTTCGCAGCCGATGCCGAGACCCTTAAGACGGCGGCAAACCGTATCAATCAGGCTCCTGTAATCCACTGCTTTCCTCCAAGTCTATGAACGTTGAAGCTCACCTGCCGGGGCCGCCTGGGACAGGGGCATTGTAGGGGACGATCCGCAAGACACTGCGTTCTTTGTTGTACATCTTGATCGAGTTTTCCTCGACCCAATGTTTCACGCACACCCGGTCCCACGGCAGGGTCCTTGAGCGCTGCTGAAGCTGCCTTGGTGGAAGGCCAGGCAGGCCGGCTCCCGGCGCTCCAACCGTCGCACATCCTTGCGTTCGAAATTCATTCCGCTCCTCAGGAATAAATGAGCACGCGTGGCGGTATACAGAGGCAGAAGCGATTGTCGACCAATCGCCGTTACCAACGCCTGGGCCCAGCTGGCGGCCTCGTGGGTGCCTTTGGTCGCGTCCGGTTGTTGCTGCCTCAGCCAAAAGGCACTCGCCCCCCACGGGGGGCGGCGGGTAGCTTATCCATGCCGCGACAGTATTGAAGGCGTCCCACCGACGCTCGTCAACTTTGGCTGACCCAGGGGCCGCCGGGAGAAAAGCCCTTATCCGAGGAGGATCATGCCCAAGAGCCCCAGGTCATGCATTTATGGTCCGGCATGACGCCAGTTATCATTTAGGACCGTCCTTATTGCCAAGTTTCAACCTTCCTTCCGCGACGGTCCCGAGACCAACCTCGCCCTGGCACCGCGCTGGCTTTCCCAGCGTTCTTGTTTTCCCTGTTCCATTTCGCCCCAAAGGAGAATGCGCATGCTTTGGCTTTTTCACCGTCAGAAACGCCGTCCAACGCAACGGCCTCGTGTCCGTCTTTCCCTGGAGCTCCTGGAGGGGCGAGAACTCCCCTCTGTCTCCGTGATCCCGTTCACCGACCCCAGCAGCGGCGCCGCTGCCCTGTCGACGGGCTCGTTCGCTCAGCCCGCGCTGCCGCTCGCAACGCAAGCAACCACCAATAAAGACTCGGAGGGCGCTGCCACGCAGATACCCGCTCTCTTCAATGGTCAATCCGTCACCATCAACGTGCTTCAGCTGTCTGACAATGCCGCCGCCTCGATCTTCGCCAACAACTCGCGCCTCCAGACCATCTTCGCTACCAATGACCTGGACGAGCCGCAGACTTTCGCGCCCGTGCTCAGCGCAGTCCCGGGTCAAAACTTCAATGCCTTGTGGGACCAAGTCCTCATCCAGTTCAATCCGGGAGTCACGCCTCACCAGTTCACCTCGGAAGCCGACATCCTGGCCGCTGCCAAGGCCGGTCAAATCACCCTCATCGACACGGGCGAAGTCTATCGTGATTCGGTCGTGGGCGGGAAATCGGCCACGGCCCTGTCGACGGGCTCGTCCGCTCAGCCCGCGCTGCCGCTCGCAACGCAAGCAACCACCAATAAAGACTCGGAGGGCGCTGCCACTCAGATACCCGCTCTCTTCAATGGTCAATCCGTCACCATCAACGTGCTTCAGCTGTCTGACAATGCCGCCGCCTCGATCGTCGCGAACAACCCGCGCCTCCAGACCATCTTCGTTACGAATGACCTGGACGAGCCGCAGACTTTCGCGCCCGTGCTCAGCGCCGTCCCGGGTCAAAACTTCAATGCCTTGTGGGACCAAGTCCTCATCCAGTTCAATCCGGGAGTCACGCCTCACCAGTTCACCTCGGAAGCCGACATCCTGGCCGCTGCCAAGGCCGGTCAAATCACCCTCATCGACACGGGCGAAGTCTATCGTGATTCGGTCGTGGGCGGGAGCTCGCACGCCTAAGTCGCGTAAGCCGGCCGGGCGCTTCGTCCCGGCCGGCTCCGTCCGACGCCGGACCCGGCGACAACAACCAGGTCGGACAGAAACCCACGTCTCACTTCTTGACTTATCCAAGCGCATTGCCCCTGGCAGTCGTTACCGCGACAGGGCTTGGGCTGCCAAGACCGACAAGAAAATACGGCTGGAAGCGACCTTGCGACCCCGCGGCCGACCGCGCAAAAAGCCTGGGAGGCAACTGTGAAACGACTCCCGACCCTGTGTGGTGAAAAGGCCATGCTGCCGAAGAATTACGACACCGGCACGTGGTTTTGGGATGAGCCGTTCTTCATCGGCGGCTCGGGTGGCACTTCGCGGAACGGCAACCAAATCCTCCGCGACGCCCCCGACATTGTTTTCCCTTACAACTGGGCTCGCCCCATCCGGGCGGGGCCAACTTTCTTTTTGCCGACGGATCGAGCGACATCGTGCATGCCCTGCTGACTCCGAACGGCCAAGAGCCAGTGCCGGAGCTGTAACAACTAACCCTTGTTCATTTCAGAGAGTATGCCGGGGTGGCAAAGACAATCCCCCCGTGACACAACTCCCATTCATCCAGTGACTTAAGGCTACGACTACTTTGCCAACGTCCCAAACAAATTGGCAAAGTGGCAAGGTCTGGCCCTATGGGCTTCGGAACTGTCGAGAGACATACACAGCGCGCCATAAGTCGGTCGAGATCGCCAAAATCAGCGTTTTTCTCGAGCGCCGGACCACAGGATGCCATTTCTCGAAATGGCGCGCTGTGGGGGGGCCATGCGGAAAATCCTTGACTTGAGCGTTTTTTTCCACAGCGCGCCATTTCAGCTTATGGCGCGCTGTGCCAATTTTCCGGGAATTATTGAGAAGTTTCCGGCTTACCCACTCACCACTCACTCACTCACCACTCACTCTTTCTCCAGATTCAGCAGCGCGCTGCTGGCGGCTTTTCGGACGGTGCTTTCGCTGTCGTCCAGGGCGCGGCGGAGGGCGGGCTCGGCGGCTTTGGCGAGGGGTCCAAAGCTGCTCAGGGCTTCGGCGGCCGCCTGGCGGACGCGATCGTCCGGATCGTCGCTCAGGGCCTGGGCGAGAGCCGGAATGGCCGATTTCGCCTCCGGGCCGATAGCTTCGAGGGCATGAATGACGGCGACGCGAATCTCGGCGTCGCCGACGCTGACGGCGCGAGTCAAGTAGGGCACGGCGGCCGCGGACTCTTTGCCGTAATGTTCCAAGGTAGCCGCTGCCGCCAAGCGCGGATCCAAATCCGGATCGAACAACTGCCGGCCCAAAGAGGGAACCGCTACTTTGCCGTCTGCCGCATCGATATTGCCCAGCGCTCGGGCCGCCGCCCAGCGGACAAAGATGTCGGGATCTTTGAGCGCTTGAGCCAGGTCTCGCGCCGCCGGCCTCGCCTCGGGGCCGATCAAGTCCAGGACGGTGACCGCCTCCAGCCGCACGCGCACGTCGGGATCGCTCAAGCTGGCGGTCAGGGCGGGCAAGGCGGCCAGCAAGCCTTTCCGAAGTGAATCTTCCGGGTCCGAACCTGGGGCCGCTATGCCTTTCCCTTCTTTCATTCGCGCCGGGCTGGGAGTCCCCCGGCGAATCAACCAGGAGCGCGCGCTGGCTATTTCCCTCAAGGCCCGCCCCGCCATCCATCTTGTTTCCACATCCGAATCCTTCAAGCGAGCTGCCAAAGGCTGACCCCGTTTTTCCAAGACGTCGGCCAACACGGCAATCTCCGCGGCAGCCCCGATGGAGTCTTCCTCCGTGAGCGTCCGGTCCATGGGGGTCACATCGGGAGCGGGCCTCAGGTTCGGAATAATGTCTTCCAGGGTCGCCCCCGCCAGCGCGATGGCCTCGACACACAAGCGGCGAACGGCGGCGTTGGAATCCGTCAAACCCGTGTTGGCCGCGATCACGACGCTTTCCGCCACGCGCAGACGATCCCCTTGGGTTGCCTTAACCCCCAGATTCGCCAACGTCTTGGCAAGCCGTTCGACGTTCCGAATCATGGACACGAGCGAGGCGGCGGCGGCTTGCTTCTCCGAATCCTGACCGCTCTGAATCACCTGCTGCAAAGCGGGGGCCGCCACGCGCGGATCGGCATTGATGCGTCCCAAAGCCCGCGCGGCCGAGTCGACGACTTCCGGATTCTTGTCCTTGAGCAATTTCGTCAGCTCCGGAGCGAATGTGGAAGCGAAACCCCTTCGCGAGCTGGTTGCCGGGATCTGAGCGCCGAGCTCGGCCAGGACGGTGGCGGAGGCGATCTGCCGCGCTGGCTCCCGGGACTTCAAACCGTTCAAGATAATCCGCGTCAGCCGGGCCTCAACCTCCTTGTGCATGCTTCGGTCCAGCAAGGGCACCGCTTCCTCGGGTCTGAGGGCAGCGAATTCGAGAGCGCCGCCAAGGGCCAGCGCGCGGTCGAGGCTGGCGGCCAAGTCGCGCACCTCTCGCGATCCTTCGTCCCGCCAATCGCGGAGGAGCAGGGCCAAGCGCAAGTCCCGCACCCCTTTTAGATCGTTGACGCGCTCCCGAAGAATTTTTCTGCGATCTTCCAATTCCTCGCTGCCCCGAAGAGCATCCTTCAAAGCATCCACGGCCGGGGTCGAGCGCTCCTCCTCTTTGGTGGACAACCGGTCGTCCTGGCCCCTAGCCGTCAAAGGTACGGACAGTAACGCGACAGCCGTCGCCAAGCCGGGTAAACAAGTGAAGATTTGCCGGAAATACTTGAATTTGCGCATGATTCAACCTCACTGAGGAAGCCTCTCAACCTGTTTTGCAGTATGACCCGGTTTGCCTAGAAAAGCCAGCAATCCCCGGCTTTTCGTGAATGTCCGCTCAAATTACTGTCATTTCCTCCAGCAGAGTCGCTAGGCGTCGTTTTGGGCGCTCTGTTTTTTGCGGGTCGGCCAAAGTTAGCGACACTGCGAAAGCGCCGGCGCGCTCCACCCCCGGCGTCGCGGCTAACCACTCTCCCTCATTGATCGGCCAGTTTCCTTTCTCAGTCTTATATTATCCGTTGATTTTCGCTTTCGTCGGGGGTTTGGCGTTGGTAGAGTAAAAGACGAGTTGCAATGGACCAGGCCTGGCTTTAACCTAAACTCACCATGCGATGAAAAGGGTGAGCGGAGTTCGCAATGGTCCTGACGAGAGTTTGCCGGCCGGCCAGGGCCGATCATGGTTTATCGAGGTCTTCCGGTGAGGCGCGAGCTTCTATCATTTTCGACATCCGCCAACAACGAATCCGTGCTGCAGGTTTACATGCTCGGATTGGTGGAGTTCGAGGCTGCGCTCGCTCTGCAACGCCGGCTCGTTTATCAAGTTACCGGCGATCGCAACACGGCGGCTCTGATTCTGTGCGAGCATCCGCCGCTCATCACGGTCGGTCGAGAGGGAAGTTGGAGCCACTTGTATTGCGACCCCGCTGAGTTGCAGGCCCGGCGTTGGCGTATCCGCTGGGTGAATCGCGGCGGTGGCTGCCTTCTGCATGTTCCCGGCCAACTGGGGTGCTATCCCATTTTGCCTTTGAATCGCTTTGGGCTGGGCTTGCAATCCTACGTGGCCCGCCTCGGTGAGGTGATCGTTAGTTTGCTGAGTGATTTCGACGTCCGAGGACAAACGCGGCGAGACGATTCCGGCGTTTGGGTGGGCGGCCGGCCGATAGCCGGCATTGGTGTCGCCGTTCACGACTGGGTGACCTATTACGGCTTCTCCTTTAATGTGAATCCGGACTTACAACCATTCCGCCTGGTGCGCTGGGGCGCCAAAGATGGGGAGCCGATGACCTCCCTGGAGCGGGAGCGTCGGGGGCGCCTTCGCCCCCCGCAGGTTCGCGAGCGTCTGCTCGAGCATTTTGCCGCCCACTTCCCGTTCGCGCGAACTTCAGTGTTTTCCGAGCATCCCTTGCTGACTCGAAAGGCATGTCCCGATGCACTCGCTACCTATTCTTGAAGGACCGCCTCAGCCGGCAGACCAGCCTCCGAGTCCAACCCGACGGCTAGTTAGCCGCCGGCTGCCCTCTTGGCTGAAGCGGACCTTGCCGCGCGGCAACGGCAATCATTTCACCCACGATCTGCTCCGCGAGCTGCGGTTAGAGACTGTCTGCGAAAATGCTCGCTGCCCCAATCGACCGGAATGCTATGCGCGGCGCACGGCCACGTTCATGATTCTCGGAAACATCTGCACGCGGCCCTGTGGGTTTTGCTCGGTGCCGCGCGGCGATCCGGAAGCGCTGGAAGCCGACGAGCCGCAGCGTGTCGCCGAGGCCGCCGCCCGCCTCGGTCTGCGCCATGTCGTCATCACCTCCGTCACCCGCGACGATTTGCCGGACGGCGGCGCGGATCATTTTTATCAGTGCATCCTGGCCGTCCGATCCAGGACCGGCGCCGTCGTTGAAGTGCTGACGCCTGATTTCCTGGGCGAGGAGCGCGCCATCGACCGCGTTTTGGAAGCTTGCCCGGAAGTCTACAATCACAACATGGAAACGGTGCCGCGCCTTTACAAAAAGGTTCGTGGCCGGGCCGACTACCAGCGCAGCCTCGATCTACTCGCCTATGTCAAACGACAAAGGCCGGCGACCATCACCAAGAGCGGCTTGATGCTGGGCTTGGGCGAATCCACCGAGGAATTGCTGCACGTCCTGGCTGACTTGCGCGCTGCTCGCTGCGATAACCTCACCCTGGGACAATACCTGGCCCCGACTCTCAAGCACGTGCCGGTAGTCCGCTATCTGCCCCCACAAGAATTTGACACCCTGGCCGTCTTGGCGAGATCGCTGGGTTTCGCTCAAGTCGCCAGCGGCCCCTTCGTCCGGTCGAGTTATCACGCCGAGGAAATGGTGGCGACAAACTCACCATTGGCTGGCAGGAATCGGGCATGATCGATCGGTGAGGTCTCCATGCAAACTCCTATTGTTCTGCCCGATCTGGGCGCCGATCCCCTCCGACTGAGCGTCTGGTTTGTCGATCCGGGCGATCAAGTATACGAATGCGATCGGGTCGTAGAGGTCCTGAGCAATGGAGCGACTTTCGACGTTCTCTCGCCGGTCACCGGCCGCTTTGTCGAAAGGAAGGCCCACGCCGATGATCTCCTGGTCCCCGGCCAGGTGCTCGGCTTAGTGGAAACCGACCGTGCGGATAGATAAGAAAGGATGAGCATGAACACGATGAAATTAAAAGATCGTGTCGCGGCTTTGGAAGCCGAAGTGGCGAGACTAAAAGAACGGATTGAAGGAAATTCCAAATCCTGGACGGATGAAATTGCAGGCGCTTTCGCCAATGACCCGGCATTTGAAGAAGCTATGCGCCTTGGCCGAGAGTATCGGGAGTCGCTGCGACCCAAAGCGAAAAAAAGACGGAAATGATGGTGGTGTTAGACACGGATCATGTCTCGCTTCCAGAACGGGCGCGCGGTGATGGCTACCTTCAATTGCGCACCCGGCTGAGCTTGATTTCTCCTCCGGAAAAAGTGACGACCATCATTACTTATGAGGAGCAATCTCGGGGATGGTTGGCATATGTCGCCCGAGCGCGAACCTTGGGTCAGCAAATCGACGCCTACCGTAAATTGAATCATCATTTGGAACTTTACCGCAGAATTCGGGTCTTGGAATTCGATGATTAAGCGGCGGCAGAGTTCCAACGCCTGCGAAACCTGGGCATCTGAGTGGGA